>ERZ501049.186-NODE-186-length-14136-cov-33.440594_pt1 | contig 14136 bp, 17 predicted proteins | sample MGYA00510866_ERZ501049 | MGnify/ENA primary metagenome ERZ501049 (study PRJEB25958, sample SAMN03398519) | human skin metagenome | study: EMG produced TPA metagenomics assembly of the Human Skin Microbiome Metagenome (human skin metagenome) data set. | reverse complement strand
CACCACGACCCAACTGTTGCGTGGACGAAAGAACCTGCATGCAAGTGGAGGAGACATTCATTCAGGTGCATGAGTGATCTTGGACAACGATGGCCTTTTGGAAGCCTGGGTCAGAAAGACCAGGTAGGTCTCTCAAACCATGCTGGGGAATGCTGACAGCTTGAGCGAGTGCACTAGACCGTGATTCCGGCAGCGATGCGTGGGCTACGTATGCACCAGCTGCAGAGCGTACGCGTTTGCCCGTGTATGCACACCGCACATCTATCTTGTACATGGTCGAACGATACCCGGTTGTCGTTGTCGTCGGGCAGACAGGCAGTGGAAAGACAACGCAGATTCCGCAATATCTCGTCGATGCTGGCTGGGCACCTATAACTGAGTCTGGAGCTAAGCAGGTCGTTTGCACGCAACCACGGCGTGTGGCGGCAACGTCCGTGGCGGCACGCGTCGCTGAGGAGCGGCACTCACGCCTAGGCGACGAAGTCGGGTATGCTATACGTTTCGAAGAATGCACGCATCCAAAATACACTCGCTTGCGGTACACGACGCCTGGCATGCTGTTTCGTGAATGCCTAAGTGATCCACTGCTCAGTCGGTATAGTGTGATAATGGTTGACGAGGCGCACGAGCGCACAGCCTACACAGATCTTCTCGTCGCACTACTGAAAAAGTACGTATGGGGCAACAGAAAAAATCCATCGTCTTGCTAACCAGCGGCGACGTGCGTGCGTGCATACATGCGCGCGCGCGCGCGCTATTTCTGACAGGATTCGTCGGAAACGACCTGAGTTGCGCATCGTACTCGCCAGTGCTACGCTGGATGCCGAAGCTTTGGCTAGGTATTTCGATCCAGCATATGGCACATCGGATGCAATCTCCTCGATTCTTTCCATTGAAGGACGCATGTACCCGGTGGAAGTCGCTTATACCACGGAGCCTGTGCTTGATCTTGTCCAAGCATGCATAGATGCCGTCTGGGCGTGGCATACGCATGAGCCACTAAGCGGCGACATGCTCGTGTTTGTGCCTGGACGCGACGACATCCAGCGCATCCTTCAAGCACTCGCTGATCGCATGATGGAGGCCGCGTCAACACACCCATCGAGTCACCGCCTGCATTTGCTCCCACTGTATGCAGAGCTGGATGTGAACGCACAGCGCGCTGTCTTTCTTCCTCCGCCACGCGGTACGCGCAAAGTCATTGTCGCGACCAACGTGGCCGAGACTAGTGTCACACTCGATGGCGTCCGCTTCGTCGTAGATTCCGGCTACACCAAAACCCGACTGCTTGACACAAGCACAGGTGTAGATGTCCTAGCTGTTGTGCCGACGTCGCGTGCATCTGCACAACAGCGAGCGGGGCGCGCTGGTCGCACGGCCCCCGGCAAATGCTTGCGGCTCTATCCTGAGTCTGAGCTTGCGCGCATGCGCGCATCAGATGCGCCAGAGCTTGTCCGCTGCGACTTGTCCATGTACCTGCTACAGCTCAAAGCACTAGGCATCGATAATGTTGCACGCTTCGACTATGTGCCACCGGCGCCACCAGCCGCCCATGTGGCGCGTGCGTTAGCGTATTTGGCAAGTCTGCAGGCACTGGATCCACAGGGGCGCTTGTGCTCGCTGGGCGAGCAGCTCGCTGAAGCACCTCTTTCGCCCATGATGGCGCGGGCTGTCTTACATGCAGCTCAGGAAGGATGCGCCGACGAAATGCTTACGATCGCGGCGATGACGTCAGTTGGCACGCCTTTCCTAAAGATCGAATATGGCGCAGCGATGGACGTGCATGCGGAACTTGCGCGCCGCAAGTTCGTCGCTGAAGAAGGCGACCAACTTACACTTTTGAATGTGTACGAAGCGTTTATCGACCCGCGCATCGGTCGTGCATCGGCAGCATGGGCAGCTAAGCATGCGCTGCACTATGCGACGCTCAAACGTGCGCAAGCTATCCGGGCACACCTGGTCAAGTATGCAACGTTACACTGGTCACTGCCATTACATCGTGCGTACGATGCCACACGCCTGCGGCGGTGCTTGGCCGCAGGCTTTTTTAAGAATGCCGCACGATACATGCCTGACGGCACTTATCGCAGCGTACAAGGCGCCACGTTACACGTACATCCGGCATCCGTGCTATTTTCTCGCACTCCCACAAGCACTTGGGTCGTGTTTGGTGACGTGGTTTGGACAACCCAGGCTCAAATGCGCGACATTGCGACAGTGGAGGAAGATTGGCTTCTGTCACTTGCGTACGTATCCATGCATCATGATGCGTGTGCCTCGCTTCTGACACACAGGAAAGACCCCATTTTTACACGCATGGCCCCCAAGGCCAGGACCCCAGTCGTGGCCCTGGCCATGGTTATGGCTATAGCCCTTCTAGCATCACGATGGATCGCGCGAACCTTCTGCCACTTCGTTGATGCGTGCACGGACATGTGCTGTGCCACTGAGGCCTTGTGCAAGAAACTGGCGCAATACACGGAACCGTTTCGTGCGTGTGGTGTACTGCCCGGCAAGACTGCGAGTGGCCATCGGCAGAATGTTGGTGCGTTCGCGTGCAGCAACAGAGTGGATCGAGTGGAGCGTGCTGAATAGATCGCGATCGACTTCTTGGAACGTCGCTCCAGCCTTGTACATATCAGATGCATGGTCCACAGCCACGCGCGATGACGATCCACTTGCTTCACGCTCCGTCGGATCGGCACGCTTTTCATGCGCAGCTTTGCGCTTTTTTTCCTTATTTGCTTGCGACGCACTTTTCATCGCCGCTATCTGGCGCTCTTTTTCTTCCAGACGTGCCACAAATGCAGGGTTCGTGGCTTTTTGCCATTCAAATAGCAGTATATCATAGGGTTGCGATCGGCCTGGCACGTTTCGCTTCGCACCCATGCTGTGCGACTTGCACGTAAGTGACCGCGAGCATGGCAAGCCTTTGTTGTTGATCACACCGCACTGTCGATCAAGATTGATGGGGCCTCGATTCTTTTTCCCGCCACCCATGTTCTTCCGCCGTGCTGCCGCTGCGTCTTGTGACAGAAGACTCTCGCCACCACCGCCAGCATCGCCTGTACTTGGCACGGAGCTCTTCAGCACGCTCGGTGATAGGCTTCCATCCTTAATAGACCGTGCCATCGTGCAGTTTTCTAATGACATGTCAATATCCAAAATGCCATGTTTATGCTCACGTACGCGTATGATATGGGAATGCTTCTCGCAGCACTGGCTTCTTGCAGGACGAACACGCCACGATATCGACGGAGTCATCCAGCGCAAAACTCCCAAACAGAGTCACATCTCGTTCGTCTTTTTCCCACGGACGCTCACTCGCTTCTGACGGCGATACTAACTCTGTAGAGTCGTTGTAAGCGTGTGCTTCTCCAGCTGCCAGCGAAGGGCGCATCGTCGCAACAACACGTACGGCTTTTCGTCTCGTCAAGAATCAGGTCCCAATCAGGCCCTGACACCCCATTCATTTTCGCATCTGAGTCGGTGAGGGCACTAGAAACTATCGGTTTGTTGAGCTAGGGTTGTGCGCCGTACGTTCTGTGAACGAAGAAGCAGCTACCGTGCGCTTAACGGATTCTAGCCTGTCTGGTGGTTTCTTTCTCTCCACACGTACCACGCAAGAGTGTTGGCATAGCACTTTATCACGTGGTGTCCACCCTTGGCCCTCGACCTTGCACAGAGATTGACACTCCAAGCCGACAAGCTCCACGAAGTTGGACATGGCAGCAGCTGCCATGGACGATTCTCAGGTTCACAAGACCGCCAATCTTATTGTATGTATGCGCGTACCTCCTTACGATAGCGTGAATCTGCCTTCGATGTGTATTCGTATGCACGAGTGGGTGTCGACAAACTAAGCGATTCGCTCAATGTGTATGGGCCGCCATTCCCCGAAACATGGCGCAAAGTTCAAAACATGGCTAGCGAGCAGTTGATTCAGTGCATGGCATACCTTGGTCTTAAATCACCGTTTTCATCCTCAACGCCAACACCCCCGGTCGCATCGCATCCGCCGTCTCGTCTTCCATCTGCCATCACATCTTTCTTCGATCATGTCTTTCCCGCTGAACGCATGCCCAGCCGAAAGATCATTGTATATACTATGGGCGGTATCATATGTGTGGGATTGGGTGTCCTTACAATGCCGTATGTCTCTACGTATGTTCAGCATCACCTGCGATCATCACGTCTGCCTTTGAAGGGTGCCATTTCGAAGGATGGCACTCGGAGACAGTGCGTGATTGTGCTTGGAGGTGACACAATTCTTGGCTCTGAGTTCGTGCGTCATTTCTTGGCGCATGACCTGATTGTGCTCGCCTCAGCATCGACGGAGCAGTCGGTTCGAGAGCTCGAGTCGAATGTGCCGTCAGAGTCACAAGGATACATCCGCCTATTTCAGCTCAACCCTGTCGCGGCGAGCGATAAGGAGATGACCAAATTCGTGCATGCTATTCATGCTAGCTTGTGTATGCGATTCCCATGGAATGCGACGGGTGATCCGTATGCACGACCAGGGTCTACAGTTGAGCTGGTGGGCATCGTGAATGCTTTGTCGTACGTGCCGGATATGATCGACTGGACGTCACATTCTGGCAACACTGAATCGCCCTTGGCTGCTCTAGAGCCTAAGGACGTGGACGCTGCTCTTCACAAACATGTCTCAGCGCCATTGAGTGTACTAAGCCGCTTGCTGGCGCTTGTGACAACGTCCAAACCGCACAAGCCATCGAACTTGCCCATCCTCGTTGTCCACATCGTTTCCTTGCCAGGTGCTCGCTTTGTGTGGCCTGCTCATGGTGCGACAGCAATGATTGCGCAGGCCGCTCAGACTGGCTTTACGTCGCTCCGTCGCGAATACACACAGGAATGGATGGCTTCCCTCACCTCGACCCATGTCCCTTGGCATCAGAATACAGGAATGGAGCGCAAAATCAGCTGGACAACCTTCCAAGTCGGACCTGGGGCCATGACTTCTTCAGGCGTATCTCGCTTGCTGCCGAAAGTGACTCGTCTAATCCTCACACCAGTGCGGTCCCTTTCTCTTTCTTATACCATTTTTGGCGGTTCGTTATGGCATGCAATGGTAATGCGGTGTATACACGCCGCACTGAGGATTGTGCCTACAACATGGCTCGATGTCATTATATCTGTACACGAACGGTTCTTGGAGCGACACAACACTCGAGCACGCGTCCAACAGGCGCATGCCAATCCGCATCCTTCAAGCCTCCAGCCCGGCGTGACCATGTAGTAGTGCAGTTTCATAGTACATACGAACACACAAGACCGCATGAAGTCAGCCGAGCGGAACAATGTTATGGTTTGTGTAGACACTTTATTTAACTAAGATGAGGTCGACGGGGGTTGAATGGGAATTCGCACGAGGGTATCGGGTATTGTTCGTGTGCCGAGCGTTGAAATAGGGTCCTCAGCAGGAACATTTTCATGTTCTACATGGGCCTTCTCGACCTCGCGTCTTTGCAACATGGCCGCTTGACCAAAAGTCAGCACACGCACATTGTGCGGCGAATAACGCACCTTGAGCAATTTGAATCGCGCGAAACACACCTTGCCAGCTATCCATCACAGAGGCCACAGCTTTTTGTCAGTGATCACAAGTACGTATCGTTACATACATTGACCGCCAATAACGAGAGTATCGATGCGTTCACTCAATTTCTCGAGTTCTTGTGTCAATTGAGCCGATTCGACACGCAGCTGCTGCAATGCTTGAAGTTCAGCTTGCTTTACACTTAAACGCGCAGCCACACCGCCCGTAACAGGCGCCACAGACATGCGCGAGCGCGCCAGACTCATCCGTTGCGAAGAGCCGACCATAATCACTACAATGCACGAGGTCTCAGTTCAACTGTCACAACGGTGTCGTGACACGCGTCGATCAATGTGGAGGGGGATTTGAACTCTAGTCAATTCATTTAATATTTTGTTCCCTCACACGCTCCTGCTCGTCCCTGGCGCATACTCTCTCGCACCCATACGAGGACACGCTCGGATTGGCAACCTTTTGGCTGTCTGTCGCGCACACTCTATCGCGGTCGCCACTTCTATGGCAGCTGCATCAATCTCGGCTGTTACCCGTGGCACAGCATATGAGCTCGCATGCATGACAACTCTGCATGGTTGGCTCGGTATGCAACTGTATAGAACTGGCGGCGCAGGTGATCGGGGCATTGACCTTTCAGGTTGGTGGGAACCACACAAGCTTGGACCTGTTGATAGCACACGACCAGGCACTATTTCAAAGAACTCGTCCCGCATAAGAATTCTTGTACAGTGCAAAGCTGAATCCCGTCAAGTGGGACCAAATGTCGTCCGAGAATTAGAGGGCACTATGATACGTGCTCTCTGGGACAAAATTCAAGCGCCTAATCAAATACGTGCCGAAACGCCTGCCTCCGCGGCAGTGGTTGGCATTATAGCAAGTCAGTCTGGATTTAGCAAGCATGCCATGCTACACATGCGTTCTAGCAAACTGCCGATGTTGTGCTTACATCTTGCGAAGCGTCTCACCAAGCGCGAAGACGAAAAACAGCTCGAGTGTCGCGGATTCATGTGGAATGACGCTCTAGCTTCACAGGAAGGTCCTTTGCAGGGTAGGTTTGAAGTAGCGTGGACATGTGTGCCGAAAGGTATGCATGCACCAGGCGCATCCCCACATCCTGTTATGAAGCTATATCGAGACGGGGTCCAAATCGCCTGACTCTCATAGCATCAACATCTGTAAATGCTCGCAACCACCTACATATGCTAGACTCGCAGGGACCTTTGTTGCCTTGCCACTCCGACATACAACATGTCCAATGGGAAAACACGTATACAAGAAGTCTACATGCCTAGGGTACTTTCCAAAAGAGTGATCAAACAAGAACACTCTGCGCACGCGTAACTCAAACATGCAAACAAGTTAGAGAGCTACCACGAAACGTGGCACACGGCGTCGAGAGCTGTCACTTCATATAGTGCAACATCGATCTGCGTGTAGAGACCACTTCATGAGATGATATAATTGAATGTGTGACTACAACACTAGTACCCACACATTAAATATCGCCGTTAAACGCTGGCTTTTTGGTAGGTCCTCGATTCCTTCATTTTTTTTTTTACTTGTCGTTCGAGTTCATGCGACGCTTACCGCCAGGCGTCACGGTGGCATTCACAAAGCTGCGATAGATGTCAGATCCCAACTGCAATGCCCTACCATACATACCGACGGTTGTAAAGAATACGCTTCTTCGCGCGGCCCTTTGGTACCTTGGGCTTCTCTTGCTTCTCCACCTTGGGAGTTTGCGACTTGACCTTACCGGCACGAGCGAGAGAGCCGTGGACCTTACCCATCTTGCTCTGGGACAGGTGTTAGTACCCATTCACATCTTCACTACGACATCCACCGGCATCACACATACCTCTTCGAATGTGGTTGAAAACCAACGATATGCCGTGCCAGACCGACGAAAACCGCCACTCGCCCCCGTGCGAGACGCACGCTCGAATCACGTGTGCATGGTAGTTTTAGATAAGCACGTGATGTAACACTCCTTCAGGCTTCGTGCGTGTTAGGCATCTGCTAACCAGTCAGAAGAGAGGACTAGCGGCTAAATCAGTGTCTCACGTCTTTCTCCAAAGCGCCTCTGTCACCACGATGATCATTTCGAAGGAGAACCGCCGCACCATCTACACGACCTTGTTCCAAGAAGGTGTGCTCGTGGCACCTAAGAACTTTGAGATCAAGCACCCTATCATGGATGTGCCAAACCTGGAAGTGATCAAGGCCATGCAGTCGCTCACCTCGAAGGGCTACGTGCACACGCAGTTCAGCTGGCAGTGGTTCTATTACGTGCTCACGGACGAGGGTCTCGAGTACTTGCGTGAGTACTTGCACCTTCCCTCGGAGATTGTGCCCAACACGCACAAGCAGCCAGCTCGTCCTCAGCGTGCCATGATGGGTGACCGTGACGGTTTCCGTGGTGGTCGTGGCGGCGGCGACCGTGAGTACCGCCGCCGCGGTGACTTTGACAAGAAGGACGATGTGCCAAGTGGAGACTTCCGTCCTCGCTTCGGTCGCCGCGAGTAAATGACTTTTACTTGTGATGCAATCCCACACACATGTCGTTGACGTGAAAAGAAAGCATTGCACTGACTGTGAAATTTGTGTGATTGACCCTCGATATGCTGGATGCAAGTGACTTTGTTATTTGCTGTCTAGCTTATGGTGGATGGGTACCCCTATGGGTGGCACGCGAGTTATGCGCGTCGAGCTGGTGCTCTTAGCCTACTCATTGACGGGTCCAAAAATTCAATACCTGCTTATAGATGTGTCATTTACGCAATATAAGTATGCAACTCGCATGTCGAGTGATAAACAAGGATGTGTAGAAGTAAGTCCATATGTGCTTAGGCCTATGTGCGGTGGTTCTTTACACCAGAGTCGTCGTATCCGCAAGAGCCAACGGCCGCTTTCAGGCTTGCTTTCGGCAGACGACGAGCTCTAGGCCATGTGTGTATTAGTCAGCACACACACACGCGTGCAAGACCCAGCGGACGCTAATGTCGTCGCGAGAAAGTGAGGCTGTTCAACCATTTTGACAAGCCAACATGGGACTTTTCGGTGGCAGCAGCAGTAGTGCCAGCGCCTCCAATGCTAATTCACCTCAACTGGATGCGGCCATGGCCGAGGTACGTCGCCCATAAGACTCATTCGCAGCTCGACATGATTACAGATGTGTTCAACCGTCTCGTCGAGTCGTGTCATGCCAAGTGCATCAGTCCTCGCTACGCTGAGGCTGACCTCAACAAAGGTGAGAGTGTTTGTGTGGATCGGTATGTGTCATGCTGATGAGGTAAGATGGGACTGACGCATGCTCTGAAGTTGTGTCAGCAAATTCTTTGCTGTGAATGCCAAAGTCGGCGAGCAAATGCAAGCGATGGGTCAAGCCGCTGCTGCCTCCAGCGGTAAGATGTTTGGCTGAATCTTCTCTAGCATGAGGATCCACGAATGATGCATAAATTGCACACTCACACGTTTCATAGAATTATGTAGATGTGTCGGTGAATGTATGGAGCACGAAGCAAGTAAATGAGGGGCTTTGGCGGCGAAGTACAAATACTACATCCTTCGTTGGTCTGAGCATCTTTGTATCATTTGCCTATTTCTATGCTCTCAGATTGCGTTTGTTGAAAATTTTTGAATTATCATGTGTAGCTGAATGCCAAGCCTTGTCCATGGTCACATTTAAGTAGCTTTCGTCTTTGATCGCAGCCAAACCGTTAGCAGCCATGCACGGCAAGAAAGACGTCAAATATATTCGAAATATGATTGGCTGTGACGCATGCACCTGCAACGGGCGTACGGACCTGCCGGACACCTATAGTAACAAAATCTTTGCGCCCAACCGAAAAACCTAGCGTCTCACAACCCTGAACTACTCAAAGTCCCGCCATCGATCACCGCCATGGTAATTGGATTTGTGGCGCTGGGGTGTGCAGTGCTCGCGTCGACTGTGGCCGTGCAAGCCAGTCCGACAGCGACACGATCAGGACCTACAGCTAGCGCCACAGCTGATGCCCATGGTCTACAGGTGCCGATCTATTTCAACGGCAAGGCGTTACATCCGCGGAATCGAAATATGAATGAGGATCAGCTATCTGAATGGTTGATGGCCGAGCACAACAAGTTAAAAGTGAAGTACACACACCCAAAGGATCGGCAGCCATCGAATCGGTCGAAGCGGCAACAACTTGGTCTGGGGGACTTCGGCCTCGATAGCTTCTACTTTGCTCCCATCGGTGTTGGGTCGCCAGAGTTGACACTAAATGTCGTGCTCGATACGGGATCAGCTGATTTCTGGGTCGCTGGAACTTCATGTTCGTTGATGGACCAGTGCCAACAAGGGATGATCAAATTTGATCCATCAAAGAGTAGTACATTCAAAGACAATGGCTTACCATTCAGTGTTCAATACGGCTCAGGTGCTGTGAGAGGTGAATTGGCTTCCGATAAGGTTTCTCTCGCCGGCTACACCATCTCGTCTCTCTCATTCGGATTGGCAAAGGAGCTGGCTCGGAATACTATTGGTCCACCTGCTTCTGGTATTCTTGGCATGGCTTTTAACACATTGTCCACGACGGGAACTATGCCATTCTGGCAAGTCTTGCTTGAAAGGAGAAAGATGCAAAATTATGTATTCAGTTTCCAGCTTGTAAACAATCTTGAAAAAGCGAACTCCCAGGATGCGAAAGAAGTTGCACCAGGTGGTGTGTTTACTCTTGGTGTATTGGACGACCAACAGTACTCGGGTAACATCACCTGGTCGTCCTTATCGAAGGGTTATGGTCCGAATGGCGTTGGTTATTGGGCCATCGACATTGAAAAACTGAATATTAACGGCAAAGAGCTCAAATTGGGTGAACTGAATATTGCCGCGATTGACACAGGAACCACACTGATTGGCGGTCCAGAGAGTGTAATGGACGCCATCCACTCCAGGATCAGAGGTGCACAAAAATACGCACGTGCACCACAATACTACGTGTTTCCGTGCAGGACACAAATCAACCTCGACTTTACGTTTGGTGGTCGCACATGGAAGCTCACGACGAAGGATTTGATTTCGCACCAACTTACATCCAATATGTGCTTGAGCTCCTTGTTTATTAGCCCAACGCAATCGCCAAACATGCCATCATGGATTGTGGGTGACACGTTCTTAAAGACTGTGTTTAGCGTCTTTGATGGCGCAAAAGCACGTATTGGATTTGCGTCTCTGCACCAAGGTGGTGCACAAACCATGTCATTGACTAGCGCTACGATGGACAACAGTCTAGCGAACAAGGGGGCCAAAGAATCAACTGAGGCTGGCCCAATGAGCGATGAAAGCAGCGCTGGGATGCCGCATGGTGGAAACACTCCTGGTATGGCTCGAAGCAACACTGACAATGCATGGAAGACAGCCTCTATCTTTGTACCACACGACATCAAGCCAATTGATCCACCGAAAGGTTCAAGTCATTTCGTTAAGCCTGCGAATATTGTTACGCTGTTGATGGTGTCTGTGATGACTCTTACAGTCTCTATGGTGGTTCTTTGATTGCGTCCTTGTAAGAATACATGTCCCTTGACCTTCCAGCTTTTCCTTGTCGATCCAGCTTCCATCATATATTTATTTATTTATATATAAACTATTTAGGCTGGACTGATTATGTTCTCCAAAAAGGTACGAATCATCAACGATGAGTGCAGTCATAGTGCCAGGTTTGATAGAGACGGTGAAGCACTAGTAACAGGAGATGAACTCGATGCTACTTTCATAAATCCTTGTGTGCAATTGGCTGCTCGAGAAGAGACGCCAGCGATTTCCGGGTCTTGTGGTCATGGACCTGAGGAAGAATGACCTGGAATTCGACAAACAAGTCGCCGTGCTCCTTGCCGTGTGCCAGGTCTTTTTCATCATAAGGAATTGGCAATCCCTCGCTGGGGATGCGAATGACTTGGCCCGGTTGTGTGACGCTCGCACGCTTGATGTGAATTGGGTGACCGTCATAATGCGAAAGGGTGTGATCGAAGCCGAGGAGAGCGTCATGGAGAGAAATCGTGTAGATATAATAGAGATTATGGCCCATGCGACGGAAGTCGCCAGGCGACGTGGTCGTGTGGACCTTGACGATAACGTCGCCAGCGTCCATATCAGGGTCCTGGTCGGCCATGCCTTCAAAGATATACTCAGCACCTTCGCGTGCACCAGCATCTACTTCTACTTCGATGTCTGTTGTGTCCGGTAGAACCTTTTGACCGTGACAGCGACTGCATGTGCGAGCGATCATGCGACCTTGGCCTTGGCAGTGTGGACACGTCGATTGCATGCTTGTTACGAAGCCAGGCATGATTTCCTGTCGGAGTATTTGGACGCCAGAGCCACGGCACTGTGTGCAAGTACGAATATCTGCAGTTGAGTGAGCACCGGAACCGAAACACGAAGGGCACACGACATGGCGTTCATGGACAAGTGTAAAAGAACGACCGAGGTACAGATCGGATAGCGAGATTTCGGCTTGGTATATTTTGCTAGCACCCTTCGGTGTCTGGTCATTTGAGCGGCTAGGGCCACCACCAAAGAACTGTCGAAAGAGGTCGAAAGGATCGCCATGGCCATTTTCTTTGCGTGATTGATGCTGCAAAGCTGCGTCTGCTCCATGGGAGTCGTACACGCGGCGTAATTCAGGATCAGACAATACTTGATAGGCTTCAGACACTTCCATGAAAGCCTCTGCCTTGTCTGGATGCTTGTCTGGATGCATGTGACGAGCCTTTTTCCTGTAGGCGGACTTGATCTCGCGTTCGGATGCATGTGGCTTGACGCCTAGGACTCGGTAAAAATCTTTAGCCGCTGCCACGAGAGGCAGTAGACACACGATGCATACTAACAGCCATATCGTGAGGTATTTCGCCGGCCAATAGAGCATGATTGCAAAACAATGAAGGACCTTACGCAACTAGGAACACCTGAAACCCTCACTCACAACGAGACAGGAGCACGATTGGACGTGGTATGTGTGTGAAAATGCAAGGAAAAGAGAGGGGAGCGAATATAGACAGTAGAAAGGGGGGGAGAAATAGGTCACGAAGGGCAAAAGAGTAAGTCGTTCAGACGTGCGGGCCAAAAGAGCAAGGCAGCGACAACGACGACGCAGGCGTTCGTTGGTTTGAAGGACGAGTTGCAATTTGCGCACACGAGCGAGGCGAGGAATATGGAGAACCTCCACGTGGTTATGTGACGCAGCAAGAGCCACGAGCTCGGATGCGTGTTTGATCGCAGTAAGCTTGCACAAAGCCACATGCAAAAGACGTCTGCCTGAGATCCGTGCAATGCAGGTGTGTAAAACATGTGGCGAGGAACGAATCGCCACTTAAGGTCAGTGCAGAACAAGCAACGAGTGTTGAGACAGATTCACGCCACCCAACACCATGGGGGATGCAGCTGTCATGACGGCAGCTGAAGTGCAGGGACTGGTAGCTCGAACGCTACCATCCTTTTACACTAGTTCTCCAAGGTTTTTGCAGAGTATATCAGACCATGATCTGGCGCTTCTGCTACCCATCCTCATATACTGGGGCGCATCACTTGCATACCATGCGCTGGATGTGATACGGCCTGCATGGTCAGAGAAGTACCGGCTGCATGCGCCAGAAGAGCTAGAGAAGCGGAATCGAGTGAGTATGAAGCGCGTTATTGCAATGGTCGCATTTCAACACGCGATCCAGACGGCGTTGGGCATCGCAATCATGGAAGATACACCCGCGACCAAGACACGCCGACTAGATGCAGATCCATTTACGGATATTCCCGCGCTTGTGCAGACTATGCGTAGCCTGCATCTGCCACTGTATGATAGCGTACTTGTGCGTGCTGCCATCGCGCTGTACTGGTGGGGAATTCCGTGGCTTCAATTCTGGTTTGCATGCTTTGTTCTAGATGCTTGGCAATACATGCTGCACCGCACCATGCATGAGGTGCGATTCTTGTATCGCACAATGCACTCGCACCATCACCGACTGTACGTGCCTTATGCATTTGGTGCTTTGTACAACCACCCACTCGAAGGCATGCTCCTCGACACGCTCGGCGCCGAGCTGGCTAGGGTCGTAAGTCGCATGACTCTCCGGCAGACGATGGTGTTCTTCACTCTTTCCACGTTCAAGACCGTGTGTGACCACGGTGGGTATGCATTCCCATGGTACTTCAATCCCATCCACGCGCTCTTCCCTAATAATGCGGCCTACCATGACGTGCATCATCAGACACAGGGCTTGCGCTACAATTATTCGCAGCCATTCTTTGTACACTTTGACACGATCCTCGGTACCAGAGTCGATCCAGAGGACTTCCACACAATGCTTGAAAAGAAGGGTCTTCAGACGAGGAAGGTCGCTAGTGCGAAGAACGACAATGAGGCGGAGGAAGAGAATGCACGTCCTGCACGGCTGCCCGTGCCAAAGCGGTCGTCACCATATTCAACGGCTACAGTGTGGTCAAGCGTGCTATTTATGGGCATCCTGGCTGTGCCCGTGCTGGTGTATTCAGTTGTGTAGAGAGGTAGATGTAGTCGTAGACAAAG
>ERZ501049.184-NODE-184-length-14434-cov-30.138814_pt1 | contig 14434 bp, 16 predicted proteins | sample MGYA00510866_ERZ501049 | MGnify/ENA primary metagenome ERZ501049 (study PRJEB25958, sample SAMN03398519) | human skin metagenome | study: EMG produced TPA metagenomics assembly of the Human Skin Microbiome Metagenome (human skin metagenome) data set. | reverse complement strand
ATGTCACATCCAGGCTCGTTGCTTTGGCAGAACAATGGGCCAGGAGCCGTTCTTGCACAAGTAGCAGTTTCTTCTTTTGTCCTCTGTGTGATAGGTACCGGCATCTACAAAGTATGGGATGGATCTTTTTCTGTCTTTGCTTGGCACCCTATCCTTGTCACACTTGGCCTATTTTGTTTGATTCAGAGCATTCTTGTCGTCCAGCCTACCAAGACGCCTGCTGAAAAGCAAGCTGGTCTCAACTGGCACAAGACGATCGTCTTGTATCTGGGATTACCCCTCATCACACTGGGCGCATGGGTTGTTTGGTATTTACATGACCTTCCCGGGCAGAAGCATTTCATTTCTTGGCACGGCATGCTAGGCTGCGCCATTATTGTTCTGATTTGGACACAAGCCGCATTCGGTGCGACGACCGTCTATTGGAAATCCTACTTCTATGGCACAGAATCACGGGCCAAAGCCATGTGGAAGTACCATCGGTATGTATTATTGTAGAACTTCCAGCATGATTGACTTTTCCTAGCATGTTTGGCTACACATTGTGTTCATTGCTAATGGCCGAATTACTTCTGGCATTCTGGGAAGTTGAATGGATGTACCGAACTGGCGGTTTAGTTCTAATCGTCTTGTCCACTGTGACCATGCTCTTGACGGCCTATGGGGTAGCCACTCGGGTGCAGACGTCGAAATGGGGTTTTTGAGAATCTTGCTCACACAATGATGGATAGCGAAACATCAACTTGATCGTCAGCTTGTGGATGTGTAGGGATACAAAAAGTTGGGGAATGGGTATTTAGTGTAGACAATCGAATTGAAGAGCAAGAGCTTTAAAAGCCACGGCTCTCTAGCCAAGCCTTGACTTCTCTCGATACATTCGAACGTAGGTGCACTGTCTTGGGGCCAGCACTATTCGTTACTCGCAAGAGCATACGTGCGTTCGGATTGCATTTATCATAAGGGTTTCCCCAACCCATGTCATCAAACAAGTCATGACACAAAGCCTTCGAGATTGTGTAAGTTGTCTGCTTCTTGCGGTGTGACTCTCGACTTTGTAACGTACCGATACATCTCCTTCCACTTTACGAATCTGAGTGATCCATTTCGATCCACCATGTCGAATATCAGTGTACACCGGCAAGCTTGTTCCTGCCATACCTACACGTGATACAAAGTATGGGTATCGAATTGGTTTTGGCATCGAAGCTTGCGGTGTGTCTGATAATGTGTGGTCTGCCACAGTGCTTTCGAACCGGCTACTTTGCACATAAGCGGGCATGCGCGCGACTGATTGTTCAACCACAGGCAGCCCTCGAGCCGCTGCTAGCCTTAGCATGGTGTTGCTGGATTGTGACAGGAAAGCTGAAATTCTGGGATCAGGCGTATTTCCTCGTCGAATGCGCGTGTGACCTGCGTGTCCTTCGCTGCGGGTTCATTGAAGAAATCAGCCAGACACACACGACGAGCACACCCAGCGAGGGTGTCAGCGGAATCACGTGATCCTCGAGTACCTCTCGATTCGTACTGGGACCTGGCACGGCGTCGCGCTGTACGGGCGTCAGTCGAAACAATTGCGATCATGTCGGAGCGCATTCGTGAGCTAGCACAGGAGCCTGTGGCTTTCTTAAATGAAGGTACACAGTTTTTGAACCGTTGCACGAAGCCAGGACGCAAGGGTATGTTTAGATCTCATTTTGCGCTTCCTCTGTGACGAAAAAGTGAGAATCTGACACGCGCTAGAATTCATTCAGATCTGCCGCGCTGTTGGCACCGGGTTCGTGATTATGGGCTTTATTGGCTATCTTGTAAAGCTGATTCACATTCCCATCAACAATATTGTACGTGCGCATCATAACACACAACGTGAGTGATATAAACTTACGCCTCTCACTCGTGCTCGGTCCACATGGACTTGCATTCGTGTTTCTCTATCGACTACGTTTTCTCTTTCACAGCTTGTGTACGTATTTCTATGTTTCTTTCTTACCTTGCAGAAGCAGCGCCTAAATCAATCATTCCATCAGTGGGAGACGACACTGTCCTTTCGGATATTGCAATAATGATACATTCGTGTTTCGGAAGCCTCTTCGAGCACATGCGAATGTCCGGTAGCGTTCGAGTATGAAGAGGCTAGTACTTTCCGAAACCTCTCGTGAATCTTACTAGCCCGTTCTAACACTCTTACTTAAGTTGGATAGAAGCACACTGTCATTGCACACCATGATCTTGTTAGCTACAAGGCTTACGTCACATGGGAAAGTATGTGCGCAAATGCGCGACTCTATATTCCTTTTGGTTTTGGTAGGGGGAGAGCAGGTAGCAAGAGCTACAGAGGCAACGTGATGGCTTAATACAAACAATACTGCATGTACACGCCGCCAGTCACATAATAGTAAGCACAGGTGTCACACATGTTCATAGCCCAAATAAAAAACTCATGAGTCATGCGTCATTTACGCCTTGAGAACGTAACGACGGACACCGAAGTGAACATCCTTCTTGTGCTTGCGCTCGGTCCTTTGCGAGACCTCGTACTTCGTCATCTTCCTGCGAAGAGCGCGGGTCTTCTTTGGACGGAGGTCAAGCGGCTGGAACTTCTTGCCCTTGTAGAACTCACGCATGTTCGCACGCTGCTTGAGGTTGATAACAGTAAGAACACGCGCAATGTTCTTGCGGACGGTGTGGCTGAGAAGTCAGTTTTGCCAAGTTCCATAACGAGACAAAATTCAAGCATCGGTGTATACGTACATGCGAGCGAGCTTACTCGAGGCACCACCGGCCACCTTCTGAACTCGGAGCTGAAGCAGCTCCTTGCGCAGCTCAGCCACTTGGTTCAGAAGGTCCGCCTTCGACTTGTTCTGAAGATCTTGAGTGCGAACCTTGGCCTGCGGCGATTGCGTTAGTACTTGAGCGACAATATGACAGACAAGCGCGTGTGGGTCTTGCGCACATATGCAATATCACTTATAGCGATGCCAAAAAGGCCCTAGCGGATCATGATATGCGCCACAAGAGACAAGCGCACCTGTCATTGCGACAACGTACCATGACAGCGACGACTCTCGTAAAGAGGTAGGTTTGGACAGGATAGAGGCTGAGGGAATCAAGGAGCTTGAGATTCGTGGCTCATGGGATAAACACACGTGACCCTCAATCCAAAACTAGTCAAGTGAATCACGTGTATATGTGGAGGTCGTCAGCGACGAAACCGGGGACAAGTGTGTCATGACGCGCTGCATTATATCGTGAGGTATGAACTCTATCAGATATCAGTAGTGGTGCATAAATGTGGAGAATACGCCAGTCGAATTTGCTCTTGATGTCAAACGCAATCTAGAGCAGTCAGTGCGCTGCAGGGACCAAGTGACGCTGGGCGATGGCGGAAGCGACGGTTGTCATTCGACGTCGACTGGGTGGAATGTATCTGGCAACTTCGTTAGTAGGTCGCTGTGTCATTTTGTGAGAGACAACGTCTGGTGCAGGACCACGAAACGATGGCTGCGGACGTGCCGTGACCGAGAACGAAGGCGTCGGTGCCAATGTGGAGGTAGCTGACGTGGTGGATGAAGCTGGCATGCTCTGATTCATGTGAAAGTTTGCGCGCCGCTTCTGCAGCACGGCAGACTGCGCGGCAGCTGAAGCTGCAGCTTTGGCGTGTTGTGCAGTCGCGAGTTTTTTGCGCTGAGCAATCTGCATCGCTCGTCCAGGTGCAAGCTCGAAAGGCGGTGGCTGAAGCGAAGGCGATGGGGGACGTGGTGGCGTGGCATGAGGCATCTTGTGTGATGTGATACTTACGCCCGTCACGGCTGATCCGTACTGCCATTCATGTTCATCAGCCCTAGGCGTGGGCGGTGAGACAACCAGCTCAAAGGTGCTGGACTGCATGGCAATGACACAATGTTGTGTTCCATGCATAGTAGGTGAGAACTTTACCTCATCGCGAGATGGATCATGCTCAGCGCGGTTATGTCGACGACGGGCCTGTGCAGAAAGACCCTGCAGCATGGAGACACGAGGACGAGAAGATCCATTTGTCGTGGAGAGGCCTTCATGCTGCTGCTGCTGCCGCTGATGGATTCCGCGATCGCGTCGACTTGAGTGTGCCAGAGCATAAAACATCCTCTGAGCAGCTGCAGCGCGGTGCTCGGATCTCGGCGAAAAAGAAACTGACGGACGGTGTTCGTTGGGTCTACCTCTTGATGCCAATGTCAAGCCATGGTTCGTGATGAGTGTCAAGTGCGAAGGTGGCACATGCTTGGGTTGCGTAGACTGGCGCATGGGAAGTGTATCCCGTGGACAAAACCAATGCACATCCCGTGTCAGGGCAACATCGGGACGCTGTGGCAAAGTGATGGGTGTTCCATCGATGCTCGAGTCTTGCGATGGCGTGGATACATTAACATCGTCGTTGTCCGAATCTGACTCTGAGCTTTCGGAACTGTCCGAATTCTCGGTACTGACGATGCCACGTACCGGCTTTAAAGAACGTGGAAGGACTGAGAGTCCAAGAGCGGAAGGAAAGATGTCATTTTTCTCCTGCACCTTATTCGTGCTCATGTTGTATATGGACGCGTTTGACCACGCCATCATCATACTGACGAAGTGCGTGCGTACGTAAGGGAAGGCAACGCACACGAGTAAAAACAAGAAAAGAAGAAATTCGTGACACGCCAGACTTATCTTGCGTGCAAGTGCGTAAGTTTGCGCCAAAAGACGAATGGTATAACTGCGGGGGAGTAGGGATGAATGTAATGGAAAGTCGGGTTGAGGATTGAAACTGGAGAAAAGCTGGGGGAGGGGGAAGGGGAATGTGAGATGTTCAACAAAGAATCAGGTGTGATAAAAAGAATGACCAAGAAGCTCAGGACCAGCCTGAAGCACGGATCAAGTCAGGGAAGTAAGGAAAAGTGAAGATAGAAGGGACGAGGGGATGGGGAAAGGTGTGAAGAAGACGTGAAAAGGAGGGTGGGTCAAGGGATAAGCAAGTTGATAGATGAGGAATTCTTCAATAGGAGAAACGGAAAGAAGGGAAACCAATGGAAAGAGTTGACGGTGACCAGGTCAAAGAGGACGCTCGTCAAACCAAACCGAATATGTGGACTTATCGCAGCACCAGGCTACGTATGGGATCAGGGGATAAGGGTGGGGGAGGAGGATGGACAGTGTTCGTAAGGAGATGCAAAGGGCCAACAGATATGGCACGAGTTCTCTTTCAGATCTATGCCTCTTGTGAAGGGGGACAGCCTATATACTTGCGCGTCGCAAGCTCATCACCCATGTGCACAGGTTGGATGTTATCCGTGCGCATGCTGCAGGGTGTAGAACTAAGTGGGGACTAAGGACATTGGATGTCGGCCGAGATGATGGAGCCGTCATCTTGGTTGTTACGTAACCAGGGGTGGCTGCCTCGAGGCAATTTTGTTTTGCCCTCGCCTAGAGAAGTAGACCAACGCGCGCCGTTGTACATTGTGCGCGTGTCTCGGCCGGCCTTGGAAGGGGAAGAGGCCGTGAAGGAGGGACCGACCGTCCAACCGAATTGACCAGGTCAACGAACGGCTTTTCGCTCTAGCGAGAACAGATTGTACTGTGTGGCCTCCTCCCCCCATTGGTGTGCAGGGAAGCCCGCTAGTTGTTTGCAGAATGCGTAATATCAAGTGTACGTGGCATAAATGGAAGGATCAGTTTGTACTTATGAGGCAGGCGTGGTGGTTGGCGATGGTGCCGTCGGCAAGACGTGCTTACTGATTTCGTATACCACGAATGCTTTTCCTGTATGTGGTTGTCATAGGGAAGCAGTCGTATGTGAAGGGCATGCGGCTTCGCGTCTCGAAACGATAATACGTTCAGAACTAACATGTATACAGAGCGAATACGTCCCGACGGTATTTGACAACTACACGGCTAGCGTGATGGTGGATGGACGGCCTGTGAATCTAGGTATGTGTATAATTTTCGCGCAATATGATCAGGACTAACGCATGTGCATTTGTGCATGATTTGCTGTTGCTATGAATAGGACTCTGGGATACTGCCGGACAAGAGGATTATGATCGGTTGCGTCCGCTCTCGTATCCGCAAACAGACGTCTTTCTCATATGTTTCTCAATTGTGAGTCCTTCGAGTTTTGAGAACGCCAAGACCAAGTGGTGGCCGGAGGTGTCGCACCACGCACCCGATACCCCCATTCTCCTCGTCGGCACAAAATTGGATTTGCGAGAGGACCCTGAGATGAACGCGCGCTTGCGTGACCGACGCATGGCCCCCATCACGTACAGCCAGGCAGTCCAGATGGCGAAGGAAATTCGAGCTGTGCGATATCTGGAATGCTCGGCCCTAACGCAGAAAGGGCTCAAAGGTGTATTTGATGAAGCTATCCGATGTGTGCTATCGCCCGCACCTATCAAGCGAAGGAAGGCAAGCAACTGCTTGGTACTATAGCGTCGAGGAATGAGGATGTTTGTTCAAGTGGGGAGGAAGGGGACAGGATGACATGGAGAAGAGACACTTGATGTTGGCCATGGTGTCTTTGTATTGCTCTTCCCCCCCCCTCCCCTCTTTCTTTCTGGGCTGTTCTGTTTTTTGTTTTTTTTTTCCTCCTTCTTCTTTTCTCGGTCCATCATCAACATTTGCATCGTCACGATTCCCATCACCGTCTTTCTGTTGCCCTTCCTCACAATATTATTATCATCGACATCTACACTGCCACCATGGGACCTATTGTTGTATCTTGGTTATCTGTCTGGCTTTGTCTTTTTTTTATTTCTTGTTCCCGCTGTTGTCGATTTATATCTTTGTATATTTTGTGACAAGGAAATTATGCTGTCGCTATCGTATATTGCCGTCGTATAATTCACCAACCTGACCAAACTAGGCGTATCTTCCACTTCCCTATGTACAGGGCGATGGCACGGACGGTTGAAGAGACTGCGTTGTTGTAGTGTTTTAGCTATCGTGACGATTAGACAATGATCAAATCGCCCTTGCACGAACTGCAGAACAAGAGCGCATCTTGAGAAAACTGATTGGACTGTGTCCGTGCCATGTCGACGCGGTTCTGCACGGAGCTCGCGATGTTGTCGTCACCCGTCTGCACGATGGATAGTTTCCGCGTGGGGAGCGAGGGCGTAAAGGGAGTGGCGTCTGAGGCATCTGATGACATGCGTGCACGGAGCATGGAGAGACTCGTCTTCCGCTGGTGCTGCTGACTCGCTGGCATATCGGGATTACGGCGCATTCGCGGCTTGTCCGTAGGCTGTCGCCGAGGAAGTTGCACACTGAGCTCTTGCTCCGCGAGAGGAGGAAGGCGTGGCGCTGCTGCTGATGTCGTTGCACTGCGTTTGTGCGTTCGTCCATGTGTGCCCGGTAAGCTGCGCCGTGCTTCATCGACGCGGCTCGATAGGCCTTGGTCTGCCGCTGCTGAGATGGGCACCAACGTATTCTCGGACTGCCGCCGCTGCTGTTCCTCCTCAAAGGCTTGGATGGTCTGAATGTATTGTGACTCCCTCTCACGTGACGCGTTAGACGCCTCTTGGAGCTTGGCAAGCTCCGTCTCAAGATGCGCCACTTGGTCGTTATGCTCCTTTGCAGCGCTAGCAGATTGCTGGGATAGATCATCGCGCTCCGCTTTTAACGAGGTGTGTGCGGCAAGAAGGGTTGCGTAATCCGCTTGCAATGCCTCGAGCTTGGCCGTGACGGTGTGGAGCTGGTCTGTACAGGACTTGTACTCTGCCTGCACGGACGTCAGCTGGGTCTGCGTGGCGTCATGAGCAAGCTGCAGGTTGGAGAGTTGTGTGCGAAGCTCGTCAAGGTATGATGAAGAGGCAGGCGCAGATGCCGTTGCCACAGGCTCTGATGCAGAGTCGGCCGTGGCGGATCGTTTGGTGCACGGCTCGGAGGTAGCATATGCTGGAGCCTCTTGGGCTACAGACGGCACGTTCTTATCATCTGAATCGTCATCCCATGAGGGCATATCGTTCTCGGCAAAGAGTTGATCTGCCACGTGAGGCGAATCACCTGGTGCCGTGGATGAGGCAGGCATTTCAAAGAGAGCGTCTTTAGTTGACGCCAATGGCTGGTCAAATAAGTGGTCAGCGGATGCTGCCCCACTGCCAAGTGGTGCACCAGATGCATTAGCAGAGCCATGCTGCGCATCCTTGGTATCGGTGTTTGGGTGTTGAAGTTTCGGCGACGATGAAGACGGTGGTGTGGTATTGGACTCTTGGCTCTGTTCGGAAATGGGCTCGAGCATGTGCTCGGGATCAAAGTCCTGTGCAGTAGGCAACGCATCGTGTGGATCATGCAGCTCAAATGTGGCGGGATCATCGACGTGGCCATCGGGGTGATACTCGGAGCTGGGGTCAGCGGTTGCTTCATACACATCGTGCGCATAGTCCTGGGTGTACGCAGATGTGTAAGGCTCATCATGGCCATAATTATGCGGGGCATAATACTCATGTGCATCGACATGGTTTTGGCCGTACGCATCGTCGTGTCCATACGCATAGTCTTGCTCGTATGGATCGTCCAATTCAAATGCGCCATCCTTTCCATAGGCATTATTGTGGTCATACACACCATCTTGCAAATAGGCATCATCATACGTGTATGCGTCGTTTGAGTATGCCTGCTCGTGCTGCGGGGACTCATTCACGGCAGGAGCATAGTCGAGAGTGGTGGCTGGTGTGCCAGATTTGTCCGAGTCGGCCGTCGCAAACAAAGAAGAGGCAGCATGGTTGGGCTGTTCATCTTGTGTGTCATGCACGGTCGGCTCGTCAACAGAAGCCTCGAAGCTTTCGGCGAAATTGTCCATGGATTTAGGGCGCTGTGGACTGGGTGCGTACAGATTTCGCAGGTGTGGATTGGCATGGAACAAGTCCAGGGACGAATGGCGTGTCGATGAGAGAAAGTCCGAGTCCGTGGCTGGCTCGTACGACGACGAAAAAAGCCCCGTGGCTGGCTCAGCCTCCTGCACAGTTTCATACTCGTCTGTGAGCTGTGCTGCAGGTTTATCGGAATGGTCTGCAGGCAGCGAGCGATCATCGGCGGAATAGGGTGCATTGAACGGCTCTGTGTATGCGGGCTCGGTGGGGTGTGGTATCTGGTGCTGATTCTTTACCCCGTGTAACGCATCCGACTCTTCTGGTTGTACGAAATCGAAAGCAGCCGTTTGTTCCAATGGCTGATCGGATGACCATAGTTCAGACGCAAAGTGAGCAGGTTCACATGCAGGTTCAGACGGCGGATTCTCGACATGAGAACTCGTTGGTGCCTCCACAGCTGGCTGCGGCTGCAGCTGTGTCTGCGGCTTGGGATGTGATATCAAAGTTTCGTGTGTGGCTGCCTTGGGAGACGCAGGCGCATAGGATGAAACCGCGTTTGATTCAGCGGCGCTGGGTGCAGGTTCGAGAAGCAATGATTGGCGTTTCCGACGTTGGATCTCACGGTGCCTATACAGTTGTTTACGTGCACGCTCCGCTTTTGCCGCACGGTCCTCCATCACGATAGTTGGTTGACGACCCGCTGCACCGAAGCTTGGGGCAGCTGATGTGAGTATCTGGGCTGGCGTCGTCTGTGTGTGGATGTGGATATGTGTGTGTGTGTGTGTCTGAGCTCAGATCTCGGATGATTAATTCCACATATGCACCAACACAACACCCGGAGGCGGCGCGCGCCCTTGGGAAAGGAATCGAGCATTGTCGGGCGCACGCATTGGTCCTCCACCTTCGCGGTGGAGGGTCGAGAGACGATGCGCACAGCGTCGGCTCAGGCTGATTGTTCACGTGATGTGTCACGATGCAGTCGTAGGCCCTGGAAGAAAGGGCGGAAAGCAGGCAGGCAGGCAAGCAAGCGATGCGAAGCAAAGGAGTAAAGCAAATCATCGAAGAGATCGTGTAGGCAATTCAAGCGCCTACACCCATCCATCCAGCGACGATCGAAACCGAAAAAGGTTGTGCCACGACATTGGCGTTAGTCTTTTTCTCCTTCTTGGCAGCACAACTTGGCATTTCGTACGTGCGAGATGCAGCGAGCGGCGGCGACTCAGCTCGCATACACGCGTATGCTAGCGCCGCGTGCTCGCTTGGCACGAAGCGGTGTGTGTGGTGTGCGAGTAACATACAGCACAATCACCATTCCAGATGCGCCGGTTGTGTCACGAAGAGCTGCGCCACATGAAGCGGCGGCCTCACGAGCGTCTGGATCGCCGGCATCATCGTCCGACATGGCATCAGCGACGTTCTTTTCCTCCTCGATACCCACATCGATCGCGACCCACGTTCACGAACAGGGCGCTGGGGCGGCCCTTGTACGCATGCTGGAGTCGTCGGAGCGGATCCCGCCTGAACAGCTATGGAGTCTGTATGAATGTGCGCTGAATGAGCGGCCGCAGAAGCTGCCGGATGGCTCTGTGCGTGTGCCGCCGAAGCTGGAGGCCAGGCACCACCAACGAGTGCTTCAGCTGCTCCTCCCCGCACAGGACAAGTACGTGCACTACGTGCGTGAACGGCAGCGCATCGCTGCGATGCGCCGCGATGTGCATGCGTCGGACGACGAAGCGCTGTTGCCTTCCTGCACGCCACTCGACCTGTCGACACCAGACACTCTTGCGCCAGTGCCGCCCTTCCGTGGCATGGGTGGCAAGAATGCACGTACATTTGCACGGCGCACGCGGCAAGTCCTCTTGGAGATCGCACCTGCGGAGCGCACTGCAGCCGCCTACAACGACGTGCTTCGTGTGCTGTCACATGGCGGCAGATACCGGTACATGCGTGATCTGTGGAACGATATGCTCCGTGCGCGAGAGACGGGGCATGTACAAGCGGCGCCAAACCAGGACACGTGCCACTACATGATGGTCGGTCTCGTGCGCAACTTTGAGCAGAAGCTACAGCGCTACAAGACGCGCTATGAGCGTGAGCTGCTCACGTCGGCTCGGCACGTACGCCGCGCTCAGCCACAGCCACCCTCTTCATCGCCCGTGCCACCAGCACATCGGACGGCGGCGGCAGCGGAACATGTGCAGGCAGCCGCACTGCAGGCCGCGCATACCGTGTCGATGCTGCTGCTGGACGTCCAAAAGCAGGGCACGCTGCCGCGTGTGCTAACGCTTGATCTTGCTGCACGTGTGCTGCGACTGACGGGCCGTCTACCAGAGTTCCTGCACCTGCTTCGTTCCGGCTTTGGTCTGGACCTGCAATACCCAGATGCCAGTGTGCCGGCTCTGTGCACGCCCACGACGCATACCCTCAACACGACGCTCATGGCTCTGGGCGAGCTGGCGCGGATGCCCGATATGGCCGTGGCGTTCGAAGTCATGACACAGCCGCTCTCACATGCACACGACACGCAACGCTGGCCTGTGCTGCCGAACACAACGACGTTCAAACTGCTTGTGCGGCATGCATGCTCGGCCCCGCCCACGTTGCTTGTCTCGAATGCGTCCGTGCAATCGACGACGGCACGTGCTATTCTCTCGCGCCTGTCGGCTGGTCCGCAGGGCCTGCCGACCATAGGTATTCACACAGCCGAGCAGCGCGATGCCGAGGTGCAAGCGCGCTGCCGGGGTGCGTATCTGGCACTTGCACGCGCGTATGTGGACGATGCCCTGCGGATGTATGCGGAGCAGCTGAGCCGCATGGCAGTGCAGCTGCGCATGCCGCGTCCGTCGGTCCTACACGACAGTATCGAGGCCGTGCATGCGCGTGAGAATGAGCGCCGTGATGCTGGCATGGTCGGTGAGCAGGGCATGGAATCGATGTCGAAGAGGTGGCTCGCGAGCATGGAACAAGAAGCAGCGCTGAGTGACGAGGCCGTCGACGACAAGAGCGGCACCCACCTGCCCCCCAGTTCCGAGAAGGATCGCGCGCAGGACGTGCTGTCGTCATCGCCATCAGAGCCGGTATTTGTCCCGCCGAATGTGCGCGTTTCGTACTCCATGCTGCGTCCGATCCTCGCGACCACGTACCAAAAGCGCTCGCTGGGCCAACTGGCCTGGCTCCACAGCCGAGCAGACATGGCGGCGGTGCTTCTCTCGGCCGAACACACACTCCTCCAGCATGCTCAAGCACAGGTGCAAGCGGATGGAATGCTGTCTTCCTTGGCGGCGCATGCTACGTATGTCCAGCGGCTATGGGAAGGCATGCAAAGGTTATGCGATACATGGGTGCCATGGCACATGGAGCGCTGGAGCGATGCTGAGTATGCGCGGAATGCACGTCGGAATGCGCGTGCGTCGAAGAAACAACGAACTCGTCGGCGTGCTGCTGCTACTGCTGCTGCCGCCGCCGCCACGGCCACATCGCCTGCAAACCAGCATGCATAAAAGAGTCCTGCGTAGATGCGGATAACATGGTAGGTAGATGGTGTCCATGAAAAGACTCACACAAGTCGTTGGGCGCGTTGCTGGGCGTGTCACAACGGTAGTCCACACACGTCACAGTCCGTGCTGCCTGGTGCATTGAGGAACGTGCAGTGCGGACATGCGACGCCGTCAGCCGCAGAAGAGGAGCCACCCGCATCGGCAGATGCCGCCGGTGCGTCCACGATGCTGTCGGTTGGTGCTGGATCCGTGCTTGCCGCCGCGGACGACGAGTCTCGCGCACTGGTGCCCGCCAATGGCGGTGAAGACGGGGGCGGCGCCGTCTCACGGGCAAGCGCCACCAGGGTACGCCATCCAGGAGACGTGAGCAACGCGGTCAAGGCTTGCACGTCGTCATGCGACACGGCCGTTCGACACGCATGCCGCATTTCGTCATGCGACAAGAGACTTGTGTGATCCAAAAACGCGAGCAAGTGCCAGTCACTAAGCCAGCGGACGAAGCGGGCATGGTCCAAGCGGTGCATATCTTCGTCGAAGGTGCCATCAGGATGCGTTAGGAGTGTGCGAAGATCATGCAAGACAAGCTCGAGCGTCTGGTCCTGCAGGCCCGGGCGGTTCTCGATCGGGAAGGTGGACGACAAGAAGCGCGGCTTCGGCTCAGTTGGAAAACCGTGCGTGCATGTCACGAGCAGGTATTCGACTGGGAAGGTCGGCGATGCATTTTCCTTGATGTCGATGCCATACTTGTTCGTGTAGCGGAAAAAGACATCCGGCACGTACCGGCTCTCGTCATTCGGCTTGACGCGGATCGTCGTGGGATGTACGCTCGCCTCAATCATATCGGCATCGACCATGCCCATGACCTGCTCACTCACCTGGTAGGCCGTCACATCAATGTCGCCCTCGGGATTCCCACTCAGCACACATGTGACAAACTTGCTGTTGAACGAGCCGCTCTCGGTCCAGCGGCATGCATTCTTGTGCTGCGCCTGCAGTTGAGCGGCAAAGATCGCCTCCTGGCCACTCAGGAAAAAACTGTCCGCATGCCGCTTGCATGCCACAAGACCGGCGAGCGACGCATCCGTGTGCGATGGGTCCGCTACCTCCAAATCCGTGTAGATCATGCCGACGATGCTCATGCCACACTGTGCAGCGAGCGATGTAATCCGAGCCTCGTCGTCCCAGGGCAAGCCCAGCTCGATGCCATCGATCTCGCCCGCCTGCGGCGGCTCGTGGATCGCTTCGATGACCGCCTTGATGCCCATAGGCACTTTTTCATATGGCTCATAGTGGCCTAGGAGGAATCCAAATCGCTGCGTCGCTGTCTTGCGCCATATGTCCAACACATGGTCAATGAGCGACGAGTGCACGAACTCAACATGATCTACCATGCGGTACGGCTGCCGCTGAAGTGTGATGGCGGACGGCTGGCACTTGGTGCATATGCCAGCGGGCCACGGCGCATGGTGTCCTGATGGGCATGGGGTCTTGACGCGGTACGAGACTTCCTCCAGGGGCGGTACGTACGTAGAGGACGACGATGATGCAGAAGACGATGGCACCCCAATGTTTTGATGCCGCAGGTACGCGTGAAAAGACAAGTGCTTGATGCCATGCTCAGCGTGGAATGCCATATCGAACGGTTCGATCGGCATGCAATAGTCACACATGCCTTTGGCTCCATGCCGACAGAACTGGGGATCGTGCGGCCGCTTGATCAGCCCACGCTCCTTAGCCCAGTACTGATCGACGGGATCTTCGTTGACTGCTGCCGGTTGCTTTGTATTGCCGCCGCTGGCAGCAGCGTTCTCGGTGGCGGAAGATTTGCCAGACGCAACGAGTGCCCCCTCCTCGTGCGACGCTGCATCCTTGTATGAAGCAAACAGCAAGTCCCCGTGCTTTATCCCAAGCGACGAAAGGCTCTGTCCCTGCCATGTACTCACAAACTGTCCCTGTCCCTGGGGTGTGTCAGAGAACGTCAAGGTGGACGGCTCAGCCTTGGTGGCCGTGAGAACCTGTGACACTAGCACAGATATGTCATCACTCGGCTGGACTGTGCATCGAAGCTGTCCATCCTTTGTGCGTACGCGCACCAACTGCCATCGTCAGCATCCCTCA
>ERZ501049.175-NODE-175-length-14836-cov-32.195454_pt1 | contig 14836 bp, 17 predicted proteins | sample MGYA00510866_ERZ501049 | MGnify/ENA primary metagenome ERZ501049 (study PRJEB25958, sample SAMN03398519) | human skin metagenome | study: EMG produced TPA metagenomics assembly of the Human Skin Microbiome Metagenome (human skin metagenome) data set. | reverse complement strand
ATACAGACATAATATTGGTCGAATCAGCCGTGGGGAATTTTCTTCTTCGCCCAGCGAGTCCTCATGGAGTGGAGTATTTCAGTTAGGCGCGTTTAAACCCAGTGATTTGCAGATGGACCCTGCGCATTGACAATCGCGTCAAACCGGCATTCTCCCCGACTCAAATGAGCCAATCGAAATGAACTATTGCGACGTGAGGGTGCATCGATCACATGAAAGGACCAATCATGGTTTCATGGAACATCCTTCGGATGTTTTAAGAATGACATCTTTTCACCAATTCCCCGTGCTGACATAACATCAGGTGGTTCTATTGGTTCACAAGGGCACTCGATCTACGCGTGGACGCACAGATGGGGCTGTATCAATCGGGAACAACCTGCGAAGTCCCGCAGTTGCACCGCCGAACCTTGGCGCATGGGCAGGCTTGAAACACATAAATACCGTTGTTCTGTACCACCTACATCCTTACCAACAACGTATTATAATGTCGAACTTTATGAATCAGGCTCAAGACGGTACGTTACATGTTGTCCCGCTGAATGAGCTAGTCTAACAGTTTAGCTATGTCGCAGGCTGGCAGCAAGGCCCAGGAACTCGCTGGTCAAGCCAAGGACCAGATCAGCAACTTTGGTCAAGGTGGCCAGGGTGGCCAGAGCATCTCGCAGCAGGCCGGAGAGTATGCTGGCCAGGCCAAGGATCAGGCAGGCAACTTTGGCAAGCAAGCCCAGGAGCAGGCCGGTAACCTGGGCAAGCAGGCCCAGGACCAGGTTAACAACCTGAGCAACCAGTTCGGCGGCAAGTAAATTCCTAGTATCCCCTCCTCAACCTATCGACTGTGTGTCGAGATATCTTGCTGTAGATGCGTTTTAGACACATGGAACTGGTACATGTAGTTGAGGGCTTGGTGTCAGATGTTACTGGTTTGTATTGCTAGCAGTCGCTAGCAGGCAGAGGTGGATTATTATGCCTTCAATGAGCCAGGAGCAGATGTGGAAGTCAGGGGCATTAGTGAAGTTATGAAAAGAGCGAAGCCTGCTAAATGGGCACATACTTGAATATACTTCATCGGGCTCCCGTTACGATGCGTTGAAAACTTTGGGAGTCCCATGACATTACAAAGGATGTGTGCGGTTAGCGGTGCCCATACCGTGCCAGTGCGCATGAATAAAAAGTCCGCATACCATCCAAACACGGATGTGTAAGTGAACTGCAAGGCTGCGGGGTTGAGTCATTAAGTCGTGTCCGGTATTATACATACCACTACTCTGGAATGCCAGTCGCCCTGCGCGTTTTGTGAATCCACCTTGCTTCAGCGATTCCCACGCATGATGTATATGGGCGATGCCGAAGTACAGCGGCGGTGTCAACATGAGTGTAGCTTTTGAAACATGTGGATTCAAGTGTTGAATACTAGTCAGCATACATGAACGAAATACCAATTCCTCTGTGCACGGACCCTGCACGTAAGCATTCGCATCAGCCGCGTACATACAATGATATAGTTTCGTAGGCATTGAAGCCAGGTGTCCCTAGGTTCGAGCGATTTAGGCTCGCGTTGGGATGACAAGTGGTCGAGCAGCTTGGCAAAAAATGTCCCGATATACAGGCACGATGTTAACATGAGAGATTGTGCACATATCCAGCCGATGCGCCCGAGAAACACACCTATTGATGGGTTGAAGGGGAAGAACTGGGATGTCAGAAACGTCGGTTCTGGCATGGGGAGACCTAGCAGACGAAGAGCGTGCAATGTTCGAAATGGCTGCTGTTCGGGAAGTACGTCGCATCTCCTTAACAGGGTGGCTGTGGCAATAAGGTTTATAATTGTCGCTGTACACGCCGAAGCGAGTCGCTCGATGATGACGTGTGGATTGTCGCGATATCTGTGCTTTTCCAACGGGCGTTTACGGCACCACGCAAAGAGACGTGGCAAAGCATATAATGAACCCACATACACACATGTGTATGACGAACAAGCAAGAATCGACAAACTATGATACATGTCTTCTAGGATCGGTCGCTTGTTTGCTATTTGTACTCTGGCCAAAATTCAATACAAGAGAAAGACACCGTGTCGTGACTATATACGAGTGTTGGAATTCTTTCGCACACTGGCTGACAAAGAAGTAGCGACACAATGTAAGATAGATCGGGATAAATTCAGGCTGTTCGTTATTCATCGGGTCTGGGACTAATATTCGGCGACGAACCACATCATGCAAATGAAGCGCGTTCTCCTGCTACTGGCGGTCTTTGCCATAAGCATACTCGGTGCATTGGCTGCTGGAGATTGGGACAAGAGTGATGTTGAAGTATGTTCGTGCAAAGACTGCGCGTAATAACAGCCAGATTTTTGAGCTTCAGAACGCTCTGGAAAAGTCGGAGGGCGAAGGTGTAAACTTTTATTCGTTCATGGGCCTGAGTCCGTCCGCTTCCTTGTCCGACATCCGAAAAGCTTACCGAGAAAGGAGCTTAGAGTGGCAGTATGTATGAGTTACATGCTAGCGTGTTTATGCGCCTGTTTACCGTTGTTGCTGTGTTTGCTAATACCGTTCTGCAGTCCTGACAAAAACCCCAATACGCCCGAAGTACATCGACGATTTGAGCAGTTGGGTCTGATTCATCGTATTTTGCGTGACGAGCGTCGTGATCGCTACAATCACTTCCTCTCGAATGGCTTTCCAAAATGGCGCGGAACTGGCTACTTTTACTCGCGCTTCCGCCCTGGATTGCTCATGGTTCTTTCACTGGTCCTCTCCTTGTCTGTGGGTGTGCAGTATTTGATCCAAATATCGTCCTGGCGTAAAAACCAAAAGCAGATTGAAAACTTGCGTCGCAGTGCGCTGGCGGTTGCCTGGGGTGCTGCGTTCCAGACTCCTGCATCGGCGTCAAAGACCTTGAAGTCTAGGCCACATCCACAGCAGAAGAAGGTCCAAGTCCCGATCCATGGCTTCGGCGAAATGCCGCCTGCGCCGGCTCAATGTGACATCATTTCCGGTAAGGTCGACTGGGATGCTGAAGCAAACAAGGTCCGTGAAGCCATGAATGCGCCTATGCCCGCGACGGATGAAGCTCCGACAATTGTGGAAGTGATTGTCTTCGCTGATGGGAGCATGGTTGTAAATGATGCGAAGTCTGGCGAGCTCATTCCCGTTGAGCCGTTGCCCGAATCCGAATCTCCCACGCTCAAATCGACCTGGCCTTTCCAATTATTCCATTCCCTTGCCGGTGCATCGAAGAAAACGGCGCCTGAGGTGATGGATAAAAATGATGACAAGGACGAACATCGCCAGGATATTCCATCCGAGAGCGTCCTATCGCCAGAGCAAGAGACGACTGGGTTTACTTCAGCCAAAGAATCCAAGAAGTCTGCTGGCAAACGCCGCAAGCGTAATAACAAAGCACAACTAAACTAAGCTAGCAACTTGTTTTGTCTATGAACGCAAAAACTTAGCGTGCCAATGCACGTGCTGAGCAGCAAATGTGCTCACAAAGTAGTCTGTGTGTGTGTGTGTGTTAGCTTAAAGTTTATTCGCGATGGACGTACAGCTGTGATCGTATCCATCATGCAAACGCACTTGGATGCGTGCCGTGTCGATACCACTCTTCTTACCAGCCTCAACAAGTGATTCAGGCTGCAGTTGTTTTTGTTTGTAAAAGTTGTCGTTCAGCCCGCAGTCCACTAACACATCGACTTGACGTGAGCTCTCCAGCTTGCTTAGCAGGACCGCCGCGTCATACTGCTTTCCATCATCAATACCACCAGCCAGGTAGCCTTCAAACAGCTTCTTGCCTGTTTCGCAGTTTGTTGGATGACAAATTGGAGCAAATGCAGAGACCGAGCGGAAATGGGCTTGTTCGCGGAGGTACATGACCAGAGCACCATGTCCGCCCATGGAATGCCCGAAAATAGATGCTCGACTCACGTCGATTGGGATTTGTTCTGATGCAATCAATTGAGGGATTTCTTTCAGCACATGATCGTACATGTTGTAGTACTTATTCCATGGCTCTTTGGTCGCATTCACATAGAAGCCAGCGCCCGTGCCGAAGTCCCAGCTATCTTCCTCACCTGGAATGTTTGCACCTCGTGGACTTGTATCTGGGAACACAATGGCTAGCTGCTCCTTTGCTGCAGCCTCAAAAAAGTGGCCCTTTTGGGCCGCGTTGTCCTCCGTGCACGTCAAGCCAGACAGGAAATAGAGAACCGGCACCTTGTGTCCGGCATTGGCACTCTCAGGCAAAAATACATTCATTTTGGCCTCAAGTCCACCCAATACCTTTGAACGGAATGAGTATTTGGTCAGTACACCCTCAAACACCTTGTTTTGCGATTGGATCGTCAAGCTCATGTTAATCGTGGTCGTGGTGGTTCGGAGGCAACATGAAGCTGCGGCTCCGTCAAGAGCGGGATGCGCACCGTGCGAACGGGAGAACCTGATGTGGAGAGTCATGAGCATCTGGTCGTGCATATTTCCTCGTCCCAGCGCCAATCCTCACACACCCACCCTTGTGACACAGCCCGGAACGCACGCGCCCTCATTCGTGCCCCGCTGTCGCGAGCAAAAGTCCCTTTCCACTAGAGTTTCGTGGCTCACCGTCCAATCCCTCCCTCATAACTTGATAACGCAAGTCGGCGCCAATTCTCGAGGAGTATGTCATCCTCATCTTCATCCTCGTGGGATAATTGGAAAGAAAAGGCGTACTCGACAGGTTCGTGCTAATGGCTATCAGCTCATGATGTGCAGCAAAGAAAGTCGAGACTAGTGCATGGCGCACTTTCGACCCTATTGGTCATTGGACCAATCGACAACTCGGTCGATTTGGACTAGAGGCATTCTATCCAACTGCTTTAGAGGGTGAAATTGACAAATGTGCGCGTATTGTGTCGACATTCTCACAGGGTGGTGCTGAGGTAAAAGAGGGCGACGCACCTAATACACCATACAAGGACGGGCAAGTTACGGACGAGTATGCGCATCGGAAAACCCAGAAAGTCCTGTACAACATACCTTCGAACGTGCTCCGCGGTGCGAAAGGCGTAGCCATCTTTACCGTATTTCGCTCAGGCCTCGTGTGGTCTGGTGCTGGTGGTTCAGGTATTGTACTCTCTCGTGATGAGAATGGCGACTGGGGCTGTCCTTCTGGTATCTTAGTTCATACTGTGGGTTGGGGTCTCGTCATTGGTGTGGACGTATACGACGTGGTACTTGTGCTTCGCACGCAGGAGGCTGTGGATGCTTTCAAGCGCCCTAAAGTCAGTGTGGGTGGCGAACTGTCTCTTGCGGCAGGACCAGTCGGGAACGGTGCTATTGTTGACTCCGGCATAGAAGCGTCACCGTGTCTTTCGTATGTGAAATCGAAAGGATTTTATGCGGGCGCACAGCTCGATGGCTCCATTTTCCTAACGCGGTCTGATGAAAACTCTCGCTTCTACAACTATCCAGATATTCCCATTGACACGATCCTAGACAATAAACTCCCTAAGCACCAGATCCCTCACACGTGCATGCCCATTTGGCAAGCACTTTACCAGGCAGAAGACCGACCAGAATACATGGGCACAAGTGCCATTCCAACCGGTCCTTCTCCAGGTAGCTATGAGGCGACTGACGAAGACATTGCGGCATTGAAGAGAAATGAGGAGGCATTCCGGGCTTCCGGCGCTAACACGGCTAGCTCAGCTGGTGCTGATAGCACTCCTGGCGCTTCTGGCCCCGTCGGAGGTGTCGGAAACCGCACAGTTGTGCCACCACCTCCTAGTAATGCGCCCATCTTGCCACCGCCGCGCCGTGTGCCAGGAGCATCGTCCAAGGCAGCAGAGGCAAGACAAGCCAAGGAGGCTGAGGCGCGTGCTGAAGCCCAAAATAATGCATCCTCAACGTCAGGACTACCACCTCCATCTTACGACGCATCGCAGGCAGCTACATACCAATCCGGCCCGGCACTATCGCGGCTGCCATAAAACGATCTTGAATTTCGTCACTACCATCATCATCGAGCACATGATTGGCTTATTAGGCAAACTGAATTCTGCCTTGGTCATCAGCTCGGTCTCTGAAACCGCGCCACCAATCCTGTGATAAGCGCGCTGGTTTTCCTCGTGTCTGTATGCGTGTGATGCCATACATGCCTGATATAGTTTTGAACGCCAAGAATCCTCCGTGGCTGACGTAGACGCCCTGTCCAGGCTTCTCCAGGCTCTTCGCTTCCGATGGTGTCTCCAACAACACATGTCCTTCATGAATAATGCATGGTGCAGGGCTAAATTGAGAAGTTGCAGGTATAAGCGTCGTTGTTAATGGCTGCGCATATCCGAACGCTCGCATACGCGCGTCTATCATGGCCGCATCCCATGCATCCCATCGGATCTGTGAGAAACGTGGCGCTAGTTTCGGTGCTCGGGTTGCATGTGTTGAGTCTTGTGGGATCAAACGGGCATGGCATTCCGGTAGTCTTGCTACAACGTCAACCAGAAGCTCAGCACCGCGTGGCGCGAGTTCCTCAACAAGTGCGGGGTATGTGCAACTAGTTGGTATGTTCACGATCACTTGTTTCAGTATACCACCACGATCAAAGTGTGTTGGGTGCAATTGCTGTACAGTAATTCCTGTCTGGGTATACTGTCGTGCGATTGCCCATTGAAGTGGTGCTGCACCTCTAAGATCCGGAAGCATGGATGGATGCAAATTGATCGCAAGTGATGTCGACGGGAAGTGAGACAACATAGAAGTTGGAATTCGATGTCCAAATGAAGCTGTTATGAGCAGAGGTGATTTTGATTCACAAATAGATGGTGGGAGAGTAAATGCCTCGAGTCCTTCTTTTGGCACAGTCGAAACAGGTACATGCATATGCTCAGCGAGTTGTTTTACAGGTGAGACGCGCATTCGCCGTGCACCCCACGCATGCCGGACATCAGGCGGTGTTAGTACATGTATTGATCGACAAACGCCCGTACTACCAAGCAGTCGTTCTAATGCCGCACACGCAAATGCGTCGGAGCCGCAGAACAGCACATCATACGGCGGTGCACTTGGTGGAGCAAAAGAGCTAGTGCAGTATCGCCGTGTGCTATAGTTGTAAATATTGTCTGCTAGATTCCAAGACGTAAAAGTGCTCCTCAATCTAAGCAATGCTGCCATCACATCCGCAAGATCCGGGCGCCGTCAACACAAACGCTAGCGATGACGCTCAAATGACACACACAGGGTGTCAAGAGGATGTGCATGAATCGTGAGTAGTGATTACATAAAAGTCTGGGCGACAAAATTATTGATCCACACCCATTCGTGTCGTCTAAAGTGGTAATTCTATTATCACTTCTCCACAAACTGGGTTTGAGTAGGCAACAGGAAAAAGGTGGATTTGTCGTCCTTCGAACACTGGATGCCATTAGGATCCAAGTGTTTTTTCTCAACAGGACGGCGCTTGGGTATGAGAGGAGAACCAGATAGACCATTGTCGTGTCTTTTTGGCATATTAAAACCAAGTGGGCCGACGTCGATGGAGTTGCTGGATCGACTGAAGCCGCTCTTGGCATCGTCCGACCTATTCTATGCACCTCACACACCGAAGCAGGCGAAGCCATCGAGGCGCTTGAAGCCATGGGAACGTGAATTGCTTCAACGGTGTGGGAGACTTCCACCAAAAATAGGCCAAGGCGGAACTTTAGATCCGTTAGCAGAAGGTGTACTTGTAATCGGCATCCACCATGGAACGAAGCAACTGCAGCAGTTTTTACACTGTACGAAAGAATACGAAACGACAGGACTCCTTGGAACAGCAACTACTTCCTATGACTGCAAAGATCCGGTCATGAAACGCGCTCCGTATGCGCATGTAACAGAAGATATGCTGCGTGCCAAGTTGCATTTATTCCGGGGCTCTGTTCAGCAGCTGCCGCCGCTGTTTAGTGCACTTCGTATGGACGGCAAGCGGCTCTTTGAATACGCGCGAGAGGGTCTTCCACTTCCACGCCCGATTGAGCCGCGAAATGTAACAGTAGAGGAGCTGGAACTTGTGGCATGGCTTCCAGGCGCGTCACATTCTTACGTGCCTCCGGACAGGGAATTGTCGGATGATGAAAAAGTTCTCGTATCACATGTTAGAGAATTAGCTGGCAGCGAAGCGAATGGGCTCGATACGATGCGCTCTGATCAAAACGCAGATAAGATGTGCACTGATCAGGCGGGTTCGAATGCGATTTCTCATGCGAATGGCTCGACAAACACACAGGCTCGTGCACCAGCTGCAGACTCGAAAGATCCCATTAACCCGAAAAATGTAGCCGCACCAGCAGACTCTGAGAACTGTGCCGATATAAGAAACACATCACTGGGCCCGCCGGCATTCTCACTCAAAATGACTGTGTCCTCCGGCACGTACGTACGATCGATCGTACATGACCTAGGGACCGCATGTGGGAGTGCTGCGCATGTTGTAAAACTTGTACGGACGCGGCAAGGAGCCTTTCATACGGGCAATTGCATCCCTTGGTCCGTCTTTGAGCGTGGGCTTGAAGAACTTGCAGCACCGACCAATGCGCAAACGGTTGGCGATCAAGGGCTGCGCGAATGGGAAAGAATGATCCTGCAGCACATGCAACGATGTGACTAAGGTGCGTCGCGTCGGAGCGGCACGATGGAATCAAGCGATTTCTGTACGCGTTGTGTGTGTTGAATTGCATACTGTAAGGCACGAGCCGTCTCATCCTGCCTGGTTTTCGGGATGCGCGGACCGACATCTGATCGAAGAGTTGAAACGGCCCGAACGTGCATTAGTGAACTCGGTGTGCGTTCAACAGGGCAGTTGGTTCCGTCCGTCGACCACTGTATTTTTTGGGTTAGCATTTCTTTCTGCAGGCATGTATGTATAGAATCAAATAAGTACGCACCTCGATAGCACGAAAAACGCGAAGCTCATGGAGCACTAGCGCGTTATCCGATGGCAATACGAACCGCAATCCGTACCGCATAACTTCTCGTGAAGGCAACCATTGCAACAATTGTATAAGCTCGTCCCATCCGGATCGATGCTGCGAATGACGGCCTAGCTCTTCCATAGACATCGCAAAGATCGTACTAGGGTCAAGATGCTCTCCAGGTGCATGTATCAAAGGCGATGTAGACGTCGACTCGGCAACAGGCGTAAGTACATCAACCATAACGACGGTGCGAACTGCGACTGTCGGCGCCGCACCAGGTGGTGACGGCGGCTGGGGCAGCACGAGCTGCGTCATTCCATGCTCAGTGCGCACCAATAAGCGGATCTGATCGCGAGCCCTACGCACATTGCTCCATTGTGTATCGGAGAGTTCGATTGCGCGCGATGCTTCGTCGTCGCTTCTGTGCAAAAGCGTCTCGCGCTCAACAAACGCTTCTGGAGGGGTGTGCACCATGCGGGTGAGTGCTTCTAGTAGTAATCCAACATGTAATGGCTCTATGTCTCCGATTGCTGACACTTGCATATGCTGTAACTGGACATCAGCATTAGCCATAGTGAAGAGCTCTTGCTTACAAACTTGAGATCTGTCGGTGTAAGTGAGTGGCTAGTGTGCCAGTGCACGTAGATCGACCGATCGATCGATCGGGCGGACGACGCGTCACGCGTCTATGCAAAGGCACATCCCTAGATGACACGCACATACGCGCAAGTGCATAATTCACATCGCCATCAAGAGCTATCGAGAGGGGTCAAGGTCGCAAGAGTCTGTATAATTTCCCTGTCATCTCTTGCGAGATATGTCGGCATCGTCAGCCGAAGTGCCTGATTTGGGTGCCTACACTTCGCATACGCAGCCAGGCGCTCACGAAGATGAAGATGATGAGGTATTTGCGGAGCTTGAAAGAGAGGTCGAGGAACTCAATGAGGCAGATGCAGACGAAGCGGCACACATTACTGGAAACAGCTCAGGACGCAGTACTGACGGTGATCTTTCCAAGGCTTTTCAAGAATATCGTGCTCAAAGGCTCGCTGAAATTCACGCAGAGTGCGTTCAATTCGACTTACATGACCAGAGTGGCTGCTCGCGCCGGCGCAGATGCAAGTGATCCGGACAGCGGCAAGTACAAAGAAGTGCGCGATGAAAAGGAATTGCTTAGCATGAGCGTGCGCGAGCCGAATGTGGTTATTCATTTTGCCAAACCTGAGTTCCGTCGATGTCGGATACTTGATCGACATCTTGAAGTGAGTTTGCCTATTTGACCTCTCAATGGAACACATCGAATATGCTCTGACCACACGCAGCACATGGCTCGACAGCATCCATCCACGCTTTTCCTCAAGGCTGATGTTAAGAGAACGCCTTTTCTTGTCAATAAGCTCGAGATTCGTGTATTGCCATGCCTCTTTGTATTCAAAAATGGTGTATGCAAGGACAAGCTTATTGGGTTCCAGGAATTTGGAAATAGCGACGTATTTACTACGGCAGCATTAGAGTGGCGACTAGGACAAACAGGTAAGCATAAGCGCACTGGTCCTTCTCACACGACAGGCGTTATTGTACCGCAGCAAAAGCCAAACAAGCCCATTTTAGGTTTTGGCGTTCCAAAATCCTCCCAAAATGCCATGGCGTCTGACGATGATTGGGACTAACTACGACATGCAACTAATTTAGATGAAATGACAGTGTTCGTGCCTTTCTTCTGGTCTTACTCATTGCCGACGTCGGTCTCGACGGATAGTGGAGGTTCGATGTACACTCCCCACCCTTTCTCATCGACGTGGAGATCGTGCAGATTTTGAGAGCCACGTGGTTCTTGTCCCAACCGCCTACCTCCAAGTCCACGACAGGTGGGGGAAACTGGCAGCGTAGCCTGCTCGATTGTTACTGCGATTGGCTTGGCCTAGCAGTTGCCAGTAATAGTATATCGTAGCCCATTCCGCTAACTGACTTGTGCTGTAAAACATGCCACAGGTCACACTCCAGTTCCCCGTTGTATATCCGATCGTAGGCATGTACCGCCTCGTACATGACGACAAGTTGTGGCGACCCATGTGGAATGCATGTTATGCAAAGGTAACACAGGCCGGTGCAACGACAGTGGCATGGTCTTTTATCTCTATGCCTGGGCAACGCTTGGTTTCAGGTCTCGTGCTTGGAAAGATTGGCCGTGCAAGTGGGGCCAAGTGGGCGTATGAGCTCATCGAAGCTGGTGCCAAGCAATTAGGAGTGCCGATGCTATCTTTTGGAACCTTGACGACATTGCTCTTGGTGCTGAATCAGGTAAATATTGTATTTGACATGTTCCTCGGTCCACAGCTTCGTCAATTCCGAAATACAGCCTATCAAAAGACAGTCGAATCGCGTGGCAAGTCTGCGAGCTTTTGGACGCCGTATACGGAAGAGTATCAGCATCCACCTGATCTAAATGCAAAATCGAATGAGGGCATCAAGGAGCGCATATCAGAGATGGTGGTCCGCAAAGCCGTATTCGTTCTGTTTGGTTCCATTCCATGTATGTGCTCACCTCTCGAATGACTAACCTCACGCAGTGTTTGGTGCCATTCTTTCTGCAGCATATGGCGCCCTAGGCTTTGGCCGTCGCATCCACCAGCCATTTTTCGAGGCCAAGCAGATGCAAGATCAGGAAATCAAACTTTGGGTGGCCGAGAGACGTTATGATTACATGGTATTCGGCTTCTTTGCCCTACTTTTAGAACGCCTTCCGCTCTTCGGGCTAATCTTTTCTATATCGAACCAAATCGGCGCTGCAATGTGGGCTCATGATTTGGAAAAGCGGCAGCACATGTTTCAGCGAGGCGAGCTATCTCCCATTGTGCAGGACGCGGAGCAAAAAGCAACGCATGTGTCAGGCACGGACGTGAGAGAAAAACTGGGTTTGTCGTCTGTGGGTAGTGTGGATGCCGATAAGATCAACAGTGGATCGTCAAACCCATTCGCAGCCCCAGCAACACCAGCTATATCAGCCCAGGTGCCTGTGAAACGCCGCGTGCCACCGCCACCACCCCCTAGGTTGTAGATATATCACGTTGACGACGTCGATCGCTCTTTGCAGCTTCATGCGCGGCATATTCGGCGTCCAGCTGCATACGGGCGTAGGTGAGCCATTCAGGTATATCGTCAGTGTGCTCGAGTTTGTGAGTGAGTTCTGCCTGTGAAAGCATCGTGACAGGAGTTTCGTCAGCTTCTGCTTCACGGTGATGAAAAGGGGAAGGCTGTGGTGTGGAAACCGGTAGTTCCTGGTGCTTTGATACAGGCACAGCCGGAATATACTGCGCCATGCGTGCATGTCGACTCAATGGGGGCATGATGGTGTGCATCTTGTCGGCAAACTCCTCGACGGTATCAACGCCGAGTGCATACTGCACAGCCCAAGTGACGGCGAGAGCACCCGCTCCGACAATTGCCGTGGCCAGACCGAATGCGCCCAGCGCTAAGAGGGGACCATCGGCACCATTGGTCTCAGGTATCTGGCGCGCGTTTGCTTGAGTCGTCGCACTTGTTTTCTTACTCAGAACTGAAGGCGTCACATTCGTTGCATGAGATGCACCTGAAGCTGGATTATGGGAAGATCGCGTGAGAGCACCAATTGTTTTAGCTGACGGACTTGTATGGGAAGAGACAAGCACAGCTTTTGCTGCTGGACGTGATGACGTGCGTTTTAATGAAATGGAGGAAAACATAGCCTTATGCACGTCGCGGAATACTTCCCACGCATTTTTTTCAAGCTCTGCATCACTTTCTGGTGGTGGCGGTGTATTCGATGCTGACGCCGGTCGCAGAGAGCGTGCAGATCGCGTAGTCTGTCTTGTGACAACCGGAAGATCTATACGGCTTGCATCAAGAGGCTTGCGCCGAAAGCCGTAGGCCACAGCACCTACAGCGCCTAGCACAAATGTGGCTGCAGAAGCTGATATCCAGAATGATTTTGGCGATTTGAATCGCGACCGGCCAGGCGAATCGTCGACATCTGGCCCTGAATCGTGCAGAGCCTGTGTCATGTAAAGATCCAAATCTAGCGGGGTCAAATGAGTGGAGATGAATTGGGCAGTGTTTCTCTCACGCCGGCTTTGTTGGCGGCACATACGACCGCTAGATTAGACGCCGACACAGGGGGCAAGCAGACTTGGGTAGAACACAATCCACAGACAGAATCAACCTGTCTGTGCGCTACATTTTTGAGCGAGAAGCCAAGTATATTATGAGATGTGATCCCGATAGAGAAATATCCGTAGGCATCCACAAATGCTGTACACCAGAAAGTTGAGCTAGCGTGTAACAGCGGCACGTTGCCACTCTCGCTCCGATCTCCAGCAAACAAGACAAATGTTCGTGCCTTTTTTTTTTTTTTTTTTCAAAAAAAATCACTATGTGCGCATGAATGAGTCCGGCAGAGGCCCATATTCCAAATGGGAGTCGTCAGACTTGTCCAGCTCACGACGATCCGGGTTGTAATTACATAGCTCCGTCGAGTCAAGATACAGCTGATCACGCAGTGCGATTGTCCATGCTGTTCGTCGGGCTCGGACATAGTACCATATGGCCGTAGAGCCCAGGCAAACTAGAATGGTGTTTTGAGCAGTACGAACCGCTTGGAGTTGTGTTGTCACCGGTACGTCCAGTCCACACGTTCCCCACAGACCAACAAGTGCTAGTAGGTACGGAGTCAACAGCAAGGCCAAAAGTCCACCGACGACGGGAGCAAGAATGTGCCTAGACAAAGGACCAACGTTTTCGTTCCATGGACCAACTTGCGACTGCTTTTGTTAGTATTGAAGTGGGGGCATTGCATCAGATAATACTCACTAGGGTTTGAATATACCACTGGACATTCTCGACGTGAGGCAACCATATCACTGCCGGAACGATAATCGCATTCAGCATCAGCGCTCCATACGACCATGCATACCATGCTGAAAACTTGGGTACCTGGCCATCTGCACTGGGGAAAGTCAAGTACTGGAACAAGACGATGCCAGTTAAAAGCGGCACAACACCGCCGAGCGTCGCTAGATTATACGTGACGCGCGCAACGCTGCGCAGAAGCGACATGACTTTGGATGCTTGGCTCGTCGGGCGTGCACGTCGTGGCTCTTTCGTCACGTAGAAATACGCTCGGATCACAGCACTCAACACAGCAAGTACCAAAAAGCCGCCGGACCAGGTATATACATCATGCACGCGCGGCCAAGAATTCCAGTATGACAAGATCCGCCCGATCGCAAGGGGGATTCCGACACCCAAAGTGATGAATGTCAAGCTGAGTGCCCACACGAAGCCAACAATGCCAAGAGTTCGAAGTCTCAGGTTCGGTGGCACATACACAATGGTATAAGGCGGCTTTTCTGTCATGGTATCGATGACGGCGCGCTGCTTATCTAGTAGCTCGCGTTGATGCTCATCCACAGGATGACCTTGCGCATCTGTGCGAATGATCATCGCGGTCCGAGGCGCTGGGCGGTCATTGGCTGGTACGCGCACAAACCCACCATCCGTCACTGTCGTCGAGTCGACATGTTGGACAAAAGAACGTGCCCAAGCTGTCCACGAGCCGTAAACAGGATGTTCACGTTCCGCAGGCTGGTCATCCCCCATAATGTAAGCGCTCATGCGCATGCATTTGGCTGTCCATATCCAAAATACACGCAGAAGGCGGCGGGAATAGCGTGGCATGCGAGTGTACTTGACAAAGATCCGCAGACCAAAGTGCAAGAGAATAAGATCGACGGGCACAAGTATACGTGGTGTGAGAGGCGCCCAGTGCAGTGGAAGCAGGCCCGGGACCTGCTGCAAGAGACGAGTGGATAAGCCAAGCACCAACATTGCGTAGGAGCAACAAATCACACTGGACTCGGCCATTTTGCGTAG
>ERZ501049.169-NODE-169-length-15374-cov-28.454795_pt1 | contig 15374 bp, 9 predicted proteins | sample MGYA00510866_ERZ501049 | MGnify/ENA primary metagenome ERZ501049 (study PRJEB25958, sample SAMN03398519) | human skin metagenome | study: EMG produced TPA metagenomics assembly of the Human Skin Microbiome Metagenome (human skin metagenome) data set. | reverse complement strand
GGCGGCGGCGGCGGCACTTGAGGGGACGCCGGTGATGCAGGCGACGAGGATGAGAAGGCATCGTGTGAGAATTGCTGCTGTGGAGGCGTGCGAATCACGACAGACCCTGTCTCTGAAGGCAAAGGTTCAGTGGCCCATTCATGCTGATCGTAAAGAGGCCTATCAGCGGCGGGAGTTGTGGGGGCTGTAGCCATGTCAGGCGCGCTGCTGGTGGGTGCGGATTCGGACACCTGACTCGTCGGCTCGATAATAGGCGCATCACGAAGGTTGACAGGTGCATCCTGAGGAACCATGTCATTTTCCGGCGAAACACCGGACGCAGGCTCTGGAGGCATGTATATGTATGATGTCGAACGCGGCTTGGGCGGCGCTCCGGAAGGGGGTGGGGGCAGGACGCGGGACGACGACGGCGAAATCACATGTGAAGCTAGATGAAGAGGGCGCGGTCCGCCGGTCTTGGGCGCAGGAAGCGGTGGCGCATCCGACGATTTGTTCGACACAGAGCTTTCAGCGACGGCTTCTGCATGCGCAAGGAAGGGACGCCACCATTTTGCACGAAGAGGATCGACAGCCCATTCTAGCCTCGCGACGATAGGAAGGCGACCTGCTTCGAAGGAAAAAGACGCAGGTCCTGGCGTAGAACGTGTTGAGCCGAGAGACATCTGGCTTGCCACGCGAGGTAAACGGCGTGAGGGCGTTCCTTGCCGAGAACGCGGTGACGGATTTCCTCTGCGGTGATAGGTCAGCGAGGGCATGCGAGTGGAAGAGTCGGTATCGAATACATCCATCGATGCGTTCACATCATCCATGTCTTCTTCCTCGAAAAAGCTACTCCATAGCGTCGCCCACGTACTGTCGCCAATACGAGGGCCATCGCCGCCTTGGCCATCATCAACAAGATAAAGTGATATGCCACCAACACTAGGAAGACCGTATTCCCGTGCAATTGCGTACAGCTGACCACCTAAAGTTGGATATAGCGGCAACAAAGTACCGCGACGTGCCAAGGAGCGAACTGAGGTATTGCGAGGAAGCGCCTCGACAGGCAAATCTGGTGGTGGGATCACCGTTACGAAGTAAGACGAACTTGCTGATACAGTCGAGCGCCCCGGGTACATACGCGAGGGCGCACGATGCTGCGTAGGAAGTGACTGAGATTCTGAACGCGCCCCTTCATCATCACTATCTGGGAAAGCGTCCGATTGGTACGTAGAAACGTCAACACCCTGTCGTGGATCACGGATCAGGGTCGTCTGGTCTGGATCGGTGGGATGATATGCATCATGCATTCGCCCCAGCATCGCCAAGAGCAACCGATCCTCGGCTCGAGAAACCGCGTAGGCAGGGACGTGAAAGAGCGCACAAAGTTTGACGCGGCGCGAGAGAGTGACGACGGCCGAGAAATCAGGGGTAGGGACGCTGGGTCGACAGAGCTACCAGATCAGGAAAAAAAATTTCTGAAGTGACCGCGACAGGCTGACAGGTCCAGTGCCGCCGGCTATTGAAAGAGAGATATTCGCGCCACACGCAAGGCGATGACGCGTAGCGCGTGTGCTGCAGACTATATTCTGCAGGTGCGCCGAGGTCTCGGCGCTATGAAGGCACTCGGGCATGCACGTACATGCATATGAGGCAGCAAATCAGATAAATCCTTACAGGAGGCACGCATGGCCGCGCACCTGCCTACATTGCACACACACACACAGGACAAAGACTATGAAGAGATCAAGCCGCATAGTACAACCGAAGCAATACAGATACACAAACCTATCTTACATGAATTATACGTCATCGTTATCATACACAAGCGACGTTCGATGTTGAAGAAGACCCCGCCTTGATGCGCAGCATCGCAGCGGCATGCTCATACTGAGTTAAATGCACCGGCACATAGACTGTCGTAGCTGAGGAAGAGTCATGTGAAGTTGAACCGAAAAGGAGGTGTGCGACCTTATCGCCATACCAATCGCCATCAGGATCCGTCCAATAGACGCGCTTGATGCCAGCCCAGTACATCCACTCGAGACAGCGCCAGCAAGGACGGCTATCGGCGTACCTGGGCTCGACAGTTGGAATCGGAATTCGAGACGATGTGAATCCATGCTGCCGACGCCGTTGCTCCTTCGCCTTGGCCTTCGACTCAGTGTCTTGCAAAAGCCGCACCACGTACAAGTCTGCACCACGAATGCGTGAGTCAGTCATTATCGGCTGAGAGCGTCTTGCAACCACCTTTCGATACGCAACGGCTGTAGTCTGAGGACATGTTGCAGAAGCCTTTGTATTCGCGTTCACGTTCACCTTTGACGTTTCAGTTAATGTGAAACCCACTGCACCGTTGTCTGCTTCACTGGGTGGTGTAGAAGGATGTGAAGACGATGACGACGCAGTCGAAAGTTCGCTCGCAACACTATCGGCGCCGTCTGACCCGGCTGTATCACTTGAAGCACTACCGCCCGAACTTGCATTCTTAAGTCCACGAGCTTTCCGCTCGCGCTTCAACTGCTTCCGTTGCTCAATGCGTTGCGCACGCTGAGCCTGGAGTTTCTGTTGACAGCGCTTCAGTACCTGATTACCGGCCCAAGGCCCACATCCAAGGCCCACACCATTGAGTCCAGCGTTGCGTGAGTGACGGTTTTTCTTCAGTTCGTTCTTGATAGCGCGGTTTAAGACACCACTGAGACTCGGGGGCAAAAGCGACGCGCTGTTGCTCCCGCTTTGCGCCCTCGACCAGTGCACGGTCACACTTGGTCTTCTTGATGTCCATGGCACCCTTACCGGTGGACATCGAGGACGCGTCGCCAAAGCGGGAGCCATCCTGCATCGCGAGCGACATAACCTTTAGCTTCGCACATGCCATGTCGACGGGGTCTACAACCAGGCTGCTTCGAGGGATATGGGGCTTTGCACCGCGAAGCGCTGTTGTGATGGCGTGCATTTCAGCATGCATACTAAAGTATGATTGCGGTTGAGAGCCTGCGTGGCAGCAAGGGTGATTCGGCCAAGCCTGCTCGTCCTCTTGGTCGGCAGCCGTGTCATTATCCACTGGCAATTCAATGGTGGCATGTGCATTGAGAGGCCCACTGAATCCAGTACGCACATGATTGTGTCCCTGGCCTAGGATTTTACCACCCTTAGTGATAATGGCGCCGTGTCGATACCTCATGTTAGAGCGCAACGCCTCTTGTGTAGCAGCATTGCGCAACTTATCTCCGCGCTTTAGACTAGGCATTGTCAGTCAAGTTGAATGTCAACAAAATGCGTAGGGAAGTGGCAGGACTTGATTGTGAACAGGATTCAGTTCAGTGTATCTTCCAACGAATGAGGAAGGAAGGCCGAATGCCAAACAGTGACAAACGCGAAAAAAAATCCAACAAACCGCGCGCTGTACGACATCGCCGGCGGATTGACTCGAAATCTGTCGGCCGACAGACCCATTTTGACTCATGGTTCCTCTGAGTCAGACGAGATGGTGATATAGGTTTGGGGTGCCACACTTGAGGCCGTCGCAGGCGTTGATGCAGTAACGGGAGTGTCATCAGCGTCCGATGAAACAAGATCAATCGATGTAGGCTGGGAGGAAGAAGTAGGGGTGCCGCGCTTGGGGATTATGAGTGTCGGCGGGTTTGAAGTCGAAGGTGTATGCGTATGGTACGGCAAAGACATACATGGTGGCGACGATGACGGGAGGGATGAACTGGGTGTCGTGGATGCTAGTTGGCTTGACTCGAGTCTTTGTAGTAGTGATGAAGTTTGATGAGCCTGGCAGGACAGGGATCTTTGAGTCGTTGAAGAGGAGGTGGCAAGTTGCGGTTGCGGTTGGTTTGCATGCTCGACTTGCTGCATGACTTGCTCAGCATCCATGAGCCAAACATCGTCGTCATCGTCGTCATTATCATCATCGATACCTTGGTCGCCTGATACGTGTTTATCTGAAGCCGTGACAGTTGGTTCAGGCAGAGGAGGTTGAAGCAGATCAAAAGATTGGGGCTTGCTGACTGGCGTGTGCTCAGGTTGACGCCCCGCAAGGGGCTGGTGCCGTTGTTTCTCCATCTGTGATGATAATGTTGATGGTTGTGATGGGTATGACTTCAGCGACTGTTGGCGCTGCTGCTCGACGCCGCCGCGTGGCAGTATCTTTCCCAATGCCGAGCCGATGCGCTGCGCAAGCTCAGCCAGGGAATCCATCTCAGGCACTGTGCCACCTAGGACGCGGACTGTGGATGGCGTGAGCAATAGAGCGTCTTGTTCGTACATAGGATGAAGGAGGAGGAGCTTCGTGCCGAGGCATGTATCTAGCGAAAGGGAGGGAATCCGCTCGTACTCGTACGCGACAATAGGCGTCGAGATATAACCGTCGCTCAGTTCAAGACGAAGCATCCCACGAGGATACGGTGCTGTGGGCTCTGATTGCCTAGCCACCCAGACATCATGTAGTGCTTGAGCAGGCACCCCAACATCCATCACGCCTACGATCTGCACGAATGCATGGAGAGACTTGTCTATGCACGTAAGAGAGGCATGATCCATTGACTGTACCAAGTCTGATGCCATGAGCTGCGCACGGACACTATGGTGCAGTAGAGAAGTGTGTGACAATAACGACGCGTCGCGAGCGCACAAGTGTGCAATGCACTCGGCGACCCATTCTTCACTGAGAGGAATGTTGCCCAACTCAGTTTGGAGTACTGCGCAAGTATCATGAAGGAGCGGCTGTACGTCAAGGTGCATGGGGACGATAGTGCGGCCCCCGACACGCTCGAGCGTCGCTGAATCAGCGCGTGAGAAATGGTGGTTTGTTCACGCAGCACAGTCTGAATGGATGGACTGGTGTGTGGCGTTGGTTTGTGGAGAGCGTGGTGCGTGGCAAAATGTACATAAATCCTCGATTTATTGACCTCGGGCTTTAGGGCAGACGCAGCGAAGGGTAAGTGGGAAAAGCACAAGCCGCACGGGTTGTACGTTCCTACCGCTTAGCCTATACGTGACGGTTGTTGTTGACAATGTATGCAATTGTGCGACAGCAGATGCTTCGAGCGGGCTCGCTCATGCGCACGAGTGCAGCCTACCTGCACACAAGCACGGCTGCGCGTGAGTTGAGCAAGTTTACGATGCCTGCGATGAGTCCAACTATGCAAGATGGTGGCATTGCTGCGTGGCGGAAAAAGGAGGGCGAGTCATTCAACGGCGGTGATGTGTTGCTCGAAATCGTAAGTAGGAAACAGGTTGAAAGGTATGGCGTGATGCTGACTTGGGCGCTCGTGTGTAGGAAACAGACAAGGCGACGATGGAAGTGGAAGCACAGGACGACGGTGTGCTGGCCAAAATTATTGTACGTTTGTGACGAGACAGAGCATGGGAGAGGCTCTACAAGGCCTTGAACTCGGGCACTGTGAATATCAGAGCTAACTCGATTGTGTTTAGGCCGACGCAGGCTCGAAGAATGTGCCAGTGAACTCGACCATCGCTATTATTGGTGAAGAAGGCGATGACTTGTCGGGTGCAGATGCGCTAGCGAAGGAGGCAGAGAGTGAATCGGCCTCGGCATCGGCCGGCGAAGCAGAAAAGGCGGCTAAACAAGAAGAGAGTGCGAAGGAGGAAGAGTCGAAGCAGAAAGAGGCCAAGAGCGAGGAGGAGGACAAGTCGGCAGCGCCCAAGCCCCGCGAGAGTGACGACAGCGGCTCAGCTTCGAAGCTCGCATCGATGGACCATTTGAGTGCGAGCCCTATCGCGAAGCGCATTGCCCTTGAACGGGGCATTCCTCTGTTGCAGGTGAAGGGCTCGGGACCCAATGGCCGCATTGTGAAGGAGGACGTGGAGAAGTTTGCCTCAGGCTCGGGAGCCGCCGCCGCCGCCACGGCGTCCACCGCCGCTGCAGGTGGCAGTGCGCCAGCGTACACGGATCAGCCCCTGTCGAACATGCGTCGTACCATTGCCAAGCGCCTGACCGAGAGCAAGTCGACGGTGCCGCACTACTATGTCACGTTTGATATTGAGATGGACCGTGTTCTGCAGTTGCGCGAAGTGTTCAACCGTGCGTCGGCAGAGGCGGCGCGTGGCGACGAGGCCAAGGCGAAGCAGGCGAAGCTGTCGGTGAATGACTTTATCGTCAAGGCTGCGGCGTTGGCTCTGAAGCAAGTGCCGGCGGCTAACTCGGCGTGGCACGGCGAGTATATTCGTGAGTACCACACACAGGACATTAGTATGGCCGTCGCTACGCCGAACGGCCTCATCACGCCGATCATCCGGAACTGCGGCGCGATTGGTCTTACCGAGATTGGCAAGCAGAGCAAGGAGCTCGCCAAGAAGGCGCGCGACGGCAAGCTGAAGCCGGAAGAATACCAGGGCGGCACGTTCACGATTTCGAACATGGGCATGATGGGCACGTCCCACTTCACGGCGATCATCAACCCGCCGCAGAGCTGTATCTTGGCGATCGGCGCGACAGAGGCACGCCTCGTGCCGGACGAGTCGACAGACAAGGGCTTCAGGACCGTGCAGGTGATGAAGGCGACGATCTCGGCGGACCACCGCGTTGTCGATGGTGCGTTGGCCGCCCAGTGGATGCAGGCATTCAAGGCAGCGCTCGAGAACCCACTCTCGTTTATGCTGTGAGACATTCTTCTACATAGGACTGTGGGTCTGCGTCGTGCTGTGCTGTGCCAGGCTATGCTGAGCTATGGAATGCCGTGCTGTACAGTGCCGCACCGCACGTATGTGTGGGTGCGTGTGTGGTGATTCACTACTACATACAGACGAGCTAGATTAGGATGTGCTTTCTTTTCTATTAGCGAGACGGTGATCGGCCGCTTGGATCAGCACCTTGGCCGCTTCCTCGAACGCCTTACACAGGACATGAGGCACGTCGCGGAACTCGGGCACATCGTCACATGACACAGCGAGGGAAAAGTCTTTCGCATAGCTAATCATTCCGATAGCCATCGTTGCCTTGCCGGGCGAGCTGGGTGGCAGCACATGGTAGCTGTAAGCCTCATGCCGGCCGAACTTGACAGGCTCTGTAGGGCCGGGCACGTTCGTAGCGACATGGTACTCGCTGAACGCACGATAGAACAACTGCCGAGTAACGGGGTAGTTTGGTAGGAAGCCCACACGGTGCCTGCACCAGTACAGGAACAGCTTGTACCAGATTTTGGGAAGGTGTGACTTTTTGAGGCGCATCATTTCCTTGTGCACATCTGCAAGCATGTTCTCAACGGGCGTCTCGTCCAGGTTTGGGTACTTGAGCCAAATCATCGCGCCAGTCGTAAAGTTGTGCAGGTCCCAGTTGCCCTGGGGCCGCACCGAGATGGGAATAAAAATGGCAGCGCGGTTATCGCTTGACGTGCCGATCGGACTCAGCCGGCGTGACGCCTGCGCCATAGCCCGAGCGAGGATCGCAATAGCAACGTCGTTGAGGGTGAGGTTCATGGCTTCTGTTGAGTACGCCTCGCGGATGCGTTTGATTGCGTCCATCGATATGCCGTCCGAGTGGAAGTACAGCCGCTGCGGCGTACGCTTCATCTTCATGTTGCGGTATACGAACGACCTGCGCCGGCGCATGTACAGTTCGCGAATCGTGTAGCACGTGTGCGAGATGGTGCCAAAGACGGAGGGCTTGAGCGCCTTACGTTGGCTCTTTTTCTTTTGCTTCGAAGTGTCGACCCACTGCTGCACTTCCTTGATGCCCATGCCTTTGGACATCGCAGTAAGTGCGGCATGGTATGACTGGATCATACCTTGGCCATCGGAAAAGCAGTGGTGGATTTTGATCATGAGCGCGCTTTTCCCACCGTCGGCTGTATCGAGGCCTTGCACGAGAAGTGCCTCCCACACGGGCTTGTTGTAGTCGAAGTGCCGAGCAAGAAAGCGTCCCGCGACCTTGAACAGCTGCTCGTCGGTGCCGTGCCCTTCACACGAGATCACTTCGATGTTCTCTGACACGTGGAAGTCCTCGTCAATGCGCCACTGCGCTGGGCGGAGCCATGAGCCGGCCCGCAGCGTCTTGGAGTACATCATGCGCGGCCCTCGGTTCGGCGGCAGATTCCCCCGCTTCATCGCCTCGTTCCGCTCGCGATGCACGCGCTCAGCGTCTTCGGCCGTCTGCTTCCGCCGCCGCTTGTCGCGCCGATGCGCCGAGTACGGCTCAAAGTCCACGACGTATCGGTACTTTGGATATAGCTGCACTAGCACCTCGAAGAAGGCTCGCACCGTCTTGTAGTCCAGGCGTGTCTTGAACAGGTATATGGAAAAGCACGCCGGCTGGTACGTGTCGTCCTCCATGAGAAGTGTGAGGTTGTCGATACCATTCATCGCAAATACACGGCCTTCTTTCATTGTATTGACTTGGTTGCGCGGCGGCACAGCGAGATGTCGCGTCTTGTTCGTCCGGGGTGGCTCACGGGCAGCCATCATCACATCGTGGTTCTCAATCGTGTCGTGAAAGACGGTACTGCCAGATGTTTCAATCGAGCGTGCATCCATCGCTGATCTGCCACTCCCCTCCAGCAAGTTGGCTGTGCGGCTGGACGACACAAAGGCACGGTTCGTGGGCTCTTGCCGTGGCATGCTTTTGCGCCTCGGCCCATGACTTGGTCGTGACTGGTGCCGGTGTGCATGTGGTGCGACGGCCGCAGCATTTCTGGATGCATCAGATCGCCGTGAACGCCGTGGTCGCAGAGGAGCATCGGTATCACCGCCTAGGTCAGCCCGACGTGAACGCCGGCGGACGGGGTCACCGGCGTCGTCGTCGTCGTCGTCGTCTAGCACAGGCCGCCGTGAGCGCCTTGTCTTAGGCGTCATGCCATGCTCGCCACCTAGCTCAGAGGTGCGTGCATGCCGCGGCGTCGGAACATCTGCGCTGTCGTAAAACTCTGATCGTCGCGACGATCGTGGTGTCGATCCATGAGCAGTTTGAGCTGGCGCAGTCCGTCGCGCACGCCGCGACATCATGATCTGATCCTTCTCCTCAGGAGCAGCATCTCTGTGTAAGGTCCCCGAAGATAAACGCGTATCTCGACTGTGAGTGTGCCTTCTTGGCGCATGGGCGGAATGGCTATGGTGTGAGTGAGAATGGTGGCTTTGCGCGGCAGGCGCATGGGTTCTTCGAGTGGTGTGATTCATGGAAGTGGATTCGGAGCCAATATCATCTTCGTCGTCGTCTTCCGCGTATGGATCTGTAAACTCAACAGGTCCATGCGACGACGCCACATGATGACCTGCATGAGAATCCGGCGGTGTGTGAGACTGGCGAGCTCGTCGAATGCGCCGCTTCACACGCTGTGCATGTTCGCGAGTATGATGATCGTCATCCGTCCATCCTACTGAGTAATACCTGTCGCGCGGCGGATCACGATCCATGTCAGACACAGAAGGTAGGTATTAGGGACAGGTGCGCGGCTCTCACACACTCTCTCTATCCAGAGCGGTGGAGAGGTCCAGAATAAACATACACATACACACGCATCCAAATGCAGTAGGGTAATTTTCTCGATGCTCGTCGGCGTTGGAGGCGACGCAGGAACTCTAGCAAATAAGAAGCTGCAATGTGCGATCGTCTTATTTTTTTTTCACCTATAAATCAGTCACCCAATTGAGAGCGCACGCGTTAAGAGAGGCGAGGGGGAGGGGGTTCGAATGGATCGGGTGAGATCGGGCGGGCAATTGGATGATCATCATGCTAAATGCATCCCGGCGACGCCGCCGCGTGACTCTGCCTGGCGATTCGTCGCATGAGTCTGGCGCTTCCGCTCGGCGGCAAATGCCTTTTTCGCAGCAGACTTGGCTTGTTTGCGCTGCTGCTTTTCCTGCTTGACGGCTTTCTTGCGCTGCCGGCGTTCCTCCGCACTTTCGTTGCGGTCCCGCCTGTGGATCTGGCCCCGAGGCTGCGAGGCTCCTGCATGTAGAGGCTTTGTACCAACGTCATTGTCAGCGCTCTCGCTTTCATCATCATCATCACCATCACCATCACCATCACCATCACCATTGCTGTCACTGTCGGGCGATGATGCACGCGCAGATCCAAGTGCTTCGTTGCGCTCACACTTGGGTGGCTTGCGTGCTGATGTGTAGCCGACGACTTGCGGCATACCTGTTCGTGGGTGGAGGCGGATTTTGGGAATCCGGCGGTCGTCGCGGCCGCCGATAGCGCTGGACATCGACACGGTTCGCGGGGCAGCTGATCGGTCGGTCACACTGCCACGAACACTGTCTGATGCACGGATCGTCCGGGGATGGTTTTCCAGATTCGTCTTGGTTGTTTGGATCGTTTCGACGTCCCACTGCTCTCGATCACGACCAATGATATCGGGGTTGAGGAACGGATTTTCCTGGGCAGACTGCGCAGCATGTGAATCCTCTTCGTCCTCGTTCTCATCATCGACGCCCTCGCGAATATGTGCATGCCCCAAAGCTTTGCGTACCAGCTCGAGCTTCTCATCCGCTGACGTTGTTCGGTCGCCCAGTGTCGGTCGAAGCTTGCCTCCAATGACTTCCTGATGATCCAGAAAATCGTCGAGAATGTGGTCGAGATCTTGCCGCGTGAGTTTCTCAGCTGTCTCATGGTCAAGTTCGTCCGCCTCTGGATCGTCCATGTCAGCCTCACCGTCGTGTACATCCGTAAACGCGCCGGTCAGTGCATCCAGCTCAGGGTCCCCTGTCGCTCGCCCACCGTAACTGCGAATGACTTGATCAAACTGCGAGTCCAAATCGGTGAGTCCTTCATTCCGGAACATGGAGGACGACGTCATAGTCCATGCGGTCGATGCACCACCAACACTTCCTTCACGCATCGACGCTGCACGCCGTGCGAGCACACCAGGCTTGCCCTTTTTTCCCAGTGCCGAGCCTGTCGACGACACGGATCCTGCTCGACGGCCAGAGCGTCTTGCTGCCGCAGAAGGGCCCAATTCACCCAGCGTATCGCGATCCTCCTCATCAGCAGCTGCATCTTCGTCTTCGTGAGCGTCGTCACTATCGCCTTGCGAAGCTGCTAGCTTTTTCTGCTGCTCCTTGAACAACGCCACACGTGCTTCCAGACTCAAAGCCGACTCGTCGCCGCCCACAGCGTCTCGTTCTTTCTTTGCTCGCTCCAGTGGGTCCAGCCATATATCATCACCTTCCGGCGCTTGATCACGCCATTCATCACCGGCCGTTCGCTCTCCAGACCAAACTCCGTCCTGCACGAGATCCGTGAAAAAATCGTCTTCGAGCTTGTCGTCAACAAAGGCATCGTCGTCCAGTGCTTCCAGCGTTTGTCGTAAGTGCGGGTCCATATCAGGCTGGAGTCCTTGCGGTGCAGGTTCTTCATACGCCTGCGCAAGCGAGATCTCGTCCGCTGCAAACACGGATGATGGTAGGAGCAGATTGTGTTGATTCGCGATGGTTGGCTTGCTCGACGACGCGCTGGTCTTGCCGGCATCGTCCTCCTTGAGAGAAAAGCCAGGTGCACGGTCTTTGGGCTGTACAGCTGAAGGGATCCATACCGCTTCGGTGTCATCTTCTTCGTCTACCCCGCCACGCTTGCTGTTTTCCGTGTCATGAATGGCACGAAGATGCTGCATATAATCGTATTCTGTGTCATCGTAGTATACACCGTAGAGGGCCGCCTCGCCGATATTTTTTCGCAGCGGCTTTCCATTTGCATCAAGCTCAAGTGCAGGGTCTTCTTGGGCTGGTTCTGCTCGTGATTTTCCCTACAGTGGTTAGCGCAGATTCCCATGGCATGTGACGCGTCACTCGCCATCGACGTATGCATACCTTGCTCCGATTCAATGGTTCATAGGGTTTGAGTACGTGCTGACCCACATCTGGATCATTGCGCATCACATCACGCTGCGATCGATGCACGACCTGAAAGTGCACCGCGTTCGGCTGACGCCAGATGGATTTGGGCGCCATTCTGCATCGATAATTTGTGTGACGAGTCTTGCAGCAGAAAAAAGTAGCGTGCATGAGGAAAGGCCAAGCCAACGAGAAAAACAAAATTGACCACGTGGCTAGTGCCCTCCTCGTCCATCAACCTCGCCAGAGGTGGAGAGAGATGAAAAAGAGGCGCGCACTTAGTGGCCACCAGTCAGCAGTCGTTGGTGTGTCATACACCACTCCCAATTCAAGCTCAGCTCACGAACCAACTGACTTTTTCCATTTTCGTTATCTTTTTTTTTTTTCCTACTTCGTTTTCCGCACGCCCCCCTCCTAGAGATGGACGATCAGCAACCACTGCTTCTTCCTGGACAGCCATTTCCACCATTGCAAAAGGGCGAGTTTGTCTTGGGAGATGGCGCCTATGGCCGTGAGGGATACGTAGTCTCGGACCGCATTGGCCATGGAACTGAGACAAGGCTTGGCACGCAGACAATCGTAAAGGTTGTTGGTACACAGCCCCCGCTCGCGCTGCCCAAGGCAGGCAGTACGGTGTTGGGTCGTGTGACGCGGGTGAATCCGCGCCAGGCAACAGTATCGATCCTCGTGGTTGATGGCCTGCCGTGTGGTGGTGCACAGGCCACGAGAGTCGGCGCTTCGAACAACAAGGCGGCCGGTGAAGGGATCGATGGTAGCGACTTTCAGGGCATCATCCGTGCACAAGATGTACGCAGCACAGAAAAAGACGCCGTCGTCTTGGCAGAGTGTTTCCGACCAGGCGACATTGTGCGTGCGACGGTGATTTCATTGGGGGATGCCCGTTCCTATTACCTATCGACGGCACAAAACGAGTTGGGCGTCGTGCATGCGACAACGCGAGGACCCTCGCAGTATGGATGGACAGCGGCAAAGCATGTGCTGCAGCCAATGTCGTGGCGCGAGATGGCAGATCCCGTGACAGGCCATGTCGAACCGCGTAAGTGTGCTAAGCCAGACTGGCTTGCGTAACGAGCTCCGGCACAGCCGCCTCGAGACGCTGGACGGCTTCGGCGCCATGCGCATCGTCATTGCGTGCAAACTTCAGCAGCGTCTGCACCGTCTTTTTGTCGGGGTATATGGGTGTGTGAGCGCACATGTCTTGCACCACCACATCCACGGCCTCTGTCAGGTGGCCACATCGCGCAAGACACTCGGTCCAAGCATCGTACACAGTCTTTGTCATCAGGTGCGCATACTGGCGACGCACAGTCGCGAGAATCTCGCGCATCACGCCCAGCAGGCCAGCTCGGCCACATGTGTCGCACACAATCGTGACAGTGACATCGTCCAGGAAGCGCGGCGCACCAGCATTGTGGCACAGCACCATTAGGCTGTCCCAAATACCCAGCACTTGAGCTGGCGCACCCGCATAGTTGTATGCGTTCATGAGCGCATGGATCAGCACGAGGTCTGGCTCCAGGTGCATGTCTCGCTGGATCAGCTCGTGTGTAGCACGCACGCCTGCAAGCGTGGCATGTGTCTTTGCATAAAAGTCCAGGAGTATGGTATATGTGGATGGGCTGGGATGAAAGCCAGCGCCTCGCATGTCTGCAAGCACTTGGAGCGGCAACTCAGGTGGCGCTGACTCGCCGTCGAGTACGAGTCGGCACAAGAACGCCACGAGTCTCGCATACGTGTCGTGTGTCCAGCCACCTAGTGCATGGGCTCGGTGATACACGAGCCACGCATCGTCATATGTCGAGCAAGCACTCAGGAGGCGCTTCGTCATTGTGATCGTCGCATGTGGCGGCACACGCACGCGCCGCTGAGCGAGCTGATCCAGCACGTCCAAAGCACGCGTTACGTCCTGCAAACGTGCACATGCGATGATCAGTGGATAAAAGAGACCCAAATCAACCTGACGCTGCCGTGGCTTCCGCGGACGGAACCGAGCCAGGAGCGATGTGCGCGACGTCGACATCCAAGAATCGGTGTCTTCGCTCAAATACTCCTGTAACAGCAAGCAGGCCTGATCAAGCGCAGGGACAAAGGCTGCGCAATGTGCCTCGATCAGTGGCTGCAGCAGGGCCGGATCTGGCTCCATCGACCAGAGGGATCGCGCCTCCTTGTAAAGCGCACTGGCTTCGGACACTTGCTGTGGATCCGACGTGACTGAGCCAAGACTATGGTGATGGCCATGGCCCAGCACTGCGTGAATCGCCATGCTTAGTGCATGAGCAGTAGGCTGTACACCCACGGTGGCGTGAATGCGTTGCAAGACGCTAAGCGCTTCGTCACATGTAGTGAGGTGCGTGGGGTCATAACACTGGAAAAGTGTCGATACGGTATAGGAGTCGGGAAGAAAGGCCTGGCGTGTCAAGGCGGCTTCCGCCCGTGCCAGGGCTGCATCAGGTCCGTTCACATGTCCCTCGTAGAGAAGTATAGTATGCCATGCAATTGCATCGTGAGAACTAGCCAAGCGTTTCTGCAGCTCGTCTGCAGCTTCATGCACGACAGCATCAATCGTATGCCGAGACAGCATGCATTCTTTGACATGGGCGTGCACAAACGTGCTGAGGCCAACGACATCAAGCTGCCTCACGCCCAGTTCAACCAACAGCTGCGTCGCCTCAGGCTGTGTGTGTAGACTCGCAAGGAGCGCATTGATGGCGCCTGCTCGTGGAAGCACATCAAGGGCCCGAACATCATTCCAAAGGAGCCATGCGTCATCGCACTGCCTTGCGGCAAGTGCTGACTGTAAAGCCCACGAGGCATCATCGCGATGGGGTATCCAGGCTGGGTATAATGCGCGCATCTGCTGCCACGCATGAAAGACCGAGTCAGACTCGTGTGCTGCAACGCAAAGCGCTAGCGAATACAGCTCAGGCCGCGCTGCTGGCGGAGGTAACGTGCCTTGCAGGATGTGTGAGCGGCATAGTTGAGCAATGTCAGCAGCACGAGCATCACTCGCTCGTACGCACCGCACAAGGTGCACGAGATCGACGCGCGCTGCATGGTCACACTGACGGAGTGTCCGATTCATCGCTAGCGAAGCCGCCTTTGACCAGTCCAAAGCCGCACTGCGATCAGACGATGCGACCATGCGCAGTCCCGCATGCGTATAGACGGTCCTCGATGCATCAGCTCGGATGCACGGTGCGCACAGACGTCTCATCTGCACACGCAACCCCGTCGACACATGGTGCATGGACGACTGACGTAAGGCTCATGGGGACGAGCGAGATGTAATCGGGCACCCGATCGAGTCGCGAATACGCGCGTTCCACGACGCTTGTTTCCTTTCTCCGTAGTTGTTCATTTTTGGCTTGCGGCTGACAAACCGATCGACGGGCCGACTGACTGATTGACTCACTGATCATGCAGGCATCTTTGCCGGCCGGTGCACCTGGCTCAATGGACGTGGGTCCAGATGCACCGTCGGCTGCCAACACCACATCCAAGTTGGAAGGCAATCCTGGTGATGCCCCTGCGTCGAATCGTGTGTCTGCACCGACTCCTGCTCCTCCATCAGCTTCAGA
>ERZ501049.144-NODE-144-length-17523-cov-4.334039_pt1 | contig 17523 bp, 19 predicted proteins | sample MGYA00510866_ERZ501049 | MGnify/ENA primary metagenome ERZ501049 (study PRJEB25958, sample SAMN03398519) | human skin metagenome | study: EMG produced TPA metagenomics assembly of the Human Skin Microbiome Metagenome (human skin metagenome) data set. | reverse complement strand
TTTACCACACACTCTGCGCTGATTTACCACACACTCTGCGCTGATTTACCACACAACCCCAGGTTATCCACAGGGTTTAACCTGCGAGTTTACCTATTTTCCCAGGTGGCTTATAACTATATCCCTGTAGATCTATATCCCCAGCCGATCAACCAACAAAACCGTGCAATACGGGTTACGGTTTATGCTCCCGCCTCACTTCGTTCGTTGGGCTGCCGCCCAAATCAAAGATTTGGTTGCCACCGAGACAACCTGGACTACTCCAAGCACAACAGCTTCCAGGACTACAGAGAACCAAAGAGCCAGATTTTTAAAATAGATCGCCTGGAAAGTGTGGTTTCCGATCTTTCTTTTCTGTTGGCCACTGCACATCAAGAGAAGCTAACTCGTCTTTAGTTAGTTGTTCGCCAGCAATGATGTGCTCCAGGAGTTCCTTTTGTTCAGCTTCGAGTTGAACGAGATGAGTCAAAGTGACAAGTAGTTCATGAAACTGCCTCGACCATTGCGTTGGCCAGCTAGTGGTAATGATGTCATTGAGTGGTGAGGACTTTTTGCCTTTAGGTTTTTTCCGGCGATAGCCTACCCAGGATTTAATGGTGGAGTTTCCACCCACTGTGTAGTTCCACACGGCTGGTGACACATTCGACCAGGTGCCCTTGCCTAGATGAATAGTTTGGGTTTTTTCGTCATAGGTAACGTCGTCCGGCATTCCAGCACCAACGGCGGTGTCATAGGTTGGCAACGGCAGCGTGCTTTCAAGATCAAACAAATTGTGTGCGGTATTCGGTGCGTGTCCATGGTCGCCAAAAGTATGTAGCCAGATAATGAACTGACCAATTTCTACAGCCTTATCCCACAGCTCTCCATCTGCGGTAAGGGGCACACGATTGCCGCTGTAGTACAGTTCTTCATCAAATGCTTTTACATATCCAGGGTGGGAGGAAATACCTGCAATATAAGCAGTAAGTTCTTGTACCGTGATTTCTTTACCGAAGCGCTCCGATAGTGCCGCTAATAGCCCAGGTGCAGTATTGGGTTCACCGTCAGGGTGGAGCATCGGTAACATTCGCCCGCTGTTACTTCCTTTAAAACTATTTTTATCTAGAATCAAGCTAGAAAACATGAGTCCAGGACCTGTTTTAGGATGGCGCGAGTGAAATTCATTTAAGAATATTTGCTCTGGTGAACGGGCCGCCCAGAGATCCGGGCTAGCTCGATGAAGAAGTCTGCTGTCTGCAATGACGTACTGGCGGTCGAATGACCTATATCCGACTTCAACAATTGCTGGCCTACTTGGCCAGGAAACATCGACAACAGGTATTTGAGTATCTTGTTCAGTATCTAAGCCAGGCAAGGGAGATTTTGAAGCATCAATTTTTGTAGAACTGATTTCTTTAAATAGTTCTCGTTTTCTGTCTAAATTTTCTTCTTGGATTAGTTCGTCCCAGCGTTGCTCTAAAACTCCACGGTCAGGTGCATACACCCATGCTCTGCTTGGGTCTATACCCGGTGCAGCCCAGGGATAAATATCGTTAAGCGCTGGGTATCCCTCCCATTGCTCATTAGTCTTAGGGGTAAACCCATCCTCCCAGTTATCGCTAGTGTCTTGAAAGTTATCGCTATCAAGGTCAAGGTTGCTTAATGCGCTAAATTTTTCCTCTCGGGTACCGTGCAGGTCGATGTATTTAATCTCCGCTGGTTCGGCCTCGTCGTTTTCCTTGTTGCGGATAAAAAGACCAATTCCAACGGGTGTTTCGATGTTGAATACGGCGTTTTTTGCAGGGGGTCGCATGCCTTCTGGGGTGAGATTAATAATCCAACCGCGCGAGGTATTACGGCGTATCCATTCGCGCATGCCCTTAAATCCAGGGCCGTTGAGATATCCGGTCGCTGTAATAAAGCAGATAACACCATCTGTGGAATGGGGGATGCTTTCAAAGACTTTCCACATTGCCCAGCGCCAAAAATAGACATAACTGTTTTTCAGCACATACTCGTATTTGCCGTTGCCTTCTTTGCGAAAATCATCAAGCGGGGCGTGGTTACTATTGGCGCTACCTTTTTCGACCCAACCTCCCAAACCTGCAGACTTGTCTTTGTAGGGTGGGTTTCCGATACAGACTTGTATCGGAGTTTCTAGTTTGACGCGGTTCGCGCGCTGGCGTTGCTGTGCAATAAGTTGCAGCGTGTAGCTTAATTCTCGGTTCGTTCCCGACTGTGGATCTTCGAGAGTATCGGCGACGTAAAGGTGCATTCCATTTTCGGGAAGCTGACCACCGAATTCTTGGATAGCTTGGCTCAGGCGTAGCTCGGCAACCGAAAATGGTCCTGATTGCAGTTCGATTCCGTATAAGCGGTTTGCCGCGGAAGTTACTGCATCCGAAACAGCGCCAGGGCCGTACTTTTCCGCTTGGGCTGCAACATGCTGAACAATACTCAAACCGTAGGTTCCGGTACCCATTGCGGGGTCGATGACAGCAACTGAGTCTGCGGATAGCCCCTCGGGGATGGATAGATACTTTTGTAAGGCTTGGTCGGTGAGCCGGGTCATTGCGGCAACGACTTCAGTGGGTGTGTAGTACGAGCCAGACTCCTTGCGCAGGTCTGGGTCGTAGGTAGTGAGGAAGTGCTCGTAAAGATGCAGATAGACATCTTGATTACCGCCAGAAATAGCTCGCCAGTCGGTTGCCGAGAGTGTACGGATAATAGTCTCTAGGACTAATCCAACTGTTGAGCCTTTAATATGCTCGGTTAGCAAGTCCAAGGAACGCCCCAGCAGGCTGTGTTTCGATTGCAGTCCTTCGGCAATATCTCGCAGCTGGATATTGTTAAAGTCCATTCCGTCAGATAGGGCAATAACTAGGGCAAAGACCACTGTTTGCGCGAACCCATCTGCAAATTCTTCATCAGTGGCGTTCGGATACAAACTGGCACGCCAGTCGCGTTTCAGGCCGATAAATGGATAGTAGTTTTCTTCTCGTCCGGTAGCTTTTGCATTGCGCCGGTTGGCTTGAAGTGATTCCAGGACTTCTTCACGCAACAACGCTGCAAGTGGTGCAATGGTATCGACGAGGCGAGTAACTGTTGTAATCGGTGTGGGAGTCCAGGACAAAAAGCTCGACAATACGGTGTCTAGCTCCGGTGGCGCGGCGATAGCGCCTTTGAACTTGGTCAACGATGACACCGGTAAGTGCGCCATGGCCACGAGTTCGCCATAGCGCCACAACCGCCATTCCAGACCGTTGGTGTGAAGCAGGTTAGGCAGTTTACTCAGGCGTTTCCACTGCTTACCGTTGTGTGTGGTCTTGCCGTATGTGTCTGGGTCTAGGGAAGTCCCGGGCTTTTTTAATTCGACGTGGCCAGACATTAACCCATCGATCCGTACACCAAAGTCTGGGCGGACGTTGCCGGAGTCCTCTCGGACTTCGGCATGCAGGACTACTTTCCTGCTAAGAATCTTTTCGCCGTACTCGCGCAGTAAATTGTCTACTGGGGTGGCTAGTGCAGCTTCGGGTTCTCCAGGCCCATTGAGACTGTCTTTAGCTGCCGCCCCGAACTGAGCTACGAGAGTATCGAAAACGTCCATATCGCGACTATACAGCGACAAGCGAGCCTAGTAAGACACCCCAATCCAGGCCAAAGGCTAGTTTTAACAACCTTCAAAGCTGCCTGAGTCAACGCGAGAGATAGTTATACAGTGTCGTTCGACCAATGCCGAGCCTGCGAGCAACCTCTGCTTTCGGAATCCCCTCCCTCACCCACTCGCGCGCCTGCATTATTTGTTCCTCGTTGAGGACTTTCGCACGCCCCTTATAGACACCACGGGCTTTCGCCTTGGCAATACCTTCGGCCTGGCGCTCGCGAATAATGGAACGCTCAAACTCCGCCACCGACCCGAGTAGGCCGAGCATGAGTTTGGCCACCGGCGTCGAATCCTGCGAATACACCTGCCCCTCTTTGAGGAACTTGACGGATACTCCGCGTTCGGTGAGTTCACCGACTAAGCGGTGGAGGTCGATAAGGGAGCGGGCAAGCCTGTCCATACTCACCACAATGAGTTGATCGCCGGCACGCACATAATTCAGTGCCCCATCTAAGCCGGGGCGCTGGGTGGACGAACCACTAACCGTGTCGGTGAAGATGCGGAAGACTTTTTCCTTCTTTAATGCTGCGGTCTGCCGGTCAAGATTCTGATCTTTGGAACTCACACGCGCGTAGCCGATTTTTTGGCCCGTAATCACCTCTGGTTGTTCGGGAATGTCTAGAGGTAGTGACGGTTCTGTTTCATTGCTCATGTACCCACCCTAGCGAACAGTGGGTTAAACGTGGTGGATGTAATTCCTAAACTGTTCACTTAGGGTGTACCCCAGGTGCCCCTACCAGCGCCCGCAGTTGAAGGCTTCACCTACCAAATGGTAAAGTTAGCTATATGCGAACCAGTCAGCGCTCCGAGATCCTGGAAGCTGCCCTCCGCGTCATGAACGCAGCGGAGGGTGGCGACATTACCCTTGACGCAGTGGCCCACGAGGCCGGGCTCACCAAACCGGGATTGCTATATCACTTCCGCAACCGCGACGTACTGCTCGCCGCGATCGTCGACCACGCTGCGGCCAACGTCGAGAACGACATGACTGCCACCCTTGGCAAGCCCCTCGAGAACGCCAACGCCACCGAGCGGCTCCTGAGCTACGTTCACGTCGCCGCCCACGGGGCCGCCAAGCGCGCCGAGTTCATCATCTGGGGCCAAGCGACGTACCGGCCCGAACTCACCGAACCGTGGACTACGCGGATGGGCCGCTGGCTCGAACTCCCGGACGATCTCGACGCCGCCACCCGAGCCAGGCTGACCACCGCCCGACTCGCCGCCGACGGACTCTGGGGCGCCCAGGCCACAGGTGTGTCCACCCTCCACGGCGCGGATCTCGAAGCCGTCGTCTCCAGCATTCGCTCCCTGATCGAAGGAACAACCCCATGAAGCAGTGGTTCCTGCTCGCTGGTGCCATCACTACCGAAGTGGCGGCGACGCTGTCTCTCAAGGCGGCGCTCAATCACCCATCCTGGTACATCGTGGTTGCTGCCGGATACATCGGCGCTTTCGTCTTCCTCACCTTCTGCCTGCGCGAAGGAATGCAGATCGGCGTCGCCTATGGCATCTGGGGAGCCAGCGGGGTCGTGCTCGCCGCTGTGCTATCCGCCGCGATTTTCGGTGAACCTCTGACTGCTGTGATGGGTCTTGGAATGGTTCTGATCATCAGCGGTGTCCTCACCGTCGAACTCGGCTCCCAGAAAGCTCAGCAAACCGCAGCCCAGGAAGCAGGAGTCAACTCATGAGATGGATCTTCCTCGCAGGCGCCATCTTGTCCGAAGTCGTCGCGACCATGTCGCTACGAGCCTCCGACGGTGGCCGGGTGAAGAAATGGTTCATCGGCGTCATCGCGGGGTATCTCGTGGCGTTCGTCGCCTTAAGTCTCGCCTTGGCCGACGGCATGGCCCTTGGCGTCGCCTACGGCATCTGGGCAGCATCCGGCGTAGCTCTCACCGCGATCCTCGCCCGGGTCATCTTCCACGAACCCCTCACCCGAACCATGGCCCTCGGCATCCTCTTCATCGCCGTCGGAGTTCTCACCGTTGAAATCGGCGCCAACTTGGCGAACTGACGCATTTCCGCAGGTAAACCAGGCAGATTGGTGTGCCCCAGGTGCACCACGAGGCGCACAGACAAAGGCTCCCCAATGAGCGCCTGTGGGCCTAGCGTTGTGGATGTGATCACCTGTGTCGTCCACTACACCATCGACCCCGACCAGATCGCGGCCTTTGAACAGTTCGCCCGCGCTTGGATGCGGCATGTCGACGAACACGGCGGCACCCACCACGGGTACTACCTACCCGCGGAAGGTGTGAGTGACCGTGCGGAATCCCTGTTCAGCTTCCCCAGCCTGGCTGCCTACGAGCAGTACCGCACCTTGTTCGGCACCCACCCGGACTTCATCGCCGCTGACCGGATTCGAGACGAGTCCGGGTGCGTCCTGCGGTACGAGCGCACCTTCATGCGGCCGCTCCTACCCCAGGGACACTGAAAGGGACTCCGGCAGCACGCTCGGCACAACCCACAACGCCGCAGGTCAGCGCGTACAGATGGGTGTGCCCTAGAGAAACAGCATAGGTACATCTGTTAGGCGGATGATCGAATACCAGCATGCGCTATTTTTACCAACACCACGCACGTAAGTATCAAAGCGTCGCTTTGTAGCTCACAAACAGGTGATTCTAGCGCTGGCGCCCCGCCACAAACTCCCCCCCATTACGTTGTTAGCAGTTCCACCTCAGGGCGCCGAAGATTCATGGTCTGTCCACCCGATTGGGCGGGTTATGTTTATTTCCGTTCCCTCCGTCTGAAAGGACAGTAGAACTAGTCGCTGGCTTCGGTATGGCTTATTCCCGCCCCTGTCTGAAAATGATCCGGGGGGTGATGCCGCCGAAGACAGTGACATACTCGAACTGCTAATAGGAACCTGACCCAGCCCAGGTGGTATGAGGTCTCACAGTAATGTGGATGCCAGCGCAAGTATGTCCGACAACCCCAGCGATGAAGCTTAAATAGTCCAACTTCTAATTCATCGCTAGGAGGCACACACCCATGGCCTATGACTTCGTCATTGGCGTGGACGTCGGCAAATACTTCCACCACGCCTGCGTCCTCGACCCTCAAGGCAGGCAAGTCCTGTCCAAACGCATCAACCAGCATGAAAGCTCATTACGCAAGCTCTTCGGCCAATTCATCGCCGACAACGCTTCGGTCCTTGTCATTGTCGATCAGCCCAACAACATCGGCCGTTTAACCGTCGCAGTCGCCCAAGACATGGGGGCAGACGTTCGCTATCTACCCGGGCTTGCGATGCGGCAGCTCTCTCGCATCCACGTCGGCAACTCCAAGACTGATGTGCGCGACGCCTACGTCATCGCCCATGCCGGTCTTAACCTTCCGGACGCCCTGCGCAGCGTCGACCGCGTTGAGGAAGTCTTTACCCAGCCAAAAGTTCTCAACGGTATCGACGAAGACCTCGCCCGAGCCTACACACGCCAAATTAACCAGATGCGATCCGCGCTCGTGGGAACCAATCCTGCATTCGAACATGTCCTGCGCGGACAGATGATTCACCGAAAATGGATCCTCCACCTACTTGCAAAATACGGCGGCCCCACCAAGATTCGACGCATCGGTAAAACACGCCTAGCAGCCTTTGCGCGCAGTCACAAAGCACGCAATCCCGAGCCTGTCATCGATGCCATGCTTGCTGCCATCCACGCACAGACCGTGTCCATTGCTGGCGCAGAATACGCCGAACTTGGCGTAGCAATGTCCGCCAAAGACGCACTGGCCAAACTAGAGCATCGCAAGGAAATAGAAGCACAGGTACTCAAGCTCATTCAAGACATTCCTCAAACCGAGATTCTTTTATCCATGCCCGGCATCGGCCCGCGTAGTGCGGCGCAGATCCTCATGACTGCTGGCGATATGTCCGACTTCCCCGATGCAGCGCACCTAGCGTCCTATGCAGGCCTATCACCGCGGACGAATCAGTCGGGAACGTCCATTATGTCGAATTCGCCCAACCGGGCTGGCAACAAAAAATTAAAGAACGCCCTATGGCAATCGTCTTTTGCATCGATCAGATTCCACGAGCGTTCCCGGCAATTCTATGAACGAAAACGCAAAGAAGGCAAAAGACACAACGCCGCAGTCGTCGCACTCGCACGCCGACGCCTAAACGTTCTCTTCGCCATGATGCGAAGCGGCGAGCTCTACCGAGACATCTCTACAGTCCGGGAGGCCGCAGCAGCCTAGAACCAACAGAACCGCACCTCAAGCCGATTGAGCAGCAAGCCCAATCGGCTCCTCAAGATGCCCGAAAACAACATCCACAACGTGAAGCAGAAACCCTTCACACCCCCAACAAGCCCACCCGCGGAGTTGACAACCTATATAGGAACACCCCCCGTTGCCAAACCCTAACGAGATTCACTTTTAGGTCGGCAACGTGGCATACATGGGCAATTTAACTATTGCGGTCGGGCCGAAATTGTTCCATCAAGCTCAATAATAGAAACCCCCTTTGTGAAGTTATCAGAAGCATTCTGAATATCATCAGCTGTCATGCCGTTGAGCTTATGCCCTCCCGCCCACACTGCCGCTGCAATTGGCCCGATCTCTGGAATGGCAGCAATGACAGCTGTCGTGAAGGCGTCCGCCTCAGACTTACCGCGAAGCTCATCCGCAAGCTTTTTGGCATCACAGCTATTAAGATTATACTTTTTCCCCTTAGCGGGAGCATTGCCTGGACGCATACCAACGGCGGAAAATTCTTCCGCTTCAGTAGTCTTCCCCACACACTGCTCGGCGCTAGCTTGTGGTGCGCTCACCAAAAGTCCACTTGCAGTGAAGCTGGCCGCGATAGAGAGCGCAGCTAAAGCTTTCTTGTGCATCATGATCTCCTTTCAGACATCCATACGAAAAAAAATAAATACAAGCCTGGCACCAATATCACAAAAGCAATTTTCGTCACATTGGACCAAAAATCATCGAAAGAGAGTAGTGACGCCAACAACCACCCAAGAAAATAACCCAAGATGGTTAATATAAGTTGGATCAAGTACTTCCTATCAAATAGATTTCCCATTTTTACCTTTCGGGGGGGATCGTATAAACATCCCCACTCGACTACGTTACACCTCATGCCGTGCGCATACATCAAAAATTCCACTTTCGATGTTATAACACCAGCCCATCGCCGACGAGTGGGAGCTGTGGTTTGATTCCAGCAACCCGGATCAGACCACGATCCAAGACAGCTACATTCAGCTCACCAAGCGGTTCTTCGACATGATCGCCGACGCGCCGATCCCTATTGGCCTGGACATCCTGCAACAGCTGGGCAAGCCCCGGGCGATGGATATTTACGTCTGGATCACTCTCAAGAAGGCCACACTGCACTACCAAAACCGAGAGAGCCTCACCTTCTCCTGGGATGAGATGGAACACCAGTTCTCCCCCAAGGAGCTCACTACCGCAACCCAGCGCAGAGACTTCCGCAATGAGTTCAACCGGTGCCTAGAGGCAATCCGTGATCTGTGGCCAGATGTGGGCGTGGACACGGACACCAAGGCTGGCGTAACACTCCACAAGGGTGCCCCATCTGTACCCATAATGGGCAGCGATGCCCCGCTGCTGTAGCTGCTTCGCGACTTTTGTTTCCTCTATTTTCCTGTGGTAAATTAATATTGACCAGTTTAAATACTGGTTTCAGCCTGTAGCTCAGCTGGATAGAGCAACCCTCTAGCTAAGGGTTAGGTCGTGGGTTCGAGTCCCACCAGGCCGTTGTGGTGAGCAATTCATCATTTTGACCGCAGGCGCGGAATGGACAGCACTAGGAGTGCTGTCCATTCTTTCTTTATTAAAGAATCCAAAACAAAACGCTAACAACGACAATTATCGCTGTTAATAGTGAAATCGATAAAGGTCGCTGACGAAGCCAGCTTCTTGGAGTTGCTGCCACTTCAACGGTGGTGGCCTCTGGCTGACTTTGAGTTGATGGTGTTTTTGCTACTTGAAGCTTTCGTGGAGATTCTAGGTAGCGATAATAAGCTGTGCCCGCCCTGCCACTAGGCAGTTTCGCCATGGTGGATGCTTCTGGCGGCAAGCCAGTGCAACACTCCCCTTCTTCGTTTGGGTCTCCAGGCGTATAACCCATTTTCCCCCAGAAGCGGTGAGTGCTTTCTGGCGATCTACTATCTACGTATAGCTACTATCTACGTATAGCAAAGAAATAGTAGCTCCTGCTTCGACGAAAGCCTTTTCTGCCTGCTCGACCAGTTTTTGACCGATGCCCATATTTTGATATTCAGAAAGAACAGCAACTTCAACGATTGACCTCGTCGCAAGAGATTCTGCATCTTTAGGTGCCGCAGGAGGCTTCCTCCGTAGATCTATTACCCCCGTGCCACGGCAGCATCGCTACTACGGATGAAATCTTTAGCGGCGTATTTTTCCCTTTTCCTTCAGGGAAAACAGTTTTCAACTGCAAAGGAGTATCTGGGGGTCGCCTGCATAAATGCCGAATGCGTCAATAGTTATTGATACGCCGTGCTGTACGTCATGACGTATGGTTAACACACCAGAATGACATACATTCTCTACCCCCGTCAATCCACACCCCCTTGCGGGGGAGAAATTACATGCGTAGCCTCGGCGGTGTAAGAAAGAATCACCCTCCCGGGTCAGCCTGCAAGCAATAGACCGGGAGGGCGGAAGAGAGGACATTTCCATGCCCATGACACCACCATATCTCATTCCTGTCCATCAGTTAGCGACAGGCGTGCGCGTGCGGACCACCCCGGATGCTCCGCGAGAGAGGGACGGCGTTCCTCAATCCAATAGGTTTTTCCCAGGATGCTTGGCCTGGCCTGTAGAGGCCACCATCGTATTGGACGAGCATACGTATGCCGACGGCTCCGTAGAAAAGGAAGTCCGAGGCATTCGAATAACGGTATGGGCATCAGCACGTCCAGAAATCGAATCCGGTGACGTAGTTACCTTCCAGGGATTGATGGCCGGTGCAGTCGAAGGAACTGTCTTCCTGCAGGCCACAGGAGTAGCTCGCGTAGAGGAGGGCACCGATGAGATCCTCTAGCGGTGAAGACTTCCTCAGTCCGCTGAACGACAACGTCGAATTCCTCCAAGAAAAATTTATGGCTGTGCTCCCCTGGGCTATCGCAATTATCGTTGCATCAATGGCTCTGTGGGTAGTAATGCCGTGGGCCTGGTCTCTGTGGTGGTACAGAAAGAACCCCTTAGCTGGGAAAATACAGCGCCGCAAGCAGCGCCTTAGCGACCTTTTCAGGATCACTATCAAGCGGGTTCGTCGTGATGGACGCATCCGCATCTCCCCTGGTGAAACAGGCAGGTGGCAACGTGATGGCCTAGCCGAAGAATTAGGTGCAGAGCTCGGCAGTCCGATACGACTAAGTGTCCAAGACGGATACGCGTGGATACAAGAAGTATGCCACATTGGGGAAACCGTGAGAGGGGAACCAGTTTATGACCCAGGCACTGGAGACATCCTTGTCGGAATCAACACAGCAACTGGCGATCTGGAAGGTTTTTCGATAAAAGAGATCTCTGGTGTCGTACTTGCGGCCCGCCCGGGAGCAGGAAAAACCGCTCTCCTCGAGCTAGTATCCCAAGCTCTTTCACCGCATGCAGAGGTGAAAATAGTCTCCGGTAAAAGCAGCAATGACCTGGATGAAGCCGAAAAAGAAATCACCTCGTCTCAGAAGGAAATGGAAAAACGCTTCGATGCTGGAGTAGATTTCTGGAAGAGCCCCGCAGGGAGAAGACCCATAGTCTTAGTCCTGGACGAATGCGCGAAAATCTTTTCGCCCGACTCAGAAACAAAAGAAGGAAAGACAGCTGCCAAAAAGCGCACCCGCCAGGTCAAAGACCTACTCCAACGTGGGAGATCAGCCGGGGTCATTACCATCCTGGCCACACAGCGCATGAGCTCTGACGTCATCCCCACATCCATTCGCGACCTAGCTACCGTGCGCATCTGCGGACGAGTGACCACACCTAAAGACGCGGAGATGGTCTTGGGCAGGCTACCTGAGCCCGGAGAACCATCGCCAGTCTCTGCAGGGAAAAGGCGATTCATCGTCGACGACGGCGAAGGCATCTGGCAAGAACTGCATGTCTTCGAGCTTGCTCAGTAAAGGGCTTCCTTTCTCCCGAGTGCGGAGGGGAGCAGCGCCGAATGCCGAAGCGCGCGAGGACGACGTGGCTGGCCGCAGGCCAAGCCACCAAAGGACAAGCGCAGCGAAGGCAGAAAGGCAAAGCGACCCGACGCACGAGGACATCAAGGGGAAGACCCCACACTGATAAGTCGAACGAACGCAGCTTGTATTAACAAGAGCCTCGTGGCAAGGCGGCGAATGCCGCCGCGGCAGCCATAAAGGTGCCGGCGTAGTGTTACCCGGCACCTTTGTAGCGTGTATCAACCCAGCTCAGAAAGGTTATTCAGGTGAATCAATGCGTAGCAGAAAATGTAGCAAGTCTACGCAGTCTCGGTCGTGGATGGCCACGATATCAGCAGAGAAAATGCATCGAGAGGAGATAGAAGAAGCTCTTGAGCAGTACTCCTATATAGGTCAGCTAGAAGAAGGTGAAGGGGGAAGTTACCGGCACTGGCAGTTACTCATTGATGGCAACACCTCGCCGATCAGGTTTTCCACGCTTAAAAATAAATTGCCCACGGCGCATCTGGAACCCCGTCGCGGTCCCATACAGCAGGCCATCGACTATGTCACCAAAGAAGAAACCCGCGTCTCTGAAGAGCCACGGCTAGAGCACGGCACTATTCGACACAGTGACGAAAGGGGGAGGCGTAAAGATGTCGAGGTAGTTCGCGAAGCGGTCCTTGAAAAAGGGCTTTCCGTGGACGAAATATTTCTTCAAGTTCCGGAAGCTGCTCGTATGACTTCGTTCGTTGAAAGGCTCGTTGCTGCTCGAGAGCGCGCACAGAACTCAGCACCCCGAGAAATTGAGGTGCTGTGGTTGTATGGTCCGCCTGGCACCGGGAAAACATCACTAGCGGTGGATATAGGTGGCGATGATTTCTATCGAGTCACTGACTACTGCCACCCTTTTGATTCTTATGCAGGGGAAAAGACTCTTATTCTCGACGAATTCGATGGTTCGATGCCATTAAGCCTTGTACTCAATGTCCTCGATGTGTGGCCTATGAGTCTTCCTGCCCGCTACGCGAACAAGACTGCTGCGTACACGCACGTTGTGATGGTTTCTAATGAATCTCCGTGGGGCTACTATTTATGGGAGCCAACATCGCGGCGACAAGCGCTTGCCCGGCGGATTGACACAATCATCCATGTAGATTCCTATGGCGCTCACGATGAAACTCGCTTACGGGACAAATTCTTTGACTAACAAAACAACCTCATAAGGAGGGACTTCAGGCGGGTAGATTTTAGGAAAGGAAACTAAATTCATTCATATCCATATGAAGAACTATCCAACAATAATATGACATTCTCCTGCAGTCCCTACAGTTCCGTGGGCATTGATTTGAATGCGTTCCAAGTCTCCGTTGTAAATACTTGCACCAGTTTGCACGCTGGTAGTGGTGCTAGATAGTTCAAAACTATCTTCCTTTAGAACTTCTTTCCCGCTTATGTACTTGATAGTTAAGGCATCACCGGGTTGCCCTTTATACAAAATATGCGGTGTATTCTTTTCTTTATCCATGGTTATGATTTGTGGATCACATTGACCGTCAGCAGAAACCTTCCCAAGGATAGGCGAATCTGGTGAGCGGGAATGAATATTTTCTAAAGATCTTCCGCTTTCATTTGCCTTATCAGATATGTTTTCTTGAGTAGTGCAGCCAGAGACTAGTAGTAGCAAGAGAATAGTTGCGGTAAATACCCTTGCTACGCTTTTTCTCTGAGCTAACAGCATTAAGAAATCTCCTTAGTCGAGTGAGTACCTATTACGCTTGGATTGAAATAATCCGGCCTGCGGAAAAATGAACGGCGACAAGTATTAACAACGACATCAGAGGGAATTTCGACGCCAGGTCCTTGTCAAATGGGTATGGAAAGCTGCGTTCTACGAGCGTCCACCCCGAAGAAAAGTTCCACCAGTGCGTTATATCGCACTGGTGGAACTTTTCAGAGTATCCGCCTAGCTCTCGACGCTTTTAGAATAACAAAATTTCGACCACGCCTGTGGGTTGTGGCTTTATACTCGGTTCTGCAGCAATCCGTTGCCTGGTTGCAGGGTGTTATCGCAAACCTTCCAGTCCCCATCTTCTTTTTTCATATAGACAGAGTCGGAGCCTGTAAGTTCGTGGAAGTCTTCATGCTTCGACTTGACGTAAGCCTCGTCGTCTGAGTCGTCGTACTTTTCTAAATCCTTAAGTGCATTCTTGGTCGTTTTTTCAAGCTCCTTTCTGTCATCTTTATCTAGGATTCCAAGTTTGATGACGAAATTTAAGGAAGTTAAATCTTCTGGAAAACGCTCATCCTTGCAGACGTACTCTGTCTGGAATTCATTAAAGCTATCTACAAACTCTGCCGCAGACTTTTGAGCTTTCTCCCTGTCGCCGCTTTGATACGTGTCAACTATCTCAATAAAATCTAGCTGGTGATCTAATTGTTCATTAGCTGCCTTCTCGAAAGCTTTTTCTGGTCCTCCGAGAGCTTTTTCTGGTCCTCCGAGAGCTTTTTCTGGCCCTTCGGAAGCTTTTTCTGGCCCTTCGGAAGATCCGCAGCCTGTTGCCGTCAGCGACAGTGCTACTAAAAGGCTTCCAAGTGCTTGAGATTTACGCATCCTCATTCTCCAATCAAAATATGCACGCATATTAAGCGCTAGTCCTTCAGCCTTTATCAAAAAGGAAGCTTTACCAACCAAGGAATCAGGCGTATGGCAGGAAATTAACAGTGTATACTTACATTAACATGCTGGGTTAACCTTGTCTCACTTTTCTTCAGAAGGAAGAATTAACCCTTGAGCAGCCACTTAACTTTTACAGCTCAATCAGCAGATCGTTATACACATATACGTATATACATAGGTGCGCACTTCTATTAAGGGACGAATACCTGAATTTATATATGTGTATATACGGGTATGCCCATAACCGCATATACGGGTGTCGGTACCTGAATGGGATTTGTTTAAAGTTATTCTCTTTTTATGGCTCGAGTTATTTCTGTAATCCAATCGAAGGGTGGAACTGGAAAAACCACTCTCTCAGTTATGCTCGCAGCAGCGATGCAGAAGTTGGGACACTCGGTCGCAGTGGCAGACGGCGATCCTCAACAATCTGCTGTCCGGTGGGCTAGAAAGGTGGAAGACTTTCCATTTCCTGTTGAATCTGTCCGCAGCTCGAGCGATTTTCCTGGGGTCATTCGGAGAGGGAGATATCCAGATTTTCTTATAGTTGATACACCGCCCGGAGGGTTAGGCTTCATTACCGAAAGTGCTGAGGAAGCCGATTTGGTCCTTCTTCCTACTGGAGTTTCCCCTATGGATATTGACCGAACGCAGGTGACGCTTTCTTGGTTGATAGAAAAGGGCATACCAACTGCGATAGTGCTGACAAATGTTGACAAAAGAGAGAAACTTTTGGACGAAGTTCACACCGAGCTAAAGGGGAATGCCACTGCCGCTGTTGCTGAGACGGTCATTCCTACTAGGGCGGCCACCCGTCGTGCGTTTGGGGCAAAGCCAAAGTGTACGAAAGCCTGGATCGCCCTGGCCCAAGAAGTAATTGCAGCGTTTAAAGATTAAGAGGTAACCAATGGCAATTCCGAAGGCTAAGAATAAAGCGCGGAAATCCTACCTAGAAGAAAATCTAACCACTTCCGCGTCAACGAAAATGTTTTCCCAGGCTAGCGATAAAGCGGCGCGCCTTCAACTGTATGTCCGCGATCGGCAACTCATCAAAGAGCTCAAGCTCGCTTCAGTAGAAGAAGAGAAGAGCATTTCTCAGCTTTTTGAAGAGTGGGCGACACAGTGGCTTGAACAGAGAGGGCAGAAAAGGGACTGATATACACACATCCATATATGTATATATCAGTATGTATCTTTTTCTAGATCTGCCCTGCTTATGTTCATCTGTCCTCGACAGCATCATAATTTGCTTGATTGTTCTATTGAACTCGCTGAGTTCATCTTCGTCACTAACTACATCAGTGTGATTTAATAAGGGTGTACAGATGTGCTTCTTGGTTTGAGTCCGAAGCGCGCACATTCCTCAAAACATGAGGAAACCCCCGCATCATAGAGTTGGCGCTCTAGCGGGGGTCCAAAAACAAAACGACACCGACCGTGTCGGTTAAGACTTTACCACTTCCATACGGACAGTGAGCAAAGCACAACACGGGCGGTGTCGATGATCCGAAAGGAGACCACGGCACCATGCAGTCCCCACATACCCCAGACGAGCGCCGCGCCAAGCTCGAAGCAGTTAGAGAACTAGCCCGCAGGCAAGAACACGACGCCGCACAAGAACTCCTCCAGGCCCAGGACGTCGGCTACACCTCCAAGATTTTTGTCCAAGCACTCTTCCCCTACAGGCAGGTTGAGGGAAACACCTATTCAATCGAATCAGGAAATTCTTCCATTTCAATCGTGTCTTTTAACGGGGTTCCCTACGGCAAGTACCCGCGCCTCATCATGGCCTACATCATCACCCGAGCAGTCGAAAACGCCGGACGGCTCAAAGAGGGAAAAATCGACGAAGCAGAAGCACGCCGAATCCCCCTTGGCCACTCTATGAGCCACTTCCTTAAGGCAATCGGAATTGAACTCCGCGCAAATGGCGGAAAGCGCGGAAACGTCACCCTCCTGCGAAAACAAATCAAACGACTAGCCAGCTCCGTCATCACTGTTCAAAGCGATGACGGAGTGCACGCCCGAGGTAGTAACACTCAGGTCTTGGATGACTGGAACCTCTGGTTCGACCCCCGAGACCCGAACCAAGGAAGCTTCATGGAGTCCGAACTCGTATTGACTTCAAAGTTTTTTCAGTATGTCGCCGAGTCTCCTATCCCCATCGACCTCAACGTCCTACGCCAGCTATCCAAGCCGCGCTCAATGGACATCTACATCTGGCTCACCCTCAAGCAATATTGGCTGGCCAAAAACAACCGCGACGCCTACACCTTCACCTGGGAGATGATGGCCGCAAACTTCGCCACCAAAGCTTTAGACTCCAACGACGCGCGACAGAACTTCCGCAAAGAAATTAAAAAGTCCATCCGTGACATCTTGACCGTCTGGCCTGATGCCGGCATAACCGCCGATACCACCGGCGTCACCGTCACCAAGACCGCCACCTCCATCCGGCAGCGCCCACCGAAGCCCCAACTCGACTAACCAAACAATCACGAAGCGCCCCACGCGGGCGCTTTCTTTATGCCTAAATACCGTTGCGCTGATTTACCCAGGGGATTGTAAAGAGCTTCATGATAAATATCAGAAGAGAGTCAACGCTAGAAACACTGTTAATGGGATCGATTTCTTTTGGTATGCGTTCTTGCATAGGAGGAAATTGAGCCCATCCTTCTTGGAAAACTAAGGTACTCATCCGTTAGACTGTCCCCTGTCTAGGACAACCCTTCTCCTAGAAGTATTATTTTCTTGTAAAGGAAGAAAATATGAAGATAGAACACCTATCTCCCATTAGCCACATAGTCATTTGTGTTCTGCTTGTCGCGTTCTGCTTAGCTATGTACCTGCACTTCCAAGACAGGTCTACTTTAGTGCTATTGATTATTAGCCTGATTGTATGGGCAAGTCGTTCATACCAACAGGCTTCTTCATTACAAAAGCATCTAGAGGCTTAGCGTCACTGCGCAACTAGCGCAGGTTAGTAATGCCACGCCGGATATCCCTTTAAAAATATGCGCTTGGCCTCACAAAATTCTTAGCTTAAACACTATTTC
>ERZ501049.143-NODE-143-length-17699-cov-29.707096_pt1 | contig 17699 bp, 12 predicted proteins | sample MGYA00510866_ERZ501049 | MGnify/ENA primary metagenome ERZ501049 (study PRJEB25958, sample SAMN03398519) | human skin metagenome | study: EMG produced TPA metagenomics assembly of the Human Skin Microbiome Metagenome (human skin metagenome) data set. | reverse complement strand
ATTGATGCATGGCACTACACTCAACATATTGATTTCCGTATCAAGCACACGCTATACAACTAAAAGCGACTACCACGATCGTCGTAGTTCCGAGAGCCACGAGATGGCGACCTCTCGCGATGATACGCACCAGATGCGTGTCCACCCCCACGTCCACGAGTGTCGTCGGAAGGTGCGCCACTATGACCACGACCACCCCATCCAGCATCGGACGATCCCTGTTGGCCTGCACCATTAGCGCCATACGCCAAGCGCATATACGCTGCATTCGCATTCCCTTGTTGCGTACCGGCTCCCCAGCCAGGACTAGCGCCACCTTTCGCTCCGCTGGCAGCAGCTGCCGTGCCCATGTAAGCAGCCATCATCTGCTGCCACATAAGCTGCGGGTTCCACGCCGAGCTGCCCCAGCCCATTTGCTGATACATCTTTGCCATAGCCTGTGGATCGAATCCGCCAGCACCCATGGCACCCGTTGCTGGCGAGCGTGCACCGTCCGTACCAGGAGCCATAGCACCACTGGCCATACCCGCCATACTTGGCATAGCGGCCATCCCGGCCATACCAGGCATGCTTGCAGCAGCCGGGCTTGAGCCCCACATCCGGAGGGGTGCTTGAGCATTGCTCCCACGTGCTGGGTCCGATGAAAAGCGGTTTGGTGCAGCATTCGGTTGAGGTTGGCCACGAGATTGTGCCCGCTTGACTTCAATTTGCTTTCCATCGAGCATAAGCGGCTGATGAGCGAGTGTGTTTTCGACACCATCGTCATTTTCAAACGTCACGAAACCAAAGCCACGAGGACGGCCAGTGTCTTTGTCCATCATCACTGTGCTATCCAAGACATGCCCAAACTGCTGGAAAAGCTGCTTGAACGAATCTTGCGTTACTGTCTGCGGAAGACCACCAACAAAGCACTTCTGCGTCTTGGATTGTTCAGGTCGAGGAATGGCTCGTTTCGGATCAATGATCTTGCCATCAAGGAAGTGTTCGCGCACCATGACGGCATTGACTGACTTTGGATCTGAAAATGTGACAAAGGCAAATCCACGCGAACGACCCGAGGCTCCATCGCGCATCACAGTGCACGATGTCACGGGGCCAAACTGTCCAAAGTAGCGCCGAAGACTTTCTTCATCGGTATCCCAGTTGAGACCACCAACGAACATTTTTCTGCATTGTGTAAGTAATAATAACTCATACGCAGGATACGTCGCGGACGCAAGTGAAAGCGGAAATAAAAGATACGAGACAAAGAACGAGTATCACCGAGACGGATCGACACGACAGCGGCAACAAACGAGCAGGGCACACAAACAGGCATGGTGATCAATCTGATCGTTGCTTCGACAGCATCGAGATTCATCCACATGATTTCGGTGCACGGCTTTCTACATTCATCCGACGTACGTGCCAACGTATGCATGATGCAGAAAGCCTCCCAGCCCCATTCTCCGTCCATCGACCATCCCGACCAGCACAACACGAATGAAAAAAAACAAGAGAAAATCGCATACAAGAAGAACCATCCATACAGGCATGTATCCACGTATCGTTCGGAATAAGAAAAGTAGTGAGCTACCATGTGACGATCCTACCCGTCTCTGTGTCGTTGCTAGTCGGCTAGTCTATTCTCTCGCTGTCTCCCTATGCTGACCATGCCGCAGCTACTCTGTTCCAGGATACTTGCTTCCTTATTTGCTCACATCCTTTTTCCACCCACCCGTCCACGGACGTCTGATGCTGTTTCGCTTCCACTCACCCTTCATCTGGTAAATCCTGCGGCGCAATATGCTCTCCACGCGCCGCCGCTGCACTGCGTGCCTCCGCCGAATCCTGCGGCGGCGGCGCAGGCCGTCCCGGAATAAACGATGCCCCAGCCGTTGGCGCAGAGGCCACAGGACCTGCCGGCGCAGGTGCGGCTCCTGCCGGACCGCTGTGGTTTTCAGCTGTCCCCGTTCCTCCAGCCACTGTCGCACCTGGGGCTGCTGTCCCTGTGCTGGATCCACCAGCACTGGGTGCAGCTGGAGCAGCAGGTGTCTCAGTCTTAGAGGCATCTGGGGCCTGCGCACTCACCGATGGCTCAGCTTCCTCGCCATACAGGTCCGCGTACAGATCATCTGCTTCCGACATGGACAACGGATGGTGGTAGTCGCTCAAGGAGAAAATTGAGTGAAAACGAATTCACCCCCCTCTTCCTCCTCCCTGGCAGGAGCGCTTCTATCCACTCGTCCAACCACCCACCCACACACACGCAAACGAAGCACACAGCTGACTCAGCAAAGGGAAATAAACGGGAGGGGGGGGAACAGCAAGCGATGGGCGACGAGTGCCTCGAAGAACAAAATGCTATGGAAGCCCATGTACATGATGACTAATACACACGTGGGCCATCATATGGTAGCCACCTTTCCACACTTACGCACATATGTACCAAAGGCACAGACATAATTCCACACACACATACACACACACGCAAATACACACACGTACGAGTCGGTGTGCGATTTTCCGCCACCCAACGGCGGGCAACAGAAAGCGGAGGCGCATTGCGAAGCGCTGACACGTTTTGGGGAAGGGGGCAATTCTAGCGCTATCATTGTTTTTGAGTGGCCGGTGAGCATCGCGCCCCATCCAACGTGTGCGTGAGCCAGCCGGCATCATTTGCAACAGGGCGTAAAGTAGCACCAATAGCTACTCCTGGCATGAAACATCCTAGCCCGTCGCCGTCGTTGTCGACGTCAGCCTCGGCACAGCGGCGTGGAATCACCGATGGCGATGTGTACGTTTTCGCGCTGCAGACAGCGTACCTTGCATTTCTTTTGAGGCGCGATCAACGCGCCATACCACCAGCCGTACCGCCCAAATGCAGACCCGAGTCTATGTCTCTGCCGTCCATGTCTTTTTCGCGTTCATCGTCCGGGTCGTCGTCATCACGAGCCGATCGACCCAGTTTGGCCGATCGCATACGAGAATTGCGGCTAAGTCCTGCCATACCAGCGACATCGAACTCGAACTCAGCATCGTCCTCGACGACTATGCGCTTTCCTGACAAGTTTCTGCGCAAGCTAACGGAGCGTATGGAACGCATCGCTATGGGCCGTGACCCGTTTTTCCACCAACCGGCGTTTCGCCAGACGATTGGCTCTTTCTATGGAGTCCTCGTTGATGAAGCGACACAGAAGCGACTCAAAGAAAGCCGAAACCTCGAGAGTGTCCTGCTGATGTTCCTCTCATCTACTCAGACGTCGGTGAAGAAACGCATTGTCAACGAGGCCGATGCTCGACAGGAAATCGAGATCCAATTTGACCTATTTATCCGTGTCATCCATGAATGTTTACGAGCCATGCCAAGTGCTTCTCGAGAGCTGCTGGAACATCTTAGCGCATACAAAGGGAACCGTCTGTGTCCCTCTGATCTGTCGAGCAGCAGCTCAATACCTACGATACCCAGTCGCCGATCAATGGATGCAGCATCTTCGTCCTCGTCATCGTTGCCGTCGGCGTTCACCTCTTCAACAAGCACAGTGCCAGCCGCCTCAAAAGCTTTGCTGTCAGACTCTGATCCAGCCAAGTCTGATCTCATTGTCGCGACAGGCAAGCTCTTCGATGTGGAAGAATGGCAGCTCCAATTGGACGTGCAGTCAGTCAGCCAAACATGCTCGCTACCTGACGGCATTGTCGATTTGAAACGGTGCATCTACCAGATTCATGCACAGACGCGGTGGCCCGGATGTCCGGACGACTTTCTTACGCCTGATGCCTACCGCCAGTGGCGTTCACAGGAACTCACTCAGCTGTCTCAGCTTGTTGCTGAATTGTGTCAAGCACGGCCAGATCTGCTCACTGCCTCGAGCACGAGTGACAGCTCGTCGCGGCGCAAAGCATCAAGCGACATGGGACGTCTAGAGTCGTTCCCGGCATCGTCCTTCAGCATGGCGGAGCTGACCAAAGATGTCGGCGGCAGCGATGATCAGCCTGATATGTTTACATATATCCCTCCTGACCCATGTGCCGCGTACCTGCGTCTCTTGGAACGGTGCATAGACCGAGATCTCGATGCCATCCGACATAAGGCTGCCGATGAAGATGTATCGTTAATGATCCTGTCGCCAATTCACACGCAGCTGCTCAGCACATGTGCCAGGCGCTGGCGTGTGTCACCAGCCTACGAAAAGCTGGCGCGTCTGCGCGTGTGTCGGACAAAGTTTGATGCAGGCGAAATTCCGTTTGAATGTCTCGCTGATGCCATGGTGCAGCTGGAGCTGTACATCGACAAGGAGCTGCCCGTGTCTATGTGGCGTAGTGCTGATCGCATCGCCCTGGCTAAATGGATGCAGTGGCTCAGCGACTCGCTCCTCCGTGTTGTGTACTCGCATATGTCAAAGCTCGACACATCCATGACGGACGAGTGTGCATCGTCGATCCGCATGATTCAGCGTGCCCAGTCGCTGTTGCCTGGTGAGATCTCTGTGAACACGGCACCACTAGAAGAGGCCATGCGCAAAGCGGCGATGCATGCGTATGTGGCGGAAGCGCAGTCCGTGTTCCGGGCGCACTCTGACCTGCTGCGTGGATTCTTGGAGCTGCACACATGGGTTGAGCGTCAAATCAAAGCGCAGAGTCTTCGGTTCTCTAAGCCCCAGATCCTCGGCTTTGTACCCGCTGATCAGGTTGCCGTCGGTCTCGTGCCCATGTACCTGGGCGACCTGGCGTCTGTGCACGAAGCCATCGTCCTCCAAGTGAGGCAGTCCCAGGACATCGCGCGTGTGAATGACGCATTGGATCTCTTTCAGCAGATTCGTGCGTTGATGCGTCACTGTGAGTCAGATGTGCGTAGTGCGCCGAGCACGTCTGGCACGGCTGGTGGCATGCATCTGGACTTTGACGTGTGTGCGTTTTTCCGCGCATTCGTCGAGATGTGGATCTCGTTCAGCGAGGAACGTGCCAGTCAATGGGTGCATGGAGCCATTCAGAACGATTCGTTCGAGCCTGTTGATGCCGCCAATGCCATGCACAGCTCGTCGGTGCAGGACATGCTCGAGGCTTTGCAGCAGCCGATCGTCTACTTACAGTCCCTGGACTGGCCCAACGAGTTTCAGCAAGCCGAGTTCCTCACGTCTTTGTCCCGTGCCTTTGCTCGGCTTGTGGAGCAGTACTGCCACGAGGTGGCAGACCGGTATATGGCCGATATGTCGCTGCAGCAGCGGGAGTTGCAGGCACCGGCGCCGGCGTCCCATGGGCCACCATCATCGCCGACGACGCAGTCAGGTGCAGCCCAGTCAAGTCCTGATCGTTCCGGTAAGGATGAGGGACCACCGTCGCGTGCCTTGGGCCTCACTCTTCCGCCGAAGCAGGCTGCTTGGGTCGCTCGTGCGAAGCAGACGCTCCAGAGCGACTTTCGTGAGCGTTGGGGCCGTGGCGATTCACATCACGTGCCACCGCCGCCGTTCGTGTTGCAGCCTCACTCGTGTGTGATGCTGAATAATATGGAGGCTGCACGCCAACTTCTCGATACGCTGTACCAACGAATCGACGCCGATAAGCAGGCAGACATTGTGCAGCGGCATGCGCGCGATGCGGGATCAGCACGGCTGCCACCGTCGCAGGCGCCGGTAGCAGCCACGACCGATCCGGACGAAAGTGGCGCTAGCACGTCCAGTAACCATGTGCCGTCGCCGTACCTGTTTTCTGTCAAGGTCGTCCAGGCCGAGCTGCCGCCCAGTGCGCGTGCTTCGTCGCGCCTCGATACATTCGTGACACTTAGTGACGACCGTGGGACACGCCTCGCCAAGACACGCACGATCTTCGATTCGTGCTCGCCACGCTGGGACGAAGTCGTAGATCTGCCATTGGCCTCAGCCCAGTGGATCTCTGCAACGATGTGGCATCGCCTTCCCCAAGGCGACCCGCTCCTGTTTGGACGCGCAACTGTGCGTTTGGATCCGCAGCTCTTTGCTGATGTCAACACGCACGACGTATGGCTCGATCTCGATCGCACAGGCGGCAAGCTTCTGCTCCGTGTGAGTATGGAGGACTCGCAGGATGGCATCCTCTTCATCTTTGGCCGCGCGTTCCGCATCATCAAGCGCACAGAGGCAGAGATGACCCGCGCTCTCGTGGACCACATCTCACTGTACATGCGACGCATTCTCTCGCGTCCCGTCTTGGCCTCTCTCGTGCGTGGTGGCCGCATGGACCGAGCTCTTGGCAACGTGCGTGCCCTGTATGCGTCGGCGCTTGCACAGGCGAATGGCGCAGCCCCAGGCCTTCCTCTCCTGCCGCAGCTTCACTTGCCAGCCTCGGCGCCACAGCGCCGGCCGCCGCCGCTGACGGACCAAGAGATCGAGGCTGCGATTGTGCCCCTGCTGGACTACTTTGAGGAAACGCTCGGCACGCTGCACAGTAGTCTCACACCGACGCAGGCTCAGCTTGTCCTTACACGTGTATGGAAAGAAGTGCTCGCGACGCTCGAGTCGCTTCTTGTGCCACCCCTGTCAGATGCGCCGTCGGACATGAAGCAGCTGTCCGACAAGGAGGTCGACATTGTGTTCAAGTGGCTTTCGTTCTTGCGCAGCTACTTTAATGCGTACGATCCCGAGACGGGCGTCGCGCACGGCCTGCCATTGTCGATTCTCCAAGGGTCCAAGTACCGGGAGCTCCTGTCGTACTTGCTCCTGCACGACCAAAGTACGGATGCACTGATGATCGAGTGTGTGCGTGGCTTTCAGGCTCGTCTTGCCGCGAGTCACTCGCGCTCCAAGTCCGTGCTGCAGCAGCGCTCCCTTGGCACCATTCGGCAGCACAAGCGTGCGAAGCAGGGCGCAGGCGACGACACCTCACTCATGTCTGACATGGCGATGAAGATCCTTCGTATGCGGCCGGGCACAAGCGACTTTTTGGCTCAGCAGCTCATTTCTTTGCACTCGCTGCAATCCCCCGCGTGTGTTAAGCCGGCCTCTCTTCGGCGTACGCAAAAGCGTCTTGCTTAGAACGCCTGCCCAAGGCACACGTGTGCGATGGCCGTAGCGATGGCCTTAGCACGGACGGCTGCCGCGCTCATGTCATGTGGTGAACGTGTGCACGAAGCGCTCGGCAAGAGCAATCGGCTCGTCGTATGTTTGTCTTCTCTTCTTATGCCAACATGACGTCATGGTGGTTCCTTCTCCTACCAATATCTCTCTCCACTTCCTTGACATGGTTTGTTGATACACACTTTTTCGTACATATGTTTACATATATCTATACATATATATATATCTGCATATATATATATATATATACCCATTAACGGAGCACGCGCCATGCATTTACACACGCGACTCGTTCCCAGTGCCATACACACAGCATCGCCAGCAACGCGCATGTACCAAAAGACGTAAGAGACAACCGGAGTCGCAGAAGCGCTGCACACCCACCGAGAACGGCTATGACACCCACGTGCGGACACACTGCCGACACGTTCGTACGATACGCGGCGAGTGACGGCGCGCTGCGTGCTCGCTGCTCAAATGCACGAACGACGTATCGAGCGGACGCGTACGCTCGCACGCCAAGACTCGCCATACTCGCAACGACAATGACACTTTCTGCGCCCCAGCCCAGAGGGGCAAGTCCCATGGCCACGTACTTGTGCAAGCCCAACACACCCACCAACACCCCACTCGATCCCATTAATACACCCGAGTATGTTTGAAGGACAGCCGGAGGCGCCACCGATTGCACAAAGGCCTCAACGAGGCCATTGACACCCATCACAGGCACATACCAGCAATAGCTGGCGAGGATCCGCGCTGCCGGTGACGTCGGCAGCGTCCAGCGAGCTCCAGCGACGATCCGCAGAAACGGTCTCGAGATCGGCGGTGCAAGCGCCACGAGCCCCAAGCCAAAGAGCATGTGCATATGTAGCAGTGCACCCAGAAACTCTGCCGCATCTGCCCATGCAGCAGCTGTCTGCTCAGCGTCTTGCTGCTCATCCACACAGCGTGAGAAGCGCAAGCGCGAGCTTTCCTCCAAGGGCTGGAACAATGTGCGTGCGACAAGCGAGCCATAGTTGCTCGCGAGTGCATACCCGCCTTGGTCGTCCAGAGATGTCCAACGTGCCATAGCGAGCTTGTCGCCTTCGGTGAGCAGCAGCTTCAGAAGCGCTTGGCCCGTCGTCACACGCAAGAATGCGAACATCGGTCGATCGATCCACGGCGCTCTTTCTGGCGCTAACGTCATCAGAGCCTTGCGCCATGAACCGCAGATTCGGGCCACGCCAGCAATCGCGATCGCTAGCACCGCACATCCGTACGCAAGACGCGCTAGGGCAAACGCCAATAGCGCGTAGGGTATAGGCGTCGGCGGCAACGGGATGTACGGCGAGAGCACACGAGACATCCATGCCAGACAGGCAGGTTGCAAAAGAAGCACATTCACAAGCGACTTGGTCAGGACTCCACCCGCTTCCATAGCGACGCGCATCGTTACATACTCGCGATCGAGTCCTAACGCATACGTGTGAAGTGGTTCAGCAGCCAGCTCGATCCATGCACCCGCACAGTACAGCACCACTGACAGGTACACGGACGCGCCTCCTTCAATCCATAGATCCGTTGGCGCAAGGTACGCCATGTACATCCAGCCTACCAGCACAGCCAGCACACCACCGAGTCCCACGGGCCAAAGGGCCAGGTTGTGTAGCATACCTGTGGCTCCATGTTTGCGAAGCGACTCGCGGTGCCGCATCATGATGGCACGCACGCCGTCCCGCGAGAGCGAGAGCACCGTGCTAAGCACCAGTTCCAACTGGACATTCGCTGCGCCAAACACGGCAGGCGGCGTCGTGCGCACAAGCACTTGGTTGAGCACGAACGTCAGCAACCGCAAGCCGATCTGGAGTGCCAGCAGAGCACGTGCGGCCGATGGCGAAGCGCGCGCCGCCGCATGCTCCTGCGCTTGCTTCGTCATAGGTGGCCGTCACAAGATAGAAAAAGGTCAGACCACCCCTAGAACAACGTCACGCGCCTCGCGTAGCTGCAGCCGCTGGGCTTGAACGGATCGAGTCACGTGACACTCAAAGCAGGATGTGCCGGTGTTGGGTGCACGGGCCATGCATGCATCAGCCGGCGGATCGGTGAGCGACCCAGTTAGGCAGTCCGTCGATGGGGCGAGGCCTACCCTACACGCACAGACGACGGCCAACAAAGCCGCGTCATATCTCTGTCATGTGCATAGATAGGGTTCGGTAAAGCTCAGCACCGTAGGTGTGCTTCGACATCTGCAGTGCTGCGCGGCGCAGCACTATAAAGAGTGGCTCCAAGTTTTCAAAGGTCCGCCGGAACGCAGCGAGAGCTGCTGGCGCAGCTTCTACAGTTCCAGCGCCATCGTTTGTAGGCTCAATCACACGCAGAGCCAAGTCGTATGTAAAGGGCATGCGATCAAGATTGGCATCGTCGTCGTTTTCGTCACTGCTACTCGCAGCACGGACCACCGCGTCCGCCCCCCTCACGTTTGGGTCTGTCACTTCGTCGACAAACCTGAGAGCAAACGTACAGAAAAACTTGGCATCTGTGTCTGAGCATGTACCACTGTCAACTCTTTCAGACAGAATACCGAGGAATCGCGGTATACATACGAACCGTACCAGCCATGCAATGCGTATATCAGCCAAGACTCGGCATGGTGAAGACATCACAGCAGTCTGCTCCAGGAAGCAAGCCAAATCACCTCGCACATACTCCGTTGCATGCGTAAGACTCACAAGCACATTCGCAACGCGCGCTGGCTGTGGCATATACGCAAGGCATTCTCCCAGCTGCTCCCACATGCGCTGCAGCATGTACATCGACTCGGATGGTGCAGCCGCGAGTGCCGAGTACACAATCCATTCATACGCCACGCGCATACTTTGCTGCGCCATATGACAAGCATCCTCCATCGTACAAACGCTGTCTCTCTGATAGCTCAGCATTAGTGGTCGCATAGTCCGTTGCGGAAGCTGCGCACGCCATGTACACACGTATTCATACAGCCAGTGCACCTGGTGGATGCTCATGGCTTTGACGCCCAATCGGCGCTCGCGCATCAAGCTCAATGCCCGGCTCAGTTCATATGCATCCAATGCGCGATCCATGTATTTATGCGCTGGCCATGCATGTCCTCGCCACGTATAGGGACGGACCTCGCGAAGGCATGCCGGGTCGTTCCGTAGCAGGTCTAGCACACTGTTCCATGCGTCTCGTTCCTTTGGCAAACCATCGCGCTCAATCCAGGCAGACATGGGGCCATGGGACGACATACATCTCGAATATGCATCCAAAATCGGTCGGAATGGCTGCAGGCTGGTAGGTGGCGGCGGCTTATGCTCCATATAGGGCACATGGCACACATACAGCAAAATCAGCCGCTGAATGAACCAGTCATTCTCATCGTACGGCGCTATGCATATTGGCCGCAACCGTGTCGATGTAGGCTGCAGGCCATCCAGAAGAATCGGCCACCAGTGATCCATCACATAGGTGAATCTCCGAGTCGCTGGGATCCGCTCATGCCACCGTCGCAGCGTCAGGTGAAGTGGCGCAAAATAGGCTGCTGCCCAGAATGATGCGTCATCTTCTACGCATGCTTCTTTCTCCTCCTCTGATTCCACTTTCTTCATACAAACCACTCGAAACACACACACACAGAGTATCACACCCGCGCTCTATGTCTAGGAGTCAATCAAGAGCAATGTCCTTGGCTCCGATGGATCGCGAAACGGCCTCGCGCATATCTGCGCGCCAATTTTTTTTTTTTGGTCTGCTTGATGAGATTGATTCGCTGCTTCCTCTTGTCATTCATATGTGGTTCCACAGCCAGCCACGTGATAGGAGTCCGTGCGTGAAGCTGAACAGGGTTTGACGTCCATGAACGGTTAGAGACCGCGTGTGTCTTCAAGGATGGATCTTTGATACTGTCTGCTTACCTACTTTTCTCCCACTCCCCCTTTGCCACATAAGGTGACATCGTACTTCGGCTACTTTGTTGATGGCTGCCGTCTTGGCCTCCGCGAGTGATGAGCCAACCTTGTTCTCGTTATTGTCTGCCATGAACACCGCCTTCTATACCCCATAATGTGATCTACTGCTGTTAGTTACAGCAACTACAGAAACTTTCTTTTTTCTCGTTGGAAGTGATTCTCTTTTTCCAAATTCGACTTCCTTGTCACTTGTGAGTCTTGCTATGCCTGTCGACATGTCTTCGTCGCCCTGCTACGTCCTATCTAAAGCCCAACCCGATGGCATCAAATTTTGTTCAAGACGACCTAGGTCCATCACGCAGTGTGCAAATTTTTCGGGCTTTATTCCAACTCTCCTCTACCCGCTGCAAAAAAGAAAAAAAAAAAAGGCCGGCGTATGGATGGGTGGAACGTCCGTGTCACGTCGACTCACCACAATATCACTCCCTTACCGCAATCACATCACAGCGACTTGGAACGAGCAACGAAACATATTAAGCCAGAGTGGCTTAGCGCAGTGACGAAGCTATCGTTGGCTCTGTCAAGATAGCACCACCATGTCCCTACACATGTGTTTCGTGGGGCACGAATCGACATTGCAGTTGTATGCTCCACCTCCGGGAGCACGTGAGAAAGCTGCGTCTCGATCCTGATCATCGTACAATGGTCATTAGCCTAGAACAAGAGCACTAAGAATGTATATACTGAGCGTGGCTGTCCATATGCGCCAAGAGGGCATGATGGTGCGCATCGGTGCACCCGTGCTGGCCTCACGAAACAAGCGGTCGACATGCATCGCATTGCAGTACACATGGCCAAATGCATCCTGTGCGACATATCGAGTGTATGCGCCTCCGAAGCGCATGCCGTCAGGTCCAGCACCCCCATTTTGCCCGACACCATAGCCGTCGGAACCTGCATCAGCAAATGCGCCATAATCACGCTGTGCCGTGACCGTCCAGCGCGGACACTCCCACTGGATTACCGGCGGACAAGTCCGAGTGACCATTTCACACGTCAGCAAGCACGGGAGGAGCTCGCCGTAGTCACCTGGTGCAAAGATCTCGTCAATGTATGCCTGCCGGCTGCTGTTTGGTCCAACGCGATTGACGATGTAAGGGTATAAATGAACATTGGCGGGCATCGGCAGACCTTGGAGCTCGGTACCGTTCTGACTAGCCGCACTTTTTTCAGGATCAACAAGATCCGTGCATCGGGGAATTGCCACAGCACATAGCCAATTCTGATATGAGCGTCGGCAGTCATCGCACGTAGACACACTCGAGTACAGGCCAAACTTGTCCGACGCGCATGGGAATGTGTCCAGAGTCTTGGTGAAGTTGATGTAATTCTGGGTAATGATGTTTTCAAGCGCTTGCAGCGCCAGAACTTGCGACATGTTTGGATTGTAAGGGACTGAGTACGCGAGTTCGGGACAAAAGTCCAAGTCGTACATGAGCTTGCAGTTCTCTGCCGTTTTTGTCACGAACTTGACCGATGGGAACAGCGTTCGCTGTACTGATTCGCCAACATCCTTGGACGAGACGAGATACGCCGTGTAGTTCGTTCCGGGCGAAAGTCCAGACACGTGGAACTGCTTGCGGACTTGAGCCAAGACTTGCTCTGTCACATTCGTGTCTGTGGTATTGACCGCCGTCAGCTCCAGCTGGGTCACATCTCCGGGATCGAGCGCGGCCATCCGTTTCTTATTTGACGCCGCATTCGAAGAGGTTGAGAACGACACGTTATTGGCACTATTCTCGAAGCTTGGTGTCGGTAGCGCCGTTGGCTGGTTGTTAGCGCCACGAGTCACACGCGGCAAAGTATTGCGATTCGTCTCGCTACTGTTGATAAATGGCTGAATTCCCAGAAAGCTCATTTCCTCCCACAAATCAAAGATGCGGCAGAAGGACGAATTAAAATACGTGATAGATGATAAGGAAAAGTCGCCCTGCGTCGGCAGCACAATCAGGCTGATATTAGGCGCAGGAGATGTGTAGTTGAACGAAGTGAGTAGCGCATTCTCACGGTCGGTGTCGTCCAGAAACAGGCTCGGCACATAGTCGACTCTTTCGAGCGAGCCTTTCGTCGATGCTGTCATTTGGATCACGTATTCACCAGAGACGTTCCGTGGGTCTTCAGGGGGCCACACGCCAATATACACACCCTGATCTGATCCCTTGCTCAATGAAATCTGTGTCCAGCCGCCCTGTGCGTACACAACGTACTTGGATGATGAACTTGTCTTGGGTCCCGGACGTGGATTCGACTTGTCTCGCGACACGTACATCGACACGAGTGTCATGTGCTGAGCCTCGTCCGCCGACTTATCGAGTCGATCAAGCAAGTCTTGGTCGCTCGTATTATAAGCAGGAATACCTGGTCCCTGGCACAGGGAGAGCGAGATCCATACAGATTTGTCTTTGGTCGTATTGAATGTATAAAACAGGCCGTCGGAAGCATTGATCATAAGATTGCTGCGAACAATTTGACTATCATTCAGTGCAATCGCATGTCCTGGCTTGGGGTTTTTGTTGACGACTGACGTAGGTCTGGAGATGCCGGTACTGGCACTAATCATGGAGTTGGTCGAGTGCTTCGGCAGGGCGAAGCTCGAGGATGAATTGGGCGATGCCAATGATGACAACGACGACGAAGCCGCCTTTGTATCGGAAGATGCGGCATGAATGCAAGTGATCGAACTGATGGCACACAAGATCCCGAGACACACAAGCCACACGCCACATGCTGGCGCCCCTGTGTGCCCGTTGCCGAACCCCACCACCATGCGTGTCTCTCCGACCGGGGCAATTGTTGCAAACGGAATGGTGAGGAGTACGACGTGCATGTGGAGGCCTGATGCTTCTCAGTGTTCATTCGGCTACCTGACCGACAGGCAGGGGTCGGAATGCATGTTGCAAGGCTGGGCGAGATGCGTCTTTCACATATTTGCCAGGGATGGATCAGCATACTATAAGCACGACATGAAAGTGGACGTTGCAATGTAGGGAGCATGTGCCGAAGGGCGGAAGGAAGAATGGAGCGAATCAGGAAAGGGCAGGAACGCTGGGAACTACTGTACCTAAGGATGCATGGAGGAATGGTACGCCGAAGGCATCGGCTGGGCTTGCGGCAGAGCAGGCGCAGGGCCACTTGCCTGAGCAGGCATCTGAGCTTCATTTGCGGGAACTTCCTCGATATTGTGAAAGTCGAGAATCTCCGAATACATCATCACCTTCCACGTATCGATGGGCAGGTCGGCATCGTTGAAGCTCCAGTCAAACGCTTCTTCCGCAACGGGCTCATCGGCTGGATTGTGATACGGCGCAAGATACGGGTGCGCGAGAGCATCGCCGGCAGAGATGCGGGTATTCACATCAAACACCAACATTTTGTCCAAGAGATCCAGGGCCTCCCGATCTGTGTGAGGGAAGCGCTGGTGGAAGGGAATACGCTCGCGCTTCGGCAGCGATTGCACGAAACGCAGGGTATTTTCACTGCAAATGGTGCGGATGACCTCGTCAGGCGGCGTGCCCAGCAGCTCGGTGATGATCGAGAACTGGTTGACATGGTCTTTGCCAGGGAACAGTGGCTTGCCTTCGAGCATTTCTGAGAAAATACAGCCTGCACTCCAGACATCCACGGCCACGTCGTACTTTTGCCACGTGAGCATGATCTCAGGCGCTCGGTAATAGCGCGTCGACACGTAGCCGGTCATTTGTGGGTCCTGCACACGCGCCAGACCAAAGTCGCAGATCTTCAAGTCACAGTTCTCGTTGATTAGGATGTTGCTGGGCTTCAGGTCACGGTGAACCACACCGGCAGAGTGCACATACTTGAGGCCACGCAGGATCTGGTACAAAAAGTACTGTACAAACTGTTTCTCAAGGGGACGACTGGTCAGCAAGCGATGCAGGTCAGTACCGAGGAGCTCTGTCACAAAGTACAGGTCCTCCAGGGGCGAGATGAAGATGTCACTCAGACAAATGATGTTTTCATGGCGAATATGCTTGAGCAGCTTCAATTCTCGGTACGTGCGCTTCGCCAGCACGGGCGTGCTGAAGGGCTTCATCACCTTCTTGATGGCCACGGACGTGTCAGTGAGTTTGTCGTGTCCACTGCATACGAGGCCAAAAGCGCCCATGCCCACTGGCTGCAGATTCTCATACCGTGTTGTGATCTCGAACACAGTACCAAAGATGGACAGCTTCACAAAATCCGCCATGTTTCACCGATACTGCTCGTCTTGCTGCTGACTGTGGCTGTGGCTGTGGCTGTGGCTGCGGCTGCGATTGCAGTTGTAGCTGCCTCTCCTTACTACGTATTTATGCGTTCGCTGATTCGTTCGTTTCTCGCGTTCAATGTACACACACACACTCGTACACGCAGTCTGCGTATGTGAGAACGGGTGTGGCGGTGGTCGGTGTCCAGGCCGTGAACAGGGGCCTGCTCTCCGTTCTGCGCGCTCTTTTTTCTGTCCCTGGGACTCACACGCGCCCATTCATAGACAACCAGCTGCGCTCCGTCACGCGTGTCGTTGCAGCGAGGCCTAAGAGGCCTCTCGCACGCTTCTCCGCGCCAGTCTACCACGTGGCATATCCACACCAGCGTGGAGTCGCTGCGCGACAACTTTCCACACAATGGGAAGCCAATCATATTCTGTGCAGATTTTCTGCACGTCATCCACTTAACACACATACACACACATACAATACACACACCCCACGACGTGAGGGTGGCTTGGCTTGCCACTCGTACTCTGTGGGACAGAACGGTCGAGACTCCGAGGGCGGGTGCAAAGAGTCAGTCTCCATGACAGAGATATCGACGGCTATGCCTCCGCAAGATGCCTCCATGTACGAGACGGCCTTCATCGACAGGGAGCCACGCGCTAGCTTTCAGGCTCTTCAGCAGCGCATGCGCCAGGCAAAAGTCTTTCACGAGCAGCTCGCAGACTACATGGCAGCACGCTACGAGGCTGAAGAAGCTTACATCAAGCAACTGCAGAAACTGCCTAAGCGCTTAGGCGAACCGACGCTCATGCCACTCGAATTCCGACCTGTGTACACGCGCCTGGTAGACAACATCGGGCAAATCGCTCAGCACCATACCGTCTTTGCGCGTCAGCTACAGCGGCAGCGAGAGACGTTGCATCAGGCCCCCATGCATGGTGAGTGGTCGGGCTTGCAGCGTCATGACGACGCACTCGTGCCATCTCTCAAGGAGCTGCAGTCGCTTGAGATCCAGCTCAGCAAGGACCAGCGGAAAGTCGACCAAAAACGAAACAATGCCTCGGCACAATCGAAACTCGCCACCACGCAGCAAGCGTATGCGCGTGCGCAGGAGACCTGGAAGCGCCGTGTGCCGTCGGCGTTGCGCGCGTACGAAGTTGCTGATTTCGAGCGTCTCTCGATGCTCCGTGAGGCTGCCAAGTACCTAGCGAAGGGCGAGGGTGAGCTGGCTCGTGGTATTTATGAGTTGGCGAGATCCACGGCCCAAGCGGCGAAAGAATTTGACCCATGGCAGGACATGATGCGCTTCTCAGGCGTGTCTTCGTTGCCGACGGTAGAATCGGAAGGTTTCCGCAGTGTGCCTCTTCCGTCCGAATTCGTTCATCAGTATCAGCAACCGCAACCGCAACCGCAACCGCAGTCGCATCAGCATCAGCACCGCCACCATCACCACCCATTTTCATTGCAACACCAGCGAGACGTGGAGGAAGACGCCTTGCACCTTCCTCATGAGCATGGTCAGGATGATGAGACCGGTGCTCGAATGCATCGACTATCGATCGTGCCGCATAGGGACATGCCTGGACTTGGACTCGGTTCTGGGATCAGTTCTATCACGGCAAACACTGATCCTCCAGCAGGTTCAGAGGCAGCCACAGCTTCAGACACCGCAGCAGGTGCCGCGACTGCTCCCAATGTCGCTGCCGCATCGATGCTTGATTCATCGTTCCCTGATGCTCGTAACGCGGTTGCTCATAATGCCACTGCCCCTGAGACCGACTTGATTCATGTTGCTCAAGAGCAGCCCATGAAGCCGCAGGGTGTCTTTGAAGAGCCTCATACCTACGCTGCCACCCAACCTGCGCCTGGCATCTACGACACGCACTATGTATATGAAGGAAGCGAGACGCCTGATGCGCCAAGTGCACCCGACCGACATGATCCGTTCAGCTCGTTTAACACACATACAGCACATCGCGTCTCACAAATTCCTGAGGCAGAGAACTCTGCCACTGTCAGTGCCGGCGATGTATCGGACTCGTATGCCATCGCACCCGAGTTTCCCGGCGCATTCTCTGATGCACCGAGTGGTCTTGCTATTCGTGGTGCACCGTTGGAGCCCAGGTCGTATACGTCTTCGGCCCGCACAGAGCCACCTGAATCCACCGCCCACACCTTCGCAACGGCGCCGACAAGCGACAGCGCTTCGCGGAACGCCAGACGCACGACCTATGCGCCATCGGCGTCGCACGACACATCCCTATCGGATGACACTGCGGAGATGCTTCGAGTTCGCGAGCAGTTTCGACAAAATGCTCACTTTACTCCCACAACCTCGCGAAGACGCGACTTTCGTGCTTCCTCATACGATACATCCGACCGCGGTCACTCGCGTCTGAGCTTTTCACACGGCCACCCCATTGTGTCTCCCTTGGTCAACAGCCAAATGACGACGCCACGCTCTGACGCCGCGCTTGAGTCAGCCAGTGCCA
>ERZ501049.141-NODE-141-length-17896-cov-30.670927_pt1 | contig 17896 bp, 11 predicted proteins | sample MGYA00510866_ERZ501049 | MGnify/ENA primary metagenome ERZ501049 (study PRJEB25958, sample SAMN03398519) | human skin metagenome | study: EMG produced TPA metagenomics assembly of the Human Skin Microbiome Metagenome (human skin metagenome) data set. | reverse complement strand
GCTACGACAAAGACTCGACGAAACACAGGAATGAAGAGACGCAGCGCATGGAAGACTCGAAGCTTGTTAGTGTGTCGATTGACAGTCATGCATCGAAAGAACGCCAGAGCTCGCTAGAGGCTCCTAGAACCAAATCCCGTGCCGATGCGCCGTCAAAAGACTCGGCCATGACCTCGGCGATTGCCGCTGCTGCAGTGACGACCGGCACCGCCGCAGCTCCTGCGACACCGGCCTCGGCTACCAGCGCGACCGCTGTCCCCATGACGATGCTAGCGAGCAGGTGCGGACAGCTGCAGAGCGAAGATCAAAAGCCAGCGCAAAGTCGTGGCCAACATCAAAATCCGTCAACGAGATCGTCGTCAGAGCAGAGTCCTCGCGAGGATCAGAGCCACGAACACTTTTCATCTCAAGCTCATCCAATTCGCGACAGTCGTCCTGCTTCGCAAGATCAATGCCGCATTTCGACACCAGGACCTATGCCGAAGGCGTCCACTTTGACGGGCCATGCATCGTCGATGCCTTCGACGACTCATAAACCTGCGTCTCGTGCTCAAGAGGTCTCTCAGAAGCGCCACGCGATGTCCAATGCTTTTGACTCGCCGACATCAGCCAGCAATATCAGCACACAGACCGCTGCGCGCCAAGACGTCGACCCTGCTACATCGAGCCCGACCGCATACGTACAACGATCGCCCCCTGCATCGATACGCAGGAAACACATGTCAGAATATGGCTCGATGTCGCCGTCGTCAGAGCACAAGCTCGCTGATTCGCGCACGTCGCCACAGAAGTCATCAGATCAACGTGACCAAACACCAAGGTCCACTCCAGGCGTTGCACCATTATCGTCGCCAGCATCGTCTCTGGGACACTCCCGTCCCACAAGCCAGCTGTTTTCATCACAAGCAGCCATGCGTGGTGAGTCTATGGTGCTTCGTCCACCATGGAATGATTCGCGACCAAAAATCAACAAGCCACGACGCGATGTATCAACGCGTAGTCAGGTCGCAATACTAGCTCGTCAGTATGAGCAGCTGAGTCGCGACGCGGAACTTGAGCGTGATCGTTTAGCTTCGCGTATACGTCGCACACGCCCTGCTACGACAACGCACGCTACCGTTGAGGTGTTCAAGAGCTTGCGAGATGCTGTTAAAGGCGATGAAAGCGATGGCGAAGACGAAGGCAAGCAGACTGAGCAAGCGCATGCAGAGCGACGCGGTGAGGCTTGGCTTGGTAAGGATGCCGGACCTGGATCAGCATTGCACCCATTCATGAGCACACCCGAAGCTTCTGCACCCGTTGCTGGCGAAGCCGTCGCCCTCACGCCAAACACCGGCGGACTGACAAGAGCAAGCACAAGTCCCGTCACATCGGCAGAGCCTGCGGCATCTGCCGAGTCCTTGGGGCCAGGCTCACTGGGTGCCACGTCCGAAGGGACGCTTGCCACGACGCCTTTGTCGAATATGAGCATGAGCACAGACCCACGCGGTGAGGCTCCGCAGCCCTCAGACACTGGGTACACACAGGCATCCGTGCAGACTGCACCAGCCAGAAAAGAATCGACCAATGAGTCAGAGTCTGTCACTACACCACACTCCGACTCAGAGGAGGCCCTGCCCGAGCGTGCACGTCTCTTCCGTCTCCTTGAAGCCACATGGACACTTCATGTTGGCGAGCTTGTTCCGCTGAAGTATCCTTTCGTGTCGACTGACCACGTATTCACCGATGCACGTGTTGTGGTCCGCGAAGACGAACCAAGCTCCATTATCGCATTTACTCTTGACTCGAAGAGCTACCGCGAGCAGCTGGCCGAGTCTCGCAAGCTACGCACGCGTGATGTCCCTGACGCTGCTCCTGATATGGAGCAAGAGCTGCGGATCACGGAAGGCTCGCATTATCTGTACGAATTTGATACGGGCTCGATCAAGCTGTGGTGTAAGATCTTTTTTGCCGAGCAGTTTGATGCGCTGCGTCACATGTGTGGATGTGCAGAACTGTTTGTTCAGTCGCTCTCGCGCTGCTTCAAATGGGACTCGCGCGGTGGCAAATCGGGCTCGGCATTTCTCAAAACCTGTGATGACCGATTCGTCGTTAAGCAGCTCTCGCGCACTGAATTGGACGGTTTCTCAAAGTTTGCACCGCAGTACTTTACGTATCTGGCTGACTGCAAGTCAGCGTCACGCCCAACGACTCTCACAAAGATCTTCGGGTATTTCCGCATAGGCTTCAAGAACATGCACACCGGTAAAGGCTTCAAAATGGACTTGATGGCCATGGAGAACTTGCTGTATGGCCGCTCCATCGACAAGATTTTCGACCTGAAAGGAAGCACGCGAAACCGCTATGTGCAAGAAACCGGGCGTGCTGGCGAGGTCCTGCTGGATGAAAACCTCGTCCATGACACTCGGACGAATCCGTTTCTTGTACGTGAACACTCGAAACGGATCCTTCGCACCGCGTTGTACAACGACTCGCTCTTCCTCACAGAGATGAATGTCATGGACTACTCACTTATTTTGGCGCTCGATTCCAAACGCAATGAAATGGTCATTGGTATCATTGACTACCTGCGGACATACACATGGGACAAACGTGTCGAAAGCTTTGTCAAAGAGACAGCCATTCTAGGCGGTGGTGGCAAAGGCGAGCCTACGATCATTACCCCGCGACAATATCGCATGCGCTTCCTCACATTCCTTGATCGCAATATTCTTATGACGCCGGATCCCTGGGTCCAGTCAGGCTGGGTTCAGTAAGCCCATTGACGACGCTACCTTGGCGCTACGAGCTCTCGCTTCTGGCGCAAGTGACCACCAAGTTCACAAAGACTCCGGATCCTGCCGTTCTATGTCCACACCATTTGTACTTTTAGCGTTGCCGGCCAATGCCGCACAGACCAGATATGGATCCCTACAAGGCTATGTCATTGGTATTTTTGTCATCAAATAGCAGAGTAATCAATCTTGCTTTCATGGCGCTTCGCTTCTTGCAGCTTGCGTGCCGCTTTCATGAAGTCTTCTTGGATACAATAGTCTCGATCCGCACGGATAGCAAACATACCAGCCTCTGTCGCTACATTGCGCAAGTCTGCTCCGTTGAAGCCATCTGACAGCTTCACAATAGCTTCGTAGTCCAACTCATCCCTCTTGGCAATTGGGCGCGTGTGAATTTTGAGAATCTCCAGACGGCTCTGTTCATTCGGGAGAGGAATCTCGATCTTACGGTCAATGCGCCCAGGTCGGAGCAGCGCAGGATCCAAAGTGTCTGGCCGGTTCGTCGCCATAATGACTTTTGTCTTTCCGAGCTGATCAAATCCATCCATTTGATTCAGCAACTCCATCAGTGTGCGCTGGATTTCTCGGTCTGCACTTGTTCCCTCGCTGAATCGACGCCCACCAATGGCATCGATTTCGTCCATAAAGATAATACATGGCTCTTTCGTTTTCGCATAGGCGAACATTTCACGGACAAGACGTGCACTTTCACCAATGTACTTGTCAACAATCGCGCTAGCCACAACCTTTAGGAAGTTCGTGTCGAGTGTTGCGGCGACAGCACGTGCTAAGAGCGTCTTGCCTGTGCCCGGTGGACCATACAGCAGCACACCTTTCGGCGACTTGATTCCCACTCGCTCGAAAAGCTCGGGATTGAGAAGTGGCAACTCAATCACCTCGCGCAGCTCACGAATCTGCTCGCTCAAGCCACCTATCCCTGCGAACGATGCACCACTAGGGTCCTCTGTGCTCATCTTGTATACGTGTGGGTCCACCTCGCGTGGCAGGATACGCATGATGGTGAGTGTTGTCATATCTAGCGATACCCGCACACCTTGCACCAATTTGGATCTTGGCACAATAGCACGTACACCCACGACATACCGAGGGCCTGACGATGCCTTGACAATGTCTGGAAACGCGTGGTTAGTCACCATGCAACACGACGTGAATCTGTGACAAACGTACATCGCTCAGGATCCAGCTGGCAAAGGACTTCGCCAATAATCTGTCCCACGGACTGCAGTGATTTGATATCTTCTTCTGTCCGGTCGTAATTCCTCTGGAGCGTTCGAATGCCAGCTCGCACTATCCAGTCAGTGTCAATTTTAACACGACATTTTTCGCCTCCTTTGCGACAACGCACCATTTTTCAAGTCGCCCGACACCTTTTCGTGCTCGTGTAGCACTTTACTATACGATTTCAATGCCGCGACTTTGGCGTCGTCAGCCATGATGTGCACGTGTGTCGGAGTAGGACCAGGGCAACGAAGTAGCGACCAGCGTGCGCAGCGCTTGTGTCTGCTCGTCGCCCTTTCTCGATCGTCGACGAGGGACGCGTGGCCTTCCATGCATACTTCCCAGGAGATACCAACGCTTCGCTTACATCCACTTCGACCATGCAGTGCCATTGTGCCGCCGCGTGGCGCTCCAAGCCGCAGATGCGCGTGTGGCTGTCATCGAGTGATCGGGCCGTGCCCGTGACGCAGCTCGGCCGAGACATGTGGTCCTCGCGTGTGGCGCAGAATGCGCGTGCGTGTGGCATGGCGTGTGGCAGAGGGGCGCTGAGGCAGCGGTCGGACTGGCGGCAGCCACGCGCCCAGGCAAGGGAAAGCTGTGAAAGGCCGAGTGACAGTGAGTTGCACATTGCGTCCGTTGCAGCAACGGTTTCTCTCCAACGGCCTCCATCCGACATGGCAGCGGACAAGCCGATTAACTTTGCGGAGCATGTCCAGCTGCAGGAGCTGGGCATTGCGCCCGAAAGTATATCGTTTGCCAATGTGACGCTGGAATCAGAGAAGTATGTGTGTGTTCGCGAGAGCAAAGAGTCAGGGAACTCTGTGGCGATCGTGGACCTGAATCATATACAGAATGTGGTTCGGCGACCCATGAGCGCAGATTCAGCGATCATGAACCCAGACGAAAATATCCTTGCACTGAAGCTGCAGCGTCAGTTGCAGGTGTTCAATCTGGCTAGCAAGACAAAGATCAAGTCGCACACATCTCCACAGGATGTGATCTTCTGGCGCTGGGTGTCCCCGACGACGCTGGGCATGGTAACGTCGTCGAGCGTGTATCACTGGAGCATTGACAATGAATCACCGCCACAAAAAGTGTTTGACCGGCATGCAAGTCTTGCCGATACACAAATCATCAATTACCGCGTATCAGACGACGGCAAGTGGATGGTGCTGATTGGCATCTCCAGCAATACAGTCGATGCAAATGCGTTCCGAATCAAGGGGTCTATGCAGCTGTTCAGTCAGGAGCGTGGTGTGTCGCAGCCGATCGAAGGACATGCTGCTACCTTTGCTGAGCTCAAGACGCAGGACTCCGTCGTCCCGTACAAGTTGTTCTCGTTCGCTGTGCGCACGGCTACAGGAGCGAAACTGCACATTGTTGAGATTGACCACGCGCCAGAAAACCCTGTGTTTACGAAGAAAGCCGTCGATGTGTTTTTCCCTGCCGAAGCGGCTAATGACTTCCCTGTGGCCATGCAGGTTAGCCGTCGTTACGGTATCGTGTACCTGATGACCAAGTACGGCTTCATTCACCTGTATGACCTTGAGACTGGTGCATGTATATACATGAACCGTGTCTCGGGCGAAACAGTGTTTGTCGCTGCAGAACAGAAGAGCTCAAACGGTATCATTGCCGTGAACCGCCGGGGCCAGGTGCTTTCGGTGTCGGTTGATGCAGACACGATCATCCCTTACATCCTCCGCACGCTGAACAATACAGATCTTGCCTTCAAACTTGCCTCACGCGGTAATCTGCCTGGCGCAGACAACCTGTACATGCAGCAATTCCACTCGCTCTTTAGCGCTGGACAGTACAGCGACGCCATCAAGATTGCAGCAAACTCGCCGCGGGGTATTCTTCGGACGCCACAAATGATCGAGCAGCTGAAACAGGTGCCAACGCAACCCGGCACGCTCTCGCCCATTCTTCAGTACTTTGGTGTGTTGCTGGAAAGCGGCTCATTGAACCGGCACGAGTCGCTAGAACTCGCAAAGCCTGTGCTGGCGCAGGGCCGCAAACACCTGCTGGAGAAGTGGCTCAAGGAGGACAAGATCGAGTGCAGTGAGGAGCTCGGTGACATTGTGCGCCAGCAGGACATGAATCTTGCCCTGAGCGTGTACTTGCGCGCGAATGTACCGAACAAGGTCGTTGCCTGCTTTGCAGAGACGGGTCAGTTTAACAAGATTGTGCTGTACTCGAAAAAGGTGGGCTACCAGCCCGATTATGCAACGCTCTTACGTCACGTTGTGCGCGTAAACCCGGAGCAGGGAGCCGAGTTCGCGTCCAGCCTTGTGGCTGATGAAGACGGCCCACTTATTGACGTTGAGCGTGTGGCCGACATTTTCCTGAGTCAGAATCTTGTGCAGCAGGCGACCTCGTTCCTCCTCGATGCCCTGAAGGACGACCAACCCGAGCATGCAGCCCTGCAGACACGCTTGCTCGAAGTGAACCTGCTCCAGGCACCGCAGGTTGCTGATGCCATTCTTGGAAACCAGATGTTTTCGCACTACGACCGCGCTCGCATTGCTAACTTGTGCGAGAAGGCTGGGCTTATGCAGCGCGCTCTCGAACACTACGATGACCTAGCTGACATTAAACGAGTCGTCGTGCACTCAAACCTCTTTGACAATGAATGGCTTGTGAACTACTTTGGTCGCCTTACTGTGGAGCAGTCACTTGAGTCGCTGTATGAGATGCTGCGCACCAACATCCGGCAGAATCTGCAGGTCGTCGTGCAGATCGCGACAAAGTACTCGGATCTGCTGGGCGCGCCGAAGCTGATCGAGATGTTCGAGAAGTTCCGCAGCTTTGAGGGCCTGTACTACTACCTGGGCTCTGTTGTGAATCTGAGCGAGGACCCTGAAGTGCACTTCAAGTACATCCAGGCGGCGACGCGAACAGGTCAGATCCGCGAAGTCGAACGCATTTGCCGCGAGTCCAACGCCTACAACCCTGAGAAAGTCAAGAACTTCCTCAAAGAAGCCAAGCTGCCAGACCAGCTGCCGCTCATCATTGTTTGTGACCGCTTTGACTACGTGCATGATCTCGTTCTGTACCTGTATCAGAACATGATGCTGAACTACATCGAAGTGTATGTGCAGCGAGTGAACTCGACACGTGCGCCGCAGGTCATTGGTGGTCTGCTCGATGTCGATTGCGACGAGGGCGTCATCAAGAACCTGCTTGAGTCAGTAACGGGCCCCATCCCAGTGGACGAGCTCGTCGACGAGGTCGAGAAGCGCAATCGGCTGAAGCTGATCCTACCATGGCTCAAGACGCAGATCGAGTCGGGCAGCGAAGATCAGGCCGTCTTCAATGCGATGGCCAAGATCAGCATCGACAGCAACAAAAACCCGGAGGCGTTCCTTAAGGAAAACAATCTATATGACCCTCTCACGATCGGCAAGTACTGCGAAAAGCGTGACCCGTATCTCGCGTACATTGCGTATGCGAAGGGCTTCTGTGATGATGAGCTGATCGAGATCACAAACGACAATTCGATGTACAAGCACCAAGCACGCTACCTGGTCCTGCGTCGCGAGCCACAGCTGTGGGCAAAAGTACTGGCAGAAGACAGCGTGCATCGCCGTTCGCTCATTGACCAGGTAACAGCCGTTGCCGTGCCCGAGTCGACCAACCCCGAGGACGTGTCTGCAACGGTGAAGGCATTCATGACGGCGGACTTGCCGCACGAACTCATCAAGTTGCTGGAGCCGATTGTGCTGGAGACGTCTGCCTTCAGCGACAACCGGAGTCTTAAGAACCTGCTGCTGCTCACGGCCATCCGCACAGATAAGGCGAAGGTGTCTGGCTACATCGATCGGCTAACCGGCTACGATGTGGATGAAATCGCCAGAATCGCCATTGACCACGGCCTGTATGAGGAAGCGTTCCAGATATACTCCAAGGCGCAACAGAACTTGGACGCGATGAATGTGCTGGTTGAGCACATCGTCTCGATTGACCGTGCACAGCACTTTGCCAACAAGCTGAACCAGCCCGACATTTGGTCACGACTCGGAAAGGCGCAGCTCGACGGCTTGCGTGTGAAGGACGCCATCGACTCGTACGTGCGTGCAGAGGACCCAGCGAACTTTGACGAGGTGATTGAGATTGCGGAGCGCGCTGGCCGTGAAGAGGAGCTTATCCGCTTCCTGCAAATGGCCCGCAAGCAGACGCGCGAGCCTAAGATCGACACGGAGTATGCGTATTGCCTCGCAAAGGCGCACCGCCTTTCCGACATGGAGGAATTCCTCTCGATGACAAACGTCGCGGATGTGCTGAGTGTGGGTGAAAAATGCTTCCATGACGGCCTCTATGAAGCGGCACGTCTCCTGTTTTCTAGTGTGTCGAACTACGCACGCCTTGCAACGACGCTCGTATATCTTAATGACTTCCCGAGCGCTATTGAGGCTGCACGCAAGGCGGGCAACACAGCTGTATGGAAGCAGATGCACGCTGCTTGTCTGAACAAGCGCGAGTTTAAACTGGCTCAGATCGCAGGTCTTGCGGTCGTCCCGCACGCCGAAGATTTGCCAACGCTCATTCGTGCGTATGAAGTAAAGGGCTACTTCGACGAGCTTCTCCAGCTGCTTGAGTCGGCGCTGGGTCTCGAGCGTGCGCACATGGGCGTGTTTACACAGATGGGCATTGCTCTAGCGAAGTACCGACCTTCACAGCTGATGGAGCACCTCAAGCTGTACTGGTCGCGGAGCAATCTGCCGCAGCTCATCAAGGTGACGGAAAGGGCACACCTCTGGCGCGAGCTTGTGTTCCTGTATGTCAAGTACGATGAGCCAGACAATGCAGCGCTCACGATCATGGAGCACTGCTCTGATGCATGGGACCATGATCAGTTCAAGGCCGTCTTGCCCCAAGTTGCTAACGTCGAGATCTACTACCGTGCATTGACATTCTACTTGGAGCAACACCCGCTCCTCCTCAATGACCTGTTGACCGTACTTGTGAAGCGAATTGATCACGCGCGTGTCGTCCGCATGTTCAAGAAGCACGACCATGACAATGTGCCACTGATTCGCTCGTACCTCATGTCTGTGCAGCCACAGAACATTGAGGCTGTGAACAATGCGTACAACGACCTGCTCATTGAGGAGGAAGACTATGACACGTTGCGTGTGTCGATCGACGCGTACGACAACTTCGATGCGCTGGAACTCGCGGCGCGGCTCAAGGATCACGAGCTCCTGGAATTCCGGCGCCTGGCGGCGCACCTGTACCGAAAGAACGGCCGCTTCGACGACAGCATTGCACTGTCCAAGTCTGATACGCTCTTCCGCGATGCGGTCGAAACTGCCGCGCACTCTGGCGAGCCAAGCGTTGCTGAAGATCTCTTGAGTTACTTTGTTGACACAGGCAACAAGGAGTGCTATGCCGCGATGCTCTTCGCTTGCTACGATCTCTTGCTGCCGGATGTGGTGATGGAGATGTCGTGGCGACATGCGCTGCAGGACTTTACGATGCCGTACCAAATCCAGCAGGCTCGTGACACGCGCATGAAACTGCAGACTCTCGAGAAGGAAGTGCGTGAGCGTGCAGCGAAAGACTCAGCCAAGGAGAAGCAAGATGAAGACACGCCGATTCTCGGTCCTGGTGCTTTCGCGAATCGTCTGCTTACGGCGTCGGCCACCGGTCCTGACAGTATGATGATGCCCCCGTCTGCCGGCGGCATGTTTCCGTAACATGGATTGAACCCCCTCCCCCCCCCATCTCTCATTGCCATCCCCGTCCCAAGTCGTAGCTGAGTGACATGCGTAGCAACGTAGTACACGCACCAATGAATCTCAATGGCCTCGAACGAGGGAGTCGCACCTGGCAAGTTCTGCTAGGTTCCGATGACAATGTGAGAGCAACGAACCTCGAATGCATCTTTCAATGCAGCTAGTGGCATGTTGCTTCTTGCATATATGTACCTGCCTTCTGATTGACATACGTTGCATGAATTTCTGCTACAATCATCATGCACACAGTACCGCGTACACACAGACATATCTATACAACAGAGTGTGCTAGAGATACCTCCTGCTTAGCTGCGGCATCGTCGGTATTCGCATGGTCACTGGAACCTTCTTCCAATGACGCAATCAAACGATCAAAGAGCTCGACACCTTGCTCATACAAATGCACATTGCCCTCCGTATACAGCCTGAGCGTCTGGAGCATCTCTTGGCGGCGGCCGAGTTCATAGATATCGTGCTCATTGGCCACGTGTTGGTTGAATGCTTGAGACTGCTTGTGAGACAAAGAGACAGCATCTTGCAGCTCGTCAATGCGGCCATCGAGACGCTGCATCCGCTCAATCCGTGCCTGCTCTTCATCGACACCCCACACACGGTCTACCATGTGCCGCATGTAGCCACGCAAGCCCACACCACGCACATTGCCATGGACTGGCTCGCCATCAGGCGTGCCGAGACTCGCAAGCCGGTCACGCTCTGTCACAGCCGTATGCAGATAGTCTGTAAGGCCCTCAAAGTCGAGCTGCTTGTTTTCTCGGTGCTTAAGAAGAGTCTTGTGAGAGCCAATGAATGCCTGCTTCGCATGTAACATGGTAATCACGTCGTCCAGCACACGGAACGTGAAGCGAGCCTCCAGATCAGCAAAGTCATCCAGAGCCTTTGCTGTCTGCTGCAAATCTGACGTCATTCCCGTTTCGAGCATGCCTAGTTGCTCGAACGATTTCGCAAGATCGTGGTAATCAGATGTCAAGTCTTCAGAAGATGCGCCCATATGAATAGAATACAATTCGTCAAAAGCGGTTACTTCACGCCTGCATGAGTCATCGATATCTCGCGCATAAACGAAATGGCCTGGCAATACAACAACCAACCAACCATGCCAAGGAGCCTGAAAACATACCAGATACATGTGTCCGATTCCGAAGGAGCACTCGTTCCCATTGTGTGGTCCGATCTTCTTCGCCCTCGAGACCAGCTTTGATGGCAATGAATCGCGGATCCGGCTTCCTCACGCGGGTAAATGCGTTCACAAATATATCACTCATCGACTCTAGAATTCCACCCGTCGATGAAGATGGCACCTCCGGTGCAGGAGCGCCCGACGTACTTGCAATGGGCTGTCCAGAATGTGTGTGCATGTCAATGTGCCACTCGTTCGACTCGAGAAACTGCTGCAAGATTTTTGCCCGCTGCAGCAACGGATGTCGGCACACCCGCTCTAGAAATAGCTGCAACTCCATGCACCGCCGCATGATGAACTCGGAACTAAAGCGATCACCCGTCAAATAGCCTGCATATGTACAGAAAAAAGTCGAGTTGTCATTCAATAAAGTGAGTAACAGGAAGCAATGAGGGAAAAAAAAAAATTGGTGGGTGTTAGCTCTACATCTGTTGTGTGCCTCGATTCGACTAGTGCAAGCAATCGTCGTCACCAGTGAACGGCTGCTGTCGCCAACGAGTGCCATACGTACCGATTCTGTGCTTTCCCGGCAACGGTGGCACAATGCACGCGGGGAAATCGGACACAAGTGCGTCGTGAAGAAACACAAAGTCCTGAAAACGCTTCCTTGTGACCATGTATGTGCGGGAGAAATGAGGTAGATTTGTTTCAGCGCGAACGCCATACGACACAAATGTCTGTGAGCCTCTGGTCGTTGGCGCGTGCGTGTCGTTCGTCCTGTTCTGTTGTTGAGCACCGTGAGACTCTTTGCGTGGATCTAGTACAAGAACACGCAGCTCTCCAAGCCACTCTAACTCGTTTTTGTCGCCGGTTGACATGGCTGTCCAGGATCTGGTTCGTTCTCCGGCCACTCAACACGTATCGAAACGGATCGATGCAGTGTTGGCTACTTTCTGTCCCCTGCCCGCAAATCACCTCCACATCCGCACGTTGCGTCCGAACGGTCCTTGGCTAACGACGGTGTGGCTTTCCACGCACGCACCCGCGAATTGGCATGCCACGAGTTGTCCATGTGCATATATCCCAGGACCTTGCTTTTCTAAGTGCTTGATGGCCGTGGCGGAGTGCCGGCGCGCAAGTGGGGACTACCGGAGGCAATACGAATTTCTTTCTCAGAATACCGAGTGATAGAACGTCAGCATTGCAACCGTGAGAGAAATGACGCTTCCTTACGTCGCTGACGCCGAGACGTCGTTGTCGCCTGCAGAACTGCAGGTGCTCTATGATCAGTACGAGTCTGAGGCAGCCTCGGGCCACATCACGACGCAGACCAAATTTAACTATGCGTGGGCCCTCATCAAAAGCCCTCAGCGACAGCAAATGCTGCAGGGCGTGGCCTTGCTCACAGGTACATATTTATTATTCAGGTGGCGTTGGTCTTGGCTGCCGTCATTGTCGACATGAGCGTACTTACATTTGTGTGTGTGACCAGATATTTACCGCTCGGATCCTCCACGACGTCGCGAGTGCCTATACTATTTGGCTCTCGGGCACTACAAGCTTTCGAACTTTGACGAGGCAAAGCGCTTCAATGGTATGTTCGTAAATACATGTATCTGGCTCACTTACACTCAGCACTTTTATTGGAACGTGAACCTAATAACATGCAAGCACAAAGCCTGCATGCTCTAATCGAGCAGGGTATAGCGAAAGAGGGGTATATCGGTATGGCTTTGCTAGGCGGTGCGGTGACTGTCACCGGCGTGGTGCTAACGGCTTTGCTTCGTCGCGGACGTAGGTAGATGCACCCCTGTGCATCCACATTTGCACGTTGGCTGCGCATGTCGCTAGCCCTGGAAGGCGATCCCTCTCGCGTGTGCCTCTGTTGCGCCGCCGCTTGCATACCCCGTTCCCTCTCGCACCAGTGGGATCACATCACGCGTCTTTGGAATGACTCGACTACATTCTGGACATGACACAGGCTCGCCGTGAGAAAGTGGCGTTGTGACAAGAGTCGTTGTGCATGATGCACATAGCACATGCCCACAGGGACGTAGAACTGTGTGTCAGTATGATCAATCGGTGTCCCAATGTAATTCTTCTTCACCTGCCCTATGTCGTTCGTTCGGCCGGTGGCACTATCCTGGCGACGTACCATTTGTTCGTGAAACAAGCGAGAACTCTTTCTTGCAGCATGGACAGTACATCTGCTCCTCCTGCTCGATTTTCCGTACGCTAAAGTGTACTGGGATCAAATGCTTCGAAAGCAATTTGTGAGGTTTGTCAGACGTTGCTGTGCATAGTGTAGTGGAAGGGCGTTCATCGTCCAGAGCGGCCTGTGCTTTTTCCTGTTCCTCACGAGAAACTTCAGGTGCCATGCTGGGAAGCCAAAATGCCGGCATCGCTGTGTCGGAAGATGCTGAGGTTGATGAAGGTGCCAACGATTCAGACCCCTTGTGCATCGAAGCACGCTTCTCAGCCGAGCCCCCTCCGTCATCATCGTCGTGCTTGCGCTTGCCGTTGTTCGTGGTCTGCCAAGACACAGGTCCATCATTGCGCGCGAATGCGGCCACACGATTTTTGGCTTCACGCTCATAAGCCTCAGCGGCTTTGTCGGCAGCAATGCGTGCACGGTCACTACGTCGTTGGGCATGGTCGGCAAGTGCACGTTTCTGATTAATTAGATCCGCAAGGATGCATTCCTGCTGGTCAGCCGATCACAGTGCACCTACCGCCATGAAACATACCTTGCAGAAGAGATGCCCTTCACCGCAACAGACAGGCTGCTGAGCAGCTTGAAGGCATAAGTAGCAAGCATAAAATGCGCGCATATTCTCCTTCGAGAGCCGCAGACTACGCGAGCCCCAACGGTCTTTCAGCATTCTCTCTATTAGACAGTGATGATACGCACTGATATTCAGCATAAGTAAAGTGGCCTAAAGCCGTATTCTGCTTCGAGTGGCGAGTCATGGGGACTTGGTTTGTTAGCGCACAACCACGTCAGGCTCCAGGCGTCGTTCTACAGACACGCTGCGACTGGAACGTATTCAGCCTACACTTACAGAGGACGAACACACGATTCCTCGAGCTCGACAGAGACACATCCACGTGGCAACGTCCACCCAACGTCGCAGGCCTTGAAAAGCCAGCGAAAGAGCCTCCGAGTCGCAGTGAGCCACACTTACTGGCAAAACAGGCCCCAAGCAAAGAGTCCAAACCGCCATACGTATCCAAGCATCTATGCAGAAAAAGCGCGCACTTCTAGCCAAACTACCTACATCATGTCAGATTCTAATGGCCTTCACCAGCGGCCTCTTTCATATCAAAGCCCTTCCATTGGCCAGGTGGAGCAGGCACTTGAAGTGGCTCATAGCTGCGGCGACACGTTAGATTCAATGAGATATACGTACGGCTTCCAATCAATCATCTTAGCAGCTAAGTGCAATTCATCTTGCGCCTGATCGACGATTTCCTCGATTAGACCGGAGTCCAGCTGCGCAACCACTTGGTCGATCGCTGCCTCTGACGCATAAGCATTCTTCCTGGAAGTCTCGCTCATGGCCGCTTTTACAATGTCGAGACGCTGCTGAGTAACGGCCTCAGATGATTGCCGAAACACAGCAGACTCAGGCATGGTCTTGAGCACTCGCAGGGTCTGGGTATAGGTCGACTCGAGCTCCGGCAACGGGTCGGGGTGAATCTCAAGACCCGCTATATTTGTCGAGCGTTTCGTACGCAAAAATTGGGTGGCTTCCGCACGCACAGCCGACGGGAAGTATCGCACAGCCTTAGTTGCAAACATGTGGGCGGGTGCTCAGGGAGGTCGTAGATGGAGAAGAGCACGCTTCGTTCGGTCTCGACTCTCCCTGGCCAGACCCAACCTCTCACTCCAAGCGCACAAATGGGTGACAGACGAGTCGGGGCATGTGTTTTCGGCCGAATCCACTCCACATGCAATATACATCCGCACATGTTGCCGCCGTCAGATCGGCGGCGAATTCATTCTGTTCTGAGTGCACGTAGCGGCGGCAGCGGCGGCAGCAGCAGCGCCGGTGGTCAAGTGGACAAGTGACACGATCTCTCGCATCTCACCTATCATTTACTTGGGCTTGTGGGCGTGCACGTACTTTCCTTGCCACAATGATATCATATGATACAGTGGGAGCTCCCCCTCCTTCGTTCCAAGGTATGCCTTCCTCAAGTCATCGTTCAGTTGACTCACTCGCAGAGTATCGACCGCTCATGAGTGGTAAGCCAGAGGTGCATTCTAGTTATTATTACCACACTATGCCCATGGCAATCCCAGAGCCCTATCACTATGGGCCGGCCACGAACTCCATGCCGCCAGCCCGTGTTGGCTTGTCAGATCCGCGCGATGCCTACGTTCCAGCCGGCGTACATGACGTGTCAATGCGCAACGTTCCACGACCTCCATCGCGCTACGTACACGAGCCCATGGAGTATGGACCGGTGCACAGCATACACGAATTGCCGCCACCACTTATGGCACATAACGACGGTTCCATGTTACAACAAAACCCAAGTGCCCCCATGGACATGGGGTCTTCGCTTCATGATGATGCTGTCTTTGGTCCGACTCATCGCATACATGCCATACCACCTCATCACCCCCAGTATCCACAGGATGTACCGCCCCGCTCAGCGATCAAGCGCGTCACGTCTCAACATGCAACAACACCGCTGCCGCCACCTTCCTTCACTGATGCGCCAGCATCGAAGCGCGATCGGAAACGCAAGGATGTACTTGAGCGCCTTGATCGCGCACACTGGGAAACATTTGAGAACCGCGACCCCCTATACCAAGATGCATACATGGGACTTTCATCCACATATTACACCCTCATGATGCGGCCGTCGTTTGTTCGTGAGTATGCTATGAAGCTAGCTGACCAAACGGTACGCCGTGATGCATCACTGCGTGAAGCGTCTCTATACCATGCCTTCCTAGTGGATCGAAGTCGACATACATACGATTTGGAGCGCAGCAGAGTCGAAGACGAAGCCCGCGTGTCGAAGCGGAGCGTGCGCGACAAGCTGCTTGGTGTGATTGAGGAGCGCAAACGTCTCCTGAAAGACGAGCGAGACATTGGCGACTTCACTGGCGACTATATTCTTGAGCACTCGCATCGACAGCATTCTACACGCCAGTTGCGGAACAAGGACAGCTCCTCCAATGGCGCGCCGGCGCGTCTTGGACAGCTCCTCGACTATGAACAGACGGAATCCTCTGCGTACTTGGGTATTGCCACTGCTGTAGCTCAGCTGCTTGGCTGGTCAGAAACAGAAGCGACTATGGCTATTGCAGCGGCTAGTACAGGTGGCGATGGTAACCTGTTATGCAGGGCACCCGACGGAATCAACACACGCCTCCCACTGCTCGAGACATTTGCTTCACAGGCGTCTCTCCTAGCAGGTATCAATGTAACGCCCAGCACAGGCAAAGGTAAGAAAAAGGACGCGGTTGGGAAATTGTCATCTAGGTCGGCGATAGATCGCAGCGACGATGACGATGCACTGACAACAACAACACCCCTGCTGTCGTCTGGCGGTGGCCGCTTGCGTTGGGACACAGCTAAGTGCTTGAGCCAGCTTACCTCGGCTAAAGACTTTGAAGTTGAGGCGGATCTCATCCATATCCATCAGATTGGACAAAAGCGACGGCGTCGATAGATGCATTTCGGTAAAGGCTACAGCTGTGCAGCGGTCGTTCCGACTTGATCTGTTCTTCATGATTGTAGACCATCGATTGTTCTATTCCCTTTCTCTTGGTTATATAATACATTGTCTATCATATTGATCATGTTTGAACGAGGGTTTGGCAGGAAACCAACGCCCAAGCCAGCCTCGCAAAAAAAAAAGCAAAGACAAGAAAAACATTGTTTCCTTCGGTCAAGTCTCCTGCTTCAACCAACCACATCCAGTTCGCTTACAACGCCATTCGACTCCAGCAGACTAATCACCGTGAATGGCGCACCATCTTGTTCCACAGCATCACATCCGATCGTGTATCGTACCTGCGCCCGCGCAAGACCATTGAACGTCGAGGACGCGCACAAAGTATAGGCACCCATATTTTCATAGACGAGCCAGTCCCCAACATCAAGTGCACGAGGTAAGTGCGTCTGCCTCATGATGCAGTCCATACTGTCACAAGTTGGGCCCCATACACTGCAGGGCCGCCATTGGTCCTGTGCTAGCTCTGGAACAGAACTTTCACGTTCGTATACAAAGTCACGCTGCATTGAGAGTACTTTTGGATGTACTTGTTGATGATCAAACAAGATGCAATTGAATGCGCCATACGTGCCGTCATTTTGGTAGTACATGGCCTTGGGCCGTCCATCATCAGCACCTCCTTGCCCATCTTGATGAACTGCGTCACTGTTATCCTCTTCGGATTGGCGACGTGCAATGATATTTGTCGCAAGCGAAAAGGCTCGGTACACAAAGTACCGACCGGGCTCGGCAATCACGCGCAAACCCTTCGGTCGCTCTGTCATGCGCGAACCGCCGGGAGCAAATGCTTCATCTGGGAAGTAATCATCCAGCGCCGAGCGTACGACTTTCGCGATAGCTTCGAAATTATGGTGCTCAAATCCACCACCAATGTCTAGCAAGTCAAATGTGTAGCCATACTCACGACCCATGTCAAAGGCTTGGCGCGAACGATACAGAGCATCGCGGTACGCCTCAGGATCGAAGCAGCCAGAGCCAACATGGAAGCTTACACCCACAACGTCGAGATCCAGTTCACGCGCCTTCGAAAGCAGACGTGGCACGTCAGCGAGTGGCGCGCCAAACTTGATGCCCAGTTGACAAACACTCTTGGAATCATCCGTCAAGATCCGGACGACCAGCTTGCTTTCAGGATGGAAGCGCTTCATTTTATAAAGTTCATCGACATTATCAAATGTCGTAAGACAGATATTTTGGGCTGCCGCGCGACGTACAAATGACGAAGCCTTGCACGGATTTGCGTAGAT
>ERZ501049.136-NODE-136-length-18351-cov-5.114998_pt1 | contig 18351 bp, 20 predicted proteins | sample MGYA00510866_ERZ501049 | MGnify/ENA primary metagenome ERZ501049 (study PRJEB25958, sample SAMN03398519) | human skin metagenome | study: EMG produced TPA metagenomics assembly of the Human Skin Microbiome Metagenome (human skin metagenome) data set. | reverse complement strand
AGGCCCCGCCAGCGGTTCGAGGGGGGTGCGGGGGGAGACCCGAGAGGCTGCGATGCCTTGAAATATGCCCTGGGAGGAATAATATGCCTTGATGGCTTGGGAAATCGAATACACCGACGAGTTCGGAAGCTGGTGGGCCACGCTCACCGAGACCGAACAGGAGGACGTGGATGCCTATGTGCGGCGCCTTGAGGCCCGTGGTCCCAATCTGCCCTATCCGCACTCCAGCGGGATCAACGGCAGCCGGCACGACCACATGCGCGAGCTTCGGGTGCAGAGCCACGGGAACCCGTTTCGGGTTTTCTATGCCTTCGATCCCCGGCGCACGGCGATCCTGCTGATCGGCGGCGACAAGACGGGGAACGACAGGTTCTACGAAGAGATGATCCCGGTGGCCGATGATCTCTACGATCAGCACATCGAAGCCCTCACGGCAGAAGGATTGATCAGGAAATGACCGGACGCAGTTCTTTTTCGACGCTTCGCAACCGGATGTCGCCGGAGGCGCAGGACCGCGCCCGGGCCAAGTCCGAGGCGCTTGAGAGCGAAATGGCCTTGGCCGAGGTGCGCCGCGCCATGAAGCTGTCCCAGGAGGAGCTGGCGGCGATCCTCCACATCAACCAAGCGTCCGTCGCCAAGATGGAGAAGCGCACCGACATGTACATCGGGACGCTGCGGCGCTTCATTCAGGCGATGGGGGGCGAGCTGGAGATCGTGGCACGCTTCCCCGACCGTCAGATCAGGATCGACCAGTTCAGCCAGGACGCTGCGGAAGTGGTCGCCCGCTGATCCAGGTCATTTCCGCAGTTGTGATGGGTGGGTGATCCAGAAGCCGCAGTAGGAGCTGCCATCGTCGCCCGTCACCACGGTTCCGCCCGCGCCTTCGCAGAAGATCCCCGGATGCTCCCCGAAGGCGCGGGCATCGGCCCGTCCCTGCAGCCAGAAGTGCCCCAGAGCGCCCAGGAGGGCCCCCAGGGCGACGAGGCCGCCTGCCACGGCGAAGACCCCACCCGACCAGTAGAGGGCCTGCCGGCTGCCTTTCAGGGCCTCCAGGCGCATCCTGTTGGCCGCCTGTCTGACCTCGTCCTGAAGCCCGGCCACGGCCTTGGCGGCCCCGTCGCGGGCCGCCTGGAGGTTGGCCTGGTAGCTTCGATCGATGACGCGCTCGGCCGCATCGAGGACTTTCGCGCTCCGGTCCTGGGCCTCCTTCACGGACGCCTGCACGGCGGCGCGCAGGGCGGCGGCTTCCTTCTTGGTCGTGGCGGTGGCGGTGAGGTTCGTTACGTCCTGGCGCAGGAGCCGGACCTGGTCGGTCAGGTCGTTGATGACCTGGGCAGGGCTTTTGGGCGTGTCGCTCATGCTTCGGCCGCCTTGGCGTCGAGGTCCGCGAGCAGCCCGGTCAGTTCCTTCTGGTCCACCTCTCGGGTCGCGTTCTTGCGCAGGGTGGCGGCCATCCAGCGAGCGATCTTGGGGTCCTTCAGGGCCTCGGTGGTGACGATGGCGCCGACGATGATCTTGCGGCGGGTTTCGGTGGCCTTGGCGCGAGCCTTGAGGCGGGCGAGCTTGGCCTCGGCTTCGGCAATCTGCTGATCGACAGTGCGCGCCATTCTTTCGTCCCCCGTTTGGCTATAGGTTGCAACTGTGCCGCCCGAGAGGTTAGGGTGCAAGGCACGAAGTGCCCACTTATACAAACGCGTGCCGCGTTTGTGTGGGCGGGGGAGGCTGCGCTTCCCCTCGACCCCTTGGCTTGAGCGCGGCGCGACCATGGCGATCTATCACCTGCGGGCTTCGATGATTTCCCGCTCGGCCGGGCGCAGCGCCACCGGCGCGGCTGCCTATCGTTCCGGCGAGCGCATCCACGATCTGCGCACCGGGCTGGACTTCGACTACCGCGCCCGCAGCGGGGTCGAGCATGTCGAGATCCTCGCCCCCGCCCATGCGCCGGACTGGGTCCATGACCGGGCCGCGCTGTGGAACCGGGTCGAGGCCGCCGAGACCCGCAAGAACAGCCAGCTCGCCCGCGAGGTCCGGGTGGCTCTGCCGGCCGAGCTGAGCCACGAGGCGCGCGTCGCGCTGGTCCGCGACTTCTGCCAGCGGTCCTTCGTGGACCGTGGCATGGTCGCGGACATCGCCCTTCATGCGCCGGGTCTGACGGGCGACGAGCGCAACCACCACGCCCACATCATGCTCACCACCCGCGAGATCGACGCCGAGGGGTTCACCGCCAAGAACCGGGACTGGAACGCCGTGGCGGTCCTGGAAGACTGGCGGGAGGCTTGGGCGCAGGACAGCAACGCCGCCCTGGAGCGGGCGGGCCACGCGCTGCGGGTGGACCACCGGACACTGGAGGCGCAGCGCGCGGAGGCGCTGGAGCTGGCCGCCGAGGCGCATGAGCGGGGGGACGAGGCGGTGGAGCTGGCGCAGACGGTGCGTGCCGTCTCGCTGAACCGGGAGCCGTTGCCGCAACTGTCGCTCGGGGCGTGGCAGCTCAAGGAGCGCGGCATCGAGGTCGCGGCGGTGCGGGTCTGGCACGAGGTCCGGGAGCGCGCCCTTGAGGTCGGGCGGGTGGCGCAGGAGCTGGCCGGCCACGCCCGCGACTGGCTCGGGCGGGTGGCCGAGCGGGCGCTGGAGACCCTGGAGCCGGCGCAGGATGCCTGGGGCGAGTTCTTCGCGGAAGCCGCCGGGGGCGGGCTGTGCGACGACCTGTCACGCGATCTGGAGCGGGAACGGCAGGTGGCGGAACAGGTCGAGCGCGTCCGCCAGCTGGAGCTTGTGAAGGAACAGGAGGCGGCCCATGCGCTCCGGGACAGGGGGCTGGACCATGGGCTGTAACTGCGACCCGGGCAGGCCCGCCCCTCCGATCTGTGAGGTCTCCGGGGCGGGCCTGCCCTACAAAACCCGAAGTAGACAGCATCGCCGCACAAACGCGAGTTTGCCACGCATAGCCTATAGCCGGCCACAGAGATGCAGTGACGAGCAGTTGCAAGTATAATGGCTAACCGATAGGCTATTTTGTGCTCTCACCCCCTATACTCGTCCTTAAGAATAATATCGCGGTCGGCAAAGTCGATCTCGTACAGAGTAAAAACTTTCTCGTTCAATCCCGCCATTTCCACCGTCTCGCGCCGAGCGAGCTGAGTTCTTTCCATCTCAGTTCTAGAATTATATGACCGCAAGCGAAGATCCTCAAGGCGCGAAGCGTGCCGCGCTATTGCCTCTACAAGCCTGCTGTTCGCGGCTGATTCCCTAATGATTGGTAATCGCGCCACATTTTCCTTCTTTACTTCAGCGAGAGCTTCTCCCATCTCCGGATTTAGCGAATGGTACACCCAGTTCATCAACGCAGAATTCAGCACTCCCAAAATGTACTCTACATTTAGATCTTCGGAAATAGCAACGCCAACATGAACATTGTTCATGCAAATCAATCTACTTCTATCTATTGCGGCGATTAGGCTATCACCGGTCTGCCTCACTAGAATTTTTTTAGGATTATCAAACTGAGCTCCTATCCTGGGCTCCGCCAGCCATGGACCATATTTAATCCAGCGCTCTTGCAGCGGCCGAACTAAGAATTGTTCGAAGTCCGCGCCTCGCACGTATTGTCTATAGCTGTTATCAACTTTGATATCACTGTCGAACTTTCTATTCTGAACGTCTTGTTTTGTCTGCTTGGGGACGCCTTTGCCGGCCTGATAAGGCTTCATCCCAACATTCCAGTTGAGGAAGCGATCGCAACGCTCTCCAGAACTTTTTATTTGCGTAGCAAGTTTCACGCGCTTTTCGTCCAGAAATATGTTGAGCGACTGATCGGCCAGCTTTTTCCAATCTGATTGCTTATGTTTGATGATTTTATCAAAAACTTCTATCTCCCCGGCGGGCGATAGTGCGCTCACAAAGTGAGCTGTGAATTTACTGCGGCGAGCTGCTTGCTTTTTGAAAATAACAATTTCGGTATCTACAATAGCTTTAGATTTAGCGAACACGGGAAAGCTAAAGTGAACAATTTCTTTGAGGGTTGTGTGGTTTACAACGTAAGTACGAAGAGCGGCTTGGTTCAGGTTTGTTAGCCAAGGATTAGGGATAATCATCCCAAAATACCCATCTTTCCTCAGAAGCTTTGATATGGATTGTTCCATAAACAAAAGGTAGCTGTCGTACTGGTAACTTTGATGCCGATACTTGTCTTTGAAGTATTGCTTTTCCTCGGCTACGAGGGTTGCCCCGTAAGGAGGATTGCCAATAACAACATCAAAGCCCCCCTCGCTGTCAAAGAAGGAAAACTCTTCAGGCCAATCGAACGCATTGATGCGGAACAACTCGTCTTCAGAGAAGATACCCATCTCGTGTTGGCTGTAAAAATCGCTTGAAACAAGTGTATTTCCGCATTTTATATTAGCACCAAGGTCCGGCAGCGCTCGAACGTTAAATAAGTCCATCTGGCGAGCAACGTTGTCTGCCGTCTCTCCTTCCAGAACCTTTAAAAGGAGCGAGAGCTTTGTGACCTCAACGGCTTGAGGGTCAACATCAACGCCATATATATGCGTTAGAAGTATTCGGCGGCGTTCAGCTATAGTCAGTCGCCAATCTCCTTTTCCTGCCTGGAGAAGTAGCGGGCTCTTCCCTCTACTATGCTTCTCGGGGCCATCCTTAATATACTGGTCGCGGTACCAATCCAGCAAAAAATCGTAAGCTTCAATCAGAAACGAGCCAGATCCGCATGCAGGATCAATCACCCGAAGCGGCCGCATATCCCGCATTCGCTTATCGACCCCTGAGACTTGCGAAGGCGTCCGGCCCTCAAGCATGGGGCTTATTGTGCCCTTCACAATGTACCGGACTACGTACGTTGGCGTATAATATACGCCACCAGCCTTTTTGACCTCTGGTTTCTCTTCTATCACTGCTCGGTTGTTAGTGAGTCGGATGACCTTTCCTAGAAACCGCTCGTAAACTTGACCAAGGATATCAGCTGGTAAAACCGAGAACTCATATGGGCTATCTGGATAATAGAGACCACCAAGAATGGATTTAAGGATCTTATCGTCGATCGTGAGGTTTAATGTAAATGTATCCAGCGTCTCGCTTGAGCCATCTCCTTTTCGGAAGTGGAACAGTCCAGAATTATATCGTTCATCGGCCCGCTGAAATAGTTCAACAAGGGTTGCGTAAGCGTTTTTCTTGGAACTGATATTTTGAAGCTGTCCGTATGACTCTATCCCCCGATCCTCTGCGATCCGCAGAAAAATAATGCGGTCGATTGTCCGTTGCACGGCTGTATTTAGTTCTCGAACAGTGAGACTTGGGTTGCGCAGCGCCATGTTGCTTGCGAGTGTCTTGCGCCACGTCTCAATTTCTTCGAGAAAAGCGTCGTCAACTTCGGCTGTTCCTCTTTTTAATTTGTTGTCATCTGCATACTTGTCGAATGATCCTTTCAAGACTGCTTCGCGGGAGAATGTGCTTGCAATCTCATCCCAGCGCTCGATGTATTCCTCGTAAGTGAAGTATGCAACGCGAGCAACGCTTGCCTTATCGCCTTTTTCGGGCTTCACGCGGCAGTCGTATATCGCCAATTCCTCAAAATCGGTCAGGATAGATAAAGGGAGTTTGGCGCTCCAAGCGTATCGCCTAAGTTGGTACGCAGGGCTTACATCATCCTTGATGTTGATAGATGGCTTTTTTGCTTCAAGAAAGAACTTTCTAGTCCCACCTACGCGAAACGCGTAGTCAGGTGCTGTCGTCTTGCCGCCCACCTTCAATGCATCTTCATGCACAACGTCTTTATATGCTTCCGCATAACCCTGCTCATTGTCTATGTCCCAGCCAAGGGCTTTGAAGAAGGGATCAACAAATTCTCGACGAACCTGCGTCTCGTTGTAGGACGGGCGTTTATATGCCTGTTCGTGCGTTTTGAAACGATCAACCAAATCTCGTATAGCTTGTGGGGCAGTCATCCGAAGTCTTTTCTGTTGCTAAACCAGACGTAATCTTGTCGGTGTGAAACACCGATCTTGTTGGAGACACCATGGCTTCGGCAATCGGCTGGTCAACAGTGCACGCCATCGTCTGTCCCTTGGATAAGCGCACCTTTCGTAGGGACGGGCTGCATGAAGGTTTATGGCCAATTACGCGCGTACGCAATTACGTAACTACGCATTTGCGCGATTAAGGTATTCCGCAAGAGCGGCTTCTAGAATGTCCTGGTGTGTCTGATCGGTTTCGACGGCATGCAAGCGCAGGCGGCGGTAGGTTTCGCCGTCTAGGGCCAGCGTCAGCCGCTTCTCTCCCTTTCGCTTCTTCTGCGCAGGTTTTGGCTCAATGTTTAATTGGGCGGCCCCGCGTTGCGGTATCCCTGTGTCGGTCGGGCGGCTTTGGGTGTTCAGCAGGCCATCGAGAGCGAGAGGCTTCTTAGCCATCCAAAATCCCCTTCGCGTAATCCCAGGCGGCGACAATTTCTGCCCGCGCCTTATCGTCAGTCGTTTCGGTTACGCCCTGCCCTGTGGCCCCGGTTTCGGCATAGCTGACCCGTTGCGCGATGTTGACCGGCGCGACACGGCCATGCTGCGCCAGGACGCGGGCAGCTTCATCAGTTATCTTGGCGCGGGGTGTCTGCGATAAGGTGAAGGCAAACGGGACATTGGCAGCGTGCACGGCGGCAATCGTCGCCCCCACGGCGCGCAGATCGTCGGGCGAGGGACGAACAGGGATCAGTACCAGGTCAGCGGCCCCTAGCGCCTCTGCCAGCCACTCTGGCGCAGCCGGCGGGGTGTCGATGATGCATAAGTCGAATTGTGCCTGCGCCGCGTTTAGGGTGGTTCTGAGAGCATGGGGCGCGGGGTCGCGGTCGAGCATGGCCGGGGCCTCCATCTCGCGGCCCTCCCACCAGGCGCGGAGTGAGCCTTGCGGATCAAGGTCGAGGCAAAGGACGGTGCGACCGTCCTGCGAGGCGGCAACGGCAAGGTTGCGGGCAAGGGTGGTTTTGCCGGCCCCGCCCTTCTGAGCGGCTATGACTATCGTTTTCATGGATCGACGTTACTGCAGTTACGTAGAATCGCAAGAGCGTAAGAGCGTATTTGCGTAAGTGCGTAGGAGGGTGTAGGTGTATAAAGACCCAACGGATGTAGGGTTCTTATACAGGAGGCCGGTCATGCTCTTTGTCACCTACCTGCGCGTCAGCACGGATCGCCAGGGCAGGAGTGGGCTTGGCCTCGAAGCACAGCGCAAGGCGGTGGCGGATCACGTCGCGGGCAAGGGCGCGATTGCGGCTGAGTATGTCGAGATCGAGAGCGGGAAGCGCTCGGATCGTCCTCAACTCGCCCGCGCCTTGGCAGAGGCCAAGCGGCTCAGCGCCGTGCTCCTGATCGCCAAGCTCGACCGCCTCGCCCGCAACGTCGCCTTCATCGCCAACCTTCTCGAAAGCGGCGTTGAGATCGCTGCGGCGGACATGCCGGAGGCCAACCGCTTCCTGCTGCACGTCATGGCGGCTGTCGCGGAGCATGAGGCGCAAGCCATCTCGGATCGCACCCGCGCCGCCCTGGCGGCGGCCAAGGCCCGTGGCGTGGCGTTGGGCTGGTCTATGCCTGAGCGCCGGGACGAACAGCGGCAGGCAGCCCGCAAGGGCGCGGCCAGGAACGCCCAGAAGGCGGATCGGCATGCCGCCAACGTCCTGCCTATCATTCGCCAGATCGCGGCGGACGGCGCGTCTCTGCGACAGATCGCGGACGAGCTGAACACTCGGGGCATTAAGACGGCGCGGGGCGGCCTGTGGTATGCGGGGACGGTGCGCAACATCATGGCGCGGGAAAGCGAGATCGAGGCCCTTGCGGCATGAGCACCAACCGCCAGCTTGATCTGTTCGTGGCCTTGATCGAAGATGTGCCTTTCAGGGACGAGCGAGAGGCCATGAGCGCCCCCCTTGTTGCCCTTTCCAAGAACAAGCGCACCCGGATCGAATGGGAAGGCCCCAGCGGCCAGAAGGTGCTTGTCACGGCCCCTGAGGATACCGGAATTGCGACGATCTGGGACTATGACGTGCTCTTGTGGGCGGTGTCGCAGATCAACGAAGCGGTGAACGCTGGCCTGCCCGTCTCGCCCAGAATCGAGTTCCACCCTTACAACCTGCTGAAGGCGGTAGGACGCGACACGGGCGGCAAAGGGTATGGCGAGCTGAAAGCGGCCTTGCATCGGCTCGGATCAACTTCTGTAGCCTATGAAAGTCCTTCTCTGAAAGGCAAGCGCCGGAGCCTCGGGCGATTCAACCTTCTGTCAGCGTTCAAGATCGAGGAATGCGACGAAGGCCAAGCCAAAGCGGCGTGGCTGGAATTGCCAATATGGCTCTTCGAAGCCGTGGCAGAGGATCGGGATATTCTGTCGATCTCGCCCAGATATTTCGCTCTGACGAGCGGCCTTGATCGGTTTCTGTATCGCCTCGCCCGTCGCCATGTTGGCAGGCAAGCAGGATGGATATTCACCTTCCGGGATTTGCACACTCGGAGCGGATCGGCCCAGCCCTATGCCCAGTTCGCCCGTGACTTGCGCAAGGCTATCACCCGCAATGCCCTGCCCGAATACAGCATGAACGAGATCAAGAGGGCGAACGGTCCCTCTCTCACCTTCAACCGTGATCCAGGCAAGATCGAGTGGCGGCAGGATCGGCGTTACAAGCTCTGAGCCTGTGGATGGGCACGGGGTATCACCCACTCTGCCACTCGGGGTATCACCCACTTTTACTCGGGGTATCACCCACTCTCCCTGACGAGATCATGGCGCAAGATACTGAAATCGTCCAGTTTTTTCTGGGCGCTGGCGCGTCTAACTGTTTAACTATCTCCTTCGGAGATATTCTTTAACGTCCGGGTCGTGTCGCGAATGTGGTGGAAATTGGCGAGCAGCGCGCTCCGAGCATGTAACGTTGGCTCCGGTCAGGCCGCGAGGTCAAGAGACATCGGCACGAGAGGCTGAGAAAGGGTTTCCCAGCCATCGACTTTTCGCATCTGGATCTGCCCTGACGCCAGGAGCGCCCAGAGCAGCATCGGCACGGTCTCGGCGCAGGGCAGCACGGTCTGGGTCTTGATGCGGCGGCGGAACTCCTCGTTCAGACGCTCGATGGCGTTGGTGGTCCGTGCGGATTTCCATTGCGACGGATCGAGGCGGGTGAAGCTGAAGAGGCGATCGCCGGCCTCCTCGAGGCTATCGGCCACGGCCCGGCACTTGAGCTTCCACTTGCGGAGGAAGGCCTTGCGGCGCGTCTCGATCTCGGCGGCCGTATCGGCATAGATCATGTCGCGGTAGTCTTCGCTCAGCTCGTCATGCAGGCGCTTGGGCGCGTGGCCGAGCAGGTTGCGGTGCTTGTGAACCGTGCAGCGCTGGATGGGCAGGTCCCCGCCCCAGAGCGCCACGAGCGCGGCTTCAAGGCCGGGGGCGCCGTCAACGATTACGAGCTCGGGCCGCCTGAGGCCCCGCGCGTCCAGGTCGGCGAGGAAGCTGCTCCAGGCAGCCGTGCTTTCGCCGCCCATGTTCCTGATCGAGAGAAGCACCTTTTGCCCATCTCGACGGACGCCGATCGCCGCCAGCACCGAGATGTTGGTGGCCTTGCGGTCCAGCCGGGTCTTTATGACGGTGCCGTCGAGGATGAGCCGCACGATATCCTCCTCGGCCAGGTCGCGGGTGGACCACGCGTCCCAATCGACCTTCACCTTGCGCCAGGCCCGGCTGACCACGTCCTTGCTCACCGCCCCCTCGAACAGTCCGAACAGCGCCCGCTTGACCCGGCGCGTGTTGGTGCCGGCCAGGTAGACCGCCGCGATCAGGGCCTCGGCCTTCTTTGTCAGCCGCCTGTAGCGGGGCAGTGCCTTCGAGCGCCATTCGGTGATCTTGCCGGCTTCGTTCTCGATCCGGGCACGAGGAACCCGCACCGTCTCAGTGCCGAATGTGCCGGTCAGCTGCCGATCGCGATGCCCGTGGCGGTAGCCCTTGGCCCGCTCGTTGCCGCGGCCGTAACGAAGCCGTCCAAGAAAGTCGGCCAGTTCCTCTTCGAACATGGCCTCAATGGTGGCCCGGACATTCGCCCGCAGGCGGTCCTCGATCGGATCATACCCGCCTGCGTCGGGCAGTAGCGAAAAGGACGAGCTGTCGGTATTCTGCTTCATGGCGTGATCTCCCTGGCGGTTGCCGCCGCCGGCTGGGTGGGTGTCAGTTCACCCGGAGATTACGCCGCCGTCCAATTTCCACCACTTCCGAGACACGACCAACGTCCGTTCACGGATGCTCTCATGAGCCCAAGCCTCCCCGCGAGCCTTAAGAAGGTAGCGGGGCTGATCCGACTGGACCAGCCTTTCCTGAAACCCTAGCCCAGTGTATGTGTTCGGATGTACACATGCTAAGGAACAGGTGATGAGCAGCGCCAGCACGACGATGACGATCCGGCTCGATCCACAGCTCAAGGCCAAGCTGGGGAGGCTGGCCGAAGGCACCCGGCGCAGCCGGTCCTTCCTGGCGGCCGAGGCGGTGGAGACCTACGTGGATCGCGAGCTGGCGATCATCGAGGGCATTCAGCGCGGCGTGGCGGATGTGGCCGCTGGCCGCACCATCAGCCATGAGGACGCGATGGCGGCCGTGCAGCGGGCCATCGACGCGGCCTCGGGCAAGCCCGCGTGAGGCGACCGGTCCGCTGGTCCAGCGATGCGGTGAACGATCTTGCCGACCAGATCGCCTGGATCGCGGCCGACAACCCTGCAGCGGCCCGGCGTGTGGCTGCAGCCCTCGATCAGGCGGCGCGCAACCTTGGCGACATGCCCACCGGCCGTCGCGGACGGGTGACAGGCACCTACGAGAAGCTCGTGACCGGGCTGCCCTACATCCTCGCCTATGTGATCGCCGGAACGGGCGAGGGGGAGGAAGTGGCGATCGTCCGGGTGATCCACACCTCCCGGGACTGGCCGGCAGAAGGGTGGCCGGCCTGATGCGACAGCATCAGCCTTTGACGACCACCTCGCAGAGCACCAGATCAGACTTTCGCCCAGAAGCCTATGAAAATCGGCATTGCGGGGCGGAGCGGGAATGGCCCACACGGGCGCTGCGAAGGCACAGGCATCTGCGCGTTCTTGGAGCCAGGAGGGCCGAGTTCGCCGGACACGGTCAGAAGACACCGCCTGACTCGAACAGGGCCTCCCTGCGGTCACTGAGCACCTCTGTCGCGCCATGCAACACATCGGCGAGCAAGTCAGGAGAGTCGGGAGCATTCGACGATGACGTTCCTTGGCCCGCAAGTGTAGAGCACCAGTCCAGACCTCGCTGCAGGAAAAACAATCGTTAGGGCGTGTTGACAAAAGGGGTTCACCGGGCGCGGTGATCGTGATTCAAGCTGGTATCTGCAATGGAGACCAGCGTGGCACGAAACCTGATGTCGAACGACGAGTGGGCGTTCTTTGAACGCTTCATCCTGGCTGTCCGTTCTCCGAACGGCCGCAAGTCCGGGAACCATCGGCTTGTTCTGGATGGGATTTTCTGGATCGCCCGAACGGGGTCGCCCTGGCGCGACCTGCCGGAAGAGTTCGGCAAATGGTCGTCTGTCTATCGGCAGTTCCGGCGCTGGACGTTGGCGGGGCTGTGGGAACAGATCCTGGAGGCGCTGAACGAGAGCCGGATCGTGCCGGATGCGCTGCAGATGATCGACAGCACCGTGGTTCGCGCTCATCATCAGGCAGCGGGCGCAAAAGGGGGACTCCGCGCCAAGGTTTCGGCCGCTCGCGAGGTGGCTTCACGACCAAGATCCATCTGCGGGTCAATGCGGCAGGCCTGCCCATGAGAACCGAAATCACGGCCGGGCAGACATCGGACTACCTCGGCTTCGATCTGGTCATGGCTGACAACCTGCCAGAGCCAAGCGTTCTGCTCGCAGACCGCGGCTACGACAACATCCGCAAGGCCATGGAGGTGCGCGACGTGGTGCCGGTCATCCCCATGCGCAAAACCCGGAAGCTACGGGTCGCCGTTGACCGCCGGCTCTACCGCCTGCGCAATCTCGTTGAGCGGTGCTTCAACAAGCTCAAGAATGCCCGTCGCGTCGCCACCCGCTACGACAAGACCGCCGAAAGCTTCCTGGGCTTCATCGACATCACGTCGATCCGCTTATGGCTCCGCCATTTGTCAACATGACCTAGCCTTCTTCGGCCACTGCCTCTTATTATACGCTTTGTTTTACATCGAACTCAGATAAGTGGAAAAAGCTTATAGCTACAAAGATTTTTGCCACAGCATGGCTCTGTTGCGCAAATCCCGTGAGGGATTCATCTCGTGAATCCAGCATGGTAGCTGGGGTGCATGAGCAGACCCACATCCCCGACCTACAGGACCAGGAACTGGCCAGCCTATAACGATGCGCTCAAGCGCCGGGGTTCGCTGACGATCTGGTTCGACCCCGAGATGAGCTGGGACGCTGCGCCGACAGGCAGGCGTGGCCGCCAGCAGACCGGGGCTCCGTGGGCATTTCTACATTAATACACGCTAAGGGAATTTGAAGTTGTTTGGATTGAAGCGGTTAGCCCGGATTGGCCTGAAGCGTTCGAGGGGTCGGTCAATTTCGTTCCAGAGGTAGTCGCCGGTGAGCGCGATATGCGCCCATGGTAGTGGTGCGACCTGGGAGAGCAGCTCGTCCGGAATGATAATACCCTGACTGCTGATATAATCGACAGCACGGCTGAGATAGACAGTGTTCCACAGGATGATGGCGTTGACGACGAGGTTAAGACCGGACGCGCGGTAAGCCATGGTTTCGGCGACGCGGTTGCGCAATTCGCCGAGCTGGTGGAGGAAGATGGCGCGTGCGAGAGCATGACGGCTTTCACCCTTGTTGAGGATCGCATGCGATCTGCGGCGCAGTTTCGTATCGAGCAGCCAGTCGCAGATGAAGATCGAGCGTTCTATCCGGCCCATTTCGCGCAGGGCCTGGTTCAGCCGGTTTTGTCGCGGCGACGCTGCCAGCTTCTTGAGGATGACGGAAGGCGGCACCAAACCTGCAGCGATCGAAGCCTTCAGCCGCAAGACCTCATCCCAGTGGTGCTCGACGACATCCATGTTGACGGTTCCAGCGATCAGCGCGTCGAGCGGTTCGTAAGCCGGATCGCGATCAATGACAAAGAGCCTGCGATTGCCGAGATTGCGGATACGGGGAATGAGCCTGTAGCCAAAGGCGTGGAACATGGAGAACGTCGTTTCGGTGGCGCCAGCGGTATCGGTTGCGTGCTCATAGATTTCGACGGAGCTTTCGTTGTGAAGGAGGCCGTCGAGAACGTAGGGGGCTTCGCCCTCGGATGCCTGGATCATGCGGGAGAAGAAGGAAGCAAAACGGTTGGACAGGAAGCCATAGATCGACGCCCCCGGTCGCTTGCCGTATTTTGCATTGTAGTCGAGGCTGGCTTCGCCACGCCCGCCAGCCGGAAAGAACTGTCCGTCCGAGGAGGAGATATGGCCGTCACCCCAGATCGCGGCAAAGGGATGGGCCTGCTGCGCATCGACCAGCACGGCGGTCGCCGTGGCGTAGGTTTCCGATCGCATATGCCTGTCCACCATCAGCATCATCTGGTGGATCGTGACGCCGCGTGAGCTTTCCGCCATACGTTCGGCTCCGGCATTGGTGGCGTCGGCAAGGATCGCTGCCATCAGCGCTGCCTCGTCGTTTGCCGTCTCACCGGTACGATAATGCGTGAAGCTGTCGAGGAATTTGGTCCAGCTTTGCACCTCGGCAAGCAGGCTGGTGATCCTGATCCGTGGCACCAGAACATATAGTCGGCGGCTGAGCGCGACGATGCTGTCGCGCTCCTCCTCGCGGATCGGCGAGATCGACAGGCCCTTGTCGGAAATCGCTGCATCCGGAATAGCATTGGCAGCCGCCGCCTTTGCCAGCTCTTTCAGCTTCGCATCGAGCGTGGCGGTCCGTTCTGCTCGCCATTCGGCAAAGCTGTCGGGGAGTGCGAGCCCGAGCCGCCCCTCGGCGCGCATCAGCTCGAAGATCGGCCGAGGCAGAAGATAATCCTCGAAACTGCGCCATGCCCGGCTGCCTTCGACCCAGATGTCACCGGCCCTCAGACGCTCTCGCAGGTGAACGAGGACCGCCACTTCCCAGGCGCGCAGGTCGATATCGGCACTGTTCGGGCGCACGCAGCGTCGCCATTTGCGGGTCAGAAAGGCGAGCGGCACCTGCGCCGGCAATTTCCGGCCGCCATAGAGCGCGCGCAGATGGTCCACTGCTACAAGGATCGGATCATCAGCACGAAACGACCGGAACGAGAACGTGCGGAACATCAGTCTGCCCAGCTTGCGCAACGATTTGTGCCGCTTGATGAGCTCGTCGAATTCGTTACTGCGATCAGGGTGGACGACAGATCTGGCTGCCGCCATGCTGGCGACCAATCCGTCCCAGCCGAGGGAGGCTGCGATCGCCGATGCAAGATCGGTTTTGCTCGCACGAGCGGCCAGAAGCGCCTCGCCGAGCTTGAGATGCTCAAGCGCCACCCCATCAAGAACCTCGGCCTCTTTTAGCCGGCGTTCCGTGCGGCTGATCTCGGCCTTGCGGCGGTTGCTCCCAATCATTTTGCAGAACATGTCGATCGTCAGGTCGGTGATCGACGCCTGTCTCTCGATGACGAAGGCGGCCAGCGTGGCGTAGCGACGTTCGGATGTCAGGCGTCGTATCTCCCGGGCATGCAGAATGCGTGCATCCCTGGCGATGATGCCGTAGCGATTGGCATGGATCGTCTTGCGACGGTCGTCGGGAATGGCGGCTGAGCGCAATACCTCGAGGCGGGCGATCAAGCCTTTGAGGTTCTTCAGCTTCGCCCCTTCAGGTGCTTCCGCAATCCAGCCAAGGTGGCTCCGATCGCCGGCCCGCTCAGCGAGGAGCTGATCAAGCGCCTCGATCGAAGGCTGCTCCAGATCCCGGATCAATTCGCGATAGGCTTGTCGACGCGCCGCCGCCCGGCCGGCCAGTGCCAGACGGATCAGCAGCTCCGGCATAGGAACGAGCAACTTTCGTTCCTTCAAGGCTTCGATCACGGCCTTGGCGATCGGCGCACCTTGTTCAGTGGCCGCCGCCTCGCGTGCCGCCGCCGTTATCAACTCGCGATAGTCACTCGTCCGGACAGGCTGAAGCTCCAGTGCAGAGACGATCTCGCGCGCGTGTTCCCGGCGCGTTTCGTCGCGCTGGGCGTAGAACTCGAACACTGCAGGGTCGATGCCCAGCTGGTCGGCGACAACAGAGACAACCGCCTGAGGTGGAACTTCGCCTATTCGCAGCAGACGGCCCAGATCACGCACCAGTGCGAGTTGGATCGCAAAGCCAAGCCGATTATGCGACCGGCGATGCTCCTTGACGAAGACAATATCCTCGGAAGTCAGTGCATAGCGCGCTTGCGCATCTTCATAAGCTTCGGGTGGTTCGAATAAAACGGCACGCGATTGCTCATCGAGAAACGCCATCAGCCACGGTCACTCGTCAAACTACGGTTTCGGGCGTGCCGGTCTTGCCGGGGCCTGTCCATCCAGTCCGCTTCAACGTGTCGATCAAGGTCGAGCGCGCCACCTTGAACGTCCGGCACACGGACGCCTTGCTGGCGCCAGCTTCCAAAGCAGCTAGAACCTGCTCGACCTTTTCCGCATCGATCGTTGGAGGTCTCCCGCCCTTACGGCCACGTCGGCGAGCCGCCGCCAGGCCGGCATTGACCCGCTCGGTGATCAGCACTCTCTCGTATTCTGCAAGCGAGCCGAACAGGTTGAACAGAAACGCGCCGTGCGAATTCGTGGTGTCGATCGCCTCCGTGAGAGATCGGAAGGCGACACCACGTTCCTTCAAATCCTCGACGATGCGGATCAAGTGGGAGAGTGACCGGCCTAACCGATCTATCTTCCAGACGACCAGGACATCGCCTTCGCGCAATTCGCCGAGGCATGCCTTCAGACCCGGCCGGTCATCACGCGCTCCGGAAGCGCGATCCTGATGGAGATGGCGCTCATCGACCCCGGCCGCGAGCAGGGCATCGCGCTGCAAGGCAACCGACTGGCGCTCGTCACTACTCGATACCCGCATGTAACCGATCAACATGTGCGACAAACCTCAAATCAGGTGTTGCCGCACAGCCTAACATTCCGACAGGGTTTGTCGCGCAAAAAATGGCCCTATTGCGTGGCCAGTTTGCCCCGCGATCACGGTGAGCGGAAATCATGTGTTTCCCGTCACCTGCAAAATGCCCTTAGCGTGTATTAATGTAGAAATGACCACAGAGCCCCAGACCTACAGCGATGCCGCCATCCAGATGTGCCTTTCGATGAAAGTGCTGTTCGGCATGGCGCTTCGGCAGACGACCGGTTTTGTCGAGAGCCTGCTGCGGCTGGTTGGCCTCGACTGGTCGGTCCCCGACTTCAGCACGCTGTCCCGCCGCCAGAAGACCCTGGCCGTCAACATCCCCTACCGTGGGTCGAAGGGCCCGCTGCACCTGCTCATCGACAGCACGGGCATCAAGGTCGAGGGCGAAGGCGAGTGGCACGCCCGCAAGCATGGTGGCCCGAAACGCCGCGTCTGGCGCAAGATCCACCTCGGGATCGATGAGGAAACATTGGAAATTCGAGCCGTCGAGGTCACCGCGAGCCACATCGGAGATGCACCGGTGCTGCCCGATCTTCTCAGTCAGATCCCCGCGCACCAACAGATCGGCAGCGTCACCGCGGATGGCGCCTACGATACTCGAAAGTGCCACGACGCGATCGCCGATCGCGGTGCCCACGCAGTCATCCCACCCCGCAAGAACGCCAAGCCGTTGAAGACGGTCACCGCCGGTGCGGTCGCACGAAACGAAGCACTGCGGACATCGAAATACCTCGGCCGCGCGATCTGGCGACGATGGAGCGGATATCACCGCCGAAGCCGCGTCGAGACGAAGATGCATTGCGTGAAGCTGCTGGGCCAGCGGCTCATGGCTCGGGACTTCGACCGTCAGGTCGCCGAGCTCCAGGTCCGCATCGCCGTCCTGAACGGCTACACCGCGCTCGGCATACCTGTCACGGAAGCCGTGGGATAAGTCTGTCCGGGGAAAGGGGAACCTCGGCCAACACGCGATTTGCGCAACAGAGCCCACTGTCACAGACACCGTTGTGGAACTGCTGCCGGATAATTCCCCCGCCAAGATCCACTACCGCGTATGAGCTGACATATTGAGGACTCTTGGTGTCGGTGTAGCTGATCGTGCACTGCTCACCGTAGGTGACAGACGGCTTCGTCACTGCAATGGGCGTGCACGCCAGTGCCCCCGCCGGGGCAGTGCCTGCCAGGGCAAGCATGGTGAAGATTGCCCTCATAGCCCCTGTCCCGGGCTGGGGCTTGCGCATCTCGGCGCGCATCTTCTGAAGCAGGAGGATGGCGTGGTTCTCGGGGTTGTCATTGGTGATCGGCTCCTTCGGTCTCTTGCCGGTCGAGAGCGGGAAGGTCCGGCTCCATACCGTCAAAGAACGGCTGCGACACAGGCGGCAGGCCGGGGCCGCTGGGTAACTGGCGCTCGCCAGGATGAAGGGTTGGAACTCGACGCAGCGGCTCTTGATGCTCCAGCTCAGCGGCGTCGGGCTGCTCGTCATCCGAGACCACCACAGCTGCGCTAAACAGACTGTAGCGGATGCCGTCGCGCTTGCCGCTCCATACAACCCGATCATTCAAGACATAGGCGTTCACCGTGCCGCGTCCGCCGATCTGGCGCATCTCAAGCCAGCGGTCGGCCTCCAGCACCCGCAAGGCATCTCTCACGCCGCGCTCGGATGCATGGGCAAGTCGAGCTAGGTTCTTCTGGCTAATAACTGCCGCGTTATGGTTTCCAACCCGCGCTGTGAGGACGTGCATGATCTTCGCGGCCAGCGGTGACTTGTCGATCAAGCGTGCCCATGCCTCATGCGCTGCCCGTTCGGTCTGAAGCCAAGTCCCGCGATGGGGTCGGCGGTCGATCAATTCGGCTCTCGTCATAGGCACCCCGCCTCCAATAACTGGAAGTAGACTGCCGGGGGTGCGGCAGTCTGTCAATTCCTATTATGGGAAGTAAATCTCCCATTACTTGCTTCAGACTGCCGCACCCCCGGCAGTCTAGACTGCCGCACCCCCGGCAATAGCTATTGCCGGGGTCCACCCTGTAAGCGATTGATTTCATTGGCTGCAGAATCGCTGCCTTCTTATGATCTAAAGGACGGCAAAAAATCCACAGTCCGGGCGCGCTTGCGCGCCGGGGGGGCGCGCCCCTCCAGGGAGCTGGCGATCCCCCGCCCTTGGGACGGGCTGTGGAGTTTTTGTCGGCCTACCGCTGGCGGGGCCATTGAGGCCCC
>ERZ501049.132-NODE-132-length-18835-cov-30.840628_pt1 | contig 18835 bp, 7 predicted proteins | sample MGYA00510866_ERZ501049 | MGnify/ENA primary metagenome ERZ501049 (study PRJEB25958, sample SAMN03398519) | human skin metagenome | study: EMG produced TPA metagenomics assembly of the Human Skin Microbiome Metagenome (human skin metagenome) data set. | reverse complement strand
GGCACCACCGGCTTGCCGAAGGCTGTGGGTGTTGAGCACGTCGCCGCCGTTCAGGGCATGCGTGCGTTGCAAGTGGCTGTGCCAACTGCGCTTGACGTTCCAGTGCGACCCGGTTCACTGCGGTACTTGCAGTTTGCTGCATACGTTTTTGACCTATCCATCTTTGATATATTTTATACATGGGGTCATGGCGGCACCGTGTGCTTTGCGCCCCTCGACATGCTTTTGTCTCGCCTGGTTGACGTCGCCAATGCACTGCAAGTCACACACACGCTATTTACGCCCGCTGTGTCGGCGATGGTGCCACGGCACGCTGTACCGACGATGCGCGTCATGATCAATGGCGGTGAAAAACTGTCTCAAGCCGTGGCTGATAACTGGTCACAAGACTGTCGCGTCGTGAACATCTATGGGCCTGCTGAGGCGACTCTGTCCTTGACGATGCGGGAAGTCGTACCTGATGATGAGGTCAAGGCGCACAATATCGGAACGGCATTTGACGATGCGCTTTGTGTGCTAATGGATGGCAAGGGGCGGATTGTGCCGCGTGGTTGCATTGGTGAGCTCATGCTTGGAGGTCCGCAGCTGGCGCGTGGCTATATCGGTGACGACGAAAAGACGCGTGAAAAGTTTGTGATGCACCCCACGTTTGGTCGTTTGTACCACACAGGCGACCTCGCCAGGCAGTTGTGGGATGGCCAATTCGAGTACCTTGGACGCAACGACGACCAAGTCAAAATCAATGGCGTACGTATCGAGCTGCTGGAAATCAATGCGGCCGTCAAGTCCGTGTCAAAGCACGTGCGTGATGCCGATACGGTCGCGCTGCCGGGTCCGGACCCAAATGAGCCGCCGCGAATCGTTGCATTTGCCGTGTGCCCCCCACCACCAGACGTGGACAAAGTCAGCTCGCATGATCATAGCTCGTCACTGGCCAGATGCGAGTCGGCGCCTGCGTTTCTTCGAACAGATGACGATGCCGTTACGGTGGCGCGTACGTTGCGCTTAGGGACACAGGCTCTGCTGCCCTCATACATGGTGCCGTTCCACTTTGTGATTTTATCCTCCTTTCCGCGCACGTCGAGTGCCAAGATTGATCGGCGCGCTGTTCGTGCCGCCTATGAAGCGCTGGACCTGGCTGCATGGGAGGCCCGAGTCGGTGATGAACAGGGCGCTGGGCACGATGCCGATGCACAGCATATCATGACCCACCCACTCGCAGTGCGATTGTGTTCAATCTTGCCCCGAATTGGTTGTGTGCCTTGTGAACAAATCTCTCCTAGCGTGCGTTTTACGATGCTCGGCATCAATTCGGTGCGTGCCATGGCGCTGTCGGCTAAGCTTGTCGAAGCAGGTTTTCATGTGAGTGCTGCCGATCTGGCGCGACACGACTCTCTCTCTAAGCTGATACGTGCATACTCGGAACGTGCGCATGTCGATCCGCATGAGTGTCGACATGCCTGGTACGCAGCCTGGAAGCACGCGTATGCGAGCACGCTCAATGTGCCGCATGCTCATGTGCAGCCGGCTACATCGCTTCAGCAGGGCATGCTTCTCGAGTCCCATCTTGATTCGACACGCTACTGGCTCTTCCGTGTCATGCACGCACAAACGACTGTAGACCGGCTGCGTGCAGCACTTGAACGCACTGCTCGGGACATGGACTGCTTGCGGATGGGATTTCTCCCTTTGGGCTCGAACCAGACATCTTCTGGCTCTTCGGCGTCTCCGTATGCGCCATTGTTTGCGGCCGTTGTGCACGAAGAGCCACACATTACACTCCTGTCGTTCGCAGGCGATGTACTGGAGTCACTGCGGCCTCGTGTGCCAGACGCTGCCAACGGTCAGCCGCCTTGGTTTGCTGCGTACGACTCCGACACACAAAGATTTGTCCTGATCCTTCACCATGCGCTGTACGATGCACCCACACTTGACTTCGTTCTTGCGCGGATCGATCAGCTGTGTGCTGATCCGAATGCCAAAGCCAAACGCACGACGCCCTGGACACAGGCGCTCTGCGACTTGGTACCATCACCAGATCAAGAGCAGGTCTCTCTTGATGCATGGAGCAAATATCTTACCACCATGGAGCACACATCTTGGCCTGTTTTGCAGACGAGGCGGACTGGGCCCGTGCATACCCTGCAAATTCACAAACGCGTCGCATCAATATCGTGGCAAGCTCTCGAACAAACAGCGGCTCAGCTCGGTACATCTGTGCGTCCATTGGCTCACCTCGCGTGGGCAAGAGTCTTGAGCGCATACCTCGGCACGTCGCGCATTTTGCTTGGAGATGTCATGTCGTTGCGTGGTCGCCGCGCTGAATATACATCAACAGGCGGCCCTTTGCTCGCTACTTTGCCTGTCAGTGTAGATTTGTCAAAAGGCACAGTGGCCGAGCAGGTCCAACACATGCACATGGTCTATTCGCATCTTCAAGATCACGCATCAGTGCCATTGTCATTCGTTCGTCATCTTGTCAATTGCCCGCCTGATCAGCCATTGTTTGTGAGCCTTTTTGTGTTGGAAATGGACAGTGAACCTGACGTATCTGAGCGCCTTTTATCTTGGCAGCATTGCACTGATCTCGGATTGAGCGTTGAGCATACTCTTGCACTGGAGCTAAGGATATCGCGCGACGGCGCTGTGAGCTTCGTACTGAATTCCATCTGTTCAAGCGTCTCTGATGAATATGCGCGCTTGATCCTAGCTCAAATGGATACTCTTCTGGCTGCTTATGTGCATGACACGTCCTTGGATGTTTCACATCTCCCCGCACGCTTGGATGCGGCCCTTCTTGCTAGGCAACTTATGCCAGCACCAACGCGTCCTGTATACCCAAATGTCGCTGCATGGGTACAGCACTATGCAAGCTCCGCGGCATGCACGAACACGGCCGTCGAATATCGTGACTCTTTCTCAAGCACCGATATCTCGACACTATCCTTTGCAGAACTTCATCTGCAAAGTGCCAGGATCGCTTCATGGCTTTTACGCTTCGCGCCCCGCTCCGTCGTTGGTGTCGCTATGCCGCGTTCGTTATCTACATACATATGTCTTCTTGGTATTCTGCGCGCTGGACTCGTTTACCTTCCACTAGACGAGTCATTGCCGCATGTTCGACGTGACCAGCTATTGCGTGATAGTGGTGCAGTGCTTGTCATCACTGCGGAGGATCACGACCCAACAGCTCCATGGCCATGTGATCGCGCTCGGCCTTCCGACATGATCAGTGAACACGGTCCAGATATGCGACCGATCGACGCCAATGATCCAGCGTATATTTTATACACCTCAGGCTCGACAGGCCGCCCTAAAGGCTGCGTCTTGTCGCATGCGAACCTGGCTTATGCCATTGACAACTTCCGCCATGCTTTCGGCTCCGTCTCTTGGCACAATGCACGCTTTCTAGCTCGATCAGCGGAAGCTTTCGATGTGCATCTTTTAGAGTGCCTTCTCGCATGGCAAATGGGCGCAACTGTCGTTGCGATGAGGAGGAGCTTACTGCTTGCTGATCTTGGCGTAGCTATGGCTAATGCTAATGTCACACATGCGTGTGTGGTGCCATCGCTTTTTTTTACCCAGGGTCGGCGAATAGTGCCGTCAGATCTACCTTCGCTTCGTGCACTCATCGTGGGTGGCGAGAAGATCGCTGATGACATCGTCGAACACTGGGGCAGCTCTAGAGGCCATGCCAATGCCTCGCGCATCCTTGTTTTAAATGCATATGGTCCAACTGAAGCGACCATTGGCATTTCTTGCACACCCGTGTACGTGGATTCACTTGCGTCCGACATTGGCACGGCATTTGCCGGCAATGCCTTCGTTATTCGTGCAAATGATCGAGTGGCGCTTCGCGGCGAAACTGGTGAACTTTGTATTGTCGGTACACATGTGGGACTTGGATATATACATCGTGACTCTGATGCTTTTTTCGAAATGGATGGCATGCGTGCTTACAAGACTGGGGACCTAGCCCGGATGATGCCTGACGGTCACATCGAATACCTAGGACGGGTCGGTCACAACCAGGTCAAAGTCCGAGGCGCTCGTGTTGAGCTAACAGAGGTCGATACAGCGCTTCAAATGGCCGGCGCAAAACATGCTGTCACATTACTTCTCACGCACCCTGAATTTGAGGAGCCTCACCTAGTAGCATTCGTGTCGGATCATATCGAAATGTGCACTGACTCTCAACCACCGACCGTCACGACAACCGACACGTCATATCTCTTGCATGCGTTACGTCACACCCTTGTTACATACATGGTGCCAAGCGTGATCCTGACTATATCTGCATTGCCATTGGCTCGCGTAAGTGGCAAGCTGGACCGGCGCACATTGGAAAATATATACACGACCTTGAAGCGTGTGTCACTTTTTGATCATACTCCGCCGCAAACTCTCGCCGAACGCACAGCTGCGCGCGTTATACAAGATGTGTTGGGTGTGGATGAGGTGGGCGTGCATGCAGACTTGTTTAGTCTCGGACTCGACAGTCTAAAGACTGTACGTCTTGCATATGCACTCGAGCAAGTCGGAATTCGTGTTCCGATTGCCGTTATAATGACATCTCCCTCATTGGCTGGCATACTAGCGCACTCGTCTGATAGGAATGCGGCAGTGGTGGCTCGTGAGGATGAAACTCCTCAGTCAATGCCGCCGCCCTTGCCTCTTCAATGCGCCACACTCGCGCAGTCTCTAGCGGAGCCGTCTAAGCATTGGTATATCCATCATGTGCGTCTTCATCTTGAACCAACAAATTCAATTGAGCGCAGGCAGATCATGCGCCAGTGGCGCAATACACTGGCGCAATTCAAAATATATCGTACGGTATTTCATGTCGACTCGCATATGAGCATGGAAGTGCTGGATACTTTGCCAGCTATAGACACCTGTCTCGACGAGCCGTGTACCAATGCCGCGTGTGATCGGGTCGCCGACGATATTCTCGCACGGTTGGACGAATGGCCACCCGTGCGTCTTGTTCTGTACACAGACGTACTGTGCTTGAGCATGCATCATGCCATTTATGATGCGGCATCTTTGGATCTCCTTGTGGCAGCGGTAAGTGGCGAAACGTCGGCGGACACATTCTTCGATGTCGTTCGTCATGCTGCGCAGTCTGTTGATGCAAATGCTCAATACTACGCTCGACTTTTGCAAGACATGATCCGTACGCCAATGCCAAATCTTACTGGCAAGTACGAGGAAGCTGGGGCAAGTCACCTTTTGATTTGGAAGCCACGTCTCACTCTTATCGAGCTTCAGTCATGCGCGCAGGTGCTGCACATCACGGTTCAATCACTTATCTTGCATGCGTTCGCGTCACTTATGGCCGAGTATGTTGGCGAAGAGGAAGCAACGCTAGGTATTGTGTTAAGCGGGCGTATGGGTGACGCAAAGCACGCTACGGCACACGGACCCTGCATAACGACTGTACCATTTCGTTGGAAAGCGACGCACGATGCACAAGGCGTGCATCAACAGCTGACTGAGGCACTTCACCATCAGTTTGTGCATCTCACAGATGTCGCACATGCAATTGGCATGGACACGACGCTGTTTGATGTATTATTCTCATTTCTTCCTGCCTCTGGTGCAACTGCAACCTCATTGCCGCATGGTGTGCGTGCATGGGAATCGTACATGGCGACAGACTTTGTTTATGCGCTGCAAGTCATGACAGATGAGCGGGGTAACTCGATTGTGTTTGAATCGACGTATGCGCCAGACCGTGTGCCAGCCGAGCAAGCAGGCTTGATTCTCAGGCAGCTTGAAGATCGTTTACGAACCATTGTCAACGGAGTCGGAATTGGCAAGGATCGCACTTTAGACAACGGTTGTCATACTAGCGATCGTGCTTGCCTCTTGGCATGTGTTCATCCTGAGCCTTACGAACCGACTGATGCAGATGCATTCCTGGCTAGGTTTGCGAAGCATGTGAAGACCCAGCCAGATGCTGAGGCTCTAACGTTTGCTTCAAGTGTCCAACCACTTGTCGCCAAGACATTGACGTACCATCAAGTTGATGTCTTGTCAAGCCAGTACGCGCAGCATCTCGTGCAGCAGCAGGTATCATCCGGTGATGCTGTATATGTACACTTGCCACGCAGCTTGAGCCTGTATCTCGTGCTTCTTGCTGCATGGAAAGCACAAAAGGTGTATGTACCCTTGGATCCCACACTCCCTCTAGATCGTCTGCGATACATGATCCAGATCGTTGGATCGGGTACAATTGTTACGACTGACGAGTATGAGCATATGATCGACGTGTCTTTACCACGACTTCTTCTGCGTCAGCTTGAAGAACCGTGCAGTGAAAGACCATTCACTTATGAACCTAGCCTGCGAGTACCTGCCTACATTTTATTCACCTCCGGGTCCACAGGCAAGCCTAAAGGTGTGCAAATTTCACACCGTGCACTAGCTGCTGCGATCAAGTCGTGGAAGATCATGTTGCCATACACGCAGCAATCACGTCTTCTCCAACTCGCCTCGCCAGGCTTCGACGTTTCATTATTCGAGTTGTGCTTGCCGTTAAGTCTTGGCTTTGCTATGGCTACGGCACCGAAAGACATTTTATTGACCGACCTTGAAGCGGCGTTTCGTGCTTTGCGTATCACAATGGCGGACTTGCCTGCCGCACTGGCTGCTCTTGTGCATCCAGAGCACTTGCCGCCTATGGAATGGCTCATGAGTGGTGGCGACATGGTGGACGAGCGTGTTGTGCGTGAATGGGGCACGCCCCCACAGAAGCTCATCAATGCTTACGGACCAACGGAAGGTACAATCGGCAACACACTAGGGCATGTCGATGCAAATACACGTCGCTCCGTCGTTGGCAAAGTTTACCCGGCAACGACTCTCTACATTTGCCGTGGCAACGAGCTGGCTTACACGGGCGCTGTGGGGGAGATTGTCGTGGGCGGGCCTCAAGTCGCTGATGGCTACGTGGGCGCACCTGAGCTCACGGCGCAAAAGTTCCCGACTCTGACTCTGGGTACACGTTCGCAGCGTGTTTATCGCACAGGCGATCGTGGTCGCTTGTTGCACAACGGTGTTGTCGAATGTTTGGGTCGCATGGAGCGTGGTCAAGTGAAAGTGAATGGCCAGCGTGTGGAACTAGATGAAATTGCACACGAATTGGCCACGGAGTTTGGCATTTCGGATGCTTGTGTACAATACCTACAGCATCCCTCGCATCCGTCGAAGCAGCTTGTCGCATTTTTAGCACTGACTTCTGTATCCCAGTCGACATCGGCTGCCCTCGATGTGCGCACGGATCCCGACGCTCTTTCCAGGGCACAGCAGTGTCTTCGAGGTGCGCAGAAAAGACTTGCTCCGTACATGGTGCCTGCGCATACGCTCGTGCTCACAACGCCACTGCCACTCACCCCAAACAATAAGGTGGATGTAAAGCGTCTTGCGAACCTGTACATGGACATGGATCCGAAGCGCATGCGAGATGCAAAGTCTTCACGCCCGCTCACTCAGACAGAATTGAACCTGCTTCGAATCTTGGCTGAGTTTACTCATATGGCGCCGGCAGATATTGACCGTGATGCTTCCTTTTACACAATTGGCATCGACTCGCTCTCAGCAATCCGCCTTGTGAAGCTCATGCGCTTGCGTGGGATGAAGTTGACTGTCAGTGAGCTTCTTGCCCATGCCACACCCTCGCGCGTCGCTGCTATACTGGACGAGATGCCAGCCAAAAATGAAGAAGACTTTGCTGTATACAAAGACATCCTTCAAGAGGCAGCGCTACCGTCGAACTTGTCATCACGCCATGTCCTGCCATGCACGCCTTTACAAGCTGGTATGCTTGCACAAACGGCGGCAAGTTTTGGTGGTTTATACACACATATACACGCGTTCAGTCTTGATGTGTCAGCCGAAGCTATTGTTTCAGCTTGGGCTAGAATCGTGAGGAACAACGCTATTCTCCGCACGACATTTGAACCATACGACTGCCAGCAGGTACCTTGGGTTCAGGTAGTTCATGACGATTGGCCACTTATTGCGCCCGCGCTTGTGCAGCACGCTCCCTCGACACCCCTGGATGTCGTACTGCGTGCAGCGCAAGCCGCGTGCGATCCCAGCACTCGGCCCCATGTCTTGCACATGGTTCCAACGTCTGAGAACAGTGTGATGGCCGTGTGGGCAATGCACCATGCTTTGTACGATGCACACACACTTGACGTTCTTTTTGACGACGTGGATGCTGTGCTGTGCGGGGAACAAGCGCCGGAAAGGCTTCCGTTCGAGAGTGTTGTGCCACATTTGTGCGCTGGTTCGCCACATGTGCCCTACTGGCTTGGCACATTGCGGGGCTACGTGCCTCGAACCCTGAGTCCGTACAGGAGAAATATGGCGGCGGCAATACCGGGCTCTGCTGCAATGTTATCTTCGTCGTCGTCCATCTCGCGCGAAGCACGGACCAGCACCTTTGACACACAATTGGCATCGAGCATAGTCGAGGATGCGTGTCGTCAATGTGGTGTTTCGATGCATACACTTGCTACGTTGGCCTTCGCGTTCTTGCTTGCCGAGTGTATGCAAACGACTGACGTATGCTTCGGCCAGGTTCTCAGTCTGCGAAGTGATGTGCATGACGCCGTCGATGTCCTAGGCCCCATGCTCAATACGATCCCTACGCGTGTGAAGCTTCAGGCTTCGTCTTTCGATGCCCAACTCGAGTCGCTGCAGCGAACCGTCGATGCAGCGCGTCCACATCGGCATGCACCGCTGCGTTCAATTGCAGTGGAACACCAACGCACGCACAATTCAACGGCACCTTTGGTTGAGGCGTTGCTGGATGTGCAGCAGCATGCTGCAAATGATCAGCATCCGATCCATATCCGAAGAATTCCGTTGGATATGGAAGATCAAGTTCAATATGCTTTGAATGTCGAGTTTATCCAGACGCCAACAACGATTCGGCTCGTGGCTACTGCACGCACGTCATTTTGTGGGCATTCATCCAATCTGCAGGCTTTGCTGCGAAGGATGAGCGACATTTTGCAAACGATCGTCTCGAACCCCAGAGGTACACTGGCTGTCGCACCACTTGATTTGGAGCAGCCCACAATCCAACCCTCTAACACATTGTCGTCATCTCCAGCCTCGGCAGCAACTCCGCTCGAGGACATCCCGCCTGATATCTTGCTACAAGTCCGGGAACTCACAGCTGATGTGGCTTGTGTGCCTTTATCAGACGTATTGGCTGACACGCCACTTCTTCTTTTGGGCCTCGACTCCATCGTTGCTATTCAGATCATCGCACGTGCGCGAGTGCGCAACATGTCGTTGCAAATGGGTGACCTGGCTGCGGGCACCCCTCGTGGCATCGCCGCTGCCTGGTGTGAGCGTATGAAGCATGAGTCGGAAACATCTTCAGTGGGAATGGCACCGTTGTCATCGCCTATTCCATTGTCTTTTGCATCCAATGCGCCTTGCACGCAAGCACAGGTGGCAACTGCAACTGCTGCTGCTGCTGCTGCTGAAGCGCACTGCCCCATGCAGGATGTGGTGGCTGTGCGCCCACTGTCGGCAGGCCAAATGATGCACATGGCATCACTAGTGCATTCCCATCATCGAGAAGGCGTGTTTTTCCATGCATATCGCGCTCGAGGCCAACTGGATAGCAAACGCCTCGCACATGCCTGGGAGGAGCTGCAGAAGCGGCATGAAGTTCTTCGTTCCATTTTCGTATGTGTGCATGACTGCGAACCTGCGCAAGTTGTGTTGAAGCGTACACAAAACATGCACATGCATCACGTTTCACGTTCTGACGACGCTATGCCTTGTGTGTTTGCGCACCACCGAACGTGGCCTGCTGATGAGCCATGGGCATCTGCGGATCTTGTCCGTATCGATGGGGAAGACAGCAAGAACGATGTTGTAGTGCTTTCTCTCTTCCATGCAATGTACGACGCGTGGTCTCTGCCAGTCTTGGTTGATGACCTCGTGTCTTTGTACCAAGGTGACGGAACGCCTGCATCACAGGCCACAGAACTTGCTCCCGCTAGCATGGCCAACTTGCTGACAGCAGCCTCACGAAGTAAGGATGTATCTGCCATCCAGCATCACTGGGCCTCGTATGCATCAGCCCCACCTTGCATCGCGGCACAGCAAAGTGACATCGATGGAGCTATTGAGAAGCCGTCTGTTGCTAAGGCCATGACATCCACCGTGGCTGCTCCCACTACTGCAAGCTTTACTTTCGTACATCAAAGAGATATCGTTCATTGTGTGCAGCGTCTGCGAATGCATCTCGCCTCGCATCAAATTTCGTTACCATCCGTTCTGGTGGCAGCATGGGCCTCTGTTCTGCATGACGTTGTGCATACGAGTGTGCCTGTGTTGGGCCTATACCAGGCGGCTCGGTCTTTGGCAACGCTGGACTTGTCACGCAGCGCCATTCCATGCGTCAACATGCTGCCCATCGCCGTGCCTTGGCATCCATCATTGCTTAGTATGGCTCAGTACGTGGCATCTACCTTGGTCGAACGAGTGCCACTTGAACAAGTTTCGCTTGAAGATGTGCACCGTGCGCTAGAGAAGGTCGCGCCAGGTCCGACAACATTTCCTCACTTTGACACGATGTTGAATGTCTTGATCCAACCAAGTGCGTCGGCTGGTGCTGGTGGCGATGTCGGTAGCGAGATTCTTCTCGAACCCATGCAGAGCCCAATCTGTGAGGAGCATCTTCGATCGCCGCCGCGCATCTGCGAGCGTACGTCGTTCGACGCCTGGCCCGGCGCTGGACATTATCCAACTGCCGGCATAGCCGTCGATGCGTATGTTGACGACCAAGACAACTTGTCTCTCGCGCTGCGGTGCCCCGCACACGTGCTGAGTGAGCAAAAAGCTAAAGCACTTTTGGTGAAATTCGCTGCCTATGTACAAACGGTTCAGCCCTGTGTACCACGCTAGGTCGATGGACTGGGATGGCAAAGTAAGGTATACATGTAAATAAATAGATAGATAGATAGATAGATATAATGAAATTCCCATCCCGAGCCCGCCAATGGAGGAACAACTTAGCGCCGACGTTTCGATGGTCGAGCGTTCTTCGCTTGGCGCTTCGCTTTTGTCTCGCGATCGCGGTAGATTTGCTCAGCACTCTTGAGCTCATTCTTGGCATGTCGAGCATTCGCTGCAGCAGCCGCACCTGGACCACGGTTCTTGCGCTCACGCGCCTTGAGTTTCTTCTTGTAATCAAATTGGAGCTTATCAAGAGGCTTAGGAGCCTTTGTCTGAGTATGGAAGCGACGACCAGGTCTAGGCCCACCTTGGACGCTCGAAGCCATTCGTCGCGCCGTCGCTGGCATGTTGCTTTCGTCTTCGCCCACATGCGGAAGTGAAACCTGCTGTTGCTTCTGCCACTCGTCGAAGCGGCCTGACCGGTAGCTTGCAGGGAGCTTGAGCCCAGTCTCGGAGCGGATGAGTTTCTGATTATCAGCGCCAGTGCCGTCTCCCATAATGAACTTCTTCTTCTTAGTGTCCCAACGCCGTGGATTCGGTCGCTGCGTCACAGCCGATGGGCCAAGGTCATCGCCAGCCATGTCAACAGTGATGCGTCGTGCTTGATCCAAGAACGAGTAACCACGCTCTTCGACAGCGCCTGTCTGTTGATAGTTTAGGTACGTCGATGGATCGCGGTAGTCCTTGCCGGTGTCGAACACGGATGAAATTTCGTCTTCATTTGCCAATGCGCTCGGCTCAGTGTCTCGCGAGACAGCACCGTCGTCCTGCGCGTCATGAGCTCCATCACCATTGCCATCATCCACGAACTCGTGGTCAGCCTGTAACGAAACGCCACGTTTCGCTGCTTCAATTGCACGCGCTCGCTGTTGCTTCGTATCAAGCAAACGCCGCCGATCCTGCATGAGTCGAGCGAGTGGTGCACGTTGACCATGTGCACCCATTTCGAACACTGTCTCGCCGGGTCGGAATGCGTTTACTTTTGCAAGAAGTGCTGCTCGTGCGCCGGCGAGAGGATCGTCGTGCGTCCGTGAGCGCTTTACCGCCTCGCGTACATGAAGCTGGTACTTTTCTGGGCGTTGCAAAACGTCGTGCACGCCTTTCACCTCGAGTGGATGCCCAGCGAGTGCCCAGCCCTGCGATTCGACGCCTGTGACGGCACTTCGCTCTGCATCCTTCAGCATGTCTTTCGTCCGTCTGTAGCTCTCGGCACTGGCCTTCGGCTGCGACCGCATGTACATATTATGTGCACGCTTCACGACGCCCGTGAGGCTATCGAACGTCGTCGCTGTATCGGACTCAACATGCATTGCATGCCGAATTGACTCACACTCGTCATCGAGAACTTCTCGAGGAAACGTGCCGAGCACCATGGTACCGTGCAAGTCGTGCACGTCGTCCCCTGGTAGTGTATGAGAAGAAACGAGTGGACGAGCCAGAAAGAGTTGCAGGTCACACAAGTACGGAAGTTCCGCATGTGTACACAGGCTCCAAGCCCATCCACGTCGACCAGCACGCGCTGTACGACCAACGCGATGCACGAAAATACGTGGCTGTGGCGGAAAATCGTAGTTGATCACATGCTCTAGCACAGGCAGATCAATACCACGAGCAGCCAAATCTGTCACAATGAGCAGGGACGTTTGGCCCGAGCGGAATAGGTTCATTTGGATCGAACGCGCTGCCTGATCCAGTGACGAGTAGATATGTGAGCATGTATATCCCATGGTCGTCAGCAGCAGCAGGAGGTATTCGACATGATGCTTTGTCGCACAAAAGATGATGGTCTGGTACGGTTGGAGCTGATCGACGGCATGCGCTCGCTTTCGCTTTTTCTTCGAGTCAGCAGCGGCTGCTGATGATGTCGATGACGACATCGAGGTATCGGGGGCAGTATGGACAGGCACCTGGATTACATCGCGTAACAGCTGCAAAAGAGCTGCATCCTTCTCTTGTGGTTTGATACTGAAAAAAGCCATGCGCAAGTCAGGACTGATCTTGCTGTCGGCATCCAGACGGATCAGCTTCGGATTCGCCTCAAGGCCAGCACGTGCAAATTCCACGAGTGTCTTGGGCAGCGTCGCGCTGAACAAGAGTGTCTGGCGCGTCGTTGGCAAGCGGCGTAATAGCTCCTCTAGCTGCTCGGCGAATCCCATCTCGAAGAGCCGGTCCGCCTCATCAAACACAACGTACTCCACCGACTTGAGATCGAGATTCATCTCGACAACCAAGTGCAATAGACGACCGGGTGTCGCGATCACCACATCAGGGTTCGCTGTCATCATAGCAAACTGCTCATCAAGACTTTCACCACCAACAATGACAGCCCAACGGATAGCCTCGTTTCGTGCATTGTCGTCAGAGCGCCATCCACGCGCGAGGTCTTTCCCGACTTTGAGAATTTGGAATGCGAGTTCATGCGATGGGCAAAGGATGAGCGATTTGATGCCAAACAAGGTTGAATGCCGTCCATTGAGCCGTTGCAATAGCGGTACAATATACGACAAGGTCTTACCTGAGCCCGTGCGTGCCATGCCGACTACATCTTGGGATGGCTGCGCAAGAATCGCTGGGATGGCACGACGTTGAATGGGTGTGGGCGTCGTAAAACCACGCAAAAGAAGCGAGCGCAGCAGCGATGGATGCAGACCCATGCTCTGGAAACTACCGCCACCGCTGACGACACCACTAGCGACCTTTGCTTTTTTCTTGCTCGCTTGCTTGGCTACTTGCATGCCTGCTTTGACATTGTGCTTCTGTGCAGCAGCTGCAATGAAGGCGGCGTCATCGTCATCGCCCTCTTTTTCGCCATTCCGCTGGTCCAGCAGAGGTCGCGGCGGCGCAGCATGCTCAATTTCATGATCATCCAATGCAAGAAAATCAATTTCCTTTGCTGCGACCATAGCAAGCTTGGTCCACTACTACGCAACTAGTCGAGAATCTTGCCTTTTTTTTTATCGTATGCCACAGACTTGATTTCCAAGAATTTCCTATCCGCCACGCTTATCGTTGGTGGCACAGGCTCCGTCTCTGTCTGTCGACGCACCCAGCGCGTGATGTCAGCGGCAATCGTACGTCGACGAGCCAACCGCAATAATTTGGTTTCGCACCTTGCACATTTTGACTCCATCTTACGATCACGTGGCGCACTCTGTGAGATTGTGCAAGAAACCCTGTCAAAAAGAATCACCGTTTACTCCACAAACGGATTCTCGTGGCTTCCTTCGAGTGTGCCCTGTGTGAGGCCCACGATTTTGTCCTGAGCGCTGAAGGCGATGACGTCGCCAGTCGTCCGCACGACCGCGCGCGTCTCGCGATTCTTACGACCTGATGCTTTGCACATGGCGTCCACAGTGACTCCGTCACACGACGCACACCACGTGCGCGCGCACACGGTTGTTCAGCTCGCATACTTTTCACACCTGTATGCAACAACGCCACATCCTGTACAGATGCTCGAATCAATTGCAAACGCATGCCTAGCTGAAAATCGCGTGGGACATGCATCCTATATCTTTTCTGAGTTGACAAAAGCACCACAGTATGGCGTGTGTCCTGCTTCTGATGACATGTTGCATTCAGCATTACGCCGAGGGGTCCATGCGCTTGGCCATCGACATGTTTCATCGACTCTGTTTGAGCCACAGTACCAACGAGCAACACACCCTGCGTTTGCTTTGGCAACACTCTATGATGCATGTTCCGATGCACACATCCAGCTGCCTTGTACGGCGCTCAGCACACTCATATCGACTTTGGCCAAGCACGTGCACGGCACGACGCTTCGTCAACTACTTGATATCATAGCGGGCGACTTTCTCGAGAGAACTCCTACTGCTCATACATCAAGTGTGCTTGCGGCTTTTGTAGCTGCGTATGGACGTGCCATGTCGCCAAGACTGGGTGAAAGGTTTCTTTGCGCATACGCGAAGCGTCACGGCGCTACGCACACGCTGCAACCGCTTGCAGAAAAACATGCATTGCATCATATGGACTGGATGCATTACTACGTGACGCACGATCGTCGCATACCCTTGGACGTACCGCTTCTTGATGCTTGGAGCAGCCACACAGACGTATGGAATGCGCTGATTCGTGCGCGTGTAATGAAAGGCGATATAGTTGGCGCTCGTATATGGCTAGAACGCTTTCGTCTAGTGACATCCGAGTCTTTCGCTCTTATCTTGCGCACTACATACTCATGCCTACCCCCTATCAAGAGTGCGTCTCCGTATTTGACATTGATGCACAGTATGTCGACGTCGCAAGGAATTCATCATTTGCTCGCACATGTATCTCGAGCTGAGCGTGCGCGTCTCGAACGCCATGCAACATCTCTCGATGCGCCGTTCAAAACGGCAGCTATTTACGATGTCTTGGATGCAATGCGACAAGACGGAGTGGTGCCTGGTGTTGCCCTCCTCAACTTTCTTGCAAGCTTTGAGGCAGGATGTGGACGCGTTGAGCGTGGTGCATCGCTAGTCCTGCAGGCTCTTTCGCTGGAACGTGGACCTGCGTTTGCCTTCAAGCGGACACACCCACAGACGTTAGACTCGCGGCCGTCTGCCCCAACGCTTGGCTCACGCCTGCACATTTCATCTGTGTCGGTGCTCTGTATATTGCATGCAGCAGAAGCCCAGCGTGTTGCCTCAGTTGAAAAGGCGAGGATGCACATGCCCGGCATCACGACCGCTCCGATAAGGACGACAGCTTTGCAACCATTAGCCTGTACACCATTTCCCTCTCCCTCCATGAGCAGCAGTCATTTGAACGTGTCGACCATGCGGGGTGTGCTTGCGCACTGCATGGAACTTGTGGAAAGTCCCAAGCGCCCTTCGAGCGCCAAGCGCCAAGCTGCATCGTGGTTAGCGAAGAAAGGATCGAACCTACTCAATGACATGCTGCGAGCCATGTTATTTGTGAACGACTTTCCTGGTGCCTGGTACACGATCGGGCTCTATCGAAAATGGGGTATAACGCCCAACGCATACACGCATCTCGCTTTGTGGCAGCGGTTCTCGCACACACATTCCTTCACGCACGACTTGTCGTTACCAACCGCTACGATCGAGGCTATGCGGACCACTTTACAGCATGTGATTGAACAGCAAATGCATGAGCTCATACGGAGTGAAAAGATCGAGACGCCCGTCTGGGCGGCCCTATGCCAAGAACAATGTGCATCGGCTGGGTATGCGATGCACCAAATTGAGTGGGATGCTCTCCAGCGACTCACGTGAGTGCGCAAAGCATGCTCTGAAGGCAGTCAGTGGGGAAATGAGATTTTGATGTCCGGCGCGGACAACGAGGGTATATATTATTATAAAAAGTATTCAACAGTCTCGCTGCGGGTATGTACAGCCTGAAGCGGACCGTCATGCTCATTTTCAGGCGCCGCTTCGAACGTGTTGAAGTGGCGTGTCCCATTAGGTCCCACTTCCAAGATCGATGCAAGGTTCCCACATCTGTAGCAATAGTTGGGTGCCGACCACACCGTACTGAGCCGATCATCGTACAAGACATTGTAGCCCTCCATACACAGTTGATGCGCTCGCAAGATGTGAGACATATGATTGCATTCGAGAAAGTGCTTGACGACGGAGGCACCAAACGTATAACCAGCACCGCGCGGCGATATAGCAAACTCTTCCTTATCAGGATCAGGATCAGACCAAACAAGATCTGCCATAGCTCCCTCATGAGGGATTTCGCGGAACCGATCCAGGATCTTGATTTGATCAATGTGATGGATGGACGGCGAAAGACCGCCATGGACACAGAAGATGTCGTTGTCAATCACAACTGACAAAGTGAGAAAGTCGAACATGTCGGTAAAGTATTGCCACACATTTGAGTCCGGGTACTTGCGCGAGCATTCAGCGTAAAAGCCGTATGTCTGTATGGAGCGAGTTAGCACGGAAAGGGCCAAGAATTCATCACACCCGACCACATCCTCTATTGGCAAGCATGTTAAAACTTACATACCTGAGTGACAGCGCGGCTTTCATGATTCCCTCGCACAAGCTGCACACGGTGTGGGTACCGCAGCTTTAAACATGTTAAAAGTGAGATTGTTTCAACAGAAAAAAGACCTCGATCAACGTAGTCGCCCAGAAACAGATAATTGGTGTTCGGTGCATCGCCACCGATTCGGAATATTTCCAAAAGATCGTAAAATTGACTACAGCGTTAGCTAGCACACCCGCCTTTCCTTTACACCCTCATACGAGCGCACAAAACGCACCCATGAATATCGCCCACCACAGTCACCGGCGCACTAATGTGCACGACATTGCTTTCCATCATCAACAATTCCTTCGTCCTCTCGCATATTTCTTTCAAAATTGTATCAACCAGCAATTGCTTGTTAAGCAGCTTCTCTATGCATGCGTCCAAGTCGAGCGCCATCACGGCACAAGACAGACAAGAGAGGCAGTCAAAAGTCGGTCCGTCAGTCGGACTGTTCTTCGACCAGCCGTCTAGCCAAAGATCCCCACGTCCAACTCGCTTCCACTATCGATCAGTCCTTATGCGCCGTCGCGTATTTAGTAAGCAAGTACCCACAAGGCGCGAGTGTACTCGCGCCTGTACATGTGTCTGAGACGCGTCATGTCGCACGCGCATGCGCGAAAGGCGACAGGCAACGGGTTTCATTGGAGGCCCAGAAACGGAAATCAAAAATGTCCCTGAGAACCAAAGTTGCCCGCAGGATGTACCCCTCCCCCAACGAATTGTGTGAAACGTCTCGAGTGTGTGTAGCCGGACAGGGCTTTTAGTTTCTGATTCTCCTGTTGCCGTGCATGGTGGACCAAGCATCGCTTGCAGTGCATTCAATTGTGCTCGAAGATCCCCCGCTGGACTTTGAACCGCTACCGGCCGTGTCATCGCAGCTTGTCGTCTTTGACTTTGACTGGTCACTAGCTGATCAGGATACCGATCGATGGGTTCATGAAGTCCTATCGCCTCAACGGCGCATTGAATTTGTGCAGCTAAAGCCAACTATGCAGTTCACGGACATGTGGTACGTGTTTCGGTAATTGTGAACGATGTATCGAGCTGACTATGGAATCAGTGCCCTTCTGCTGGAAAAGCTACATGAGGAAGGTCACTCCCGAGAGGCACTCGAAGACGCCCTCCGTAAGATGCCCATGGTATGTTATTGATGTGTTCAATTTACGAGATCGACTTACCCTTAGCACCCTGCGATGATCCGTGGTGTACGCACGCTGCAGTCAGTGCATCCAGGCACGGACTTTTTCCTCCTGTCCAATTCGAATGAAGTGTACATCCATACGATTCTACCGGTACGCTCATCCTTTCGATGATCTCACTTACATACAACAGAGCAAGGGTCTTGCTGATCCGCCGCTTTTTACAGAAATTGTGACCAATCCTGCGCACTGGGAGCCAAATGGACTGCTGCGGCTGACCCGGCGCATCCCACCGGATGGACCACAGCATTCGTGCCGAGTGGGATGCAGTGCGAACATGTGCAAAGGTAGGTTGGCAAAGGATGTGAGCAATCATGGCACAGTGACTCACACGATGTACCAACAGGTGACGAGCTTGATGCATTCCAACAACGGCATGCAGATCGCAAGTATGAGCGGATTGTCTATGTAGGCGATGGCGGAAACGATTTCTGTCCTATCCAACGCCTGGGTCCAAATGACGTGGCTTTCGTACGTCGAAATCGCGGTCTTGCCAAACGCATTCTTGATGAAGGTGGCGTCCAATGTACTGTTCGCTATTGGAGTGGTGCTTGGGAAGCTGAGCAGCTTCTCAAGCTGCTCAGTATTCGTGCATAAAGACGAAATACAAGTAGCATCGCTCACCCGGTGCC
>ERZ501049.131-NODE-131-length-19211-cov-5.722437_pt1 | contig 19211 bp, 21 predicted proteins | sample MGYA00510866_ERZ501049 | MGnify/ENA primary metagenome ERZ501049 (study PRJEB25958, sample SAMN03398519) | human skin metagenome | study: EMG produced TPA metagenomics assembly of the Human Skin Microbiome Metagenome (human skin metagenome) data set. | reverse complement strand
CGCCACGGCACAACCCCGTCAACGAGTCAGCCCGAGCGCCTCGAACGGCAGATGCGCAAGCGCAACCTGCTGCGTCACGAGGTCACAAACCTGCCCCACCACCGTTCTTCCCACACACTCCAATTCCCTCGCGACAACGAGGATGCGCGAGGACAAGCCTCCGATCTGCTCACCGAGATCCTGTCAGAAGGCCGAGGCCAGCGGATGCACGCGAAACTATGGATCGAAGTCGATGAAGGTGGCCGTCGGGAGCTCCAGATGGTGCGGTTAGGGGATAAGGGCGGCTACGACTGCGGTTTCGCTTTGGAAGACGTGCGGATGTTCCGGGATGCGTTGTCGTGGCTAGAGGACCAGGCGGGTCAGCAGTATGGCAATGTCGCCGATAGGGGTCGGCTAGTCGGTGTAGAAATCGATGTTTGGTGAAAGCCATGATTTTGATGGGCAGACTTAGGCCTGCGAGCTTTGCGTAGGGATTGAGTTTGGGCACCGTACGGGGGTATGCGAGATGCCCAAGAGCATCATGATGCCTATGTATTTTTGTATTTGTGCATCGTGTGGTGGCGGGTTCGCCTCTCTCCCGCCGTCCTCGATGCTGGTGTGGTCTTGGTGAGGGTACAGTGCTAAGTGTCAATCTGGTAATGGATTGATGCCCCGGATGATCTGGGGAAGCTGACGAAAGTCGGAGCATCAGACCGTGTGGGGCAGTTTCAGGTTCCGTTGTGGATTCACGGACATCGGTGCCAAGGTGCCAATGCCGTCTGCGAGCCCCCCGGAACGCTTCTGTGAAGGAGCGATATGGCATCAACAATGGTACGTAAGCTTGTGTCGGAACTGGTGGTAGCGGCGGATCGGTTTTGTAAACCTATCCTGCAGGCCTTGTTCGACGTAGTGATCAACGACGGTCTCTTGGCTCCCAAGGGGGGATGATCCGGACACCGCCCATGCCTACCGCATCTGTGCTTCTGCGGTCATCAGTTAAGTATGGACAAGGATCGGAAGAGCATGATCTGTCAGGCATTGCCAATGCGATGGGTTCCATCCCGCGCCCCCCAAAAAAGAGATAGTGCGGGTCCAGGGCTGTCGAGAGTCATCGTTGGTGCCTCGACAGACATCGCTGTAGTCGCCCATAATTTATCGGTTATAGAAGTCGGTCGATCTGCAAATTTCAATAGTCGTGATGCGGAACTATGAGATATCTTTCCCTAAGGTAAAATTGAAGAAAGTATTCCTTATTCGTAGTAAACATACTAGAAACTGTCTTACTCAATGAAAAAGTGGTCCGAGTCATAGATCGGATATCTCAAGATCAGGTTGCCATTAATAGTGCATTGAGAGTTGATGAAATTGATGAAAATTAGTAGTAGCTGTGAGTTATCATCGTATCTTCCGCTAAACCAACTCGTATGGCATGAGGAATGTGAGACTTTGCGTCTCAAGCGTCTTACAAAATTGCTAGAACATGAAGCATTACGAGAAAGCATCCACGTAGCCCAAGGGGCACCTTACATCATCCTTGATGGAGCCCACAGGTGTCGAGCAGCTTTTTATTTAGGATTCGATTCCATACCAGCACATGTTGTCCCGATGGCTCCAGAGCAATCCGTATCTGGTTGGGTACATGTCTATAATACTCGGAAATTTTCTTCCATGCCACCATTGGTGCATGGGGAGGATCGGGGATCCACTATCGCTATTTTACACGATGGTGACTTGCGACAAGAAGTCCATTCGAAGAGCGATTTGGCCTCGGATTTATTTTATGCTTATTGGGATCTTGCGGAGCTCTTGGGTGGATTTGATTATCGACGTTCAGCGGATGTACCTGCTCAAGGACAGTCTGTGGAATGGGTTCTTCCTTCATGGGGGGCTATAGCCAAGATAGCTACTAATTACGGGCCACTACCAGCAGGTATAACTCGTTTCGGATCAGTTTTTTTCAAAAAGTGCCCACGATGCATTGCTGAGCGCGAAAAATCTATCATGAGTGATCCAGTACTTGATCGTGACGAGGTGAAGAGCCTAGCTGTCATAAAGGATTGAAAGAGAAGGTTATTTAAGCCGCATCTCTCCTGGTGAGATATAATCTCTGTTAATGCTTTTCTCGAGGCGACTTGGAATTTTGATAATTACAAAATGATCTTAACTAAGATTGGGCAACCAACGAAGTTGCTCTTGAGGTTCTTCTGAACAGTGAGATGGTGGCAGTCCATCTAGTAATTCTTGCCCGCTGACGCAAGAGATGACGACTTCCTCGCCGTGGCCACAGACAGAGATCACATGCGAGTTATCGGCATCGCACCAACTATAAAACTGAATACCGTCTGTCATCCCTTCAGCTGGCGACAGCAAGGTTTGATCTATTACTGAAAAAGAATCTAACTGAACAGTGAGACCCAACCCCAGATATTTGAGGTATGCCTCCTTCCGTGTCCAGATCATCGCTCGAGCGATGGAGAGGGGAGCCGTAGCGGTCGTCCGCAAGGCCTCCACTTCTTCCACTGAAAAATCGTTCGAGACCACCGCTAAACCTGGCTCAGCGACTGCCTCGACGTCTACGCCTACAGGATGTGGGCTTGTGGCACAGACAATCCACTTCCCATCGTGCGACAAGTTGAACTTAGGACCATCGCGGTTTGCTAGTAGCGGCTTCCCGAAAGCGTTCTTCGATACCTCTGACTGTACTGGCACCTTGTAATCAAGCTTCAATGAATAGGCCCGGAGTTCGTCAGCTATGAGGCAGCGCAAGCAGTCATCGATTCGCACGTATCTTCGTGCTCTATCTCGTCGTTCAGGACTAGCTCTTCCCATCAGCTGTGGCAAGGCACTCTTGGGGAATGTATCGAGTGACACACGAGAGATGTAGATCAATTTTTGGTCCTCTCTTTTATGTGGTCCTATAAGGAGATAGACTACCTCATGAAGTAGGTGACAAGTTACTTCAGCGTGTATCACTAGGGAGGTCACGCATATGTGCTGTTGTCTCTGTCATTCTATCAACGCCATTCGTAGGCAGGATCAACATGATCAAGATCCGTAACTTCTTGCCTAAACCTCTTCTAATAACGCCCATAGCCTGTACAAGACTCCTCATTATAATTTGCTTGTATGTTATGAAAACTTCCGATGGCATGTCATGCGCAGTAGGAGCACATAAATGATTGCAGGATCTATTGAAGAACTAGATGAAAACTCTCAATTTGTCCGCTTGAAAAATTCATTTCCTAAACATGATGTTTACGCAAAATTAGAAGGTTTAAACACTGCTGGTTCCGTAAAACTCAAGACGGCTATTGCACTCGTCGATAGCTTAGAAAAGCTTCATGGTCTTCAGCCAGGAGGTTGGGTCGTAGAGTCTTCTTCTGGGAGTTTAGGCATAGCACTTTCCGGTGTATGTGCGCGCCGAGGATACAAATTAACAATTGTTACAGATCTGAATGCAAATTCAAGGTCGATTTCGCATATGCGTGCACTGGGCGCGGAAGTGGAAGTTGTTCAATCATTGGATGCAGCGGGCGGATTTCTTGGGACGCGACTTGCTAGAGTTCGCGAATTAGTAGAGATGCCAGGAGGGCCCTTATGGACAAACCAGTACGAAAATGTAGCCAATCCTGAGGTTCATTCCAAAAAGACATATAGAGCGATCGTCGAAGAGTTAGGAGATCCTGATTACCTATTTGTAGGCGCTGGTACCACTGGCACGCTTATGGGTATATCTAGGGCTGTCATGAAGCGTGGTTCATGCACCAAAGTTTGTGCTATTGATAGCACTGGTTCAGTGACTTTCGGAGGAGCTCCTTCGCGGCGATATATCCCTGGTCTAGGCGCTAGTGTAAAGCCACCAATCTTTGACGAAAAATTTCCTCTAAAACGGTATTATATTGATGAAATCGATACCGTGAGACAGTGCCGACGCATTGCGCAGGTAGAAGGATTTTTACCGGGTGGATCGACTGGCACTGTGCTAGCAGCTTTTGATGCTCTTCGAGATAAAATTCCCGAGGGAAGCCGCGTTGTCATTATTGCGCCGGATCTTGGTGAAAGGTATCTGGATGGAGTATATAACGACGATTGGGTTATGGAAAACTTTGGGGAATCAGCATTTAATTATGCCATTCGTCCTGTTGCGCACGAAGTGAAAGAAACGGAAGGTATTTAAATGACGAAATATGGTGAAATGCTAATTATAGACGCCAAGCTTGTCGAAACATTTTTAAAAGGCAGAGAGTCGTTTCTCATCGATCTTGTTGAACGTGTTTATCGAGCACATCACGCTGGAAATACAGTATGCCCCGATAGTTATTTTCTTCGGTTTCCAGATGCTCCACGAGATCGTATCATAGCGTTGCCATCTTATATCAATGATCAAACCTGTGTGTCGGGAATTAAATGGATTTCTAGCTTTCCTGAGAATGTTGATCATGGGCTACAAAGAGCTTCAGCAGTCATCGTGCTAAATAACACAGATAACGGCTATGCTTATGCGTTCATCGAGGCCAGCCGCATTAGCGCGGCTCGTACAGCTGCCTCGGCTGCGCTTGCAGTTCGAGTTCTTCACGGTGCTCCTACGAGTATCGGTGTAGTAGGCAGTGGCCCTATCGCACAGACAACTTTACATTTTATTAAGTCGCTATACACGACAGCGGTTCCAGTGAAAATTCACGACTTAAATAGTGAATTAGTCGCACGTATAGTCACTCGCCACGGCCCCGAGTGTTCGGTAGCCAGTTTAGAAGAAGCTCTTGGCTGTGATCTCGTGCTATTAGCCACCAGCGCCGGAACTCCTTATGTGCCGATGAGTGTACGTTTCCAACCGAACCAGCTCGTTCTCAATATCTCGCTTCGTGATTTACACCCTGAGACCATTCGAACGGCTAATAACGTGTTTGATGATGTTGAACATTGCCTGAAGGCAAACACTACACCCCACCTCCTCGAAAAATTGAACGGAAATCGAAATTTCATCACAGGCACACTGGCGGAATTCATATGCTCTGAGAAGCAGCTTGACCCTGATCATCCAACCGTATTCTCTCCTTTTGGTTTAGGAATTTTGGACCTTGCTGTTGCTCAAAGCTTGTACGAGCACGTTCAAATATCCGGCGATGGATTACGTGTTCCAGACTTTCACGGAGACATGAAACGGTGAATATAGAGTGATAAACCTTACCAAAAGTTTGGAAAAAAATGGGTTGAGCTTGCTCGCTACCCGGAGTGCACTGGTCGGGGAAAACGTCGACTGGCCTTTAGAACGCACACTCTACTCGTATTTAGTTGAATGGGCCCAGATCACTTCACATCACGTTGCCGTAATAGATATTCATGGTGAAGAAATCACCTACGAAATGTTATTGAATCGAGTTAACAATCGAGCCTATCTCTTGGAAAAGAAACATGCCTTTGGGAGAGTAGTCATTTCAGAGCACTCGCGCGGTATCGAATGTCTTGTCGATATCCTAGCTTGTAGTGCCGTAGGTGCCATCTATACACCCATTGATCCTCAGTGGCCAGAGGCTCGTCGTAAACATATTAAGACGATCACGAACGCGGCCGCCATTTTCACTGAAAATACCTCGCACGTAACGGAAGCAAAGGCACCATTAGGAGTCACATTTCTGGAGCGTGTGGATGATCCTTTCAACGCTCCAAGCTACTGCTTTTTCACCTCGGGTAGCACAGGTGAACCGAAAGGTGCGCTAATCGCGCATATGGGCATGATGAATCACTTGCATAGCAAAGCCCATCTCCTTCATCTTGGTGCTGACTCAGTTGTGGCCCAGACGGCACCCACCACCTTTGATGTATCCATTTGGCAATTTTGCTCAGCCTTACTGGTAGGCGGTGCAGTACGTATCGTCCCCAACGGTATTTCACAGGATCCACATGAGCTTTTTTCTTTACTGAAAGAGAAACATATAACACACATTGAACTAGTTCCGACAGTATTTCGTGAACTTATTCACGAAATTGGGCCAAGCGTGTCTTTCTCTGGGCTTGAGTATGTTCTGGTGACTGGTGAAGAATTACCCCTTCGGTTGGCTAAAGACTGGGCAGAAAAATTCCCGTCTGTCCCGTTAATTAATGCGTATGGTCCTACAGAATGTTCTGACGATGTAACGCATGCGATCGTGGATGGCGAATCGCTTAACTCAGGTGAAGTTCCCATCGGAATTCCAATACCTAATACGTCTTTATACGTCCTAGAGTATGCAGAAGGTACTTGGTGTCCAGTTCCTCCTGGAGCGCAAGGTGAGCTTTTTGTTGCTGGTCTTTGTGTGGGTTTAGGTTATATCGGAAGCCCAGATAAAACCGCTCAAGCATTTGCCAGGATTGACGGATACCCATTCCGAATATACCGCACCGGAGATCTCGTTTACCAGCGAGCGGATGGTCAACTGGTTTACGATGGCCGCGCTGATCGACAGATAAAAATTAGTGGAGTACGGATTGAGCCCGGTGAAATCGAAAATCGTATCCTTCGAGAAATCCCAGAGCTTGAAGACGTTGTAGTGGTTAAATTCCACCCTCGTGTCCGTGAAAGTCGCGCAATGGTGCTCCGAGAAACAACGCACCAGTTTCTTCGCCAAGGAGACGCTAGCTTGGCCGCATTCTATCTTCCTCGCGCCGATTGTTTAGTTACTCCCAAAATGCTTAATAATCGCGCGAAAAGCAGTCTCCCGAGAGTGATGTGTCCATCCCGTTGGATAAAGGTTACTGATATTCCCACTACTTCAAATGGCAAGGTAGATATTAAGTTATTAGAGCGCCGTGCTGGGGAACTGTTACTGAATGAAATTCAAGAGTCAAGAGAGGGATCCATTCCCGGTAGAGTTGAACAGAATCAGGACTCTTTCATTCTTCTCGTTCAGGACGTGCTTGGCACTCCTGTGAATCCAGAACTAACATTCATCGAATCCGGAGGCGATTCTCTTCGAGCCATTCAGCTAGTCAATATTGTCCGCTCACGAGGATCTTACGTAAGAGTACGAGATTTGCTTTCTTCATATACGTTAGGCTCTCTAGCAAAAGAATATCAAGCACAACAGATATCTCCGAAGAAATCGACCTCTGCAAAAAGATCTCCTTCCCGCTTTGATGACGTCAAAATTCCTTTGACGTGTGACATGAATCCGGCTCAGCAAGGAATTTATTTTCAATGGCTACTGGAGCCTGAAAGCCCTTACTATAATTATCAGATATTGTTAGAATGCGCTGGACCGAACACCGATAGAATCCGTCGTGCTCTTGGCCAGGCATTACGGGCGAATCCACAGCTAATGGCGAAGTTTGGAGTGGATTCAACTGGGAGATTTACACAGACGTTTCCTATCTCTGCTATCGATATGGATGAAATCTCAATACACGAAGTGGCCTCTGCGCAAGAGGCTCGTAAGATCTGTTGGATGAAAGCAGCAGTCCCTTTTAACCTGGAGGAAGGTCCCGCTATCGCCGTGGACGAGATCCGTATAAATGGATATTCTACCTGGTTCGTTTTGACCATGAACGAGATCCTTATCGATGGCTGGGGAGCAATGAAGTTCATGGAACAGTTAATTTCTCTTTTTAAGTGTCGTAACATGGACGATCAGGAAATCGAAGTCAAGACAGCTATGACTTCAGTTTTAGAATATTTCCAACATCTGTCGAAACCTAAAGAGATATCCGCTGAAGCACGAAAATTTTGGTCAAAATCACTCGATGGAGTGAAATCATGTTTCCCATTGCGCGATACATTAAATAATTCGTGTGATCCCTACGCTGCTTCTGTTATAGAGGTCTCTCTAGATGACGAAGCGACTGCTGAGATCCGTTCCACTGCGCATGCATTGAGTACAAGCCCATTTGCAGTATTCGTGGCTGCTTATTCGTTAGCGTTGGCAGCGGTCTCTGGCCAACATGATTTTGTTGTCGGTGCACCAGTAGCAGGGCGAAACGATGAGTATGAAATTGGCGTCCCAACTCTGATGCTTAACATGATTGCAATACGAACTCGTATAGATGTCGAAAAGAAAATTAGTGACACAGTACGTTCGATGATATCTAATGTGACTGAAGCTGTCTCATTCGGTGACAGCGTATTTAGCAAGGTCGTTTCTGAGTTCGCTGATCACACGAACGAGGATCCATTGTTTAGCACGATGGTGAATATGCTTACTTACCCGTCTCTGGAGTTTTGGGATGGTGATCGAAGCCTTCACTTAACTGAATTGAATACTGGGTTTACGAAATATGATGCGTCTCTTTATATCCAGCGACACGGCGAAGATTATACCCTGCAACTTGCTTATAAAGTGGCGTATGTGACACCAGAACGCGCTAATAAAGTACTGGCTCTTACAGCGTGGTTCCTTACCTCTGATTGGCTCTCAGGGAAGACGACTGTCGCTAATGCCATAAAAACTGCCCTTAATGATTGTGATACATCTCAGATAACAATGCTCAAAAGCTATTGATGTAGTATGAAGGGAGATAAAGATGCAACCGTCACATGATTTGCTGGAGCGGTTTCGTAATATAGTCATTCAGAAACCAGGTGATGTCTGTCTGACCGGTCCCGCCGGCGAGCAATGCTCATGGGAACAGCTAGTTAAAAATATCCTTGCGTGGAGAAGGTGGTTCAACCGAGAGCAAAGTGAGGGCGTTACTTTTGCTGCTCGACTTGATTTATCTGCCAAATCTGTTGCCCTTGTAATAGCAGCTGTGACGTTGCCTGTCAAGATTGCTTGGATTCCGTTGAATAGTCCGGCTTCACGAGAGCGGGACATGATTATTAATCTTGGGTCTAAAACGGTTCTGATCGACGACTCAACAGCGGAAGAAGCAATTTTTGCAGGGAACTGGATAAGTGATGTCAGGTCCTTGACCTGGAGCGATAAATCAAAATTCTTATATTTCACATCTGGATCAGAAGGAGTTCCGAAAGCCGTCCAAGTAGGAATGGATGCGGTGCGGAACCGTATCACGTGGATGTGGAACGCCTACCCTTACGAGTCAAGCGATCTTGTGGTCGTCCAGAAGCCACTCTCATTTGTTGCTTCATTTTGGGAAGTGTTGGGGACTCTGCTGGCAGGTGTTACTGGTGTTTTGATTACTAATATCGAGCGTAGCAGACCTGACGTGATGTTCGATCGACTTGCGTCTAGTGGTGCTACCCACCTTTTTACGACACCTCCAGCACTAGCCAGCTTGTGTGACATTGCCACAGAGCAAGGGAGCACTCTTCCTCAGCTCCGTCTAGTGTGCAGCAGTGCAGACCAGCTGATGGCAAGCGTTGTCCGTCAATTCTTCGAGATCGCGCCCCGTGCGCGAGTAGTGAATCTTTACGGAGCTACTGAGACGTCGGCTAACACGACAAGTTTCGAGGTTTCTCGGTCAGGTAGCATTCCGGACCCTATCCCCCTTGGTAAGCCGATCTGTGCTACGAAAATTGTAATTCGGGACATGAAAGGTAACGAAAAGTTATCGGGGGAAGAGGGACAGATATGCGTACAGGGTGCCCCAGTGGCCGATGGATATATCGTTAATGGTCAACTCAGTCTAGGGGACGATGCGTTCTTTACACTTGGAAGTGGACAACGTGAAATACGGACTGGTGATCTGGGAATCATCAAGGATGGTGTCCTTTCACTGGTTGGCAGGCTCGATAATGCGGTAAATATCGCTGGATACAAGATCCACTTGGAAGAGGTTGAAAGAGCTGCAGCTCGAGTTGCTAACTCCACGAAACAATGTGGTGCAGTTTATCACCAAGGCAGTGGTGGATTTTTGGCGCTCGTGATTCCACGCGAATGGGAATCTCAGGTCACGACTTCTCGTCTTGCCGAATTTCTACCTTCCTATATGATTCCTCCCAAGATCGTAACTACGCAGAATGTTCCTAGATCAAGAACGGGAAAAATCGATCGGAGCGAGTGCCTGAAATTGGTAACACAGAGCGAACTCTACGATCACGACAGAATATCCCAAGGACAAATGCAGCGTAACAGTGTTCACGATCAAGTGCAAAATATCTGGGATATGGTCCTTGGAAAGAAGAGCCACGGTGAAGATCGTGATTTTTTCTCCGCAGGTGGAAATTCGTTGCGCGCTGTTCAGCTTTTGACCGCCATCGGTAAACAGTTTGGTGTTCGTGTCCCCTTGCGGAACTTCTATTCCAATCCAACGATTTCCTGCTTGGTCAGCTTGCTGATGCCTGTTGAGGAGCGCGAGCAGTGAATCCGGAAGTTTGGCAGCGTATTAGTTCAGCAACTACCTCTTGTTCCTCCACAGTCCTGATATTCCCTCCTACGGGTGCCGGAGCTCCTGCCTTTCAATCGATGTCTGTCTTAGAGGGGGATACTACAGTTTGGGGTTACTGCCCGCCTGGCAGGGGACAACGATTACTTGAACCCGGCATCAGAACCATGGGAGAGTTCGTCAGCAAGTTTCGATCATCCTTCGATATTCCGACTGGGCCGTTGATACTCGCCGGGGTTAGCTTTGGCGCGATGCTAGCGTTCGTAGCTGCTCATATTTTAGAAAATGACGGAATCTTCGCGACTCGTTTAGTTGCCTTATGCGGGCAAAGTCCTAAGAGTTACAGGGGGGAGCGAGAGGGATGGAACTTGGAACGTGCACGGCAGCGTATGCGTAGCTACGGATTGACTCCTAAAAGTATTCTGAACTCCGATGAATCCGATGATCTGTTTGTTCGCCCTACGCTCGATGATCTCTTACTGGCGGAATCGTGTTGTGGTAACCAACTTAAGCAGATTCATGTCCCTATAACCTGTGTTTCCGCTATTGATGATAAGATTGTTTCTTCCGAAGAGGCCATCCAATGGCGTGAAGCTACGAGTGAGACGTACAGATTGATCGAAGTGACCGGAGGGCATTATGCACATGAAGGTTTTAGAAGAAAGGAATGGTTAAATGTTTTCTCGTGACAGCGTAGTGGCTGAAAGAAACTGGGCAGTGTTGGTAGGTGTCACCACATCCGGATCTCATGCCTCAACGCATTGGTTTAAAAGCTTCTATGAAGCGTGCCAGAAGCGCCACATAATGATATGTGGCGTAGATTTCGAGGAAGAACTAAAGAACAAAATTCCGCCGATTTCTGTTGATTGTTTAATTAGAATATCCGGACCCTACAGGAGAAGCTTAGATGCTGATGAGATCGCTAAAATAGCGACAGAAATTGAAACCCGATGCCCTGGAAGGGTAGCTCTTTCAACGGCACTGCGCGAAAATTATCAGTTGCAGAATAGTCTTTTAGCTGAAGCTATTGGTGTTGCTAGAAATACTGCTGATTGTATTGAACGTATCCAAGATAAACCAGCGTGCCGCGATGCGCTTCGAAAAGCTGGTATCTATCAGCCACAAAGCTTGCGTATTGTTGGAGTGACTTCTGATGGGTGCCTACAATTTAGTGATGCATCAGGTGCTGTCGTTGAAAAACCAACCGATAGCCCAAGAGGCTGGATTGTTAAGCCATCCATAGGAATGGGCAGTGTTGGCGTTAGACACATCTTAAATGTTGAAGATACTTCTGGACTTGATGCTGTCGTTCTCGAGGGGAATTACTGCTTAGAAGAGTTTATCACGGGTATTGAGTACTCAGTTGAGGGTATTGCTATAGATGGACGGGTATGCATCTACACAACCACAGCAAAAACAACCAACGAAGATTTCGTTGAAATTGGTCATATCCAGCCAGCTGATCTGAACAGTATATCCAGCAAACTTGAATTTGAAGAACAGCTTCAAAGCTGTGTAAATGCGCTTGGAATTGAGTGTGGAAATCTGCATGTTGAATTTTGGGTCACACCTGAGAAAAAAATTGTATGGGGAGAATTTCACGTGCGTCAAGGCGGAGATTTTATTGCGCCGGATCTTGTGTCAGCTGTGCGACCAGGGATCGACTACTATGGAAATCTGATTGATTCTTTGTGTGGACTTCCTCTCCATCCTTTGCCTGAGATAACCCAGTGTGCTGCTTCAAAGTTTATCGAAGCCTCGCCTGGAGTGGTATCAGAGGTTTCGCTCTATGACAGTGTCCCTGAAGAAATCGATTTGTATTGGGAATGCTTCCCAGGAGAAGTAGCACATGCAGTAAATGGTTCGCATGCAAGGGTAGCTGCTATTGTTGCCCGTGGCAATGACGAGCATACAGTGACTCAGTTATTGGATCGCGCTGCTAATGCTTGCGCAGTGCGTGTCGCTCCTGTAAGCAGAGATTAGTTGCGTGGCAGTAGATTTTACGGCGAGCAGTGAAACACACACCATGACTATATTATGCGGCACGCTACGATAACCTTGTTCTCAGCTTTAAACATCGTCGTCAGTCGCGTGGCTGGAGTTGTCAACGTCCAATATCGCCATCAAGGGTTTTCTGTCTCCTCTAGGAAGGATTGCACCTAATTATGAATAATTTCTCTACGCACAAACATGTTGAGATGCGTGATTGGGTCGCTGCTAATATGAGTTCCGTGTTCACTATTCCCACAGCGGCTCGTGGTTGAGCTCTCGGTCGAGGTGTGTTCTGGCGTCATAGACCGACAGGCCATCAGCTATGTGAATGATCGGAACCAGTGAAGACAGCACCACTATTCGCACCCTTCGCCAACCTCTGGAACGACCGATAATCTTCGCATGAACCAAGAGCATAGATATAATGTCTAATATTCACTAGAGAAAGCTTTATGCATCGAATATGTCATACCAATATGAGCATTAAACTCGAAGATTCGTGCGGGAAGATAAAGTTTGTGATGAAGCGATTAAAGAAGCTGTTAGCGTCGTTGATTGGACTCAAGTCTAGGGGTGCCAGTGAAGACAATAGGGACACGAAGTAAACCGTCAAAATCGCGGCTTCCTGGGCGTGTATTCAACCTCATTATGGCAGACCAAGTTCTCAGCCAATCATCTTACTTTGCGTTGCTACCGGTCCTCCCTCTATTGCTTACATTGAAATTTGGAAGTACGCAGGAACGGCTCATCGCGGGGTCGGTAAGCGTGCTTACACTGATGACTCGTGGTGGTGCTCTATTTCTTGCTTCGCCACTTCACCGTTTATCAGTGCGAAGTTGCGTAAGAATTGCTCTTACTCTGATCTCGGTTTCTTACGCTGTTGTGGCGCTTACGGCAAACCCCTATGCGATAATTGCTGCTCTGGGCGCTGCGGGCCTAGGGTTCAGTGTTAATGGTACTGGTGTGCGAAGCTTTATAGCGCTAGCAACTCCTGATAGAGCTTCCCAAAACCGCGGTTTCGCTGTCATTCAAGTTGTCGCGAATTGCACTGCGGCGGTAGGTCCTATACTCGGTAATATGATACTTGATAGAAATATTTATGAGCAGTTTCTATTAGGAGTCAGTGTAGCGCTCTTTATCGCTGCGATATTAGCGCCAATGGCTGCCCCGAAAGGCGTGATGATGAGCGAAGGTTCCCTGAGGTCGCCGATGGGGATCAAAATTTTTCGTGAATTATTCAGGACGGCTGATGCGAGAAAAATAACGATTATAGCGCTGATAGGCAGTATCCTGATAGGGCAATTCTTTTCAAGTTTTTCCCTAGTCTTTTCTGCAATAGCGACAAGTTCTATGATGAGGTCTCTGTTCTATACAACTAATGGAGTGCTTGTCGTGTTGATTCAAATTCCTATATCTTTGCTTGTGGAACGCCAGCTAAAAATTGGAGTGAAAGTCCAGAAGATCATGATGTCAGGAGTGTGTACTCTTGGCATATCGATGCTATTCTTTAATGCTTCAAGGGGATTGCTTGGCGTAGTCCTTGTATTCTGTGGGGTGTTTATCTTTTCGTTGGGGGAGATGGTATTCACGCCAATTCTTAATGTTGCTTTTGCTAACCTCACCGAGGGCCGACCTGTCGTGGAATCGATGAACATGAGGCAGCTCACCTCTGCTGTAGGTGAGACGGTCGGTGTTTGGATAGGACTGTCCGTCTACAGCCAGTTGGAGCATGCCCATCTTGGCCTCATGTACTGGATTGCTTTGACAGCCCTGGCTGCTCTGTCGCTGCGTTGCAAATGATGATGGACAGTCCGTTCGATGGTTCCCAGACAGATCCTGTACCGGGCGGCTTTCTGGAAATTATGCTTGGAAGAAGCTACCGCGAGTCCTTTTACCAGATTGGACCATAATCGTACGGTTGTTTCGGAATGCTTTGTCGAACAGGGGTAGCTCTTAGAACTTTCCTCGGTTTACCGCGCCCGTTTTTATAAAGGTGTGGTTAAGGAGGTGCTATTAATGGCTATGGTTTCCTTTGAAGAGTGTCCTCAAGGGGTTGTTAGTGTCAGTGGCACGGTGCTGTTTCGAGGGTGGTCTGAATATGCTGCTTAATGGCAGTGTGAAGCGTTTTGGTGTTGGTGTGGGCTGTGTTGAAGTTGAATGGGCCGAATGTATCGAGACCGATTATTTGAGGTGTCTTAACTGATGTCGGCCGTTTTCGCCTTGGCCGGCTCGGGTGCGTCGGGGTGATGAGGATGTTGAGCCGGTGCGGTGGGCCACGATCGGATTTGATGGTGCGGGGCGGGTAATCGAGGTGGTGTTTGTTCGTGGCGCTGACGGGTCCGTATTGGTGATTCACGCGGATTGGTTGACGAAAGGGTTTCTGGCTTAGATGAGGAGGGCGAGATGAGTGAGTTTGTTGCCGACAATGGTGTTTTATTAGCGATGAGATGGTCAGTCGGTGGGCTGGTGAAGCTGAGTCAGGTTTTGAGGGGTTGCAGGTCGAGTCGTTCGGGGGTCGAGCTTGGGAGGAAGTGGAGACTGAACCCCTGGAACCTTGCACGATCCGAGTGAGTGCCAGCGTGTGGAGGCTGATCGAACGGGATGTGTCCCGGCAGGGCATGACCGTGTCTGCGTGGACTTGTCAAGCGCTCACCCGTGAGGTCACCCAGACCCTCAAAGCTAGCTGAGGGTCCAAGAGCCAGGGGCGCGTGGAGTCGTTGTGGGGCCGTGGTTTCCGTCGAGGCTGACGTGGGCCAGGTGCTCGAAAACGGCAGACCAGATGTGAGGCCTGCTGGCCGAGGTGCGAAAGTATCGAGATGCGCACTGGCTCGTGCTCAGACCGCAGAGGGAAAACTCGCCAAGTCCGACCTCGGACGTGCCCGACTTATCGACCAGAACCGGGCTTACCGGGCACAGTTGCGACACGATTTCTGGACATAGCACCCTGAGCCGGCGACCCGTTGCCCCTTCATGTGGTAATATCTTACTGCCTTTCGATTAAATCGACAGAAAGAAAAACAGTGAATCTCATTTCATTTGTCTGTGCATTCATTAATCCTCCGTTGAACATTAGCTCAATTTCTCTTTACTGATAAATTTATGAGCAAACGAGAAATTCTCCGCAGGGAACAAGAGCGCGAATCACTCAAGATGAAGCGCCGTAAGATCACCTATGTCGCCGTGGGCGTACTGGCCCTCTCTCTTATCATCTTTGGTACGATACTTGCTATTAATAAGTCCCGCCAGGGTCCCGCTATAGAGACTTCCCAGGATACGATCTCTAAGGCGATTGTCTCCATTCCTAAAAGCGTTTATGACAAGGTTGGCCCCGGTTCTTCGGAGCTCCAGGTCACCAAGATTGGGAATAAACCTGACAAGGACGGCAAGGTAAAGCTCTTTTATGTGGGGTCTGAGTTCTGCCCCTTCTGCGCGATGGAAAGACTCCCTCTCGCGGCAGCTTTGTCTCGATTCGGAACCTTCAGCGGGCTAAAAGACACCCTGTCAAGCCCGGCAGAAAAGGAACTTTCCAACATTCCTACGATTACTTTTAGGAACTACAAGTACAGCAGTAAGTATGTTGACTTGGACGCCTATGAGTTAGCCGATAGGGAAGGTCGGCAAATAGCAAACTTGCCGGAATCTAAGCAAGATATATTTAGCAAGTACAACCCAGGACGAGGCATCCCTTTCTCCTACTGGGGCGACATCACCACATCGAATCCCAGCTACATGCCTTGGATGGCGAGGGAAGATCCGAAAAACGTGGTAAAAGCTCTTTCTAATCCAAATTCAAAAGAAGCGCAGGCGATCGTAGGAGGGGCGAATCTCTTCACTGCCGAAATTTGCTCCAGGACTGGTAACAAACCTGCGAACGTCTGCACGTCGCCTGGCGTGAAGGCAGCAGCTGAAAAACTGAGGTGACCCGCAGCCTTGGTCTAGGCGCATGGCAAGACAAAACCCCTCCTGAGCAAGTCCAGTTCAGGAGGGGTTTCTGTGAGTGCAGGCTTGAGGCTGAGGGTGTGGTTTAGGCCGTGACCTCATCGCTTACGCGGTGTCTTGATCGGGTCGAGTCTCGAGCTGGTCACGAAGGGTGCGCTGGTAAGGGGTGTGGGGTCTTGACGCGGATCTGGTGGGCTCCTGTGAGGGGTGCAGCTCCTGTGGGAGTTGTCTCTTCATAAGATCTCGGAGTTGGTGTCGGCTGGGGGATCGTTGTATGTGGGCTGGGTTTTCTTCTCACACCACGCCGATACATAGATGTACTGATGCACTGATACATGTGTGTAATGATGCAGATATGTCACGGGTTATTTCTGTTGTTAACACCAAGGGTGGGGTTGGGAAGACGACCACGGCGGTCTACCTGGCTACGGCCCTGTCTTGCCAGGATCGGGTCGTCTTGTTGGATGCCGATCCGCAAGGATCGGCGACGTCTTGGGCTACTGATGCTTTTGAGGCCGGTGACCGGCTGAATTTTGAGGTCCGCCCGGCTAATGCCCCCATTGTCAGGCGTTGCCGTGACATCGATGCTGACTTGGTCTTTATTGACACTCCTCCTGGTGACTCTCAGACGGTTACCGCAGCCCTCGAGGTTGCTGATGTGGTTATTATCCCGACTGAGTCGGGGGACCTGGACATGGATCGGGCCTTGATGACCTATCAGGTGGCCCACGGCACGCGCCGGGCCCTGCTGTTCAACAAGGCCGATTGGACCAGGCAATACCGTGACGCCTATGAGGGGGCCGCCGCTGTCGAGGGCCTTGACATTCTCGACGCGGAAGTTCATCGGCGGGTCGCCTATCGGCAAGCCATCGGGACCCGGCCAACAGATCTAGGAGAGTTCGCCCAGGTTGCTGCCCAGATCCAGGAGATGCTGAAGTGAGTAAGAACCGCAAGCCCACCGCCGCAGACAAGGCCAGCCGTTACACCGGTCGGATGGCGGCAAGCCAGGGGGCCAGTGTTGCCGAAACTTTCCAGTCGGCCAAGACTCCGATCACCGCGTTCAACGTCAAGCTACCCACCGCTACCCACACGGCGCTGAAGATGAGGGCCGTCGAGGAGCACACGACTATGAACGACCTTTTGCGCAAGGCCCTGGAACACACTTACGGCTTCCCCTACGACCCCTACCAGTGAAGGACGAGACACCACGCCATGACCTGGGAGCGGTTTTAGCTGGTGGTGGGGGGCTGGGATTGTAAGGGTGTTGCGGGGTTCGTGTTGGTGGTGGGTGTTACAGGTGTCTAGCAGGGTAGGTTGGTGCACATGATGATAGGTGTATAGCTGTATGTGTATTTATGCACCGGGTTGGTGGTGGTTGGGGGTGGTGTGGGCTTATCGGTAGATGTCGCGGCGGTGACCGATGGACAGGGCGAGGATGATGAGGCGGTTATCGTTGAGTGTGCATATGAGGCGGTAGTCGCCGATGCGGTAGCGCCACAGTCCGGAAAGATCACCGGTGAGGGGCTTGCCGTGGCGGCGGGGATCGTCGGTGTTGTCGATGTTTTTCGTGATCCAGCCGTGAATGAGTTTTTGGGTGTAGCGGTCTAGCTTTTTGAATTCTTTATCGAACCGGCTAGTGGTTTCGATCTGCCAGCTCATAGGTCACACTCGTCCCATAGCTCGCTGATGGGACGAGACTGGTAGTTGTCGTTGGCGTAGTCGGTGAGTGCGTCGTGTGCTATCTGAAGGTCGAACTCGTCGGCGATGCGGTCGAAGAGGGCTTGCTTGAAAGCCTCGCTCAGGGATTGTGAGTGTAGGCGGGCGTAGGAGTCCGCTAAGCGGCGCTCATGGTCGGTTAAACGGATCGAAAAACTCATGACGTCACCTCTATCCTCAATGACTGTGTAGTACAGTGTACTGCTCAGGGCGGGGGAGTCCACTCCTCGACCCCGCGTAGTACGTATCAGGGGTATGGAGATTCAGGCGGCGGGAACGGTTCCCCTGTCGGGGGGTGAGGGGCGACCGGGGTGAGCCGGTCGCCCCGTGGGGCTCACTGTGCGGTGAGCTGCAACGCCTCGGCAATCGCGTGGGAGGTCTTCGCGACGTGCTCGGCGGCAGCTTCAATCGCGGCGCCGTCTGCTTCCTTCGCCCAGCCGGCAACGTACCCGGCTGAAATGGGTGCAGAGTCCAACCCCTCAAGGGCAGGCCCGTCATGCTGTCAGCAGATCTGCCAGTTGTGGGTGCTGGTGTCGTAGCAGACGCCGGTGTCGGTGTCGTCGGTGCGGTTGGTGGCCCAGCCGGTGGTGGAGTCGTCGAGGGTGATGTGGTGGAGGTCGGGTTGAGTGTTGAGCCAGTGAGTCCCCTCAGCTTGGGGTAGGCCATCGAGGATGGCTAGCAGGTGGGAGATGGTGGCTGTGCGGGTGAGCGTGAGGATGGTTTTGGATGTGTTGGTGGTGTCGATGGTGAAGCCGTAGTTGGCGAGTGCAGCGGTCACATCGGTGGGCTGGTCGGTGTAGATGCGGTTGGTGAGTACGGAGCAGTTGGGGCCTTCGCCGTAGATGCTGATCTCCACGCTGGTGCCGTGGTAGTGGGCTTCGTAGGTTTCGTCGATCATCCATGTTGTGGCCCAGTCGGCGTCGACGAGGGTGTAGGGGGTTCGGGTAGTGGGAAGTCCGATGTAGGGCTTGGTCACCATGTTGACGTGTGCGGTGTACTTCATCGTTGATTCCTTTCCCGATCTCTCGTTCTGCTTATAAATATATAGCCCGGTAGACAGACTGTCAAGAGTACTGGATAAATAATCCAATACGCTCGACTTAAAGGATAGTTGAGAGAATAACTCACATGTGAGATGCCATCAGCGGCGCAGAATGCCCCTCCTGGCCCCTTGCCGCCTCTTTGGGTGGCCAAGGCTGTAAACCGCAGCAATACAGGCTTAAAGGTGCCCCGAAGGGGCGCCTATCCACGCGCTCACCCGACGCCGAAGGCGTCGGCAGGCCCTGCCCGAAGGGCAGCGGCCGCCCCCCGAGCGGAAAAGCACACGGCCG
>ERZ501049.125-NODE-125-length-19754-cov-30.202904_pt1 | contig 19754 bp, 13 predicted proteins | sample MGYA00510866_ERZ501049 | MGnify/ENA primary metagenome ERZ501049 (study PRJEB25958, sample SAMN03398519) | human skin metagenome | study: EMG produced TPA metagenomics assembly of the Human Skin Microbiome Metagenome (human skin metagenome) data set. | reverse complement strand
ACCGGCTCGCGCGGCGTGCGGCACACTATGTCTGGATACAAATACGATGAGGAGGGCAGTCAATTCATGACGTTTGTTTTGACGTCTGCCCTTGCCTTCCTGGTGCCGTACACGTACCGCACCATGCGCCCGAAGCATGACTCAGGTACGCCGTTTCCAGCCAGTTTCAGCCCGTCTTGTGTGCCTGTATCATATACTGACATCTGCAGCGGCTGTTCAAGGCTGGCTTGACCAGCGTGGTCATAAAGTCGGTGTTGTCAAGCACATGGTGAAGTCCTCACCTGTGTACACGCTGATGCGTGGTGCTATTCTCGTGTGTGGCTGGGCAGTTGTGGTCTATCTATTCCGACGCGTCCTAGAAGCAGCCAAGAACTCGGAGCTGAATTTGTATGATCCGTTTGCAATTCTTGGCATCGCAGCTTCAGCAACGGAGCGCGAAATTCGCCGTCGCTACCGCCGTTTGAGTCTAGAGTTTCATCCTGACAAGGTCGGCAGTGTGTCAAACAAAACGAAGGAACAGATCGAATCGCACTACATTGAGATTACCAAAGCATACAAAGCGCTTACAGATGAGGTCACGCGTAAAAACTACGAGGAGTATGGCCATCCTGATGGCCGACAAGAGATGTCAATGGGCATTGCCCTGCCGACATGGATCGTCGACAGCAAGCACAATGTGCCGGTTCTTCTCATGTACGGACTGGTCTTTGGTGTAGGACTTCCCCTGCTCGTTGCTCGATGGTGGTATGGCACGCGCTCACGTACAAAGGATGGTGTACTGAATGCCACTGCGCTGTCGTTCTTCTTAAAGCTCAAGCCGGACGTCTCGGCGAATGACATTCGTCTCATGATGGCTCAGTCAGAGGAACTTTCTCGCGATCTGGTCGGCCGCTTGTCTGCGTCCGATATGCCTGCGTATGAGCAACTCGAGAAAAAGACCATCGATGCGTATCGTGAGCTACGTGGCTCAGACCTCGTGCCTGAGCACGTACCTGTGAATGTCCGACGTGCCTTGGTACTCTTTACTGCATATATGTACCGCATTGAATCTGGCAATCTGCATGTTGAAACGATCAAATACGACATTGGCTACTATGCAGAGAAACTGCTCAGGAGCTTGATGGCCATGAGCACTGCGCACAGTCGTCTGAATCAAACGAATATGATTCGCGATATGCTTGCGCATGTGGTTCAAGCTGTGCCTCTAGATGGTGGACGTGTGTCGGAACTGCTTCAGCTCCCGCATATGACGCTGCACCTAGCAAAGAAGCTTTGCTCAATAGAGCCTGTTGCAAAGTTGGGCTTGCAGGGTCTGTGGAAAGTGCCCGAAGCGGAACGCCACGCCTTGCTTGTGGGGGTCAAAGACGGCATGAGCGAGGAGCAGTACCGTACCTGCATCCGTGCAGTGGGTGAATGGCCGCGCATTGAGCTGGTCGATGCATACTATACAGTCATTGGAGAGGAGCGCGTGAGTGCAGGGTCACTTATGCACCTCGTGTTGAAGCTGCGTCTTCTGTCGATGAAGCGTGATGGATCGATTTTGCAGAATGGGCGTCGGTTGGATGCACGCGACAAACGTGATGATAACGTACGCTCCGGTTTGACGGAAACAGAGACTATTAGTGAAGCTAATGCAGGTCGTGAGCCGATGGGCTATGTGCATGCACCATACTTCAAGGAAGAACGTTCACCAGGTTGGTTCATGCAGATGGGCGATCCCAAGTCGGACCACTTGATCATGTCACCGACACGGTTCGGTGAACTGAGTGTTTCGCAGCTACGTGTTGTCACAGCGCCCATTGTGGCTCCACCGGAGCCGGGTATCTACACATTCCAAGTTGAAATCAACTCCGACTCGTATCTTGGATCAAAAGCCGTCAAGGTTATGAAATTGAACGTGTCGGAGGCTGTAGCGCCCAATGAGGACGAAGAAGATGAAATTTCTGACCCAGAAGAGGATACCATTGCTGGTCAGATGGCGCTTATGCGGGGTGAGCGTGTGAAGCGATCGAATGTTGTGTACCAAGAGGACGATGACGATGATGATGAGGAGGACGACGACGACAACGACGACGATGATGACAGCGATGAAGATGAAGATGATGACAATGATGACGATGACAGTGATCGCGATGGGAAGAACAAGGGACGGGCAAGTCTGAGCAAGGATAGTGACTCCGATTCAGATTAGTTCACAAGCCATGCTATATCGTATGGTCCTCTCTTTAGATGAGTTCTCTTGTGCGTCCTAATTTCTTCTCTATGTTAGCACTATGAATTGTTACCCCCAAACTGTTGCTGAATACTCGCTTGGTTTCTTGCACGTCCCGCGGCACGTTTTCCGGACTGGAACCGATCATACATCTGGCGCGCTACGGTTTCGGAACGATCGCCCCATGCATAGCTTAGAAATGGCGTACCGTCTGCATTAGGTTGTGGAGGCTTGGGCCAAGTCATGATCTGTGAATACAAGCATAGTTTCGAGAGTGCTGCGGGCGACGCTGATGCACGGGGTGTTGTTGCCGCTGACGAATCTGGGGCGACTAAAGCCCGTAAGGATGTATTCATAGGAGGAACTTCGCAAGCTTCGAAATGATCGTCTCGCCATGCAAATTCACTCACAGACGGACCAGACCCCATCCCAGGTCGGTCATCACAGCACAGCCACAGCTTGGGCGCCCCTGAACGATCCCCGCCGGAAGCCTCTGGCACCAGCGATACGTCAAGGATCGGTGCGTTCATCCGACACGTGACAATGACAGGCAAAGCCGGCGTTGATCGATCCTTCGTGAGATGATCAAGCGGTACAACAAAGACAGCACGGGCACCCTCAATGCATACGAGCAACCAATCGCGATCGTCCGAAATAAAGTGTGAAAGGTGGTGAATCACGAGCGAGGGTTGCGAATCGGCAGTGGACGAATTGCATTCTTGGTGCTCATCGGATTTCTGCCGCTTGGTCTCCGGCTCTGTCTTATGTGGGTCAAACACAGTGTCTTTCGCCGCCAGATTCCCTGCATCTTTCTCTCGACGTCTCTCGATGGCCGCATCCACAGTGACATGCTCGAGCAACGCGTGTACATCCAAATGAACGGTTGCATGGAGACGGTACTTGCCATCAGCATGGCAACACCATACACGTAAACAAGCACCGCCATCACTCGTCACAAGCACTGGTTGGGATGAACATGGCAAGCCAGCGCGACTTGCACGATCAGCAGGAACCACAGTTAGAGCACCAACACAACTGCGTGAGCCGAGGAGATACTGTTCCACAATATGCGCGGCACGTCGAGGGCCCCAGCGTGAAATCCTAATATGTTCGTCACGATCACATGTCACAATGCTTTTAGGCGATGTTTCATGGTCCCTGAGAAATGCCAGGCAAGTTACCATGCTAACATGACCGAGTTTGGGCTGCAATGTCTGGTCGTCCGTGTCCGCATCTGCGACAATAGCAGATGGTTCTTTTTGCTGCGGCTGCTGTTGTTGTGGCTGATCTAACATATATCTTGATGGATCGATTTCAAAACTCCAAACATCACCGAACTTGTCGGCCACAATGATTTCGTCGTCCTGGACCCATTGCATGGCGGCTGTTCGCTTCGCAAGGCGTTGAACAAGCACCTCTTGGCCGTATGCTACATTCGATGTATCCCATACTCGAAGCACTTTGTCGTCTGATGCGACTGCCACGTATGTTTCACGCGGTGATATAGCACATAGTCTAGGAAATCCTGCCAGTGATACCGGTGCAACGGATGGATCTACACACGCGTCCAACGCGGCTAGGCGCTCGCCTGTGCGGACGTCGTACAGGAGAATATTTCCGCCAGTGAGAGCAACCAAGTACTTTTTCGATGCAGCAATCGCATGGACTGGCAAAGTCGCCAGAGAATCGCCGTTGCTCATTATATATTCTGGGACAACACTTGCCAGTTTAAAGCGTACAAGACGCACTATAGAAACGTGTTGGGTGGAATCGCGCGGCCAGTGGACGACAAGAAAACTTGGGTACACGCTTGCACTGCATGTATGGCCGCGTCCAGCCCATTTGCGTTGCTTCATCCACTCGATACCGCATGGCCAGCGACACCAGCTAAACAACTACGCTTGGTTTGACGCAGTTCTCATCGTCGTAGGTAATGCATTGGAAGACCAAGTTTTTTTTTCTTTCTTTCAGCATCCATGTAGTATCCTACACGCTATGAACAGGATTATTCATCGTCAGTGTCGGGTTCACGCTCGCCACCATACTGGAGCCAGCGGTTCAGACGCAAGCGACGGCGTTCTTCTTGAGCCTTCTTCTCATTTCGCGTCATCTTCTTCTTGCCCTTCTTTGCCTTCAATTTCGACATGTCTTCATCGTCACTAGGAGCAGCACTCGCCGGAGCACTTGGTGCAGCACTTGCAGGAGCACTGGGCGCTGCACTGCCTGGCGCACTGGGCGCCGCGCTGTTCGGCTCAGTGCCGGCCGGTGTATTGGGGTTGGAGTCGGCAAAGTTCTCGCTAGCAATGTCGGTGCGCATCTTCGATACTATGCGACCATTCTCCACGTTCCAAATCTCTGGACACAAGGCATTGATGAATTCCTGATTGTGCGAAATGATGAGGACGGCACCTGCCCATTCGCGAATCGCAACAGCCAAACCACCGAGCGCCTCTCGGTCCAGGTAGTTGGTTGGCTCATCGAGCACAAGCACCTGCGGATTGTTCCACAAAGCAGCAGCCAAGACGACCTTGACCTTCTGACCACCACTGTAGCCGCCCATCGCATTGTTCTCGGCAATTTCGCCGTTCAGACCCACGGCCTCCAGTTCCGAACGGATGGCCTTCTGGCTCAAGTCACGGCTTCCTGCACCCTCGCGGGACGCGTCAAAGTCGTCAAACTTCTGTACAAGCTTCGAGAAGCCAAGTTCCAGCAAACGCTCACGAGGAATCCACGTGTTGTACTTGTGCTCCAGGCCGACCCACTTGATCTCATACTGGTAGCTCTTCTTCAGCTTGCTACGTCCGACGATAAACTCGATCGTGCGTTTCTCACCCGTCTGGGCCACAATGGGGACCTTCATCTGCTCGGCCTCTTCAGCGCTCAGCTTTCGGGTGGCCTTCTCGGTAATTTCACGGTCATGGCCGTCCTGGTACCGCCAGCGAATGTATTGGCACGCAGTCTTCTCCAAGTGCTGCTCGAGATGGTGGAATGCGTGTTGGGCCATCATTGCCACACGCAGGTTAGGGTGTTTTTCGACCTTGCCCTCATTGGGCACAATTTCGCCTGTCAGCACCTTGATGAGTGTACTTTTACCTGCACCATTGGGCCCAACGACACCCACACGGCTCGACAAGCTGACAGACACAGAAGCATCCACGAGCGAAGGGCGCGGCATGGTGGGATAATGTACGGTGACGTGTGAAGCTTTGAGGATCGTGCGTGTGTTCGAACGCACACCCATGAGAGAGCCCGGTGGTGGGAAAGTGAATTTGACTGACGTCGCAGCCAGGGAGTAGTAGCTCTTAGCCTCCGGGCGCGTCTTGACAAACTCAGACAGGTTGCCGTGGTAATACTTGAGTTTCTTGTGCTCGTAGTGGATGATCTCCGTGCAAATGTTGTCTAGGAAGCTCGAGTCGTGCGACACGGTCAGCACAGTCACATTCGTGTTGGAAATCAGGTAGTTCTCTAGCCAACGCACCGAACCCACGTCCAAGTGGTTCGTTGGCTCGTCGAGCAGCAAAATATCTGCTCCAATCAACATAGCACGAGCTAGCTCAAGCTTCATCTTCCAGCCACCACTCAGACTGCCCACAGGCGTCTGCTGCCGCTCTTCGTCGAAGCCGACAGAGTGCAAAGCTTCGGCAACTTCGTCGCGGTTCTTGCCCGCAAGCTTCGGATCCGACACGACAAAGTCGAGAATTGGTTTCGAGCCGTCCTCACCCTGTAGCGAGTGCTCAACCATGACAGTGCGAACCTTATCCTGCTCTGGGTACCCCTCGACTTTGCCATCGCGCATAGCCTTGAGCAGCGTCGACTTACCACTACCATTGGCTGCGACAATACCGTAACGACGACCACGATAAAGACGCAGACGCGTGTGATTCAAAAGGAGCAAACCACCATATGCAAGACTGAAGATGGTGTCGCACAGCTTCTCGCCATCCAGCTCACTGCCGTCGTCCTCTGGCTTGCCAAAGCGCTCAAAATCAAGCTTTTCATACTCTTCGCGTAGCAAGTTCGTCGCGTTCTGCGCGCCCTCCGTAGTTTCACACACACGCCGAAGGTACGGCAGCACATACACATCGTTCCATGGCTCCGCTTGCACGATGCGCTTGTCGGCCAAGCGGACCACGACGCGAGAGACATATTCGAGGCCAGTACGGGTGAAGGCATCGCCAAGAGCCGAAAACACTACACCCGTCGGCACGCGAGGCTGGACAGCATCTGCAAGACGCTGGAGGGCCTTTGAGCGTGCTTCAGCCAGTCGAGCAAGAGGATCCGTACCTTGAGGGTCCTGCTTCGATGCATCCGCTGCGGCAAACGCCGTACGAAGTGTGTGAACTGCACTCTTCGCATGCTCACGGACTTCGGGGAAACTGGCTCCTTCTTCAATACGCTCGACAGATGGCAGCAAGCCAGGCAAGTATAGCGCTGCCGTGTGTGGATCACGGACCAGCTTACACAAGTTATCAACGATAATAACAGACTGCCGCTGGACTGTCTGGCTACGCTCGTTGAGAGCGCGACTAAGCAAAGGAACCATGACAGCCAGTGCTGGGCCAGTGACTTCAGCGACAAAGGTAATGGAGGACAGCTTCTTGATGCATGCAGGGACCGAGTCAGGACGAGCCATACAGCCGACCAGGTCGGGGATGAACGGTCGAATATCATTGTTGTCAATCACACCACACACTTTTGTGGCTGTCTTGATGGCCTGCTTGGACACTTCAGCCTTGGTTTCGTGCATGGCCTGCGTCAAGACAGGGGTCATTTGTGTTAGTTCGTCGCCGACCTGTTCATACGCAAGATCAGCGAGGCGCCCAATGATCTTGAGCGCACCGACCTTGGCCTGCCACTTGGCCGTGCTGGACATGATGACGCCATACAGCACATCCAGAAGTTCTGCCGCTGCCTCCGGGGGGAACAAGGGAACGATTGATGCCATGGCACTTTCAGCCGCTTGTTTCGCCTTCTCATTCTTGTCCGCATACGTTTCGAGCAACGGAGCAATAGCGGGAATAAGCCACGGTTCCGCACCCAGAGGTAACGGCGCATTTTTCCCGGCAACCTTGGATGCGATAGCACCGAGTCCGATGGCTGCGCGCTCGCGATCTTCTGCATGTTTCTTGCTCTTGAGCTTGTCCAGCAAAGCCTCAAGAATCCGCTCAGACATGAGCGTACGTACGCCGTGCGTGTTAATATGTTCTGTCAACACTTCTGCATGTCTGTGTGCGTCTTCTGTGCTACCGCTTTCCCATAGCGGCTGCAGGGCCGCACACATTTCGACCATGCTGCCCGTTGCTCTTAAGGTTGGGTAGGTAAGTTGTATTTTTTTTAAATTTTGACCGGTTGACCAGCTAGAATGGGGTGTTGCCAAGGCTGCTACAGTCCTGGAAGGCCATGCATGCAAGGCGTTTTTGCTTGCCAGAGAAAGAGAAAAAAAAAAGTGCAGCCATCTCGTGGCCCTCGTGCATGCAGTGATGACTAATCGGAAACGAGGAGGACAGCGCGTGCGCCTCTTAGCGTCGATTAAGCGAGCCTTTCCATTCTTCTGCGACAGCGCCGCACACTCGGTCCACCCCGATACGTCACGAACAAGCGATCGGGACGAAAATACGCATCTTTCGCATACACGAGCACTATGGATCTCCTTCATCATCCCAAGCCGCATACATGAGCACGCTCAACGCACGCAGGTCGCGACAATCGACTACTGCATCCACATAGTCATTCGGTGTCGCATTCAGGGCCACTTGCGCCTGCTGCGACACGAGTGGCAGAACCTTGGCCAGTAATAATGGCTTGTCGATACGGCGCGCCTCGTTCACCCGCACACCGAAAGACGTTGCCATATGACTCAGAAACAATGAAAACACTTGTTCACAGGCAGAAGAAACCACGTGCGCAAAGTCAGGCGAGTCAATATAGTCCTTTGTTTCATCGAGCAGGGCACGCAGAGCTGGCGTCACAGCCTCGTCCAACGACGCAGCCGGATCTAAAGCACCGGCATCACGTAGCATGCGTGCCTCTTCATGCTCTGATTCGGGCAGAAGAATCCCGCTAAATCCAGTAGGCCGGCCCCAAAAAGCATGTGAGTGAGTATCGAAAGACGATGGTTTTTCCACACGCTCCCTTATCCGGTCAACAAGCGCCTCAAAGTGGCCATATGTAAGCATCGTCTTGAGGGGTATATCCGCCAACTCATCTTGCACAGCTTGCCGCACATCGGCAGCAACTTCGCGCCATCCGTAATGAAGGAACCAGTAGCTGGAGGTCAGGTACTTCTTTTCTGTATCTTGCGATAGGCGTTCGTCCACACCAAACATGTCATCACGCGTGACCGTGTCAGAGCCGTCGCCATGCAACTCGATGAAATGCGACTCATCCACAGCACCTAAATCGCGTTGGGCGCGAGCATAAGCGTCGCGTTTCGCCTGGTTCTCGAGCGCTGTCAGGTAGGCACGCCGGCCCAGCAAGTTTAATTGAATGTATGTCTGCAATGACAAAAACACCAGTGTATACAGAGTTGTAAATGTGCGTTCAAATGACTTGAGCTTGATCTCATTCCATAGGCGCAGCTTTGTGGCGCGGCGCTCGTCCTCGCTCACAGACGATGAGCCTGTATCGACAGATGGAGATACAGATGTAGCCGGAGTCTCGGAATCAGCAACCACGTCGTGCTTGGTAATCGCAGGAAGTCTCGTCGTTGCCGAGATAGGCTCTGGTGGTTTTTCAGAGACCAGGTCTAACCCACTTTGTGGACTCATCTTTTTTGGAGTGGCATGGTCAGCTCGTGGCGAGTCGCCAACCATCTTACTAGTTTCCGCATGCTCAATCACATTGGTATTGGCATCTGCATCTGCATTCTCGCCAGCCATCGCTACTGCATTTGGTGCTTCAAGCTGGGGCGTCAAGCATTGCGGCGTAGAAAACTGGGGGGTTGCACTCTGTGACAAAGACTCCGGCACTGACTTCGTAGCGCTAACAGCAACGGTGGCAGGTGCATCTTCATTCGATACAGGACCCTCCGCCGGTCCTTCCTGAGCGTCCAAGGGCGATAAGGAAGAAGCAGCCGCCGACACCGGCGGCGTCGTTGTTTCCGCTGTGGGTGTTTCCGACATCTCTGACGTCGATACTGGCTGCGAATGAGATTCACTTACGTTTCGTGTTTCAGATGCCGCAGATGGTGTCGTGCGAGGGGGGTGAATACTTTTCTTGTTTTGTTCTCGAAGTGCATGGCTGATGGACTCGACATCCATTTCTGCAAAGATCTGCGCTGAGAGCGTAGGCAACAATGCCATAATGGTGAAGTTGCAGTCTTCCTGGTTTTGTAAAAACCGACGGCGCAAATTTTCTCGCGCAACACGATCACGTAGCAAGCGCTCTTGCATATCATTGAACTTGGCCAATGCAAACTGGGCTAGCATGTACAGACCACCGACTATCCCTGTGGCCACGGCCGCGACACGCAGGCCACGCTTTGCCCATAAACGCCCTCGCTCCGACATTCGCGCCATAACGGGAACGAACAGATCGATAGCCTGATGGACAAACGTGCGTGATCGTGCGATCGATTGAATGTGTGGATCAGGCCCCGGATTCGCCTGCAGACCCCGAGCTGTTCTCCGCTACGTGACGACCACTTAAATCCTCGGCAATGACCAAATGCACTTGGTGCCAAAGAGGCGCGCTGTCCTCCCCCAAGAGGCAAGCCTCACACAACTTCCGCCGTCGAAAACCAGCCGAAGCGCGAGTGGAGCATGTTGGGCGTGAGTCCGTGCCTATGCCTAGTAGGTCCGTGGGGCAAGGACGCGTCTCCTGCTCCACAGCCGTAAGCCAACTTGTGTTTCGTAAATCGCGGAGTGTTGTGTGGACAGTAAACGACCGCCAGCCATGAGTAGTGCGCGAGTGATCGATGCGTACGTATGGTGCTTGTGCATGTTTCATATGTTTGCCTAATACCAGACTTTTTGAACGCACGGTCGACATTGTGCAGTCACTACCGCCGAATGGGCCGATCCAAACATCATATGAAGAAAAACTCGTGCTGTATGGGTACGTATCCCGACCGTTTCATGAGAACCTCAAAGGTTGTGCTGACAATGCCCCCTCCCCTTTTTGATTTCACTTTTTTTTTTCTCTGCAGACTCTATAAGCAGGGTATGATATTTTGGCCATAGGCCGACGCTGACGAGATGGCAGCAACAGAAGGCGATGTACAGACAAGGCGTCCAGGCATGTTCGACATGCTAGGACGTGCCAAATGGGATGCCTGGGCTCGGCAACGTGGGTTTTCATCACAAGATGCCAAGCAGCTATATATTGAGAGCATGTTGAATGTATGTATTCCCAATTTGATGCTTTCTATGGTGCGTTAACGCGCAGATCTTACGCCGCTTTGAGGACCGTCCATTGGCCATTTCGCTGATGAGCGAGCTGGAAGCATACAGTGGTGACGTAGCCGAGCAGGTGATGAGCGGTATGTGTATAAAATGGGCGCTTGCTTGCCACTAATATTCCCACAGGCACACTTGCGGAGACGGCCAGTATGCAGTCGTCAAGTTTTGCTCGCAGCCCATCGCAGCAAGCTAATGAGTCGGTTGTGAATGAGGATGAAGAAGAGCTATTGCAAGACCGTGCAGAACCAAAGATGGAGAATGACACTGGTGCTGGTGCTGATGCTGATGCTGATGCTGATGCTGGCACCAGTATAAATTTTCGTGAGAGTCAAGGTCTCCTTGATCCCGTGTCTACCCAGGAACGGTTCACGACCCATGCACCACGGATGATGATGGCATCTTCTCATGGCACACATACCAACAGTGGCTCGCATGAAACAGTCACTGCTAGTGATCTGCCTCGCACAACTCGCACCAAAAGAGACTTGCTGACCACATCGCAACCGCAGTCAAGGGCAGCTGACGTGTCTAGAGTGTCTGTTCCTACGGCTGCATCTGTGCCTGCGCGACATAGTGCGAAAGTACGGCAACGCTCATCTGCCTGGCGAGATCATTCATACGTCAGCAGTGATCGCGGGGGTGCAGCGCCATCGTTCACATCCGCACAAGACTCACGTTCAGCGCACATGGGACCGATGGGCAGGTATGCGTCGTCGATCAGTGGCCGCTCGAGTTTGTTGCAAGGGGCACGAACGCGTACGACGGCCGCGGTTGCTGCTGCTACTACTGCTACTCCTATCCCAGCGGACACAGAAACTGTCGGTGCTCCATCTCCCACGACATACCACACACTCCATGCAAAGCCGACAGCCGAACTAGACCAGACGCTTCGGGCGATCCAAGCATCTCTTACGGCACTTAAGGAGCGCTTGGACCGCACAGAGTCGAGCATGACACAGCCGCAACGGCAAGCAAGTTTGACACGCACCTTGCTCCATCACACCATGGCAGCTTCACATGCGACATTACAGGATATCGGAGCATGTCTCGGGCTCATTGCACAGCCAAACGACACCCTTGCGCCCAGTTACGAGGCTTGGCGCTTACACGGAGCGAAAGGATCGCGGGCCTACTCGTTATGGCCGCTTCTGCGCTCGCCATTCAAGTTTGCCTCGATTGTCGTGGGACTGGCGCTGCGGATTCTGTTGGACATGTCGTCCCTTTTCGTGTTGGCAAGCCTCCTGATAGCCGCACTCCGTCGTCTGTCTGGTCGAGGTGATCCATGGATTGCGTGGCGGTTGCTGGGCCGACTGAGTGCGCGTGTAGCATTCTTATCGCGAGCAGCGAATCGGCGCGCATTTCTGCGCACGCTGTTGGCGGGTGTACTGCTAGGCGGCGTCACGATGGAATCTACCCGGCATATATCGCAATAGATATGCTGTCCACTCACGATGCAAAAGACCGGCAGCCATTTGGCGTCACAAGTATGTCGCATGGTTGGTCTGCTGCATCACGAGGCACAGCCTCGACAATCTGTTCAAGCAGTGCTAATGCAACCGTCGCTGGCGGCGTTTGTGGTTGTTGCTGTCTTGTGCGTGCCACATACCGATCATAGTAGCCTTTCCCATGACCCAGACGACCACCCTGTAGATCGAATGCTACGCCCGGCAGCACAATCAGATCAAGCCCTTGTCCACCCGTAGCTGCGTCCAGTGCATTTTCACGTGGTGTGCCGTCGCGTAGCGTAAGAGCCGGCTCAGCTATGCCCCAACGATTGTGTGTGAGACCATGCTCGAGCTCGTTCACGTCCATCACCCGCAACATGTGCATGTCAGTTGTGAACTTATGGGTCGTCTGAGACGCCTGGGCACCGGCAGGTAATGTCGAAAACCGTGGAATGTACAGATGTTTGCCCTCATGGAGCACGTGCCGGCAGAGCTCCCACGTATCGATTTCAGCCGTCGGCATGCTAAGATAAACGCTCACAGTGCGTGCATGTTGGAAGCAAGCGAGCGTCTTTATGTGTTCAAGCACGGCAGCCGCTTCTTCATGTTAGTTGCTCTGCAAAGAGACAAACTGGTTGATGTGCGCACACATACTCGTGTAGGTACATGCGATTCACCACGTACATTGTTCTTCGATATCTGCACGAGACAGTGCTGCAAGTTCCTTGCACATGCGCTGCCGAAGCGCGCGCTTCGCCGTTTGTAAAGCACTCATTGTGTCGAGGAGAACGAACTAGATCCATACAATATGTGGAGGCCAAAACCCTTAGGCTCTCCCGGCTTGATTTGGCGATCGTTGGGGACGGGATGGGGGACTCAAACAACTGACCGCGTGCGGTTAAGGAGCGCGCTTGTTACTCCCACCGCGGTCCAAGCAGGTGCGCTTTTTTGCATAGACAGCAGTCATCATACGGTAGGTGGATGAAACCTTGTGTTCGTGGAGGTTGCGTCACGTGTATAGCCGCATGGGCCTTCGTGGGCCTCGAGGCGTGGACGGACGGACCTGAGTAGGTGAGAGTGTGTTGCCAACATCGAGCCAACGCGGCAGCGGCCGAGCCCACAAGGCCCGTTACCGGCCGGTCTATGCAGCAAGACGAAATCGGATAGGAACAGGGGGTGGAAAGCAAAGAAAATAATAGCAAGCAGGCCCAAGCCAGTGGATAGGCACAGATCTTTCAGAGTTGAGACTGATTCGCTGCCGCCATCCAGCATGGATCTGGGTCGAAGTTCCTCGTCGATGCGGGCGCGACCAACGTCGCATTCGCAAGACATGGGCATGAAGCCTCGAAAGGAGAAAAGCCGTACCTCTGATTCGATGCCAGAAAAGGAGCGCGAATCACTTGGCTCGCTGCGTGAGACAGGCGATGCAGCCGCTCCAGTTTCGCCGCCGCCGGTGGTAACACGCACTGAGTTTTTCGTGCTTGGTATTCTGACATTGATCGCCCTGGTGGTGCGATTTTACCATATCGAGCGGCCGAGTAGTGTTGTGTACGTGTGTGGCGAGATGTGTGCATCAAGGTCGAACTGAGAACTAACGCAGTGGTGATCCTCGCTTGTCTGTTTGCCTCGATGTATGCTAACAGCTTTGATGAAGTGCACTTCGGCGGTTTTGCATCCAAGTACCTGTCACGGAAGTTCTTTATGGATGTGCATCCACCCCTGGCCAAGTTGCTTATCACATTCGCTTCGTGGCTCCATGGCTTTAAAGGAAATTTCGACTTCTCAGAGATCGGCAACGAATATCTGATGGGAGCGGACCAAGAGCCTGTGCCGTACATTGCGATGCGCAGTGTTAGTGCTTTGTTCGGCACTCTGACTGTGCCTCTGGCATACCTGACACTGCGTGCGCTGGCGCTGCGCCCAGCATCGGCGCTTCTTGGCTCTTTGCTTGTGATATTTGACAATGCACTGACCACGCAGTCGCGCCTGATTCTGCTGGATGCGCCGCTTGTCTTTTTCGTCGCAGCGTCCTTGTGTGCATGGACCGTATTCTGCCAACTGGACGCGCACCGTCCGTTCTCGCGGCCGTGGTGGTTGATGCTGACACTGACGGGCCTCGCGTTGGGACTCGGTCTCAGCTGCAAGTGGGTCGGCCTCTTCACCGTTGCAAGTGTCGGTGTGGCTGTGATTGTGCAGCTTTGGTACCATCTCGGCAATCTGCGCATGCCGATCCAGACGCTGGCTCGGCACTTTATGGCCCGCGCTTTGTGCCTGATTGTAGTCCCGATTGTTGTCTATATGTCGATGTTCGCTGTGCACTTCCGTGTGCTGAGCAAGTCGGGCGAAGACGACGGGTTCATGAGCTGGCGATTCCGCCAAACTCTCAAGGGCAATCAGGTCCCTGACACGTATGCGGACGTAGCTCTGGGCTCGACTGTGACCATCAAGCACCTGAACACGTTGGGTGGTAGCTTGCATTCGCACCATCACTCCTACCAGTCCGGCAGTTTCCAGCAGCAGATCACGCTGTATCCGTTCATGGATGAGAACAATGAATGGATTATCATTAAAGCGCCTGGCCAGGACGATTACGTCAAGAAGGCTGATGGTCATTCCATCACACCCGACGACGAGTACACACGCTTTTACCAGAATGTGACATACCTGAAGCACGATGACATGGTCCGTCTACTGCACAAGCAGACGATGGTCCGTCTTCACTCGCACGGCAACCACAGGCCGCCGATTAGCTCGGGTGACTATCAAAATGAGGTGTCCGGCTACGGATTCCCAGAAGAGAGGTTCGGTGGTGACTTTAACGACAACTGGATCGTCGAGATCTACAAGCAGCCACCGGGCCTCCGCTTCGCCGACAAGAAGCGACCTATTACGCTACGAACCATCTTCCGTCTGCGCCACGCGAACCTTGGTTGCTACCTGTACTCGCACAAGGTTTCGCTGCCGGACTGGGCGTTTGATCAGCAGGAGGTGACGTGCAACTCAAGTCCACCTCTGCAGAACTCGCTCTGGTACTTCGAGACAAGTGAGCATCCCAAGTTCAATGCCAAGACGCCTAGAATCAACTACAAGAACCCCAGCTTCCTGGAAAAGTTCATCGAGCTGCACAAAGTTATGTGGGATATCAACAGCCACCTCACTGAGCCACACGTGTACGAGTCACGACCCTCGACTTGGCCATGGCTACGTCGCGGTATCAATTTCTGGACAAAGAACCACCGCCAAGTGTACCTGATGGGCAACCCGGGCATCTGGTGGTCCGTCCTCGGTAGTGTACTACTGTATGCGGGTGTGCGTGTCCTGTTGATCTTGCGGGCCCAGCGTGGATACAACGATTTCACCCATACAACCGTCGTCAAGTACGACCGGATTTGCGGCTTCCTTGCTGTTGCGTATGTTGCCCACTATGCGCCCTTCTTCCTGATGAAGCGCCAGCTGTTTATCCATCATTACCTTCCTGCTTTGTACATCGGCATCCTGCTTACAGCTTCGATCTTTGACTTTGGCACAACGCGCGTGCGTCCCATGTTCCGCTTGTATGCGGCCCTTGCACTTGCCATTGGTGCCGGTGTGCTATTCGCCCGGTATTCGCCCATCACGTATGCATCGCGCTGGACAAATATGGCATGTGGCGATGCCATCTGGCTTGACTCCTGGGACTTCAACTGCGTAGAATTCCCCCAGGACATTCATGAGTATGCCACATATGATCCAGTCGTCAACCGCCCTGATGGTCGCGGTGCGCAGGACGAGGACGCGGCGTGGCCGTTCAAGCTTGCCCGAGTCCTACCTCAGCGCCTGTTCCCTGCGCATGTGACGAAGCAAGCGAAGGCGACGCATGGTGCCGCTGCTGTCACATCGTCGGCCTCTGTCCCTGCCGAAGAGACCTCGTCCGCGAACAGCGCTGGCAACGATCTGCCCAATGTCAGTGGTCTGGACCAAGCACAACGGCAACAGGCCGTCCTCGAGGGCACAGGCGCGCTCCAAAAGTCTGAAGAACCAGGCACGAGCAGTAGTGGCATCGGAGGTGCGGACGCTAGTGGTCAAGATGCGGCTGATCAGCCCGCCTCGGCATGATTGGATGCGGTTAGGCGCGCCAGGCAGAAACTGATGGCTCTAGCTGCCGCTTCCAGTCGTGTATGCCCGGCCTGTCTGTCCTAGTTCCCTTTTTTGGTGGGCCTCATCCCCCTCACACCTAGCCCAATCATGTTCAATTTGACTCTTAGCCCCGCCCAACTGCCCCCTCCCTCCCTGCTCACGCTCGCGTTTCCATTCCCATGATCTAATTTTCTCTTGGTCTCCAGCCACCATGCGCATCGTTGCGCGATGTAGGTCAAGACGATACCTCCAAGGCAGAAGAAGAACGTGCATCGGCCGCCTTGCGGAGCATCCATGCGACGTTTTCATAAGCAACGAACGTAACGCATGTGCCTGGCAGGATGCGCACGGCATTCGTTGCAAAGCCGCGATAAAATGCAAAGAAACCTTCATCTCGGAACGTGCGTCGAATGCACGCCCAGGCGGACGGGTAGATATGCAATGTTGCATGGTTTTGCACACGCGAGCGCACCACCTGGTATGGATACGTCAGTGTAATGGCCAGGAGCTTTGCAGCACCAGATAGAATGGTATAGTCGGTATTGCTTAGCTTAACACTATCGAGCTCCAGCTCAGAATAGGACCGGCTGCCGTCAACGCCGTGCCGCAGCTTCATGGACGAGCGCCACTGCTTCAGCTGCTCGTAAGTCATGAACTGGATTGCTCCATTCGATACGCCGACAATCGCCAGTCCCACGCCCTTGTATAGACCGGCAATCCCCTCCGACTGGACAGTTGACACAAGGCCGTGCAGTAGTCCACGATACGCTTTGGGCGGCTTTGCGCCAGGCTCTCGAAGAATGTGTGCGAGACCGGCGCGCGATGGATCACCCACGGGCCCATATGAGCCGCTTACACCAGGTTGCAGCTGCGGCTCCGTGACAGTGGTGGTGAACATGCGTGTCTTGACGACCCAGATCGGGTTCGTCATGATGGCCGTGATGACACCACTTTCTGTCGCAGCGAGCAAATGACTCACTGGCGAGAGTCGCACAGGCTCAGACCCTTCACCTGAGTTGCGAACCATCACGTCCTTAAACATAGTATACCACAAAAAGTATAGGCCCCAGCTGGACGCATTGCCGACAACATTTGGCACTACCCCGCGGTACAGTCCGCGAAATCCGTGGTGCCGATATATGCCATATATGCCGTCGGCAATGTCCACAACAGGCTTGCCTCCCATGAGCCAAAATAGCCAACGTCTTCGTGCTACAGACTGATAAAATACCGAGCGCTCAGCGGGCACATGGGAAAATGCCGTCTGATTCACCTGAAAACGTGTCTTGATCAGGTCAAGTGGGTTCATGCATAGCGTCGATATCGTGCCTGCAGCTACACCCGCTACGGCATGATCCACTGCAGGAGTCGCAAAGTACGACTCAACTCCTGCTGATGCCTCGGCGCCCATTTGACCTGTCGCTCGCAAGAGAAAGCACGAGTCAACGTCTTTAGCTCGCTTTTTATCTGACAATTCGCTGGTCGCTGGTCGCTGGCTCTATCTCGTCTAGCCCCGGCCCCAGCCTCCACCTATAGATTCACGGCTTCTCGCCCACCCACCACCGGCGTCGCTGACTCGCCTCCCGCCACGCACGCCACTACAACACCGTTCAGATTAGCGCTGTAGACTTGTGTCGGCGCCTCATCAGATTACGTCGCACCTTGCGCGGTCGTGCACCGAGTGGCTCGGCTGATGAGCCTGACGGAGACAAGGCCGCGTCGTCCTCACAATGAGTCGCTCGTGCCAAGAACTCGCTGGGCCACAATAAGTACGGCACATCCGCACATGGTACACCTGCGAGGTGCGTGCTTGGCTGCCCACCTCGTCGCCACTGCATCACATCCGCATAGGTTTCCGCATCCAAAGCACCCCAAAAAGGTAAATCAAGTGCACCTTGTAGTAGTCCAATAGGCAAACCTGTCTTGTATATGCGTTGATGTAGGTCCGGTCCGCTAATTGGTGTCAGGAGATGCATTTGTTCTTGCTCCATATTAATGGAACGAACAAGCGCAAGGCCCAAAGTAGGCGCCATGGGTGGCGTTGTTCGTGTCAACAAGTCACGGCCACGTTGGATGGCCGTGCGCCACACATCTGGAACTTTAGTCTCGCCGTCAGCGACATGCTCAGGCGCCTGGACAATGGCGACCAATGCGCCATTCATCGCCAAAAGCGTCAAAGCCTCATCTACATGCGCCCCTGTGTCCAAAGCAGCAAACCCGGCACCTAGTCCCGAGGAGACATCGACGACCCAAGGGCGCTGCGCAACTAACGCACTAGCAAAGTTCCACTGCGCACGCACCCCCGGACTAGCAAGGCGCGTCATGTGCATATAGGTCAGAAGACTAAGTGTTCGCGACTCGGCTGCATTCAGACGTCGTTGTGGCACGGAAGCGCGTCCGTCCAACGTCTCTGGGAACGGCACAAGTGTATGAGTGGCATCAGGACACGGTGTCGGGCCAACATCAAGCACATGCGTCGGCATCAGCGTAGCAGTGACGTGTTGCACAAGCTCAAGACCCAAGCCTTTCAGCCATCCATGCGTGTTAACAATGAGGGGTATCGTGCGATCAGCTCGCAATGTGCCTTCCGATGTTGCAGGCACATACAATTGCTCTTCCACTCGCTGCGCTGATTGGTAAAATTGGTACTGCGAGCGATACGTGTCGACCAGATCCGAAACGGCAGCCATGTAGCGTGCAGGGTCATCGCGCGGGGTGATATCGCCGAGAAAATGCGCTCGCACAGGCATTCGTGCCGTGCACCAGCCCGGTGCAAAGAGGCCATGCTCGCGCTGCGAGTCGAACACGTGCAGACACAGCATGCCAGGTGGACCAAACTCGGGCTGGCCAACATCCAGTTCCATGTACGCGACAAAACGGTGTTCACCTCCTGTTAGAAATGCATGAAGCAGCATACGTGCGTACGTTGACTTGCCGGAGTTTTTCAAGCCACGCACAGCCACAATGCCTGGCACCCGACTGGGGAGAGACGCAAGTTCATCGAGTGTGTCAAGCCATTCGTTGGGCATGCATAAAACATCTGACGCATCCGAAAGGAGGGTAAACGTACATCCCGGAAGAGCGCGGTGCATGGAAAACGGGTCCATGCCAGCAATAGGACACACACGCGACAGTTGCTCAAGACCACATCGCATGCTCTCAAGACGCACGACAGTGTCACAATCAGGGAATAGATCGCAATGGTCTTCGTGCGTAGGACTTGGCTCCAAGACCAGCTCGGCGGCTGGGAAAGTGTCTGGTGCATAGATTGGAAATGGATGTGAGCGCCGGGTGAGTCGCGCTCCTGCAATACGAATAGCACCACGAAGAACCGTAAGTATACAAACGCCGCGCACTACGATGCATTCTTCTCGTAAGCCGCATATTATAGTTCCATTTTGCCGAATGCAACGAGCTTCTGATACATGAGGTGTATATATGCGCTTAGATGTTGTAAGATCTGCATTGGAACAGTCTGGTGGGGTCAGCGACTCATTCTCCGACGCTGTCACATTAGGTAGTGGCAGAGAAGTGCACCTGCTAGACCCGCGAACTAAGCCAGATGCATCTTCAGTACGTTTG
>ERZ501049.124-NODE-124-length-19813-cov-30.924942_pt1 | contig 19813 bp, 12 predicted proteins | sample MGYA00510866_ERZ501049 | MGnify/ENA primary metagenome ERZ501049 (study PRJEB25958, sample SAMN03398519) | human skin metagenome | study: EMG produced TPA metagenomics assembly of the Human Skin Microbiome Metagenome (human skin metagenome) data set. | reverse complement strand
TATCTTAGTCTCCGATTCGAGCCCTCCAGTCACAGATCCATTAACACATGCTTTATCTTTGGTATCCTCCTTCTAATGCTTTTTATTATGGCAATTCTTTTGTGGATACTCCCAGGAATTGAGATAGTGATTATGGTAATACGGTTTAAAAATCGTCGGAAACCGCTACTCGGCATACGTGCTGCGCAAGCAAGAATGTGTCAGCACCAGAAGACTGAAAGTATATATTGGTCTCAAACTGAGGAATCGGTGATATAAGCGGCAATCGTCTAGAGGTTTAGGATCTCACCTTCCCATGTGCCAACATTGGCACGCGGATACGCGTGGAATTAGGTGAGGACGGGGGTTCGAACCCCCCTTGTCGCAATTTTTCATTTTTTGTCGGGTCAACATGTGAACCTACAATTTTGGATGCTGTAGACATGATATCATTAGCCGCTGAAGCTCTTTCCCCTCATCATCGTCTAGTTCGTCACGACGTCCAATGGAATTCAGCCTGGATGGTCTATCCCATTTAGCGAGGATGGAGTTGGAGCGGGTCTCCAAAGGAGCAGGAACAACGTGAAAATGAACCTGTAGGTAGGCTAGTTAGAGGATATGCGCATCCAGCAACGTACGTGGTCTATGGTTTGAGCATACACCTGATTTGCAACAACTTGCAAGCCGATGATCCCGAATGCTGAGTGAGTCTTTTCTGTAAGGTGGCATACCTTCCTCCATAGCCCGTGCCACTGCAGTCACGCCTTGCATCATGGCTGAAGCTTGCGCTGGACACATACTAGAAAGTCTAGATACATGCGACTTGGGAATAACAACAGTATGGCCTGCAGAATTAGATATTGGAAAAGATCGTAACTTGCCTGTGCGTATAGGAAGGATATCAAGAAATGCCACGTAAGAGCTGGATTCTGCAACAATGTATGCGCTTTGTCTGTGCGCGGCAATATCACAGAAGACACAATCGTCCACGTACTCTCGATCGCGTTCGCCCACACGATTTATGATATGTGACGTCATCGCCTACTGCGTAGAACAAGATAAGGGTCAGAACGCGAAGGGTCGTGACCACATTGACAGTGTTCTTCTCCACAGTGGGCATTAGCCCCCACTCACCAGACCCGCTTCCATGTCACCAGACAATGTGAAAGACGCGTCTTATTACCGCCATAGTAATCCTACGAGCGAAGCATATGGCTTTGCTTTGTATATATTTGCATTAGTGGTGTGGGTGATATGGATCTTTTGGGCAGCGAGTCCCGAGTGGCTGCTTATCATGATGGGCATAGAATGGTTCCCACACCGGTACGCTTAACCAAAGGTTTGTTCCTAACGAAAATTAAGCGATTGGGCGTACTTGCTACCTGCATGGAGTATTATGCTTGTCTTCTTTATCTATCTGGGATTTGTGTCTTGGAATGTTTTCCAGACCCCGCCTTTAGATTCATTAAGTCTAGTAACTGGTACGTACGTTGTGAGGGGTTCTATATCAAATGACCTGCCAGCCAACCAACAGATGAGCGCGCGGTGCTCTATATGCACTCTGCATCCAAACTAACCGAGCATCCACTTCGACATGTGCGGCCGCATGAGGCACAACAAGTTCTTCAAGAAACTCTAGCGGATGATATGTATGATTTGTCGCCAGGTTGGGTATCAAGAACCAAGTATCTAGATTCAGACCTATGAGATGCATCCAGTCAAGATGGCAGAGTCAGATGAGCGACGCTGGTGCATAGACGACTGCCGATATGCAGAGATGTGCTTATCGATCTGCCGCGCATGTCGCTCGAGTCCATGGCGTCGAGCCTCAAGTTCATTCTGTTCCTGCCTCAATAAATCGATGCGCATATCCAGGCTGACCCATGCCGTGTGTGTATTTGATATTGCGTTAGGATCTCGAGATTCTTCAAGACTCAGCCTCTCTTTCGAATGCATCTCAAGCAGGGATTTGAGAAGTTGCGTCTGTTCTGTGCGTGCATTGTATGCGTCTTTGTACCAAGTGACAAGATCAAGTTGCTGCGACAAATGTGCATTCTCAGCCTCAAGTTTTTCTTCGCGCTTTTTGACCGAGTCCAGCTCGGCCAGCAAAGACGGGGTCTGTTCGGCCTTGCGCGCCGACTTTTCTGCAAATAAAGCACTGAGCACCTTACTGTGCATGGTTTGCGTGTGGGCCAAAGCCTTCTCTAACCAAGCACATCGAGCTTCGGACGAATCATGTTTGAATGCATACCAAACAGCATCTGATTCAGAGATGCGCATCTTCCATGCATATGTGTGAGCTAGTTCAGACTGGATATCCGCGCCGCCTTCTTCAGTAAACTCATCAGCGACTGAGATGTCTCGCTGCTCCAGCTGCAAAATGCGTTGATGCGCTTCTTGTAACGAGCACATGAGTGTATCACGCTCAGCATAAAGTTCGTGGATGTGCTCTTGCAAATCATGTTGCGTCTGCTCAATAGTATTAATCATCAAGTCCTTCGATGTTGACGCATACTGCAAAGCGTCAATGCGTTTCCGAGCATCTCTTAGAGTCTCGCTTAGGGTATACTTTTCGCGTGCCCACTGCATAGCGACATTCGCTACGGAATGCATATACTGCCGGCTTTGTTCGCGGATGTGAGTAGCAATTTCATTCTGGGTATAGTGTGTCAGTCGTGCCACTTCGTGTGCAGAAGCGCATTGCATACCTGATCAAGTTTAAGTTCATCGAGTTCGCCAGTAAGCTCAATGCATTGCAAAGCATATTGTGTCGCTTCATCCTGTGCACGTTGAAGCTGAGCAATGACCGCATCCTGCTCACGAACCAAAAGGCCACGTTGGGCCTCGATACGATTGTATGTTGTGGCGCGTTCTTTGTATCTCGAATTCAAAGCCTCGAGTTTATCGACCTGCGCCTTAAGCTTGAGTTCACGCTGCCTTCCTAGCTCTTTTTTTTTTTTTCTGGTCAGTAGTGTATTCATTGAGAGGCACGAGAGCAGAAAAAGCCCTTGAACGTGGTACGTACGGATTTCGGTCTTTAAATTCTCCCTCTCATTAACAAGCATAAACTTTTCGTGACGCAGCTCATCTAAGCGCGCCTCTGCTGCTTTTGCTACACGGTCCATAGACCTGTTTCGTGGAAGTACGGGTACGAGGTTTTCGCGCTGTGATTCACCAAGCACGCGAGTAACACTGTGCCGAGGTGTCACAGAGACGGAGCCAGACTTGCGCACTGGCAAGCGAGAGCCTGGAGTCTCTGGAATACGATTCGGCACACTCATCGGCATAACTGGCAGACTCTTCCGCGCCCGTGCAGGTGTTTCAGGCACATAGCCGGACATGCTAGCGTCAAGGTCGCTTGACCGATGAACGGGAATGCTACTGGCTGCCGAGTCTCCCCCTGCTTGTGCCAACAAAGGCACGTCGAGCTCGAGCGCCAAAAAAATGCCTTTACACGCGTCGCGTGTATGTATCACGTGAGTCGAAGGAGCGTGAAAAAACGACCTAGTGGGGATGGAAAAGGGGTATCATCTATTCCACAAGCCTATCACGACGACGACTCACACGGCACGCATAGCAGAGGGAGTGTCGTCTCTATTATCGACAACAGCGTTAGGATCTATAGTTGCATCATGAAATAAGCGAGTTAGGGGAAGCGTGCTTCGCGGCGTAGAATATGTTGCTTCAGCACAGATGGAGCAGATGGGGTGGCTTGCCACGCGCGGTGTGCAAGAGGGTCGCTATGCGGGCGTTTGGCTTGTCTTGTGCGGCGACGATCTAACTGACCCCGCCCGCCACGCACATCATGCCATTGTGGCTCGTGACTGTATTCTTCAAGAAGTTGGGCGCGCTTCTCCTGTACTGCGCGTGGCAAGGCCGATTCATCGACTTTGCCAGACTTGAATAACACACGGACATCACCATCATCGTCAGACCCCGGCGTCGCTCCTGCTCCCGCTGCCGGCTTGAGCTCACTGCTTCGAGACTTGAGCTTGATAGGCATGTTGTCCTGAGTATGATCTAGCTTGTCGATCGCTTCATCATCTCGCATTGGACGTGTTCTCATCTCGCTATTAATGACCTGCTCGCGATCTTTTGCACGTTGGGCCAGGAGCTGAACACGCACGTCATGTGCAGTGACACGCTCTTCATCGGAGCTCACATCGCCTGCATCAAGGAAGTCGTACTTGGCATGATCATCACCCGCCGCGTGCGTTTCGGCATACGTTTTCACAAAGGCTTGAGCATCATCACGAACAGCAAGGGCATCCATGCCATCCCCCTCAATGCATCGACGCTTTCTCCTGGAGAAACGTGGCGCCTGTAAGCGACGACGAAGTTCGTCCTCATCTGCATCTTCGTCCAGTAAATCCGCGAGTCGATCATCATCGTTCCGACCTCGCCGTCGATGCCGGAACAAGCCCTTTGTTGCACGCTCATGCACCGCCTGGAGCGCCGCGTCGTCATTCTGTCGATCTTGCAAGTACTTCTGGTGCACGGCATCGTCTTTCATATCGACATCCTGGTCACTCTCGTCATCCAGCAAACTAGACAAATCTGCATCGGCGTCAGAGTCGTCATCCCCGTCGTCATCATTTCCGCCACGTTTGGTGCCGTCACGCCCATTGCTCAGCGATTCGTCGTCACTGAATATACCAGCGAGACCGCCATGCTCGCCTCGAGCCTCATCTTCGTCTTCATCCGATTCTTCTGCCTCGCCAAACACGAACGCAGACTGAGGCCGTCGTCTATGTTGAGACAAAGGAGACTTTGCGCGCTTGCGCACAAGGTCTTTGTCATTGTCCTCGTGATTGTCGCTCCCTGATTCACCGCAATGGTCGTGCACAAATAAGGACGGCGTTTCGTCTGTTGGTTTGGTCTGAGTAAAAAAACCATCTTCGTTCAGGTACAATACTTCGTTGTGACGTGCTTTTTGAGCTCGTTGGGCCTCGCGCCATACTTCCTCGCCATGCTCAGCAAGAGATGGATCGAGAGAAGGAAACATGTCGGGTGACTGGGGAGCAGCGGCAGCTGCTCGTTCAGCCCGACGTAGTGCGCCAAAGGCGTCTGCATCTGCGCCGCTATACGTGCGAGATGGCGGCGGCATTGCTTCTTGACTGCGTGACATGCTAGAGCCGGCAGGTGTCGCTTCGAAGAATTGTGTCATGCCTCCTACAGGTCCAGAGCGCCGATCATTTGCAAAAATGTCCAATGATCCACTTTGCTGTGGTTCCTGCGTGCCTTGCTCGAAGAACTGTGCGAGTACGGAACTATTCGACTCCGCGCGTGGAATTGAGCCTTGTGCGGGAACTTGCGTCGGTACGAAATAGTCGCCCAAATCTGAGACAGGCAGCTCAGTTAGAGGAGCATGTTGAGACAGGGTCCTTGATTGTGAAGAAGGCTTGCGCATGGCAGGCGGTGGGACATTTTCCTTTTCTGAGTTGTCGTCGCTTTGAACCGATGCCCGGCTCTCTGGACGAGCAAGAGGTGGCGAAGGCGGCAAATGTGGCGGAGAAGGTGACGGCGAGGGAAATAGCGACCTGTCATCTAGTGCCGCGGCGGGCGGTGAAACAGGTGGCGTCGGCGTTGGTGACAAAGTTGACTGCACCTGCGCTTGGGCTGGTGCTGGAGTCTGCATCGATGCAGGAACCGTACCTTGTTCATCTGACTTGAGATGCGGATCTTTCTTTGCCGTTAGTTCAGCATTCTGGGCATAAACCTTTTGGAGTACGGTAGCATTCAATTCATCAAGACCCAATCCGGAAGGAAATGGACGTGACTGATGGGGATGAGAATGGTGTAGCGTTGCAGCGGTATGAGCGGGCAATGTGCCTGCTTGTTGGTTCGCAGCAAATCCGAATGTGTGGGCCATAGCGTCTAACTGACGATCGGGAACAGGACTGGTATGTGGTTCACCTGCATTCGGTGAGCGATACTCGTTCGTGGAGATGCGCTGCCGGCGCGGTGTACGTGGATACACGGCAAGATGTGCAAGTGCGTGATCAGCCGCATCTCGTTGCCGATCACGCGGTGACGACATAGAAAAAGGGACGGGACGCGGAGGGTGTGGGCCTAGTGCGATGACTTCAAGATCGCTATCGCTGCCGCTAGCATCCTCATGTGTGCCATCATTAACAGATCCCTTTTTCTGTCGCTGAATCCACTCCCACTTCTTCTTTGTACGAGCGTGTGCATCGGACGGCGACGTGGATGGCTGCGGCGGGACGAGCGCATGCCGTGCATCTGGCGTTGATGAAGACTCGACCGGGTCAGAACTGTTCATCGCATGAATACTAGTTGGTGATGCTGTATGCTCGATAGTACTGAGAAGCTCGGAAAGCTGATACCGCTTGGGCTCTGGCCGCACGAGTCGCGTGCGGTTCTCACGCCGTAACTTGGCTGACATGCTGTGCATTTCACGCTGATCTTTACGCGAGAGCCCACGGGGACCTTTTGATGGCGCCGGCACTCGAATTTCTTCATCTAGTTCGTCATCGGATACATCGCTGTGGATTGCTTCATCGAGTGGCATAGAAGGGTTTTCGGTATACAGCCGCTGATGGGAGAGCGCCGTCGGAGATCGTGGCGGCCTGTTTGATGGGGAAATAGTCGCATTCGACGTGGATGCCTGCATATGTACATGTTCTGGAGGCTCTTGCTCTGAAAGTTGAGCATGATGGGCTGCACGCTGTTGCGCAAGGCCACGAAGTTTTTCCATTCGAGCCGTGCGGGCATCTGCACGAGGCGATACGGGCAGCGGCATCAGCTTACCCTGCATCCCGTTAGGCTGTATTGTCGTTGATCGAGGAGCGGCCTCGTACTGGGGCTCATCGTCGGATAAGAACAATGCGTCAGTATTGGAGGGCGTTTTCTTCTTTTGCATGCGCGCGACGAAGGACGGCCATACAGGCTCTTCCATGTCTGATTCGACGTCCGTTTCAAGCTGATCTTGAATTGCGCCTTTTGGCGGCGGCACTGACGCTACGCTTGTGTCGTAGCTGGAGTCGCCCCCACCGCCAGTGTCTTTACCGAGCTGCGCAAATGGCGGTGACACAATTTGGAACGACGGTGACGAGCTATGTTCGGACGAAAGTTCTGCATCAGCTTCGAGTCTCCGCCGTCCGTACACGATCGGCTCAGGAGCCATACTTTGGGCACGCCTTTTGGCCAAGCAGCACGGTGGCACAGTGAAGAGAAGCGTCACACAGAGCAGGACGCGACACGCGACTGACGCGACGCGCCTCTCACCGCATACACGAAAATGTGATATTATATAAGCAAAACAAGGTCTTCAGACCAAGCGGCTTGTGATGGGCTCTTATGATCGTGGTAACATGAACCTGTGTGTGGAGTCGATGACTATAGGTAGTGTCCTACGTTTTTTTTGCCATATGATCTCACGCAGGAGCCCCACGAGAAGCTGAACCTTCGCGTGTGCCATCCGCATCTTCATACCGCTGAGCAAAGCCGGCCATACCCTCCTCAAGTACAGCTGCACGAGGTGTACCTTCTTTCAAATCCAGACCATGCCATGTTCGTTGCGTGCGGTGGGCAAGTGCCGCACTATCCAATACCTTGACCATTTGACCCGACTTGGGATCGCGCACAGCTACTTCCTGTGGCTGAACAGAGAGACGTTCCAGGGCTTGGGAAAAACCTTCACTGTTGCCCGATCTTGATAAGACATGGTCAGATGTACCGTATTTCGTCCGAGAGACATACGTGCCCGTAGCAAAAGAGTAGTGCGGGCGTTCATCGTCATCATTGCCATCGTCGCTCACATCTCCAGCAGCATTCAAGTCCATGCACGACGCATCACGCATGACTCGTTCTAGATCAAGTACATAAGCACCTGACCAAGCCACTTCCTTGCCGCCATGAGCTTGAACAGCAAGCATCATTTCCCAAGGCGTTACGACGGGACGAAGAAACTCTCGCGTATCTAACAGAGAGTTTTCTGGGCATGCGACAAGCACAAACACATCGATTTCGAGAAAGTTCGCGAGTTTCGTCGGATTCAACTTGCCCACACTGATAGTATAGACTTTGCGCCGCGAAGCGGGTGATGTGAGAATGCGCCGAAGCTCGTTCAGAAGCGGCAAGTAAGCATGGATCCCAAGTGTACCAATAACTAGGCCAACGACCGAGGCATCACGAGCTTTCTGAATAGCTGCATAGCGCCGCATAAGCAGACGGTTCGTGCGACCTGTCTCTGACCGGATAGTATGTGTTTTAGGGTCGTATGACACCATCGGGTATTGAGGCCCAAGTGTAAGAAGCAGGTGCGTCAGGGCACGCGATTCGCCACCCACATACAGGGCGGCAGTGTTAAGGAGAGACGAACCTGCGGGCAAGGACATTTGACGCATGCCTAAGAGCGAGGATGTCGGCTCAATGTGCATTTTTTGAGAATCATGCGTTTGAGGCATGCAACTCACGCACGATCCGCACGCTTGACACGATCGCGGCGAGTCAGATGGCTCGCTTCCAGGGTCGGAGCGAGAACGAGCCGCGCACTGCGCATGGAATCGCTGATTAACTTCGATGCGAGATAAGACGAGAGGTATACTGTGAGGCCAGCGTGCAAGTAGTTTCTCATAAACTTGCTCCATAAGATGGGTATAGGCGACATCATACGTGAGAACTACAGCTGCTCGATCACTTGGGACTAGTTCGTTGGATGCACGCAGCAGGCCATCAACGACAACATCGATAGCAACAGGATGTTTCGGAAATACATACAAAGAAGGCAGGCTCGCCGTCGCACTTAGGCATGTGTGGCCATAATGCACAAGAGCATCAGCTTGGACATGAGAAGCAGCGACTTGATCCACACAGCAGCTCCCATAGCTAGTGTCAGCCAGAATGTAAAGTCGCGGTGGCGTATCTGTCAACGATTTGAGCGCCTTATTCAATGCATGATAAACAGGCACAGAGTCAATCAGGGCCTCGTCAGGAAACTGGAGTGCCACACGCTGGAGGGGTGGCGTCATCTTCTTTGCGGAGTTCCGTTCATACACAAGCTGCCGCGCTGTACTTTCGATATCATACAGTTCTTCGACAGCGCGACCTGATGCTGAAGCTGTGGCCTGGACGGCATCGGGATCCAGCTCGACTCTGTGCTCAATGATCGCTGCGTCTGCGGAGCTGAACGCTGTCGCCATAAGGAAACTTGAGAAGCTCCAAAGGCGTATGGAGTCAGAAAATCTTAATTTGGGCAAAATTTCGCTCTGGGCAAAAGCCGTCGATTCAAATGTTAGCAAACCAGGGCACAGATATATGGAGGTGTACAACGGTTCAAAAGCATTGCAACGTGAAAAATAGCGCCAACTACAGAGAGGTTATGTACTTCGCGAGTGACATGAAGTATTGCTCAGCGATAGAGGAGAAGTAAAATTCGTGCTCTGAATTGTGTGCAAGCACAAGGTTATGGGCTAGTTCATGCGCCATGCTAAAGTAGACGGAAATGAGGGGATTTACAAGGTGTCCCAGCTGGACATCTGCATCGTGCCATGCGAGGTAGTAGCGGAAGTTGAGGTAAATAGATCCGCCGCGATTAAAGGCAATGGATGGGCCCTTAGTATCACAAAATACGTGCATGCTCTTTGGATTAACACCAAAGATGGCGCCGACGGGCCGATACACAAGCTCAATGAGACGTTCAAGAGCCGCTTGATTGTTGATCAGAGTCGAATTCGCGTCAAGATCCGTGCTCACATAAACGTTCATCCCAGCGACGGAACCTGCCAGACGAAGATCCACATCAATGCCTGATACATCACAGAACGATGTGGCTGCCTCTCGTACGTCACGGGTCTGTGATTTGGACTGGATAATCGTCGATGCATCGGGGCGCGATGCTTGAATAGCATTTTGGACGTGACGCTGGATGTCGGATGACGAGGAGGTCGATGTCGTCGTTGTAGGCGGCTGCACATGTGGATCAGCAGCAGGATTCCCTGGCGCTAGAGGTGGCGTCTGCGCTGGACCCGCTGATGGACGAATCGACGACGTGCCGCTTGCAAGGGAAGATGGACGCGAACTGAATTTTGATTTCCATGACTTCAGGAACGAGCCACGCACATCAGGCAAATGGATGGGGGGCATTGGCGAGGCTTGGTGGCCTTCTTTGCTTTTTTTGGGTGTGTCGGGAACCAGCGCGCTTTCACTGTTGCCGCTTTTTGAGGGTTCAGGTTGGCCAGGCTTGTCAGCAGGACGTGGCTCTTGACAGGATGGCTTTTCGTTCTGCCGCTGCTGTCCCGATGCCTCACCAGCAAAAGAGACTCGCGGGTAGTTGCCTTGCAGTAATACTTCACTCGCCTGCTGCATATGGTGGTCTTTATATGAGCGGAGAAGCTGCTCAACATAGTCAGGTTGTGCCTCTGGGAACATTTGAAGGAGTTGGGCCTTGAAACTCTCCCAGGCAGGCTCTGGCGCTTTAACAAGTGGCGCTGGCTTCGCCTGCTGCGCTAAGATCTTGTCGACGTGGAAGCCCTTGCGTTTAAGGCTTCGCAGCGACGAAGAGAGCACGGTCATAAGCAGGAGGACATCCTGCAAATGCTGGCGCTTCAAAAGTGCCTTGCAAAGAGACGTGGCTACCTCGAACCAATCCAATTCCATATCGCCAGCAACATGTAGTTGCCATGCGCCCTGAGACGTGCGTGCCATCGCCGAGCATCTCTGCACGTCTTTCCACTTGCGCCCTTGGTAATTCAGCACACGTGTCTGCTGGATACCAGGTGCTGTCACTTGAAGCACAATCAGCGACTGCTCAAGCCAAGTTATATCACGATGGATCTCTTTGCTCGCCATCGCACGTTTTTCGAAGAAAAAAAGCGGCGTTCGCTCTAGCACAATCCGGCGTACCTCTTGTGTATGGGGAGTGTCGGACAGGACCTGACCCGCGATCTCAAATGATTCCGACACAAGCGAGCTGAGGAGTGGTGCACCTAGAGATGCATACATGGGCTCTAAAACGTCATCATGTGGTGCGACAAACAGGTGGTCACAAAACAGCATATGTGCATTTGCATCGTCAACCAACACGATATCGGGTGCAGTTCGAAGTGCATATGCGCTTGCGGAAGCCGCGGAATTGTCGTCACCACGCGATTGTTGCAAACTGAGTAGAAACGGCGTGTGGCTCATAGCCCTGCGCATGTGCGACGGAATCTCGTCCATGTGATCGGCAATCCGGCGAAGAACTTGCAGGTACGTCTCCGGTGTACGACAGAGCTCATAGAAATGTGGTGCATTGTCCATCAACACCTGCACGAGTTCAGCAGTGCTGGGTTCGTCAGACACACCGCACGCACGCAAGAAGACAGTCGCCGCTGGCCCAAAGTCCACGTACGCAAATACGGCACGGTACTCGGGCGGTGCATTTTGAGCAGATGCGAAGTAGCAGGACGTCGGCTCGACAAGGCCACGGCCTTCTACAGGGACAATGGGCGCATGTCGGAGTGTATCGAGGTCACGCGAGGAAAATGTACGCACCGAAGACAAGAATGCAAACACACGGCATGCGTCAGCAACTGTCTGTGGTGGAGACGCACACAGTCGCTGCACAAGGTCTGCGCCACTTGGATGGGTCGGAAGCTGAAGCTTTGTAGCGTCAACAGCGGATACATTCGCGACGGGCCAGTTCATACAAGCGACAGTGGCATCCGTATACACAAGATGAGGCGCATACAGCTTGCCATCACAAGCAGGCACGAACGCATAGGAGGCTGCATCAATCAGGCTGTACGAGTCTGCGTAGACGGCGAACTTGTTAAGCAAGTACGCCCTAGCCTTGTCACGAAGCTGTGGATCATCACACGATGCACGACTCAGCAGGTCCGGCAGTGGAATGTGGCGGCGCAGACCAAGGGCGAAAAGGAACTTGGCCTCATCCGATGATGCACGCCATGTGCGTCCAGACCAGTCCAGTATGGGTACCTGAAGTGAACGGAGTGCCTCGGAAGGCTCGTACAGCTGCGAGGCCTTGGCGCGGTGCGAGCCGCTTTCCGCAGGGAAGATCGGTGTCTGCATGAGGCGCTGCATTTCAGTCGGCGTGAGATGCGTGGATTGCTTAGCCAGGTATGTTATGAGATCGATATGCGACCAGTCGCCGGCCGCGAGAAGGCGGTCGAAAATAAGCTGGATCTCGACATGACGGCGGACACCCAGTGACTCGAGCATTTTTTCGGCATGTCCGCGAATGACGAGACTCGGAAATTCGATTACAGGCAAGTCAGAGAACAGGGAGACGGTGGAAAAATATGCCTGATTCGGCCGCTTCATTCCCGCTCGTGTGGGTATACACGCGATGGGCTGCAAAAGTGCAATCACAGCCGACATCTGGGCGTTGGGCAAATGGCCCCAAGTCCACGCAAGGACACTCAGGATTGCTTCAGCATTTTGCGGCGACTTTGTAAGGCCATGAGTCTTCGCGACGTCAGGGGCCGGTGACTGGTCCAATGAGATCATGTACTCGAGCCATGAACTCACACTAAGATCGTGCCAGTCAAAGACTGAGTTGAGTTCAGTGGTCCTGAAATGCCGCGATACTGCGTACGTTAAGCAGGTCGGCGGGAGCACGACTGTTGGTGGAAGCTTTCCAGGGTGTAAGACCGTTGTGACGTCACTAAGAGCTTGCACACCATGCTCCGTGAGAACAACCGCCGACTGGATCAGGCGACGACGCAGCGATGGCTCGAATGATGGATGTGCAGTGACCTGAGACCACCATTTGAGGCAAGCGACCATCTCATCTACAGACAACGGGCGCCGCGACAGTTCCGTAAACACGTCTTCCATCGTAATATCATGAACCAGCCTGCGCACACGGAGCTGCATAACAAAGACGTCTGCAGCCTCGATGTGCGCGGCGGGTAAAACCGGTATATCGCGGCAAAAGTCAGCGAGCATCGCACTGGGAAATCGCACCGCCTCTGACGAGCGCAATCCATTCGTCGACATGAGAGAGATGCATGGACGTGTACAACAAGCGAAGAACGACTCTTCTAACGTAACCGACACACGCGACGATGGAGATGATCGATGAAATGAAAAGAAGCGCATTGTGTGCAGCGCCGCATCTAGCACGCGTTCACGTTTCGAGGGATCGGCCCACTCAGCACCGATCCGCTGCATCTCATGCTCGTAGACAGCACGCGCCACGAAACCGCCAATCGCCAAAAGCTCCGTGTTCCAACGCGCACAGTAGCGATCGACAAAGTCAAGCGATTCTCGCTCGACAGTCGGGATGAACCGAGCAGCCAAATGACCGGCAAACGAAGTTGTTTGATGCGTGCGGAACCCGATGAACACGCGGCCCTGTGTGTCCAGGCGGGGCATGAGCCCATCAAACAAAACTCGCACATGCGCATCGATGTCGGAAGGAGTCGGCTCAGGTGCGTTCGTAGCGTCGAGCTCGTGCTGGCCCATGTACACAATGTGGAGAGGCATGCTCTTCGGCAAGCCCTTCTTTGTGCTTCGTTCAATCTCCCGCGCGAATGAAGCAGGTACATTCACGCCAATGTTTGCTGAGACGATCCGAAGATGCAACGCCGAATGCACGGTTTCAAGCTGAGCAGCTGAATCAAGGCGCATGTCTTGTGCAAGTGTTTCGCTCGTAGGTGCAGGGCGTGTTCCAAATGCTCCGGAAAGCATCGAGGCTATGCCGGCTCCTGCGGTCTTGGAAAACGCAGACATAAGCGTTTGCCGCAGGCTAGGCTTCTCGCGCGCAGCAGCAGCAGCAGCTTCAAGAAGAATGAAGCGTGCGACATGTACTTGCACTTGCAGCGACGATGCGCATAATGACTGTGCACAAAGCAACTTTTCCGGCGACGTCGGCTTCAAATGTCGCGAAGGCTTCAATATCTGCGGCAACCCCACATGCTTTTCTAGCCTGCATAAGAGCTGCTCATCCATAAAAAAACGAATAGAGCGCACTTTGCTTGTGAATGTGAGGGAAGTCGCAAGAAATTGACACAGAGTCAACGGTGACTCAGGGAACGGCGTGGGCTCGCGGAGCGCCATCAGGAACGTCGTCCATGGCATGCCATTTTCTGACGTCTCCTTCGCAGGTGCAGGTGCACGGCGTGTAAAGAGAGAGTCTCCTTTCCAAAAAAATCCCATCAGCTCATCGCCGCTTTGAACAATGGGCTCTTCGCAGATGCTGAAAAGCGAGTAGAAGCCAACGCCAAAAGCACCTATCCGCTCGGGATCCGGGTTTCCTTCTGCAATGCGCCGTAGTCTATTCCAATCGGCACCACTGAACGGTGTGCCATTGTTTCGAAACGTCCACTGCGTTAATAAAGCATTCGTATCTGGCACGCTGGGTTTCGTCGTCAGCGGAAGCTGTGTATGTGGGACCGTAGCACTTGTAGCAAACCGGAGCTCGCATTCAGTTGCCCCAGCATCATCTGCATTCTGCAAAAGCTCACGAAATACTGTGACTAAACTGAGTCAGTATGCTTCGAATAAGACGCAAAGACGCACATTCTGCCGAGTACCTCGCCAAGATCTAGTAGGAAATGCATCATTAGCACAGCTGGGGCTTTGTCTCGCACTCAGGACGTACCTTGTCAATCAAAGCACGCTGATTTACAGTTATTGCTTCATCAGGTTGCGCCGATTCGGACAATGCACGCTGTGCCAGCACACGCATGTCCATGGTGGCTGACATGGTGGCGGTGGCAACGAACGGTTCATGCAACAATGTGGAGAACCTAACAGCTTTCTATTGTTCGATTTGTGTGAGACGCTCAGAGCCGCTCTCTAATATGAGTCCTATGGCTGTGCGTCTCCGCAGGTGATCGGCGGGTGACACGTCGTTTTGGTATCACGTGGTTCGTGCAAGTACGCTATGAGGTGCCTACGATTTGATCGAGATGGATTTGGTTGATGTCACGCGTCATGCAAAGTCTGGCCAGGTCGGGACGCCGCATTCTAGAGTGAGTGTGTGAGTGGGTGTTTCATATGATGCCAAAGGGACGTACAGGTCAAGAGAGACACGCAAAATCTCCCAGAGACTATTGTTTTGAACACCAGGCATGTCGTCATCTTCGGACGCCTGCTGGAGTGTGAGAGCTGTGTACGCATGTTCAGCCGCTTCCGTGTACATCTGTGGATGTGTCAAGGGGAAAAGCATGTGTAGAAGAGGGAGAGCAGGGAGGGAGAGAGAACACGCGTTAGTACTTCGTGCGTGGAAACGACCAATAGGCCAATGTAAGAGCGTACCTTGAGGTTTAAACAGGAAATGCTAAGATTGAAGTGGCAGCGCGCAAAGTCGGGACGCAACGTCAATGCCTGCTGGTAGTATTGAAGACTTTCTTCTGAGCGACCAGAATTGCTCAGTGTCGCACCAATACGGTTGTACAGGATCCAGTCGTCAGGGCGCACATGTAGAGCTGTTGTGAAGCAATCAACAGCCTTGCTGTACTCGCCCGACGCATTGAACAAGACACCCATGGCCACCTGAACGTCGGCATCCACCGGCTCGGATATGTCCTGCGCACGCGAGCGGGCCATGGCCAAAAGCATATTCGCTAGTTGACGGTGTCGATCCTGAACTTGCCGACCACGTGCTTGTTGATACGATTGTACGACCGCTTGGTACTTGTCATTGACCTTGATCCAGCGGTCCAATGCCTCCAACGCCTCGTCACGGTCATTTTCATTTGTATAGCTGACGGCTAAAGCAAGCCAGGCCTCTTTCATGGCGGGATCGATCTTTAGAGCTTCGTGCAACGCAGCAATGGCTTGGGTCTCGCGCTCATTCTCTTGCTGTCGAAGGCCCAAATTATACCACTTACTCGCATCCTTGGGATCTTCTTGCACCGCCGCCTCGTGCTCCAGCACTGTGTCCAACATCCCCGGTGGCGAGTGTGCTGCATGATTCCGAGTCATGTTCGCCATGTACGGATTTGCATCATGGAAGCGATACGCAGGCGTCTCGTAAGGGAATGGATCGTGCGTGCGATTGTGTGACTTGATACCGTCAGATGTCGCAACAAACTCATCCCAGTCACTCTGCAGCTTCGCCCATTCAGCATTTTGAGCACCTGGTAAGCCATGACCCTTTTGGCCGAGCCATGCGCGGCCAACAAAGTCCTGGTCATGCTCGTCAGAATCAAAAGCCTCCTGCCACTCAGAACTCGCACCCGGCACGTTCGTTCCCAACGAGGTCCACTTGTTGTATTCCTGTGCAATCAGATCGTCGCCATTCATACCACGATCCTGCTGGTTGTGTTGTTGTCGCGAAAAAGCGTCGTCCTCACGCATACGCGCTGCGACGTCACCACCATCGCCAAGGAATGTATTGGGATGAGACGAAGCGCGCTCTTTGGCCAAGTCTTCTTCGCGCCAAAACTCGTCCAAGTCCGCGAGGGCATCAGGAATAAGCGTCTGCGCATGGCCATGGTGCTGGTTCTCCTGCTGCGTCTCACGCTGCGAACCGTACGGTGTGGCATACTGCAGCATTGTATCGAGATCTGCTTGCGACGGCGGTCCATGTGCCTTCGCTTTACCTTTGGCATCACGATCGACGATTTGGTCGCCGCGGACTTCGGCTACACGATCACGAAGCTTACGCATGAGTTGCAGAAACTCGCTCTGCTGGAACTTTTCACTTGAGTCATGCTGAACAGCATTCAGCAGACGCTCTGCTGTCTGTGCTAATTGATCGGCATTCATGGTATCAAGCTGTGTCTCAGATGGGATCGCAGCTGACTCGTTTGGCTGCTGTGTTTGTGCATCAATCGCAGTGAAGGCAGAGTCCCATGTTGATTCTGTCAAAAAGGTAAATGCATGTCAATAGAACCAAAAATACGTACGGCTCACATATGCGAGATCATCATTGTGCGTGCGACTTACGAGCGAATCCTGCGGATGCTGTCCCATCACGGGTACCGCGTGTAGCGGGCGATGGAACTGGCTTGCAAGCGGCGGCATGCCACGCGGCACAGTGGCAGCAGCGGCACCAGCAGGAACTGGGTGCATATTTGATGCAGGCTGCACAGCGGTATGTTTTGTCGAAGTGCGTGTCGCATGTAAAAAGTCTTGAGCCCATGCCGGCGTGGCACTTGTCGAGGACACAGGTACAGGGGTGTGCTGCTGACGGTGGAATGATGTTTCCATCACAGCTTGTGACGGCGCCCATTGCTCATGTGGCACAACTTGTGGAAGAGACTCGCGCAGCTGGTCTACATGGAAAGGTGCGACAGGCCCAGATGCAAAGAAGGCTGGATCAGTTGGACCGGCAGCCGACACTTGGGAGCGAAAGGCGGTAGGCCGCCCAGGGGCAACGTCAGGTCCATGCTGGAACTTATCGAACTGTGCACCACGATCTTGTCCGAACCGTTTTCCTAGCTGCTGCAATGGGTTCACTGGACCGCACTCCGCGCCACCACCCAGCAAGCCCGGTAATGACATTGGAGTTTCAAATGCAGCAGGCGTCGAAATACGAAGTGGGGTTCTTAGGCCTAGACCCTGTTGCACGCGTGGTTGTGGAGACATTCAGTCTTCCAGTTCGCGCTAAGCACGGCCGTCGCTTCTGTCGGCCGACGCCACACACCTCGCTTTCATTGTAGCTCGCTTTCTTGACTATGTATGATGTGGTTGGACGTGGGGTACATAGAGACCAACCTCCCCCCCTCCAAAGCCGGAGTGAGCAGAAAAATGTCATTTGATGTTATACTGCGTATTTGGCCAGACAATGCTACACATCTATGCGGATGATGGCAGTGGTGTCCAAGTATACTGTGGTCAGTATAATCATAAGTACGTACCTCGCGCACGGCGCCATCGGCGCCTGCCGAGACGATGGTGCGTTCGTCAATCCATAGAGCGGCATTGGTGCCACCGGCATGTGCATTTTTGAAGACGGCCTTTTGCATAGGTTGCGCAACAGACCATACATAGATATGTGTGTCAAGAGAGGCACTCACCACATGGGCGCCATCATGTGACCAATGAAGAGAATGGATCCTTGCCGAGTGGAAAACCCACTGTGATAGTTTCAGCGCTTGAGCTTCGATATCGTACACAAGAATCTTTCCGCTGCTTTCACCGACGGCCAATAGTGATGCATCAGGCGAGAATGCAAGAGCCGTAATACTGCTACGTCCGCTCGCGAGCTCGCCGAGGAAGTGGAAAGAAGCCTTCTCATAGCGGAATAAGCGAACACGCGCGTCCTCAGAGCCAATGGCTACGAGAGCCGCAGTAGCATCTGATGTAATGCATGTGGCTTGCGGCACGAGGACCTGTAACGATGTACCTGAGCAGGCCTTGTCATCCTGGTCACCGATGGTGACAACATCGATGCCCTTGTCCGTGACAATAAAGACATGGTTCTTGCAGACGTGCATATGGCGTGGATGTCCCGACACGGCCAGAGACACAATCTCGTCGTCGGCATTGCTCGCAGATGACATAAGACGCAGTGTATTGTCCAAAGCTGCGACGACAAAGGCTCGTTGCGCACAGCCAATGCGCAGGAGACTCGGCCATGCATGCTCTTTTGGCACTCGGTCAGCACCTTGCTTGCCGTAAAGGTACACACGACCATCGATACTGGCCGCCGCTATAATCTGGTTGCCATCTGCAGCAAGATCTACCACACTCATAGTCGGTCCACGCAGCATCCCACGCAACTGCACTGATGTGTCGGGCTCTAGCACCACGAGCACACCACTAAAACTCAGTGAAATAAGAGCCTCACGTGTCCATATAAGACCGACTTGCTGAGCATGTACACGATCTTGTTCATCAGAGCGCCATTCTGACAACAGCGCGCGCTTGGCAATATCCCAAATCCGCACGGCACCATCTGCGCCGGCCGTCGCCATGAGTGCCGAGTCAGGCGAATACGACACGGCAAACACAGTGCCAGCATGCGCCGTCGATGCGACAGAAAGCTCAGCTTGCATATCGCCCGTTTGTCCGTCATACAAAAACACACGTCCATCAGCCCCAGCTGATGCGAATGTCGTGCCATTCGGTGCGTATGCAACATCCTGAACGAACCGTGTATGATGTGAGAGCGTACGCGCATATCTGAACGGCACGCCTGTGTAAAACATAACGGAACAGTCATCTGCCCCTGTCACAGCACGAAATGGACGCTGTGAGCGCACCGCTACACTGTTCACAGCTTTGCTATGCCCATTCAACTCCCCAACACTAGAACCTGTATCGAAGAGAAAAGCGTGCGCATATTTTTCACGGCCATCACCTACGACAAGTATCCGTTTGCTCTCACCATCCCAAACGAGATCATGCACACGTCCAGCGAGCGCCTGAACCTCAAGTTTGAGCATTTGCTCGCTACCCGTGATGTCCCAGACCCGCACCTTGCCCGTGATGTCGGCACTTGCGACGTAAAAGCCACTAGGACTCATTCGCGCGACCGTCACAGGTTGTGCGTGTTGTGCATACAGAGTCGTAGCGCGTTCGTCGCGAATGTGGCGGATGACGACGGTGCGACCCTGTGCATACAAAATGCGGTCGCCCTGGGGGCTAGCGCCCAGCTTTGTGCTGCGTGCACGCACATTCGTGGGGTTGGGGGCGTACGTGCCGACTAACTGTAACGACATGTAAGAAGTGTTTGTCGTGCTAAAGCGAAAATTAGCGAGCCCAGCGAGCGAAGGTCTAGAATGTCGCAAGCTAGACAAGGCTGGACGAGACTAGTAGAAACGTACTTTGGTGGCCCCGCAAAGCTGTTGATTTGTGGACAGTGCGCAATACACCACGTGGTGTCAGGTGAGGCGGAGTCCAATGAGGCCATGCATGTGTCCTATGGAAAAGGATTTAGTGTGGCATGTCTGAGCTACACCACCATGACAGG
>ERZ501049.123-NODE-123-length-19848-cov-29.165210_pt1 | contig 19848 bp, 11 predicted proteins | sample MGYA00510866_ERZ501049 | MGnify/ENA primary metagenome ERZ501049 (study PRJEB25958, sample SAMN03398519) | human skin metagenome | study: EMG produced TPA metagenomics assembly of the Human Skin Microbiome Metagenome (human skin metagenome) data set. | reverse complement strand
GGACAGCTATAGACCGAACCCTAGTAGAGTTGATCAACTTATGACGTGTGGAGACGTAGAATTTTATCAACCGCCACCCATCTTTGACTTCTGCGCAATAATTTCGCATCGTCCAATCAGTGAGTGTAAACAAGCTGGCGTCATACAGTGGAATGAGACTTCGCCACTCACTTTACAAGGACAATGACGCCTAAGGGCGCCATGAGGAATGGCGGCAATATGAGTGAGAACCAGAATAATTCTATTCAAGTGCAGCATCGCTTGCACTCATACGACATTTTGATACATGAAACGATGACTGTGGCTGAACTGCAAGAGCAAATTTGCCGGGCTACGGGAGTCCTTCCAAAACACCAAAAACTACTCACGCCACCGAAAGCACGTCGGCTTGGTCAGATACTGCGCTCTGGGAATACGAATCAACAACTTCTTCCTGATGTGGGACTGAGCGCGGGTATGCGGCTGACACTCGTTGGCGCGCCCGTACATGAAGTGGAACGAGAGCAAATGCAAGAAGCATCATTGGACAAGTCTAATGGACCACGACGCCTTCATCCAAGTCTTCTAAAGAATATGCAACCTACAAAAAGTCTTCCCGATGCACAGGTGACAGCGGCATTTGGTCGGTGTAGGCCACATTCAAGCACTCAAGATGCTGATCCTTGGCACAAAAATGTGCGTCAGTATCTGGAGCGACTTGCCTCAGATCCCGCTGTACTGCATGTGTGCAAGTTGCATCATTACAAAGTTGGTGAGTTGTGCGAGCTTTTACCGCATGAAAATCCTGAGCTCCTTGGCCTGAATGTAAACAAAGGACAGCGTATTCTTCTCCGGGTGCGGACAGACGCCGCCGATGGCTTGCGCGACTACAAGACAACACGGCGTGTTTTGCTTCATGAATTGTGTCACAACGAGGTACGTATCCAACAAACGCTGACTGCCATTTGACTGTTAGATTGATGACCACCCGCCCGGATTCAACATCTTGAATAGCCAGTTGAATCGCGAACTCGAGGCATTTGAGTACACCCGCGAGCAGCACACACATGTTCTCAGCAGCGAGCCTGTGTATGATCCTGGTCGAACTACATCTGTGGATGTGGATGAAGAGCGAGAAGATCGGCGTCTCACGATTCTTCGAGCCACCGAGGCACGCTGGGCACGCATGGACCAAGAGATCCAGTCACATTGTGGAGGGAGGAAAAAGACGTGAAAGGGACCACATGACTAGGAAGTTCTTTTATTGTCCAAGATATATGTTGTGTGCATATGTAAATATGCACGCTTAATTTGGAGTACGAATCTTGTATGGTAGTACATCACGAGGGGTATCGAGCATTAGGATGCCAATCTCCATTCGAGTCGTCCGGAATGACAAACTCTCGCACCTTTGGTTGGCGCGTAAGACTCATGTTGAATCTGTATAGAGCTCACACGTAGCCCAGACATTGTGTATCCAAAGACGGAGAATTGGACATCAAGGGCATACATAGGACGGCAAGCAGATGTCGAGAGGATGGTGCCTTTCAAAACAGACTGAGTACATGGTGAGATCTTGGGAATCACCCACCGAAGATGTTGCTGCTTCCGGTCAAAAACCATGTTACCTGCCGAACGAGACAGGTTCGGAATGGAGCCTATGTCTGATGACATGGATGTTTTCGTTGCGACAGTGTTCACCTGAGTAGTGGCATCGACACCTTGCACACCATCGCCAAGAAGCCAGTCAATACACACATCTTGCAAGTCGTATGCGGGATCAAGAGCATGGTCAACGGTGATATTAAATGGAAGGCCGCCGTACGCTGCATTATAAGGCGAATAGTATGCATAGACTTTCATAGGTAAGGAATTAGAGTTAAACTCAGACGCGGACGAGTCGGACGAAATGGGTCGTTTTAGCGTGCAAGATGAGGAGGTTGATTTCGATGGCACTCGAATGCGGAACTCGCTCAACACGCACTCGCCGTCGGGGGGCACGAAGCAAAGTTTTTGCTGCTTTTCCCAGGTTTGCTGGCGGATGCACTGATGCCAGGCCGGGAGCTCTAGAAGCGATGGGTGATTTAATGATACAAGCAATTCTGGCATGCCAGAGAGCCATGCTGAGCAAGTGAGCTTGCCCCAGACGTCTAGAGCAACTGGACATCCATTTGCATCAATGACACCTTCGATAGACTCGATCATATCTAGGTAGACTTCATTTTTTGAATATCTGCTGTTAGTCCTGCGCCATGGGACAGGAGATGCTAGAGACATGCGTGCATGCTCTGGCGAAGAGTTCAAGCCGACTTTGTTAGCAATTTTATCAAGCCAGCGGGGTGGTACTACGATGTCTTTGAGAGCATTAATCTCTGTCAGAAGGACGTGGCCTTCTCCATCGAGCATTTCCTCCATGAGTTGATATACGATGTCAAAGTGTTGACGAATAAGATCTTCTGTCAAAAGAGCAGGATCCTTAGAGCCCACTAAATAATCTTGCAATACGTCCGCCGCCTTATGCAAGAAGGCAAAAGAGATCAATGGGTCCAAGTCATGGGACATGGGGCATAAAAACCGCAAACTGCCGACCATGATATGACACAGGACTGAGCCGCCTTCCAATGGAATACATGTTTCTGAATTCGACTCTGGTGCTTTTGGCGCATAGTTTCGCTCGGCGCCATCAGACCAAGCCAGGGCTTCGTCAGGAAGGTCAGGCAGTGTCTGACTGCCTTGCTGTGGACTCGTTTCATGCCCCTCACTGCCGTGGTCATCATCATCATCGTCAGCCACCTCATCCTCCATTCCATCTGATTCTGAGCTACTTTCCAGCACAGAATCAGCAAGCGGAACAGAGAGTACCGGTGGGATATCTCGCACAGCCATGGGAGCCGCGGGATCGAGGGAAGAATGGGCGTCATTCTCTGAGCGGCCTAGCACGTCTTTGATCTTTTCACATAAATACGACACATGCATCATGGGATATAATGTGTTGCCATTTCGAAAGCGGGAGAGCATGATCGGCTGGCCATCGCGGCCAGCGATGATCAGGCCATCCATTCGACGTGTAGAATGTCACAAGTCTGCCCAGGCGACATGATTGGCACTCCCCCCCCCCGTCCCACCTCACCAGCTTGGTCGCTGCACGTAGGATATGTGATGGAGGTGTGTGAGTTGGGTATCACGAGACCCACACGTCTAGGGCTGTCGTCATCACAGCGGAGGCGCCAGCGAAATTTTCCTCGTCCACTCACAACCCACACACCCACACATCTCACACGATGAGCTACGCGCGCCCTGGTGGTATGCCGCTTGGTGGTGCAGGTGTGCGCCAGCCATCAGTCGAATACATTTGTGCGGGTATGTCGATCATCTCTCTAGTATGCCATTAACACCAAGACTGCTCGGCAGTAAATGAGATTCGTCCTCGTGAACCTATTCGGTGTCGAGAATGTGGACATCGAATTATGTACAAAAAGCGGACAAAGCATATGGTACGTGCAGAGTTGAAAATTCTATGCTAACGCTTCGTGTCTTTTCGTCTTCCTTGTACACACACGCACACATACACATACACACATACAGCTCCATTTTGAGGCGCGGTAGTACGAATCTAAGCAATCCAACCTACATCAACCGTGTTCATCACCACCAGCACGACGTTTTCGACGGTCTCGTTCACGATGCTCACGTGGCATGTCATTTGCGCGCTCGCGACCCCACGTGCGTGCTGGTCGGTCTCTCTCGGGCCATGCATTCGGCGCATGATCTGGTGGACGGTCGTCCGAAGCGGTGGACGCTCCTTGTTGGGAGCGTATGGACATGCGGTCCCTACGCATGCGCTTCATGTCGGGCGTGCCCTGCTGAGACTGAGTGTCGCTCGTACGTGTGTGTGCTTGTATTGGTATACGTACCGAGTCAGAGGACGGTGTACCTGTGTCAGAAGAGCCCAAGCGATCAGCTAAGGAGCGCTTTCGTCCACCGCGTTCGTCATTCGCTCGATGCGCATCATCAGTCGCACCTTGCTGCGTCGGGGCTGCTGGCGAGGGTGAAACATCACTGCGTCGCCGATTCCATTGTGCATTCGTTTCCTGCCACCGATCGTCGGAGTGGTCGGTGTGGGGATGGGGATGGGAATAGGGTCGATCGTCTGAAGCGCGCCTGTCATAGCGTCCGTAATGTTCGCGCTCACGATGGCGCTCTCGCTCTCGCTCTCGCTCTCGTTCTCGTTCTCGTTCTCGTTCTCGTTCTCGACCCCAACGACCACCGCCGGCACGCTCAGACCTTGCATCCCGGGGCGGAGGCCGTGCATCGCGGTCAGGGAAGTCCGACCGACCATGACGTGCACGCTGTTCAGACCGGGACGGCCGAGGATCGTGTCGCGCACCAAATGAGTCGTCTCCTCGAGATGCTGCAGTGTCATTCGTCGAGTCTTTCGGCCGGTCTTTGGCGCGTGTATCGCCACTACCACGGATCCGAAGTTCTCGTGGTTCGTCGTGTGCTGCCGATGGTGCATCCTCCGACTTGCGGTCTCGGTCTCGTCTGTCGATTTTAGACGGCACTTTGCTGCCTCGCCGATCAGGCGTAGCTCTCCTCCAGCTATCATCGCGATCCACAATACCATCTTCTGCACGAGCATCATGCTTTGCATTGTCTCGGGACTGTTTATGCGGAGGCGCAGGCTCCTCGTCCACATGCCGAGGTTCTTCGGCAGTGCGCCGTGCTTCTTCGGCCCGACGAGCCTCCTCAGCACGACGCGCTTCATCTGCACGCCTGGCTTCGTCTGCCTTGGCTGCTGCGGCCGCTTCCTCAGCGCGGCGTGCTTCTTCGGCTTCCTTTGCCTGCTGTGCTTCACGAGCCTCTTGGGCCTTCTTGGCTTCTCTTTCTCTTTGTTCGTCCTCCGCCTTCGCACGCAGCGCTGCTTCGTGCCGAGCTCTGGCATCGCGCTCTTCCTTCGTCAAGGGACGGAAGAAACTCACGTCCACCCAGGTGGGCGCCTGTTTCTTCAGCGTGGCAACGAGACCCTGGCCCAGTACTTTTAGGTCGCCACGGTGTTCTGAGGCGACGACATGTTCGACCGCCTGCAGAAGATGCGCACCGTGTTCTTTATACAAGGGGAAGTAGCCTGAGATGCGATTCAGCACCACGATCGCGTTCCGGATCCGCATGTACTCAGAGCCGAAACAGGAAGCAAACGCATCATGCAGCGAAGTGTGCCAGGTCAGCATGCACAGTTTGAAGGCAGCGAACGACAAAGGCTGGTCGCCGGTTCGCCGCGTGTGCATTCCTCGGAGCCCTTCCCAAGCGAGGGAAAATCCTGGGACGTCGCCAAGGGCTTCTTTGTCGTATAGGTCCTTTGACTGAAGCCAGCCGTGCAAGTCACCCAGTATGGCGTGCAGGAAGCGTGCATAAGACCGGGCCTCGTTTTCGGACGCCAAAAACAGCGTCGAGGCCACGTGCTGTGTCAAAAGCACATCGTACACCGCGAGCGTCGGCAGCGCCGGCGTGCCAAGCGTGTGCAGCATCCGAAGGAACTTGGCCGTGTAGACGGCATCGGTCGGAGAAAACAGCGCTCGGGGATGCAGGCAGTGAACGACGAGCTGCTGGACAAGCTGGCCACGATGGACGTCGGGAGCGAACCAGTGCACTTTCTCGGCCTGCAGGCGCCGGCGCGTCGCTTGGTATGCGAGCGTCTGCTCTTTCAACTCTGTGGTGAGATGCGCTATGCTTTCCTGCAGCCGCACGCGGGCGGACTTTTTCAGACTCTCTGACAAGTCGGCTGCTGCGTCGACATCTTGGATCGACTGTCGGAGCCGGGAGAGTTCCTGTTGGTAGCGCTCCATAGGTACGGTGACGTCTGGAAGAGCAAGCTGCCAGAACGTGGTAAAGAACGGCGCACCTAAGGCGGAGATCGAGTTTGCTGGCATCACCGACGCGATGCCTTGCACAGTGCTTTGCAGTGCAGCGTGCCAGACGACCTCGACGTCGCCATCGACGTGCATGTCCTTGTCCTCGGACTTGCTGCTCTGCTGCATGTCCCACAGGAGCCTGGGCCGTGCGAGGTGGAAGGCCATCGAAGCGTCGAGACCAAAGCGGCGGATCCAGTCTGCCGGTAACGGCACGCGCTGAGCGTGGTCTTCGGCTCCCTGTGCGGCGAGAAAGTGTGCGTACTGGAACAGGATCGCGACGCATGTATCGAAAGTGCTGCTGAGCGACTTGATGGGCGTATCGGCGGCGTCGTCCGCTGCCGTAAACACGCACGCCTGCCGCTGCTGTGCGATGAGGATCAGGATCGGCATGGCCAAACGACTCTGTACGAGCATGCGGTACAGACGCAGCGCACCCTTCTTGAAGCTGTTGCGAGCGAGCAGGACGGCAGCAGGCGTGGAGCCGGGCATGAGCGTCATGGCGGCCTCGGTCTGCAGCAGCGGCCCACCGGACAGGGCGGCCATCTGAGACTCGGACAGCTCGCCCGCCGGCTCTATGCCGCTCATCTTCAGCACAAGCTCGGAAAGTACAATGAGGTCTGTCACATTGTCCTGCTTGAGGCGGTTCGCCAGATACTGCAGCAAAGGCGTGCAGTCCATCGAGACATACTTTCGGTAAAAGGCACCGGCGAACGAAGCGAGGCTCTTGAGCCACAGACTCGCGTTCGTCCCGTCAGACTTGGTCCGCTCCTTCGCGGGCTGACTCAGTGCGTCCAGCAGCGCATACGAAAATACGTCGTACTCGAGCGGCGTCAGGTACTTGGCCGCATCGACCACTGGCTCAATCAGGTTATCATACGACTGGATCTGATGCAGCACCACGTCGAAAAACACCGTCGGGTGTGCGTGCGCTGCTTTTGCAAAGCTCCGGCCACTCGCACGCACATTGTCGGAGCTAATGCGCCGGAGAATGCCACGCGCCTCCCGCTCCGTCTGCATCTTGGCAAAGCGCAGCTCCGGCCGTTTTCCTGTGCGCTGCTTCCATTCACCATACAAGCTGTACCGCTCGGTGTAGGGCAGCGTCTGCAACACGCGCCATAGCTCGTACAGGACGGGCGCGCCGCCATCGGCTAGTGTGATAGCTGGCATGAGCTGCGTGCGCAGAAAGTGCATCCACGGCGTCTTGTTCGTTGCGTTCGCACACACACGACAAAGGAGCTGGAGAAGCCGCCGGTCCTGACACACATACACGCCCAGTGGCGCGAGGAGCGGAAGCACGTCTTCTGCGTGCTCAAACGGCGGATGTGCGTCGGCCCAGTCGCCCACACAGAACACAAACTGGTGCGTGCGCGTTGCGCGAGGCTCCGGCGCAAACATTGTGAGCGTGCTGGTGCGCTGCGCACGCGTTGGGACGTGACAAAGAACAGCGATGCGTCGGAACGCCGGCGTGTCGAGACGACGCCAAACAAGCCGTACATACGCGTGCGTCAAGCTGGGATAGGCACCAAAGATCCATGGATGCGCCGCGATGAACGCACGCACCTCGTCCAGCGCACCACAGCGGAGCATGGCGCGCACCAGTTTGATGCCATGCACGCCATGCGCAGCTGGCGATGCAGATGCAGCACGGTCTGGTGCGGACGAGGAGGCAGACACATTCGGCGACGACGTGGGGGCATCGTCATCGACAAGCGGCGCAGCCATCGTCAGAGCATTTGCGCCAACGGATGCAGTCTTGGTCGTGAGGGCTTCTTCATATGCGTGCCGGAGTTGCCGCATCGCATCGTCGGACGCGACATACGCCATCATTTGCGCCAGTGACACGATCCGCTCGCGGATCAGCAATGCTGTCAGGAGGTACAGCTCCTCGGGCGCAGACTCTCGTGTGTCAGGATGGACATAGTGTGCATATTGGAAACCCAGGATCTCTGTGATCCGCTCGCTGTCCCACGTTGGCGACGCTTGGCGGAAGAGGCTAAGAAAAAACGGATAATGGTGCACAACATGCGAGCAGAAGAGCGTGAGCGCCACATCGAGCGCACGAGCGGGATCGAGGTTGTACGCACCAACGAGGCTGGTCATCGTCGTAAGCCAGCCAGCGGCTCGTGCGTCTCGCTCTGCAGCCGATTCGTCCTCACGCACGCGACCGAGATCATCGACGACCAGCGATGGACCCACACATGACTCGAGACTCATAAATAGCGATGCATAGCCTTGGTTCTCTTCACGCAGCAGGTTGTATTTGGGCTGCTTGAAAAAAGTGGCCGTGCGAATCTGTATGCCACGTCGCTGGAACAGGGACGGATCCACCATGCCCAGTTTGCCCAGCAGTGGCGCATCGATGCGCGCCGCGACCTTCTGCCGCTCCAGCACACCTTGAGCAACAAGTTCATGCAGTAGAGCCGCGAGACGCGCACGCACCATATCTAGAGACACGGCGGACGTATCCCCCGCTTCATGTCGCGCCTCCATTTCCCAGTCGAGCGCCCACAATGTGTCGAGCAAAGCATCTGGCCAGGCGGCATCATGTACGTCGAGTGTCTGTGCTGCATGTACAGAGGAGATCGATGCCCCTTGTAGGCATTCACGCACGAGATGCGTTACAGCAAGACGTGTGGAAGATGGGTCAGATGCCCATTGCTGTGCAAGGGACTCGCGGCTACAACATCGTCAGTTAGCACGCACTCTTACTTGTATACGTACACGGTAGACGGTGTGTTTGTATCAGACAAGGTGCTCAGCGTCTGCACAAGCCATGTCGGCTCGGCATTCGCATCGCACTTGGTCGTTGCCATACGCGGCTGTCCAAAGCGAGCGTTGAGCGATGGCGCGTCTGCTGATGACGAGGATATGTGTGTGTGTGTGTGTGTATGTGTGTGAGAAGGAGGGGTGTCACGTGGCCTGTCCTCCACCATTCGTCCACTATGTAGAAAGGAGGGCGGGGGGCTGGGCTGGGCTGGGCTGGCCATCTGGGGCGCACGGGCGAAACAGAACGGTACATGATCTGAGTGGACAGCACGAAGCAGCTGCTGGTGGACTGGTAGACAATCGACATGACATGGTGGGCCAGCGCTTAGGGGTAAAGATGCATGTGGTGGCAAGAAACGGGATCTATGAAAATGGGTGTGCACATGTACAAAGACGGAGGGTGTGAAACGGAATGGTTGGGCGGTTGCTGCTGCTGCTGCGATCCACTCATGCGTTCACATGCCGAAGCACAAGTAAAGTCCAATGGCCGTTATAACCATAATAGCAGCTGTAGATGCGAACATCCAAACATATTCGCCTGATGTTAATGGATCAAAGCCCGCAGTTGTATGTGAGGTAGCCTGCCGTGACGAAGAGTTGAGTTCGAACGCTTCAGGCTCCACGTGCGTGAGCGGATCATGGGTGCGTGGCGAGAAGATGCCTCTTGCGCGTGTGCGATGGTTCGAAATAGCCGGTGGCGCTTGCAGGTGAGCCATGGTTTCGCGCGACGCCCACTCTCGCACAGTGAGCCCGCGCGATGCCGGAAAAGATGCTCGTTCGGCGAGGCGTGTGTCGGACCTCTGCAGTGCAAGGATGAGCTGGGTGTTTGGCGGACCAACTGGGCCGGGATGGGTGGAGGGGTTGCCCTGCGTTAAAGGGCCCAGAGCAGCCCTATCAGCCAACTACGAAAAATTCGGCCAGATTATGGGTCATTCCAATGTCGTACAAGCGAGCGGCATTTCAGCGACCATCGCGCGTACATAGGTGCACTTACCGCGCATGTAGCATATGACACATTCATACCCCTGCCACCGCGCCCTATCTCGAGGAACTATGTACCCTGTGCGTAGGATGACGTAGCATGAGCCCAGACGACACCGAAAAGCAAAGAGATTCTAGCAAGCACATCGCATCAGCCAAGTGAACTTGCTAATTCAAGCTCCAGGTCAACAAGAAGAAAGGCATCGGTCGTGGGTACTACAGTCTCTCTCACACAGGGAGAGGTGAGGGGATGGGAGCAGATAGATCGAGAAAGGATCCGGAGTCTTGCCTTTCTATAGGCGGACCTAAAGACAGGTCTGGGCGTTTGGCTACGCGAGCATCATATGTATTTCGATAAAAAAGTAGGACCACACCTACACCAACACGGCTGCAGCAAGAGTAAGAGCCAGTCTCCATCTATTACTGCTGCTGACCCATGAGACGAGCATTCTCCTCAGAGAAGCGTGCTCCCACACGTTCCGAGTGTTTCAGGAACTTTTGCGTGCAATGAGATACACACTCAGTCTCTTTGGACGTGAGGGCGCGCGACGTAAAGTCGTTGATGCAGCCAGAGAAGCAGCGCTCGACGAGGCCCGAGTACAGCCCCATAAAGTCTTTCATTTGCTTCTGCTCGATGATACGCTGCATCTGCAGCTGGTCTGAAGACGAAAGCGTGGACACTGCGTGGTGAGACGAGACAATGCGGACATACAATCCATCTTGGCGCGCGGTCACAGACGATTTCGTTGAGAAAGACTTGGTCGACAATTGCAGCGAAACCAAGGGGCTGGTAGGACGCCGCGCACATGCTTACATAAGCACATCGGTCATCTGTCAATGAGAGTGGACTGCTCGCGCACACGCACACTCTCCACGCACCGTCGTCACCGCTGAGGCCTCTTATTAGACAGCTGTGGATCTGAGTCACATATTCGCGGAGCAATTCACGTTTTTTTTTTTATTTATTTTTTTTGGAAAGCCAACTTCGCCGGGGCATTTGATTTTCTTTTACGACGTTCAGTGGCAACGCACCGTTTGACATCGATAACTGTAACTACTGCAATCCATGGCGTTACGTTGTCAATTTGAAAACTCCTCGGAAATTGGCGTGTTTGCCAGGCTAACGAATTCGTACTGCCTTGTGGCCGTTGGTGGGTCTGCCAACTTTTACACGACGTTTGAAGTTGAGTTGGCCGACCTGATGCCAGTTGTTCACTGCACCATTGCGGGCACACGGCTCGTCGGCCGCTTGACGGTTGGTAACCGACACGGTCTCCTTGTTCCCATGACGACAACCGACCAGGAACTACAACACTTGCGGAATAGTTTGCCGGACGAAGTGGCTATCCAGCGCGTGGAAGAGCGCTTGAGTGCCCTGGGCAATGTGATTGCATGTAATGACTATGTGGCCATTGTACACCCGGATTTGGATCGTGAGACAGAGGAGATCATTGCGGACGTACTAAAAGTGGAAGTATTCCGACAAACAGTGGGCGATAATGTGCTGGTCGGCTCGTATGCGACCATGTCGAACCAAGGAGCACTTGTGCATCCCAAGACCTCGTTACAGGATCAGGACGAATTGTCATCGCTGTTGCAAGTACCGCTTGTTGCAGGCACGGTGAACCGGGGATCAGATCTGATAGGTGCAGGATTGCTGGTGAATGACTGGGTGGCGTTTGTTGGCCTCGATACCACAGCTACAGAAGTGAGCGTCATTGAGTCGACGTTCCGCTTGCAGAACCAAGAAGCTGGCGCTGTTGTGGACCAGCTGCGCGATGCGTTGGTCGATTCGTATGCATGATTCCATGTATAGTACCTATTTGAATCAACGTGGTCGTGTGCGCATGTGCATAGATGAGGATGGATGTTGGCATGCCAATGCGGCAGAGCCGGGGACAGACAGTGGTGTGCAACCTGCACTCCCAGTCTTGCGTTCCATACGCACACACAAACACACACACACACGCAAACATACAGCCATACCCACAGCAACATACACCCCCCTACCCACACCGTCACTTCCTCACACACGGACCGATGCCACAGATGGGCGCAACGATGCGGCACTGTGATCCGCACACGCACTTCTTCCCGTTCTGCTTATGATGTAGATGTTGTAGGGGATGCAAATGCATCGACGGACGGATTGGAGAGGGCCATGTGCCGAAGATCCGCCTGTGACTGATCGGCAGCGACTTGCGTGTGGCCCAAAGGCGCGGCCTGCAGCATTTCAGCGCGGGCCTCGTCTCTAGCACGTGCACGAGCCGCTGCGACGTCTTTGTCAATAAGGCCATGTGCGGCACCGACGGCCGCCAAGTACCGCCGCAACGGGCCCGTGAGAGCTGGGGCAAGCGAGATTTTGTCCAGTAGTTCGATCACCAGCAGGTAGAATGTGGGAGTCGCAGCTTTGTGGGCATGTGGGTCCATCTCATACATGGACGCGAGGCCCAGGAGCACCTGAGCAACCACGGGCGTCCAGGCCGAGATGTTGCGTGCCTGAGTCTCGTTGTCGAGCGGCAAGAACACGCTGATGATTTCCTCAGCGAGTGGGAGGAAGCGTTCGCTGACCTCTGCACGATGAGCAGCGAAGCTGGCGCGGTGGTCATTGTGCATGCGAAGGTACACATACACAAGCGTGGACGCGGACGTGCTTTCCTGCTTGAGCAGATTCGGCAGCTGCTTCATGAAGCCGACCTTCCAGAGCGACGTGCGCAGAGTGCGGTCGGCATTGAAGCGGCGGGAGAAGCGGTAGCTGTCTTCCAGGGCGGCTGTGAGGCGGAGGAGCTGCGGCACTGGCACTGCCTCGTACACCTCGGTGTTCTGCAGGAGCTCGTTGGACGTCTCGATCAAAAGGAGCTGCAGCACGCACTTGACGATGATCTGCTTGAAGGCGTGCCGGCGCTCGTGGGCCGGCAGGGGGTCGTCTGGCGACGAGAGTGCGGGGTCAAACACCTGCGACGCGGTGGTGGCACGGAACAGACGGAGGAACGCATCGACCACCTGCTGCCAGCAAGTGTCGTCCATCTGCGCCATGTTGTGGATGATGAGTTCCTGCAGGCAGGATGTGCCGATACGCGCAAGTGTGTCGTTTTCCTGGCATATGCATGCGCATAACAGTTCCAGCAGGCCTGGGAGCCGTGGCTTGAGCGTGTGGAAGAAGTGCGTCCAGAGTGCGACGAGCTGCCGGAGCGCCTGGATCATCGTTGTCGAGAGCCACACGCTCATGTCTTCCTGTGTCGAGAAGCGCGTGACGTCCGAGCGGTTCCGCAGCACGTTGAAGATCGGGAACAACACATCGTTGCAGACCTGGTCCCAGAACGTCATGGAGAACGTGCCGCCCTGCTCCACCAGGATCGAGAACAGGGCATCGAGCGCGACGCGGCGCACTTCCAGGTCGTCGCCGGTCATCAGGATGTCGTAGAGCGAGAACAGCATCGGCAGCCACAGCGACTTGGCCGGCGTGTCCGCCGCGTGGGCGGCCTGCATTGACGCCGGCACGATCGACTTGAGCAGCTCCGTCGCTGGCAGACTCACGCGCTGGTTCGTCACCTTGCCGAACTGCGCCAGACACACACACAGGTCGGCGAAGCTGCCATTCACCAGAATCGCATGCATGTGCTGCTGCTGCACACGGCGCACGAGTTCAAACGCAAAGAGGGCGATGCGCTCGGTCGCACTCGCCGCGACGCCAAACACACTGAGGATCGTCGTCCATCCGGACCGGATGCGCTCGGCGCGCGTCTGCACCATCTGGTCGAGGCACTGCAGCACCATTTCCTTGGCGCCCGTGTCGGCGTTGCGACGCATTGTGTACTCGAACGGCTTCAAGAAGTCCTTCTGGAACGTGAAGTGGAGGAGCTCTTCCTTCTCGAAAAACTTGCTCGCGAGCTGCCGGAGCGAGTCGAGGCCAAATGCACTCACGGCCGGGTTCGGATGGCAACACACATGGTAGAAGTGCTCGCCGAGAATTGCCCACAGACGCGACCACTCCATGCGGATGCGCCCCATGTTGTAGTAGGAGATCTCGACGACCTTTTGCAGCGAGAACAGCCGCGGATTGTCCGACATGCCGGAACTCTGGATCTCCTCCCACGACACGTCGCACAGCGACTGCACAAAGTCCACGATTGCCTCGCCGGACAGCTGGGGCGTGGCGGAAAACACCCGGTCGGCTGTGACGGTGATCTCACTGGAGGCGCCGGCCTGGATCACATCCTCATGCGGCATGTGCGAGGTGCCCCGCGATGTCGATGACGACGACGATGTCGCTATGGTGGTGGCCGCTACGCCCGACGCCTGCATCGTCGATGCCGGCGTCGCGCCAGACGACCCCGGCGACGGCACCACGACGGGCCGCCGCCCCAGGTCCGGCAGCGTGCGCTCGTCGACGCCACCACTGATCAGCTGGAATCGCTCCAGCTGGCTCACACACGTTAGCACCTCGCGCCAGCTGCCCTGCAGGAAGTTGCCTTCTGTGTGTGCAATGTCTAGCAGAGCCTCGATCGTCGCGACGTTCTTGCTCTTCATCTCGCCAAAGTTGTTGAGGAACGTGAACTTGGCCAGTGTCGTGATGAACGCATTGCGCTCGAGCTCGAGGCCAAAGAAGCACACGATCTTGATGGCGTCCTTGAATCCATCGAGCGACATGCGGATCGTGTCGGCGTCGTTCGAGTTCTGCAGTGGCGCGGATATGCCGGCGAGGAACGACATCCACGCGACCTCGAACATTGGCTTCACGTGCTCCATGTGCGACGCACTAAAGTACCGCTCCGCCAGCGCTCGCTGCACACCGGCCTGCTGCTGCGCATGCAGCATGGTGCGGAAGAGCACCTCGGTGCGGTTCGCCATGCCCTGCGTCTGCAGCACGTACGCCTCGTGCTGCAGATCACGGCCGACCGTTGCGATCACGCCGGCGAGCCCGCCCGATGTCGGGACGGTCGGTGCCTCTTCGCCATAGAGCTTGATCTCGTTCTTTTGAATCTCGTCGTAGATGGCCGTCAGGTACTCCTCCGGCAGGTCGCGGTCGTCATCGAGGCCTGCGTTGTTCTTGAGAAAGTCCTGCAGTGTCATGCGGTGCTTGACCTGCGGGTTGTGCGCATCTGTGTTGAGCATGATGACCGAGTAGGCTAGCTTGTATGCTGTGTCGGCATTCGCAAACGCCGTCTGGTTCCCATCCGTATACCGCTCGGCAAATTTGAGCATGAAGCGATCGATCTTCTGGGCCTCGCCCGGCAGGCGGAATGCCTGCAGGAAGCGGCGCAGCGCTGTCGTCAGCGGCATGTGATCGAACTGCATCAGATCCACAAACGCATGCATCGTTGCGATGTTGTGTGCATCGCCCTCTCCCAGGTACTCGCCGATGGACCGCTTGCTCAGCCCGTCCGCATAAAACAGGAAGCGCGCAATCGCCTCTGGCTCACCGCCCCTGATGAACCCGTGCTCAATGAGCTGCGCAATACCCCTCTTCGGCTTGAAGTTGAACGTGCGGATGGCCTCGAGCAGCACCGTCTTGCGCTGCTTTGCGTTCTCGAAACGGCCCGGGTCGTCGTCCAAGCCTGGTGGCGCGGCTGCCGTCGACGCCGATGCGGATGCGGATGCCGACGCCGATGCCGATGCGGATGCGGATGCCGATGCCGATGTCGACGCTGACGCTGACGCTGCTGACGCCGGTGCTGCTGACGCCGCGTCGTCTACATGTGCAGCGCCCTCGTCCGTCGATCCGACGGGCTCCTCGATCAGGCGGCCCATCCATTCGACAAGCGAACGCAGCACGCTGCAGAGGCATTCAAGGCTGTGGCGCTTTAGGCGCACATCCACCGACTCGGCCTCTTTGCGCTCATCCGGTACCTGCGCGCCCTCTGATCCCGGCATCTGCGTCAGTCGCGATATCACATTCATGAGGCGCTCATACAGATTCTCCAGGGCTGTGCGGTCGCAGTCGTAGTTCAAATACACTTCCACGAGCGCCTGCGGGTCCTTGCACAGGCGCAGCAGCGTATGGAGTAACACCAGTTTCTGTGCCACGGGACTCGAGCGCATCTCCAGGATCGGCAAGTAGATCTCGTTCATCAGCACCTCAATTTCCTTCTTCATCTTGTTCCGCATGCCCGAGAGCACGAGCCAGAAAATCTCACAGCTCTCTTCAAACACCGGCAGCACACTGCTCACGGCATTCCGGCTGATGCACAGGCACAAGTACTGCTTCACGGCCTGCACGAACGTCGACTCGCCACCGCTCGTCGTGCTGTGGAAGCGCACCGTCCCAGTCGTAAACACGTGCATGTGCTGCTGCAGCACGCCCTTCACCGTGCGAAGAGCGAGCAGCTTCGAGCGCATCGAGTACGACTTCATGTCCCGCTCGCTCTCTGAGCTTAGCGGCTTCATCGTCAACTTGCAAAGCGCACGCAGCACCAGAAACGCATCTTTCACAAGCAGGTCCGGCGCATCTATCGGCAACGACGCCTCGTCCTTCTCACCTGCATCCAGCGAGTGCCGGCTCTCTAGCATCTGCAGCGTCACAGGCTCTGCACTCGTGCTGGTGTCCGTCGGCTCGCCATGCGCCTCTTCCAGCGGCATGCGGCTGAACACCGCACCGACCATCTGATTCAGTGCTCCCTGGGCAATCCCTTGGTTCACCGGCGTCCGGCTCATCAGAAACACATTGTACACGGTTCGCACCGATCGCAGCAAACTCGACTGATGCACCCGGATACTCACCGACAGCACACACGCGAGCAGCGCCTTGACAATCTGCACCGACACACGCTCGTCGAGCTGGTCGTCGAAGCAATCACACACCGTTTCGACCACCAGATCCGCCAGTGGTGACTCTGCCGTCTGCGCATATGTACCGGCGTCGTCTTCGGCAAAGAACGCATAACTCACGAGCTTCGCTATGCAGTCCAGCGACGTCGTTTGCAGCCCCACACTCTTGGATGCACATGCCTGCCGCAATGGCTCAAAGACAACGCGTGGGTCTAGAACAACTGGTGTTTCCTGGGTATCAGGGCCCGACGTGGCTCTTCGCACCATATCCAATGCCGTAGTCGCGCTCTCTTTGAGTGCCTTGTTGCGCCGAGCCTCCTTCGAGGACGAAATGGTCTCGAGTGCCGATACGACAAACACTGCACCGCCACGTGTGAGGCTTTTGGCCGATGAAACCGAGTGGTGCATTGTACGCTCCGTTCCTATCATTGACAGCGACGGCGACGGCGACGGCGACGACGACGACGCCGCAGCTGTAGCAGCTGCGGTTGCTGCTACGGGCACCGGCGCCGGCGCCGGGGATGGCGATGGCGACTTTGGTAATGGTGTTGGAGCCTTTGCCTCCTCCTTCTCTTGCTGTGCCACTGTGATCGGCGAAACTCCCGCATCCTCAGAATTCGCGATCCCACTGTCAGCCTCTGGCTTCACTAACTCGGTCTCGTCCATCTCCCGTGCAGACCGCTGGCCATCATGCTGATCATGTAGCTTATCAATCACAGAGCCGGTCTCCTGATCGTCGCCACCACCTGGCACATGGTCATGGTGCGTCGACTCGGCAACTCCTGGGGCACTGTCTGTATTTTGCGTGGCTTCCGCACCGTCTGAACGCTCGTTCTCGCCGTTCGCGTCCAAGTTCTGCATCGAATCTTTAGGCTTTGCGCTCGTCATCTCAGCCACGCTCGTCTCGTTCATTGGGTGCGCGTCGTCCTCGTTCTTGTCCGCATCCACAGAGTCTCCACGTGCGTGGTCTTCCCTCTGTATGGCGGTCTCCGGACCTGCATTCACCGCGTCCGGTTGCGCTTCAGATGGTGGACGAACCGTAGGCTCGTCTACTGCCATGCGTCGTCACACCGACACACACACAAACACAAACACGCTCGCTGTTGAGTGTGGTTCGCCACGTACGACTTGTAGCCTGCCTGACCAACTTTCTGGTCGCTCCTCCCCCCTTGCTTCTTGAACGCACTCTGGCACTGGCGGCGGGTCGGCTGACTAAAGCCAGACTCGCTCCACCTCCCCCTCGACCCCATTTTTTTGACCCAGCAGTACTTAAGATACATTGCCCACATGCGCGAACACACAATCGTTGCCTGACCGACTGTTCCCACTTTCGTCTTCCCCAGCTCCCTCGCCCCGTCGTTCCGCTGGGGCTCTTTGGTGCACCTGCCTTCGTAGACTCAAGCGTAGTGGTGCATATACGAGATATGACCAACGAGCGTGCTTCGCTCGATTTGGCGTCCCTGCAGCAGCAGCTACAAAAACATCGCTCTTCATTGTCAGATGCGATCCTTTCACATCTACCATCGCCATCAGCTTCATCGCCGCCCGCACCCAAGCAGTCGCCTGTTGATGTCCGTCGTCCTGCGACTCTTGGTGTTGGCGCGACGACTGATGGGGGCAAATCTGCGCCGATCCATCCCTCGGATCAAAAGTTTCGCGCGAAACTAGGTGCTCGAGCTGGGCAAAAGCGGGAACATGCATCAAGCTCATTGAACGAGCCTCAGGATGGCAGCGATCTCGACGAAGATGCAGACACGCGCTCCTCTGTGCCCCGCAAAAAAGCGCCCCAGAAAACGTCCGACATCTTTGCGGCGGCCGAGGCCAAAGCCAAAGCCGCGCATACAAAGGCACCACCTCGTCCTGTGCCGCCGGACTTGGCCACCATGAGCAAAGCTCAGCGCAAAAAATGGAATAAGCGCCAACGACTCGCAGAGTCTGTCTCTAATGCTTCGGACAAGACTCCATCCCTTTGTTCCTCGCAGTCTCCTCCCAATGCACTTGCCTCGTCTGAGCCGTCGCCTGTTCCGACTCAGGGCATCGCTTCTGGGTCTGGTGAGGTCGCTCAGAACGCATCTACTCAACTGGATAGTCATCATAAGGTACCTGTGCCTTTGCCGGAGTCATCGTCCTCCTCGTCTTCCTCATCGAGTATGACGCCACTGCAATCGTCTATGCTAGCCAGCTTGCAAGGCGCCAGATTCCGATCCATCAACGAGCGACTTTATACCCATCACTCAAGTGACGCGCTCGCATTTATGAAGAACGAGCCGCAGCTCTTCGATGACTACCACGCAGGATTCCGTCAACAGGTACGCAAGTGGCCTACAAACCCCGTGGACCGGATCGCGGATTTGCTCATACGAACGAAAAAAAGCCACGCTGACCGGTATCTCATCCGTGCTTCAAATCTACCTGGAGCGCTTATCGTCGATCTAGGTGCTGGCGAAGGTGGACTTGCGAAGAAACTTGCCCCGCATGGCTTCCACATATTGAGTTATGATCTCGTCACGACCGCTGATGGCTGGGTTCGTGGACTCGACGCTGCCGCCATTGATGCTCTCCCATTGCCAGGTGTATTCGCACCCCTCGGACTTGTGTGGCATCACGCCACGTCTGCTGCCATGGTCGACGTAGCTATTTTTTGTTTGAGTCTCATGGGCACAAACTGGGTTCACATGATCTGTGAGGCTTGGCGCGTCCTGAAGCCCGGGGGCGAGCTGGTCATTGCCGAGGTATCAAGTCGCTTCGGCTCCACGGGCGAAACTCTTGCATTTACAGAATTGGTCAGGGCATTAGGCTTTCATCTCGATTGGCAAGACTCGTCCAATACGCATTTCGTTCTACTGAAACTCTCGAAAACCATGGATTATCGGCAAGCGTCTCAGGAGGCCCTACCCCCTATTGAGCATACTATGGTTTCCAACACGACGACCAAAGTGGATCCTCTTGCATTGCGTCATGCTGTGGCTCAGCCCGCTCAGGCACAAGATGTCCTAGACTTACTGGTGCGTAGCGGCGCACAAATTCTCAAACCATGTCTATATAAACGAAGATAATGCCGTCAACATAGGATTTCACGTTGCTTCGAAAAGGACATTGCGTTGGATGTCGAGTTGTTGGTTGATTTATCCGTGCCTAACCCTGGTCTGTGATAAATCACATTTTTTAGACTGTGACACTGTGCCCGTGTAGTATCAACGGTGTCGTGTCTTGCTCTCGTCAGGCTTCGTCGCTCCACACAGAATATTCCCCCCTTGGAGGTTCGTCATCTGCTTTCATTTTGACAGACCAGGGAGAGTCGAAATACGCACTCTCTCTGCATGCGGCACTGTAAACGTCGGCTTGTTTATGCACGATTGGTGCACACAATGCCAAGACGCAACACGTTCAATGTGCAAACACCTGATCATGTCACGTGCATGACCACGGAAATCCGTGCAATGGG
>ERZ501049.115-NODE-115-length-22054-cov-31.680440_pt1 | contig 22054 bp, 19 predicted proteins | sample MGYA00510866_ERZ501049 | MGnify/ENA primary metagenome ERZ501049 (study PRJEB25958, sample SAMN03398519) | human skin metagenome | study: EMG produced TPA metagenomics assembly of the Human Skin Microbiome Metagenome (human skin metagenome) data set. | reverse complement strand
TTTCCTCCCTGTCACTTTTCCATCCCTCCTCCCCATATCCATAGTCGTGGGAGCGAGTATGCGTGTGTAGTGGTACACGCACACATGAGCGCTTCATGTCGAGCACGAAATGCCACACTATTTGTCTTTGACTGTGTCCGCCTACATGTCAGCTAATTATGCCGACTCCTGCTCTATTCATCACATCGCTCAATTTCATGGGCGCATGGCTGAGGGAAAAGCAGGAAAGATGATTGATCCTTGGGCTCCATATTACACATTACGTGGTTTCTGGCTCTTGTGCGTGGAATGGCGTAAGAAGGTAGTCCCACATTTCTTTGCGTATACAACAAGAAATATAGTCCATAATTGAGTTCATGTGCGTGACCTGCAGCTTCCTACGTGCTTTGGTCAGGTTCCTCATGCATGGCCCTAGTGTCTTTGCTGCGCGCCTCTGGCCAGCTTGTTTGGGTGCCGGCCACTGTCGTTAGTGTGTGCTGGAGTCACATGTCACGTGCGACGCGGCTTGGCGAAGGATGGGACCTAGCATCAAAATGAGGCGGACAAAGCTGGGCCGCGCGGACCCAATCTATGCGGAGGTGTGTCAAAATCCAAGCGACGGGATCAGGGGTTGGCGACGCGTCATCCAACATTCACAAAGTGCATCTCCCGATCCGATCACCATGTCAACGGCCCCGCTCGTACTTTCTGCGCGCTGGCACGGTCATACAGCTGATGTCCGTGCCATCGCCTCTTATGCATTGGCTGACGGAACAGACTTAATCCTATCCGGCTCCCGCGATCAATGTGCGCGCTTGTGGGTTCGACTTTCGGACGGCTCATTGTCGGACGTGCATGTACTGGACAATGGCAGCGGATTCGTCAATGCCGTCGCATTCTTCGAGCAGGATGGCACTCTCTACGCTCTCTCGGCTGGCCAAGACACACTTATTCATGCCTTTCGCGTTGATGCTCATGGTTCCAGCGTGTCTGTGAGTACGACGCCGCAGTTCTCTCTTTTGGGCCATTCATCAAACGTATGCTCCCTTCGCACATACAAGTCTGATTATATCGTCAGCGGAAGTTGGGACTCTACCGTCAAAGTTTGGAAGCGTTGGAACTGTGTTGCAACGCTCTCCGGCCATACACACTCCGTGTGGTCTGTGCTCCCTATTGATGACGATCGCATCTTGTCGGCCTCAGCTGACAAGACTGTTTGCTTGTGGTCACTCTCATCCCCCCAAGAACCTATCTACACATACGAAGGAGCTACGCAGGCCGTGCGTGATCTTGCACGTTTAAATGACGCCTCGTTTGTCTGTGCTGGCAACGATGGACAGCTTCGTGTGCTTCCTATTCTGGGTGGCGCCGCTGCCCCTCGTACTATTGCAACTCTTCCATCCTTTGTTTATGCGCTCTGTTGCACAAGTACGGAACACATTGGCGAAAGTAGTCTCATTAGCTGCGGTGAGGACCGCTGCTTCCGTGTCTGGAGGCAGAACACCCTGTCACAGCTGGTACCGATACCAGCTCTGTCTGTATGGTGCGTATGCACTCTGTCGAACGGCGATGTCGCTTGTGGTGCTAGTGATGGTCTCGTGTCCATCTTCACTCGCGATGATGAACGGGCTGCCCCTGCTGATGTCGCCCGTGCATTTGCTGACGAGCTTGCCACGCAATCACTCAGCGCGCCAGAAGTGCAGGGTGTTGCTGTGAAGGAGGATCGTGCAGCTCTTCATCAGCCTGGCAGGCATGAAGGCGATATGTGCGTGGTTCGCGAAGGGTCCAAATCTTCCCGCTTCCATTGGAGTGTTTTCAAGCAACAATGGATCCACACAGGCATCGTCACCGAGGGCGCTGCGTCATCCTCCAAGACCGAATTTCAAGGCAAGCTGTATGACTATGTATTTGATGTCGATATTGCGGATGGAGCGCCACCTCTTAAGCTGCCTTACAATGTGACGGAAAATACTTACGTCGCTGCATCGCGATTCCTCGAGCAGAACAATTTGCCCGCCTCTTTTCTCGACCAGGTCGTGCGCTTTTTAGAAAAAAATACCCAAGCAGTCGGTCTCTCGTCCCGAGATCAAGCTGCTGATGCAGTCGATCCTTACACGGGCGGTTCTCGGTACATTCCTGGCTCTTCCAACGGTCCTTCGCCCTCTGCGCCTGCGCCAACCTCTCTGAAGACGTTGCCACAAACACAGTACCTTTCATTCTCTCACACGCAACTTGATGCCGCCCATGCCAAGCTCCGGTCGTTTAGCACAAGCGTACCTGGTGCCACACTCACAGACGATGATGCCCAAGACATCTCTAAGCTTGTTGCTGCGCTCGGCTCAGGCTCAGGCGTCATGAATGTCGATGTACTCAGTAAACTCCTTCACACTTGGCCCGTCTCTGCGCGGTTCCCTCTTCTCGATTTGCTTCGCGCTGCCGCTTTGCACCCATGCACGCAACCATTCCCATCGATCGTTAGCGATGCCCTTGTCGGAGCTGACTGGGACGCACTCGATGCACCAGGCATCGATGCTAAAGTTGCATCAGCTAATGCAATGCTTGCTCTTCGCACACTTGCAAATGGATTTGTGACACCTAATGGCCCTGCAACGATGGATGCACTTGCTCTCGAGGCGCTTGCGACGTTGCGCCATCCGCCATGGCATATATTGAATCGGCCAGGACAAACCGCTCTGGCAACTGTCGCACTAAACTATTCGATTCGTGCTGTCACTCAGCCCAAGTTTGAGCAAGCAAGTCTCTTGCTTGATTTGATTGCAGATGTACGTTCATTTCCGCTTTGTCGCATACTTACCATCGCCTTTTTTTTAAGATCCTTTCTCAGCCCGCAGAAAGCGAATGTGTGTATCGAGCACTCGTGGCTTTGGGTAATCTCGTATGTATTGAAAACTCTAACTACTACATGTACAACTAACGCTTTCATTCTCCAGCTTTGTGCACCTTGCAGCTCGTCTATTAGCACGACACAGCGAAGCGCAGCTGTACAAACAGCGTTATCATGGCGCGAGAAAATAAGTGGCGAAGTGCGCATTCAGAACGTATGTGCAGATTTGTGCAGCTGGCTTTAGGACGCATGAAGTGCAGCTGTGCCAATATACCGTCCGTAGTCATCGATGCCCTCTTGGCGCTGTCGCAGTTTCCATGCGACACACAGAACAAGGAGTATGCCTTGCAGCAAAGCTGCCACAACATAAGGTAGGAGTGATGACCAATTTATGCCGTCACGACCATGTAGAGTGTAAATAAAGATAAATGCTCCTGGAACCTGGATGCACATTGTCAGGATACTCATGCTTCGCACGAGTCGTGCACGAGCCGTGTGCAGAATTTGAGGCAAGTACTGACACATAGCAAGCAAACCACCGAGCACGCCCAAGAAAGCGGCCCATGGCAACACTTGCGCACGGCGAGCATGTGAGCCCAGCATCACCACGCTCACAATCACAATAATGAGTACCAAGATAGTCGCAACCCAAGCTAATTGCCGGCTGAGTTGGAACTCGTGGACTGAACCGACTTTGCCATGAATCGCCTCTTCCGAGGGAAGTAGATGACGTTCTAAGATATGTCGCATATGTGCTGGTATGTTCATATAGTCGTCGTGGGAGCGGGCATGAGTTGCTAGCGTATCGGCCGCATGCCCATGGTCTGAGTTTGACACTGCTCCGTAGCTCTGGTGGATGTGTGAGTGATACGACTCCAAGTCACTTTCGGAGCCCGAGGAATCATTCCCATCCTGCTCGGGAGGATGCAACAGAGAAGTGTCGGTGTCTTTCCGGACTGGACGCGTTGAGTGCCGCCGCCGTGTGCGCCGTCGGTGCGGGACTTTTTCCAAACGATAATAATACAAAAAACAGGCAAAGAGGATTGTAAACATGAGCTGCTGCAGTCCTGTCTGCAAAAGTCCCATCCAGTATTCAACATGCATCCATGAGACATGTTTGAGCGTACATGCGAGCAAAGGCCATTGTAGAACGAGCACATTGAAGGTAGCACACCAACTGGACGTGGTACCCAGGAACAGGAACCAAGGAGAAAGACCCACTGACGATCGCGCAGATACAATCCGCACAATTTGCGGGACATAAGACGCAACGACTCCTATGCAAACAATGGCAGAAAGGGTCCAGGTAGCTGCATCATGCGGTGGCAACTTGCAAGTGTCCTTCTCCATGGCCGTGCTGTGCCAAAACTACGACTACGTAGCCTGGTGAGAGACCCGTGGCGAGTGTGGAGGCCAGATAAAGAGCAACTCCAACCCTATAGGCTGGCGAAAGATTCGCGGGCGGATGTGTCGCTGACGCAAACATAAAACTCGCGTGTCGAAATGCAATGCACACATTTTTTTTTCAGGCCCTAGCGTTTTCATCTACTTTGAACTGGGGTTACTGGTTTTCGTATCAACACGCTTTAGACAAACTCGGCCATTTAGTATCTTGTTTCGGCATCCAGTGTTCAAGACCCGCACGAACCCGCTGTATTTTTACTCTCTTTAATTTAGTCCAAGGTCCAATATGCCAAAGCGGCTTGACACAACGCCTAAGAAAGATCGCCCGCGAAAGTCGTTCCCTGAAGAACAAGGGATATCGCGGATTTTGGCCTTGTCTCAACAGGCTGTCCAGAAAAAAGATGAACAGTATCAAAAAGTCCTCGACCATGAGCATGCGAAGCGAGAACATTTCGAACAGATAAGAAAGGAACGTGCCCGGAAAAAAGAGTCTTCTCGCAAGGCCAGTCATATACCCTCTAAGACTTCCATCATGTCGCAATTACTTGAACGAGAACGTGAGCGATCCCGAGAACGGAAAAAAAAACGTAAGGCTCTTGTTGAAGAGGCTCCACATACCGACAAGGCGAACGAAAGACCACAGGGCAGGAAGAAGGCTCATGTTTCATTCGCCTCGTCGGCAGCAACGAACCCAGTGCGCACATCTGAAGCGCCTCAGAATTCTGACGGGAAAGATCTACGTTCTAGTATGAAGAAGCCAAATCCGGCATCCTCTGTCTTGCAGCTGAAAAAGAAACGCGTGTCATTCGGCTAAAGTTTCTATGGGGTACGAGCTGGTTTCGGCAGCGCCTTGGCAGCATCTGAAAAGTCACGCACTACAATTTCACATTTGACAGTATCACACAACTTCTTGGCACTCTTTTTGATCGCTGCTGGAAACAGTGTAAGGCCAGCGGCACGTTCCACAGCATCCACATCAACCTCGAAGCTTCGCAATGGAGCAGAGTCCGGGATCATGCTGTTCGGCATAATGAAAGCGCCTAGAGCCAAAGCGGTGTTGTGGCTTGTGCCCAGACCCATGCCCAGGCCTCCTGGCATACCCGACATATGGCCAGAGCCCAGGATCACCTTCGCAAAGTGCGTTGGCACTGACACATTAGGTGGTGTACCAATGACCTCGTATGACACCCGCCATTTGCCGTCCATGGACTGGCGTGGAAGATACAGCGGCACTGTAAACACGTACAAGTCCTTGAATTGTGAAGTCAGTCGGCGTACAAAGTCTTCTGTATGTGCCCAGTAGTCGCGATTCATTCCTGGTCCCACTTGTGGTGCAATGTTTGTGAGTAAGAATGTCTCGTTCATCGCATCCTGGCTCGACTTGGCATCAGCAGCCGGGACCATATGGCCCCGATCATAGCCCGAACGGAAATAATCTTTATTTGTAGCTCGGAACATGGCTGGTAGTCGCACGTCCTCTGCAAAGATCGACTGTGAACGATTTGCATCAGTGCCTGGCGGTCGCCTGATGGACTCTGCCGTCAGGTGCTCGGCTGTCCAGCTTGGATGTCGCATACGACGATCGTAAGCGGTCACATATGCTTGTTGCTGGAAAAAGTCTGCAACTGGTCCTGGATGTCCGGATAAAAGAAGTGCATCTGAGACACTCGCTGCTGACGGAGGCACAACCGCGGCAGGCGAAGAAGAAGGCGCCTTCACCGTCGGTGTAGGCGAAGTTGTCGATACCACGGGTGAGGCTTGTGGTGAAGACGCCGGCGATCGACGTGCCCAAATCGTAGCACCACCCGCACCTAGAAGTACGCCACCTGCAAACAGACCAACGTGTGCAGCGAGGGACATCGGGTGCAAGACGCGCTGTTCTTGGTGATGCTGGTTCCAAGCAGCTTGCCCCGCTCTTACTGGCTCAGCTGAGGCGTGCTGCCACAAGCACCACGTGGCAAAAGGACTCGAATCGTGGTTCAGACCACGTGAGATGTGCATGGAATCCGCCAACGCGGAGAATTTGACACGCCACCTATGGGGTCGACAAACTGTGAATCCCGTTCAAATTAGAAAACCTACGTGGGTTGGTGGTCGTTCCTGGCAGACAGGGCGCCAACTTTGTTCGCCGCACATTCTTTTTTCTTACCTCCAAACCTTCGCTCCCTTGCACTGCCATGTCAAATTTCGAACAAATTCAACAGAAGCTGAGTCACTTGGGCCAAAGTATGTATTCATCTGCTACTGCGATGGGTCATGCTGCTCATTCGGCGTCCACACGCCAACACCACACGAGTGAAGAACTCATGAAGATGGAAAGTGACTTTAGTGCTCATAACTACCATCCACTACCCGTCGTGTTTGACCGCGCACACGGAACGCGTGTTTGGGATCCTGAAGGCAAGGAATACCTTGACTTCTTGTCAGCCTATTCTGCGGTGAACCATGGTCACTGTCATCCAGCTGTTGTGGGCGCGCTTATTGCCCAGTCACAGAAGCTCACGCTATCGTCGCGTGCCTTCTATAACTCTGTGTTCGCTCAGTTTGCAAAGCGTGTGACAGAGCTCCTGAAGTACGACATGGTGCTCCCTATGAACACAGGTGCTGAGGCTGTCGAGACGGCTATGAAGCTCGCTCGCAAGTGGGCTTACAAGAAAAAGGGTGTGCCTGAGGGCAAGGCACGTATTCTGAGCGCTTCAGGCAACTTCCATGGCCGCACGATCGGTGTCATCAGTATGAGCACAGATCCTGACAGTCGCAATGGTTTCGGTCCTATGCTAGAACGTGTGGGTCCAGTCGTGGATAACTTTACGATCCGTTACAACCACGCTGAGGATATTGAGGCCGTGCTCGCAAAGTATGGGAACGAAACAGCTGCCGTGCTTCTCGAACCAATCCAGGGAGAGGCTGGTATTATGGTGCCAGACGACACATACTTCCAGAAGGTGCACGCCCTTTGCAAGCAGCACAACGTACTCCTTATCTGCGATGAGATTCAGACAGGCCTCGGCCGTACTGGTCGTATGCTCTGTTGTGAGCACTACGGCGTTCGTCCGGATATCATCACGCTCGGTAAGGCGCTGAGTGCTGGCGTTTATCCGGTCAGTGCCGTGATGGCCGATAAGGATATCATGTTGTGCATTGAGCCTGGTGAACATGGCAGTACATACGGTGGAAATCCGCTTGGTTCAGCTGTGTCGATTGCGGCTCTGGATGCCATTGTCAAAGAGAACATGTGTGAACGTGCTGAAAAGCTGGGTGAAGAGATGCGCTCTTCGCTTAAGAAGATCAACAATCCACTCCTTGTTGAAGTGCGTGGCAAGGGTCTTCTCAATGCCATTGTTATTGATGAAACGAAGAGCACGAAGGGCCGTTCCGCCTGGGACCTGTGTCTACTCCTCAAGGACAAGGGTCTTCTTGCTAAACCAACACACCAGAATATTATTCGCCTTGCTCCTCCGCTTGTCATTTCTGAAGAAGAACTAAAACGTGGTATCAAGATCATTGAGTCGGCTCTGGATGAGCTGGACAAGGTTGACACGATTCCTGGTGCCGAGGCACACTAATTCTCAGCGCCTGTTGGTCCGCGTCGCGCTGACTTTGTCTCCACATAATTTGTACGAGTTCTGTAGAAGTGTGGGATGTTGAAAGGCTTGAATTGAATGATTTTGCTTTCACACGTAATAGACACAGCCTTGGCGTAAACGTGAAATCTCGTCTGCGTGGACGGAAAGAAGTGTTTCATCCCCGATTGAGCTTGACACCTCATCCCAGATCCCGTGGGTCTCCCATAACAGGGTCTAACCTGCTTTCCGTTGGCGAGGATCGTCGCATTCAGTCCATAAAGAACGTTTTATTCAACAGCCTCTTGTATTAGGATGTCATCGGCTCAGCAAAGCCAGCAACGCACAGAGAAGCAGCCACTCTATGATATCGATCCTTCTACAGGCCGTAAAGTCCCACACAAACGCATCAATAATGCGTATCTGGTGCACCAGCGATGGGTCGAGAAGCAAGAGCGCCTGAAATTGCGACAAAAGGCCAAGGCTGAGGGACGACCTCTTCCTCCTGGAGATGACTTTGACGCAGAAGAAGAGCCTTCATTTGTTGCAAATGCTATTTTCACAACAGCGTATGCCGGGTTTGTTGTTCTTGTTATTGCTTTACTAGCAGGTCAATTTATCCACGGCGACTTTCTGTGGGGCTATCGTGGCAAATGGACTAAATGGCAAACATATTTTCCTCCCAAAATGCGTGTTTTCACACCCGAAGAATTGCTGAAGTACAACGGCGACTCTGGAGAGGGGCCTGTGTATTTGGCCATCAAGGGCGACGTATTTGACGTCACGCCGGGCCGTCGCAACTATGGAAGCGGGGGTCCGTACCACTTTTTTGCAGGTCGTGACGCTTCTCGCGCCTACGTCACCGGCTGCTTCGACACACATTTGACGCACGACCTACGTGGACTCACGCCCGCAGAACAGAGTATGCTGGATGGTTGGTACTCATTTTACGCTCAACACCCTCAGTACTTCAAGGTGGGCACAGTCCAACTACCGTATATTGATCCTGCGACACCCATCCCACCTTCATGCAATCAACCGCGCGATCAGAAACCTTAAGACATAAGCTATCTCATTACCAGAAACGCGTCTACTATCACAACACGGAAAGAACGTCTTTAATAAACAACTCCCTAAACTAGTTAGTATCAACGCCGCCTTGGAATCGTGAGGGAAATAGACAATGATAAGGTTTCTTAATGCTCAGAGTAGTGCCCGGATACAGAATTGGGTTTATCGGGCCATTTCGCCAGCGGCTGATGCCGTACGCAGACCGTCGTGATAAGGACTCATCACGTAGCAAGAACATGAGACTTTATTACTTACACTCCTGTTCAGTTAGTGATAGCCATTACACAAAATGTTGCAGATCATCACAGAAAGACTCATAAACAGCCTCTAAAACGTCCTCAAGACAGGTGCAGGGAGTTGCGGCCCTGAACGCACCCTCAGACGGTAATTTCCAGCAATCGATTACGATTGATAGGTAATCACGGCCTTTTCCATGACAAGCAACACGACAAAGATAAAAATACATACGCTTAACGGTTAGTTTGACAGGCACAAAAGTACAGAGCAAACAAAAAGCGAAGAGCATTCAGGCAACAAGATTGTTATCGCGAAGCGACAAAGAGGCCACCGCGAGACTCTAGTTTGTGTTGTTGAAGCATCCTGATGCGAAACGCTGTGCGAGGCCAACATACATATTTAGACAGAAATATCAATCCACCAGACACAGTCAATGCATTTTTCTCTGACTACGATATCATGGCAGATAGAGAGGAAAAAAGAAGCTAGTTTAGAACAAGAAAAAACCCATGTGCTCTGCGGCGAGAACTTCGGCCGAAGGCACCACATGAGAGAATGGGACTTTCAATGAGCCGTGTATACGAAGCAGTAATTTGTTATCCGCAATGGCGTCAGAAGAAGTGAAGCAGAAAAAATCTGTCACAGTCGATGAAGCCTTGAAGAAGAAGGAGAAAAAGGAAAAGAAAGAAAAGAAGGAGAGGAAAGAAAAGAAAGAGAAGAAAGAAGAGCAGCATGATGCTGTCGGAGAAGACTCGGTCGGAGACGTGTCAATGGCCGATGTGTCAACAACGGAAACAGACGTTGAAGTTGATCCATCGACGCTCAGTGCCATTGCTTGTAAGTACGCGAAAGAATACAGTAGAAATGTTGGTGTTCTTCATGTGCTAATAAGATACAGGCCCACTTGCTCCTAAGCCTCTCACGAAGAAAGTATACAAGACGATTAAGAAGGCGTCTAAATCTCGCGGCCATGTTAAGCGTGGCGTAAAGGAGGTGGTCAAAGGCCTGCGCAAGGGAGAGAAGGGGTACGTCCTTTTTTGTACTGTCAATGCTCACATTCTTAGTCTTGTAATTCTTGCAGGAGACATTTCGCCTGTCGACATCCTGTCACACATTCCTGTGCTGTGTGAAGATACGGGTAATCCATACGTATTTGTTGCGTCAAAAGATCAACTTGGCAATGCATCGAGCACAAAGCGCCCCACAAGCTGTGTTATGATCGTGCCTGGTGGCGGCAAGAAAGCCGTCGAGAAAGGCGAAACAAAGGTGAAAGAGGACTATCAAGAAGACTACTCGTTTCTACACAAGGAGGCTTCCCGATTGGTTCAACAGGTGCTTATGGGTTAAGTGCCATGCATGTAGTTCTCTTGTACCATAGGAAACACGATGGCTTGAAAAAAGAAAAAAAGGACATGGGTTATAGAAGGAATGTGTGATGATGCAAGTACACGGTTGTGTAGCCATTGCAGGAGAACTACGGGTGCGAGAGACCAAGGTGCTTTCTTACATCGGATATGCTTCGACTGGCGCGAGAACGAGCTTTTTCTAACCCAAGCCGTTCCATTTTGTCCAAGTAACCAGAGTCGCCAACAAGTCTTGCGTACTCTGTCTGAACAGGTCGAAGTTCTTCAATGATGCTTTCCGCCAGCGCCTTTTTCAGAGCTGCACCTGATCCTCCTCCATACGCTCGAAGAAGAGACGCTAGGAAAGCAGGATCCTGGCATTTTACTTGTTCAGCATCAGTTAAGTGAGAGCGAAGAATGCCACCATCAAGACCGGCGAGAATTTGTAGCAGATTACTCACAGCCGGACGTGCCTCAGGATCGAATGTTATCGTAGTGAGGCTATCGGTTATGGCCTTTTTTACTTTTGAGTGAACTTGTTCAGGCGTGTCTGTAAGTAAAATTCGTGAATTCACGTCGGGTGCGGATTTCGACATTTTATGGTCCGGATTGCGAAGCGATAAGATCCGCTTAGACTCAGCTGTACGGTCAGTAACACTTTCAACTTGTCGAAGCACGTACAGAAGAGCGGCTGAGGAATCGGAAAATAGCGCTGCTTTATCATTCGATTAAATTGATGCGCCAGGTCGCGGGTCAGCTCCAAATGCTGCTGCTGATCTTCGCCAATAGGCACGTGTGTCGCACTGCGTGAGAACGAAAGATCAGGACGTCGAGGTACGTACTGATATAGAAGAATATCGGCTGCTTGAAGAACAGGATACGAGAAAAGACCTAGCTGAAGCTGCGACTCACTGACATGGTCGATAGAAGCACTGTTTTGTAGCGTTGCAATTTTTGACTGTCATGTCAATCACGGCGGGTTACACGTGGGGGCGTACCTTCCACGTCGTCATGCGCTCGAGCCGACCAAACGACGATTGACACATGAGAATCCAGCCCAGCTCTGTATGTTCAGGCACTTGATCTTGGTGAAAGATCGTACAACGATGCGGATCGAGACCTGCAGCTATCAACGCGGCGAGAAGGTTTCGTCGATCTTCGTAAAGCTGTGTCGGTTTCTGTGGCACGGTCAGCGCATGCAGACTCGCGATGAAGAAGTACAGCTCATCGCAAGAGCTTGATTCATTTTGCAGGCGGATCCAACTCTTAAGCGCGCCCAAGTAGTTACCAAGCTAGGTTGTTAGACCGCCGATACACTAGGTGACATACGTGTGGTACGCCTGTCGGTTGAATTCCAGATACAATCACGCGCTTGGAAGTTGGTGTCCCAACATAAGATGAGCTTTTGGTAGAAAAAAGTCGCGCACTACACGGGGAGTAAAAACGACGTGTTTGCCGCACCACCCTCAACGCTAGATCTACTTGACACGTTGGCTTTCGAATATGAATCATGATAACGAGTGGAGGAAAACCAGAAACGCTAAGGCTCAATGCAATATTATAAGGCGTGTGGGCGAGCGAAAGAATCCATATATTTATCTGTCTTATACTACAAAGATTGATGCTTTTCCTACTCAGAGGTTGAAGATTTTTCGACGACAGGCTTCGAAACCGCCTCGGTCGTGAGAGAGGATGATGGTGCAGCCTCAATTGCAGGCCTGGATTGTTGAGATGCTCGTGCAGCTCGTTCACGAGCCTGTTCCAAGGTTTCCACGTATGTGCTGGGGAACCAGCCAATGCGTCCGTCGCGGGTCCGACCACGCCACCACTGGCTTTGTTCGCCGGTTTGTGGGTTCGTCTTGCTGAGAACAGCGACAATTTCATTCTGCTTTAGGGAAAGCTCAAGTCCATCTGCCGCATTATACGGGAAGCGAGCTCGGACGAAGGTCAATTTGCTTGGGTCAAGGCCGATACCGCCCTGCGCATCTTGCATCGTTTGCAGATCAGTACCAGCTTCTGCAGCTTGTTTTGCAATGCGATTGCGCTCTTGATCTTGCTTTGCTGCGATCATCTTGACAAGCTTCCCCATCAAATACGGCAGGCCAATGACAGCGAGGAAAAAAATCATAAGGGGACGCTTACTGCGCCGAGCCTTAGCTCCAGGGCCACCGATGCGGCGAAAGTCGCCGAATTCTTTCGCATCAATGCCACCGACGGGGGGGCGACCGGTCATCCGGAGGTACAGGTTCTTCATTTGGCGTGCCAAGGCGAAAATACTCAATACCTCGCCTAAGTAATTGCGAAGGTGAGCAAACTGATCAGCCACACCGACCATCGCAAAGAAACTGGAATGTGTGGCCATGAATGTCGATTCTAGCATTTGAGCGAATCCTCCAAACGTGGCAACAATCGAGGAAATCAATTCAAATGTTGCCTGTGTGCCACTTTCCATACGTTGTGTAAGCGAGTTCTCCCCAGGTTGACCATATCCCATGCCTCCGAACCCTCCGTAGCCCATGCCTCCGTAGCCCATGCCACCATACCCCATACCACCATACCCCATACCACCATATCCCATACCACCGTATCCCACACCACCGTAGCCACCATAGCCACCAAGCCGCGAATATGGCGACGCGTATGTGCCGCCGTAGCCTCCGTAGCCGCCATATCCGCCATATCCACCATAGCTGCCATATCCACCCATGCCGGTTCTATATGAACCTGGACCTAAAAGGGTTAATTGCGTTGGTTCAAACCACGTCATCTTACGTACCGGTGAGAGTGGCGTCGGTGGACGCCGTCAAAGATGACGGACGCTCGGGAACTGCAGGCGCAGCTTCCGAAGCACCCGAAGTATGTGCAGATGAGGAATTGGATGCTCCTACACCACCACCGCTTAGCTCCCATGGTTTTGGGGGAGCCGGCATTTCCACGGAAGAGGAAGCAATCGCTTGGAGGGGCAACTTGGTATAGAATAATTTGGGCTTAGGAATCGCACGCGGGGTTCTGGATCGGCTTCGCTCATCGAATGTCACACGTGGCATTTGCAGCTGGGGAAAGGTAGCGCCTAGGCACACTCAACACACTGTCTGTCTATGCCTCTACATATAGCACACACCGAGTCGGCCTTGAGCCCCAATACACTCAACCTACAGAGCTCAGACGACTCACACAGTAGACATAAGCTGGTGCGAAAAGATAATCAATCGTCAAGATTCAAGGGTCTCACAACCATGCATTTTTTTTTTCGTACATATAACCAGTTCTAGGCGCCGATGCTATCAAAGACGAAACTCGTCCTGCTTAGACTCAAGTGGACCATGCATTCAGCAGAAAAAAGAAAATAACAACTCAATACAATGAGCCATTACTTTGATGCAGCCACCTGAGCCTGGAGACGAATGTTGTCTTCCACGCGACCGTGGTTAGTAATGTACTTGAGGTGGCAACCGTCTTTGATCACACGGTGGCTGTCGCGAGCCTCAATGTATTCTTGACGGCTCATGTCCGTGAAACCCCACTTCTTCGACACGATGATCTTCTGGCGACCAGCGAACTTGTACCGCGAGCGACGCAGAGACTCAATGGCGTTGGGGCGGAAGTTATCACGCGTGCGGATCGACAGGAGAACCTGACCGATGTCCACACGAGCCACGAGACCGTACGGCTTACCGAAAGCGCCACGCATACCCGTTTGCAGACGGTCAGCACCAGCGCAGGAAAGCATCTTGTTAATACGGATGACGTGGTAAGGGTGAACACGGACACGCAGGTGGAACGCATCCTTACCGGTGGTCTTGGTCATGTACTTGTTAGCACAGATACGCGAGGCCTCAAGAGCCTCGGAGGTGATCTGTTGGTGCTCGTCACAGACCAAGTGCACACAGAATGGGAATTCGTCCACCGATGCCTTCTTACGACCTAGATCGTAGATACGGATCTTTGGGTCTGGCACACCACGGTTGTACCGGGACTTGGGCTGCAAGAGCGCGTTAGTATACCTGCATTCTTCAATGCGAGCGGGGCGCATCAGATACATACGTAAGGCTTGTTCTTGCAGTAACGGTAGCAGCGTGCTGGACGACGTCCCATCTTCGCGTCTGTTAGTCGACAAACTCAAGAAATAGGGCGGGTGACAAAAAACGTACAATGACCTTGCCTGTTAATAAGGGGGTGGTGAGAGAGAGACGTCATTGCCACCGCCACTACGCCTCATGCGTGCTCGTGCTCGCCTCCACGGAATTCGCACGAATGTATAGTTCATCACGTGCATGTGCGTAACAGTCGAGTCGCCGACCGGTTGTTCGCGTGCTCGTGACATGTGGAGCCCAGGCAGTGTGCTGAGTCATCAAATACGCAGCGGTTGTCTGTTTTCGGCTGCTCAACTTGCGTCTCCACACCCCCGCCCGCGCTCAGACCTTGTGCATTCTGGGCATCGGCGATTGCAACGCCAGGACTTGAAGGCTGTGTGTTCCATTGTGCACCGAGCCCGAACGGCGCGGAGGGCGTGCTCCCCACACGTATGTACGCACGGTCCTAGTGCGCACGCATAGCATCCTGCTTACATGAAAAAATTAGTCTCATGGGTCAAGGATCGAATATAAGACGCGACACTGAGCCACGCAGGCGCTCGTCGCTGCCAACTTCAGACACACAAATCCGCAGCAACAGCTTTGCGGGCGTCAGCAGTGCGTCGACAGCGACTACGGCACCTTTCCTAACGAACGTTGAGAGTCATTTTGGACGAATCACACTCCGTGCTCCCGATAATATACGGAGAAAGGCCAAGCGGACAGGACGTAGTAGCCGGGCACCAGCTAGTGCTAGCCCGTCGCCCAGCCGACTGCCATTCCGTGCCTCCATGCAAGTTTTGCGAACGACGCAATCTCCACCAAGTGATACCGTTGCTTATGTGCCTACACAGCGTGCGAGACGCATTCGATCTTCACAGAACGTAGCCGGCGGAGCATTTGTACCACCATCTGCACAGCATGTTCGCGAATCCGATGGCGAGTGGAATCGACGCGTGAACGTATGGGATAGCATTGAAGGGCTCTCTATTATGGATTCGGTCGACCCACCACCACCGTTTACGTCTCAAGAATGTAGAGTTCCCACTGAGCAGGCGTCTCAGCCATCGCCCTCGCTGGCGCCGAGGCCAACGTCAGAACCGGGATCGCATGAAGAGGCAGAGCCTGGATCAGCGCCAGTGCCACCACCGCATAGCCCGCCACCTGCTTTCGCCAGTGAAGATGAGTCTTCGAACGACGAGAGTGATCATCAAGAAGCACGCCGCCCAGCACCGATGGATCCCATCAAAATGCGTGAAAGTGATGCTTGGGAACGCGATCGGCTTCTTGGCTACAGTTTGGAGGAACGTGTAGCTCGTATGGAGCGACGACGCCTCGGTGAACCGCATGCGTCATCAACACTCCATCCATTCAGTACGGTGTCCGCCCAGCCCGAGACGCTTCATTGGACACGAGCTCGTGATACCACCGAAAGGGATCCGTCCACAGTTCTGCATATCGCCAAGGCGCCTGCCCCGATTTGTACATCCTCTTCGTTCGATGATGCAACACCGCCTGATTCCTCAGATTCAAGTGGTGACGATCGCCCCGCTCCTGCGGGAGATGACTCCGATCATGAATGGAGGTCCGAGCATGACGCATTACAGGCACTGTATCGCTATGAATCAGACATGCGCGAAGTTTATAAGCAAGGGCACATGTATGCGTATCGTAACGACCGGTTTGGGCAAGCAAAGCAAGAGCCTGCCGAGCACACGTCTGTCACGGATGAACAGAATTTCGCATCGTTAGCCATGTCACCTCAAAGACCCGGCACAAGCATTGCCGTCGATTTGGAACGCGCTCCTTTGTCTCAAGAGCAGCATGTACGCCCAGCTTCAACGCAAGACACCGCATCAACGTCTGACGTAGCGCCAGGTCGTGTCGCTCCTGTTGGTGTGAGGCAAGAGTCCGTGTCTTACCCGCCTCAGCATCATGACGATGGAGCGCGCGGACCTACATCTGACATGGAGTATGCGCCAGACCAGCTAGAATCGGACCTTGCTTCGTCGGCTCTTTCATCGCACGCGCATCGCTCGGCTTCTACCCCATCACAGCAAAGGCTATTAGCGTCATTGACTCGTACTTCGGCAAAGGAAGAACGCACCGAGGGGCCGATGGCATTGTCGGAAGACCCGGCAGTTGAACGACCAAATTTGTCAGCTCCTGCATTGTCTTCCGCGCCTGTTGATCGAGCCGGCGAATCATCGCGAATGCAAAGAAATACGCTAAAGAGCGGAAACCGACAGGATCATAGTCGGTCTTCCCACCCGCCACCCCCGGCACCGCCATCTCATGTCCCAATGATACGATCTGCCTACGACCAACTCCGTGTGCTACAAGCTGCAAATCAGCTCCCACCTTCACTGCATCAAGATTTATTGTCTTTGGAATCGTATTTGTCCCAGTACGAGACACCAACTGAAACTGCGTCTCTTACTCGGTCCATGAGTCACTTTGGTGGTGCCTTTACCAGCGCTAGGTCTTCCACAGCGCCATTTCCTGCTCAGATGCATCTTCCTGTGGTCACAGATGAAACGCGGCATTTCCCTCCGTCACGACTTTCTTCTGACGCAGGTGCGGTATCGTCCACCCCGCCGGAGAGTCCGTCCACGACACCCACGCAGTCTGTGCCAGAGTCGCTACGGCCAGCACGACTTGCGTCTGAACATCTTTCGTCAGCGTCAGCCATCAACACACGAGCTGCACTTGCATCACAGGCATCTATGAATCCTGAGGCTACGTCACATGCATCGTTGACGGATCAGCACGCACAAGCAGAGCAGCGAACCACGGCATTGGAGTCTTGTGGACCGCGGCACGTTGAGCCAGCAGCGTCGACTCGAGCAGAACCTGAGCAGAACACAGAAGCCGCGCCTGTGTCGCAGGAATCACAGAGCTTGGCAGCGTCAACGGACGACGCCGACTCGGGTGCCGCACTTCTAGCGCAACTGGCGCCACGAGCAGTTCCACAGGAGGAAATCACCGACTTGGAGCTAGCCGTCGCACAGTTGGATAGCCCGTCAACACAATACGAATGGGCAAGTCTGATTAGTGATTTCTTGGGACCTGCTCGTGAGCAGACGCGGCTGTCGCCGGAAGATCTAGAGCGCATATCCGTGGGACGCGTAGAATTGGAACACCGCCGCGTCACGGCATCAGGCCAGGTCCGCGTGCGTCTCACAGTGGCGGGCATCCGAGTGGATCGTTGTGGTATATGCCTCGAACAGTTCAGAGAAAGACAAAAAGCCTGCATTTTACCGTGCTTCCACATGTATGTATACATTTCAATCCAGTCGTGTACTAACGCCACGTCTAGCTTCCATAACCAGTGCACTATCGAACTGCTGCGCCACTCCCGGCTGTGCCCCGTGTGCCGACAAGGCATCCTTCCTGCTTCGTAACATTGCTAGCGTAGTTGAAGCGCATGAATCTTATCGACCAGTTCGTGTCCTGCCTTTGCGAAATTAAGCGGCTGGATTTGCGTGACAGTGTAGCGCACGCGATTCGTGTCGTTGAACGTCTCTTGCTTCGCTCGACAATGGAAATCCATCACGCGACCAATCACGCGGGTGAGAACAGCCTTGAATTCGCCCTCGTTTTCATTGCGGATGGAATCAAGCTCATCGGCGGTCATGCCCAGCAGAGCGACGCCCACTTCGTTGAAGCCACTGATCCAGATCTGACCCGAATAGTCAGCAATGTTGGCGGAGAAAATGTAACGCCGTACAGGTGCCGGATAGCTCCGGTCACACTTTTCACAGCGCCAACCGTCGCTTTCTTCGATGACCTTTTTGTTGCAATCTTGGCCGGGACACGCCGTGTAGTATAGCGTGTTTGGCCGGATGTACAGGACAACAGCGCGTGCATTAAAGTAGTCCGCACGTTCAAACGATGTGCCCAGCGACTCGTCTTTGACCTGAGCAAGCGTGCGGAATTCATTCGCGCGCAAGGCACCCTGGTTGAGAGCGGACGCCGTGGTGCCATCGAGAGTTGCTCCATAACTGCGTATATGTGCACTATTCCCCTCGTTGTCGTACCAGCCACGGAGGCCGTGTGACTCTGGAATGTCAGGGTTGATCGACATGGTGGAGCTGGAGAACATGCTGAGGCTGCGCCCACCAAAGTCGCTGACTTTGACGCCTTTGAATGCAATCACTGGCTTCTCTTCGCCAGCGATGGTCTTCTCAAAGTTCTCCGCCTGTGAACCCCACAGTGTCATTCGTACACTCATACCACTGCTGTCGATAAGAGTAAGGTCGCGTTTCTTGATGGGCCGCTGCGTCGCTTTCGATAGAATTTCTGACACGTCTGTATAGCCGTCGAGAATAGTAATTACATCAGTTGTCTGGTTCGGCTCGACTGTCGTAAGCTGGTCAATCGACACGAAATTATACTTGACTTCGGGCACGTCTCCTGCCTCTGCACACTCCTCAATCTCACTTCCGCTCTCAAGCGAAATCTCGTACTCATTTGGGAGTGTGCTGAACTGCTTCTTTGCGATGGTCACCTTCGCCTTGCTGATAAAGTATACTTTGTTCTCCTGTAGGACGGGATAAAACCGATCCACAGCATCGTTGAAAGCCGTCGCGCGGATTTCGCCACTCTCGTCCAAAAGATTCACGCTGAATAGTTTGCCATCGCCACGTGCATTCGACCAGTGCTTGATGTCGGTCTTGAGCGTCACCCGCGCTTTGATCGTCCATTTGTTCTGGTACGGAGAAAGCGCATCAATTGGGTACACAGGCATGCCGGAGCTGGACTTGGCGACGCCGCGCGATCCTCCCCATGCAGAGTCCCCGTGCGAGCCGGAAAGTGCTTGCGCACCTAAAGAGGGAGCCATGGCGGGAGCAGGCGGCTTCACGTCGGCGTGTGGGGTGGCTCCCGGTACGGCTTTCGTCTCGACAGACGCGTCAGCAGACGACTTGGCCGACTCGATATTCTGTGGATTACCAATACGAAGGGGCAAAGCGGGGGAAATGACCTCGAGATTCAGCAAGATGAGAATCTTGCGGTTTTGTACCGTGTTGGACGTGAATTGCGTGACGCGCACAACGACGTTCCGATCGAGCGATCCATTCTCAACAAGGGGTTTGAGCTGCGTCGCCAACATAGCTGAAATCGCATGTGTCAGTCTGCGTGTGAAAAACAAGAGAGCCCATAATACGCACCTTGCGTGTAGTGAACGCCGTCGCTGAGGACAACGCGGTAGCGCTCGCTCACATTTGCGCTGGCATTCGTGGTCTGAAGTTTTTTCAAGCTAAGAACCTGGCACTTGGGTGTCACAGACGTTGTACCGTCTGTTGACGCAAGCATAGAGGCAATCACGCCCTCGGTAAGCTGTTCTGCCGACGACATGAATACGCGTGTGGCAAATGAGCAAGTCTTCAAGTAACACGCACACACCACACACGCTACTGAACGCGTGACGCGCGCGCTCGGTCCCCGCTAGCGGAAATCAGACGACGTCATGTGATTTCGTGAGTAGCTAGGCCCACGCGAGCATTCGCCGTGCTCCAACGCGGCGTGCAACATGAAACGACCATTTGTGCTATAAACCAATCAGACATCAGTCTATGGGCGCATAGTGGGGTGAATAGTTTTTTTTTTTACCTTCTGATAGCGGAGCGAGACATGTTGGGGTGGCACACGACTTAAACGACTAGCCTCTGGCACAATCAGTGAATGCGAATCCAGCCGTGATTCTTCTCTCTTCGAGTATATCTCTTCACAATGCCCATCGGCTCTTGGAGTTTTGTATGTGATGAAAACGAGATTGACCAGACAGCCGTACCATTTGTCGTTTCCTTCTAAGAAAAAGTCTGGCAATGAAGCTGGTCCGACACCCCCAACGGCGTCGGGTGAAAGCTCATCTGTATCTGTGCATCCTCCGCACCAACATCAGGCAAATGACGACGATGCAAAAAATCTTTTGCGCTGTACGTCGTCTCACCTGCCTCGTGACTCCAATTCGACGGCCCATGCTGCGCCTGCGCATCCCGCGGCTGAACTGACGTCTCCTGCATCCACTGTCGCCCCTACACAACAGCAATGCAGCCAAGGCCCAAGTGCCACACATTCCAGTCGCCCGATTGCACAAACCTATGGCTCAAATACATCCAGCGATATGGCTTCTTTACAGTCAAGTTCAACAGGTCACAGTCACACGTCTGTGGAAGAATGTACTGATACCAGTGAGACAGAATCTGTCACGAGTGCCTTTTCCGCAGAGCCCTCTGAGACGCCTGGATCTCTGCCTCCACCATTCTTGTATCCAGTCCCTCAAGATGCCATCCCTCATGTTACGAATCCAGCAAGTGGATATGCCACTCCCCTCGTGCAGACAAGCCCCGCCCCTCATATCTCATCAACTAGCTTTGTTAGTACCCCTCATCTCCTTCGCAGTCCTGGGGCTCCATTGTCAGTATCCACCGCAGGTCTTCGAGTCTCACCACATGCTATGGGCATGCAGCCATCCGTGTCTCCTGCACAAGCAGGCCATGTACGGCCCAATTCTCATGAAACGACCGCGCAATCACAGCTAGGTCCGCATGCAACTCCGCAAGAGACCTTTGTATCGCCCTACTTATCCCCGATGCATCAACAAAAATTGGAGAAGTACCATCAAACATCCATGCCCTCGCCCTTGACGTTGCATTCGCCTCTGGAACAACAGCAACAGTCCTCGTCGTCGGCATCATTGCTGCTTCCACCATCGTCCACGCGAGCCCAGCCGGCAAACCAAGACCATGACGAAATACCCCCGACCCCAACGGAAATCATGACGCGTCGCTCGTCAAAAATGGGTGCACCCGCGTTGTGGATGACATCACAGGCGCCCACCCCTAGTGGTTCTGCCACGCCCACTTTGGTGCGCTCGCAACTCGGCACACCAGGGTTTACACCATCGCCATCAAGCCGCTGGAATGCCTTGGGCATGGGCAGAGGTCGATTGGGAACTTCGGCCATGACACCGATAGAAGCCCCAGCATCGAACGACGTCCCGATGTGCTCAGAGCCACTTGAGCACCAAGTCCGCAAGGGTCTGGCGTCAGAACCTGAAATGACCGATGAATCGCAAGTTTCGCAGCCTCTATGGCAGCGCCGCCTGCATCGCAATGAAAAGCCCTTTATCAACTTGGCGCCTGTGACAACTGTATCTCATAAAGCAAAAGAAACAGAAGGTGATTCAGGGGAGCTGGATGACACAAATATCATGCTTGCACATGCTACCCAAGCGCTCAATTGTTTGGCGCTTGAGCAGGAGCGCGCTCTTGTGGCAGAGGAAGGGCGACGGAACATGTCATTGCTCGATGGGAACCGGCACAGTCTTGCGCTGATGGGCAGCGAGCCACCCAAAGACGGCGAGGAGGAACTCCCGCCGTATGAGTGCACCGTTCATATTGAAGGCTATTTGCCATGCAAGATGGAGGTGCATGGCTCTGGAGATCCTAGCAAGATGCATGATTGGAAATCACTGTATTTTGTACTACACGGCACAGCGCTCCATTTGTACAAGAAGGATATATCGCTCTTGTA
>ERZ501049.114-NODE-114-length-22105-cov-29.463129_pt1 | contig 22105 bp, 15 predicted proteins | sample MGYA00510866_ERZ501049 | MGnify/ENA primary metagenome ERZ501049 (study PRJEB25958, sample SAMN03398519) | human skin metagenome | study: EMG produced TPA metagenomics assembly of the Human Skin Microbiome Metagenome (human skin metagenome) data set. | reverse complement strand
CCGTCGAGATGTGTTCGTGTCCGCGTATGCGTGCACTTGTGGACGGTGTGCGAACGTCGAGACGCGGCGTGGGCCAGCCAGCCAGTCAGCCAGCCCACGGTCCTGAGCGCGGTAGACAACACAGATGAGCTGTGCTGTGGATGGCCAGAACCAACACCACAGACAACAGAAGAATGCGTCGCTGACACGTTTGAGCGCAGCGGGCCGCTTTCCCACTAGGTCGATATGGGTTAGCACGTACGCTTGTTGTATGCCTATCCACTACAGACCAGACACTACTTATGCCTTGGCGATCTCGACAGAGTTCGTGGCGCCAAGAGCCGTCTTGATCTGGCCGTAGATACCGAACTGGAGGGCGGTCATCGTACCGACCATGACGAGACGGGTCGTCAGGCCCGTGAAGAGACCGACAGGGCCGAGGTCCTTGGCAATCTTGATGAGACGGCCCGTGGTCGTCTCGCCAGGGAGAGCCTTGGTCTTGTTCACCTTGGAAAGGAGCGTGTCGGCGGGCTGCGAGATGGTCGCAGCGGCGAAACCGGCGATCAGACCAGAGCCAAGGTTGAACGCCGTAGCCTCCGAGTGCGAGAGCTGTGCCTTGGTCTTGCCATACATGTGGAGTGCGTTCTCGAGGACAATCTCCATCGTGGCGAACTTGGCCATGTTGTAGGGCACTTGCTTGAACAGAATGGGGCCGAAACCGGCGTAGAAGCCGCCAATGCCCTCCTCGCGGGCAATGCGGGCGAAGCCACCAACAAGACCGTTAGCGAAGGTCGGCTGCGAGACGAGACGGATACGTGTGGCTTCCAGAGGGCACAGAGCAATGTCAGCAAAGAACTCGGCGAGAGCCGAGGCAGCCAGGTACACGGACATGCGGTTCTCCTGCGACGTCTTCATGCCAAGCTGCTCGACGATCATCTTCTTGAACAGTTCGTAACCGCCGAACTTGAAACCACCCTGGAGGAAGTAGCCCATAGCCGTCGGGCCGAGACCGGTCAGAAGAGCACCGGCACCTTCCGTAGCGACAATCTGGCGGAAGCTGCCGAACATACCCTTGTTGTACACGGTAGGCTCGAGCTGAATACGCGTCTTGACGACGTCAATCGGGGTCATGGCACCGTGCGTAATACCACAGCAGAGCGAGCCAGCGAGGGCGAAACGCGCGTACAGGTCGACGCCGGTGGGGCCTGCGGGCTTCACTGGTGACTGCACGTTGACGGCGCCCTTGACATCCTTGACGGTGTCCTTGACCGTATCCTTGACCGACTCAACAGTCGAGTGGATAGGGTACGAGACACCCGTGAAGTTTTGAATGTACGACATAATGATTTAGAGAAACACAAGTAAAGTGGTGTGGATGTGTGTGGATGTGGAAAAGAGGTGAGTGTTTGCGTGTGTGAACGTGTGTGGTACGGAAAGGAGAGAGGGAGGAAAGGGGAGGGGGGTAAAAAAAAAAAAAAGATTGGCCCAATCAACCCGCCCAACCTCCGAAGCGTTCGATCCAAGCCAAGAGGGTCCGGCGTTGCCTGCCCGCGCCCGCACGAACTTGCACAAACGCACGCACGCACGCACGCATAATTACACACAGCGAGACACACACACACACACACACGCACACCCAAGCACACGGACAAGCCCGAGCCGAGCGCGCGCATGCTTTGGCCAAGGTGGCACGTGCCTCGCTACGAGTGGATGTGATAGGGCCGTTACCCGAAGGATGGAACCTATGAAACAAACCATCTACATGACCCCTTGGCGAATTTGTCAGCAAGAAGAGTGGCGTGGCGGCCGGCCTGCCAAGGGAACGAGTACGCAACAATGTTCGCGGATGAGAGAGAGAGAGAGACGCCATAGCACGTGATTTACGCACCGCGCTGACGGCTTACTCGTCCAAGGCGTCAAATAGGATCGACAGAGCCTGCTGAGCCTGTGGCGTGTGCATGCTATTGCGCGCAAAGTCCAGAGCAATGGTGTGGATGCTGTTGCGGATACGGGTAATAAGCTGGCGCAAAATAGGGAAAAGTTCCGCGTCCGTAGCGTCTTCGCGCGAAGCGACAATGAGCATGTCAGGCGTTTGAGCAATGCAGGACTCGACGAGGGCATTGCGGTGGGAGCTTGGCACAGGCTGCGTCGGCTTGCGAAGACCCTCATAGACGGCATTGGACCAAGGGTCGTTGGGATCGATGCCAGGGAAGCAGCGCTGATTCGAGAGCGACTCGAGACGCAAGCAAAGATAGCCCAGCTGCTTCACCTGCGCGAGTGCAAGGAGTTCCTGCGTCGGCTCGTACATCTGGAAGAGCCCACTACTGCGACGCGCGCCGGAGAGATGCGTGTAGCGGGCAGCGAGCATTTTGGGGTATACGAGAGAGAGATGCTCGGGTGCTTCGATGCCCTTGAGGCGCCGCTCGCCGACAGAGATGATGCCCAAACCCAGTCGGCGCAGAAAGACGACGTCGCGCGGCGTGCAGGACTGCGGCGCTGCCTCGCTGCCGGCCGTGTGGGGCAGGTGTTCATGTTCCTTGTACATGTCAAAGACGCGCTCGAGCTCCTGGATCACATCGCGGCTCACGAGGATCTGACCGCCGTCCGCTGCGGCACTGATGCGCGCCGCACGGTTGACCATGGGGCCGAAGTAGTCCATGCGGTTGTTGACGGGATCGACCTCACACACGGGGCAGCCCCAGTGCACGCCCATGCGAACGCTCAGGCCTCGGTACAGGAGCGTGCCGTCGTCCGAGTACACGGTCTGTGTGATGGGTGAGTCGAGGATCTCTTGGGGCCAGTCGATGCTGAGGAGGCGCATCTGCACGCTGAAGCACCAGAGCAAAGCGGCGCTGACGGACTGGAACGACACCATGAACGCGTCGCCTTCGGTCTTGACTTCGTAGCCGCCGATACTGCGCATCTGCCGGCGGAGAAGCAGGTTGTGCAGGCGGATGGCCGACTGCATGCTGGGGTTGGTCTCCCAGAGCAGGGTGGAGTTCTTGATGTCGGTGAACACCAGAGCAATTTGGCCGATCGGAGGAAGCACCTCTCGCTCGAGCCGTGCGAGCGTGCTGTCCAGGTCGTTGCGGCCACGGCGCAGCATCTTCTTCGTGCTGTCCATGCCCCGCTGCGACGCATGCGCATTTTGCACATGCGCATTGAGCCGCTCATGAAAGAGCCCTGCGACGGTGACGACCATGACAGAGATATGGTCCTTGGCGCCGTACGCAATCGCAAGGTCGCGCAGCTTCTGGGCCGCGAGGCGTGGGTTCTCGCGGTCCATGCGCGCGATGTCGACGGCCATCTGGTACGAGAGGAACTTCCACAGCTCCGTGTTCGCGATGATGACGAATTCGTCCGCATCGATGAGCTCAATGCTCAGCACGGACGGACAGGCGGTGATGACAGGCGACAGTTGGAAGAGGCCGAAGGCGCGCGCGACGTCCGTCTTGTCGTTTACGTAGTTGCGCAGCGAGACCCAGCCCTCGGCCGCGCGGATGCGCTGCGTCTCGTCGCGATTCAAGGGATCGTGCCGCTTGCCGAGCACACGGACAAAGCCGCCTGCCCGCGAGAGCACAGCGACGGCGTTGCCGATGTTGGCAATGTACAGCGTGCGATGTCGCTGGTACGCAAGGAGCGCCGTCGCACTGGAGTGCCACAGATGCATGTCATGCGACGAGCCTGAGCCCCAGCCCCAGAACACCTCCTGCGACGAGTGCATGTGGGCCGAGGCGTCGCCAGTAGCGCCAGCAGCGCCGGCGTTAGAGCCACGAAAGTGACTGTGGCTGCTGCCATGGCTGCTGCTACGCACGGCCGACCCGGTCGCATGCTCGGCATGCACACGAAGAATGTGCTCCGCATACAGCTGGTTCAGACGAAGAAACGCACGGCGAATGGCGATCGGAACCAGGTCGTTCGGCGCGTGCGTCGACGACGGAAGGCGCACGAGCTCGTCCTCCAGCACACGCGCACAGTGATCTGTCATGAAGCGGGCGATGCGCGTGCCGGCGAGCGACGAGTGGGCGCGGCCCTCGATGAGGCCAAACAGGGACTCGTTCTCGTCGCGGCGGAAGCTCGGCACGACAAGGTCAAACACTTGGAGCGCATCATGCGAGCCGATGGAATCGGCAATGCCGTACGGCATCGCATTCACATGCGCGAGCGTCGTGCGGATGCGGCGGTGGTCCGTCTCGTCAGGCAGCGGCTGGTGCGTCATGGTGACCTCCATGAGGCCGAGCAGGCGCAGATGGTGCAAGCGGTTGAAGTCGGCGAGGTTCTTCTCGCGGCCATTCACATCGGCAATCTTGGGCTTGATCTCGAAGCGCTGGTTGCCCGACAGGTTGAGGTACCGCAGCTCGGGATTCGCATTCCAGTTCCAGTCATAGTGCCAGTTGGCGATGTTGTACTTGAGTGCATTGTTCCCGGCGTCGATCGCCCGCAGCTGCTTCAGCCGGCCGAGCTCCGCCGGCAGCGACAGCAGCTTGTTCCCATTCAGGAAGAGCACGTGCAGGTGCTGCAGCGCCTCGAGGTCCTCGGCGGGGAGCGCACCCAGGCTATTCGACGAGAGGAACAGCTGCCGGAGCGCACGCAGCGCGAGCAGCGCACCAGACGGTACCTCGTAGATCTCATTCATCGACAGGTTGAGCAGCTCGAGGCGCGGCAGGTGCATCAGCACGGCAAACACATCGTCCGACAGCCGGTTGTCCGCCACGCTCAGGTGCACGAGCGACGCAGCGAGGGGCATCGTGTCGGGCGCGCCGCCGTCGGGCATCGGGAGCGAGCTGAGGATGTTCGAGCTTGCATTCAGCACGCACAGACTTTGGCACCGCCACACACTCGCAGGCAGCGAGCGCAGGTTGTTGTCACGCACATCGAGGCGCTGCAGCGCGCGCAACGAGCCGATCGAGTCGGGCAGCTGCGTGAGCGCATTTGTCGCACAGCTCAGGCACTCGAGCTTCCCGAGCGAGCCGAGCGGCGGGAGCGACGCAAATTGGTTGTGGTCCAGCACGAGCTGCCGCAGCTCCGGCACCGAGCGGAAGAGGCTCTCGTTGATCGTGACGAGATTGGCATGCGACAGGTCGAGGCGTGTGAGCGACGACGGCACAGGCGCCGACAGCTGGGCACGTGTGAGCGGATTGTGCGCGAGGTCAAGCGTCTTGAGCGCCTCGCCGACGTCGCCCTCGATGCTGGTGACGTAGTTGTGCGACGCGAGCACATACTCGAGTCGCGGGAGCGCCATCACATCGCCCAGCATGTGCAGGTTCGTGTGCCGCACATCCAGCACCCGCAGCGACACGAGCGACTGCATCTCGGCCGGCAGGCGGCTGATGCTGTTGCCCACGAGGATGAGGCGCTCAAGCTTCGTGAGCCGGTGCACGTCGGACGGGACAATGCTGATCGCGTTGAACGACAGATCGAGATCCCGCAGGTTCGGAATCGCACACACCCGCGCAGGAAACGTGTCGAGCCGGTTGTTCGACAGATTCAGGTACTGCAGCGCGCCCATGCTCGGCACGTACGACGGCGCCGACGAGAGGCGGTTGTTCGTCGCGCGGATGACCCGCAGCTGCGCCAGCTGGTGCAGCGGGATGTGCTCCAGGTCCACGAGCCGGTTCGAGCTGATGTCGATCTGCGTGAGCTGCGGAATCGATATCACGCCCTCCGGCACACGCTTGAGCGAGAGCGACGACAGCCGCAGCATCCGCAGCGACGTGCACAGTTGCACAAAGTCGATCGGCAGGTCCGTCAGCGGATTCATCGACAGGTCCAGACTCACGATCCACTGTGCACACCGGTACACAGGTACGGGTATCATCGTGAGGTGCATGCCTTGCAGGTTCATGTGCTTGTACGTGTGGTCCTGGTCCTTGAGCATCCCTATGCTCAAGGTCGGCGCTCGGTCCGCTCGATACACGAACCGCAGCAGGAAACTCAGATCCTGGCGCCCCAGCTCATCAAGGCCATCTGCATCCGTATAGCCAGCCTGGATCAGCCGCCGCCGGAAGATCCGCACCGGCTTTTCACTCGGTGCGAGCGGCCGATCCGTCCCGCGCTCATACAGAAACAGACGATGGCCTTTCGTGTCGGCGACGCTCGTTGCGTGGCGTCCCAGCGCATACGCAATTTCCGACGCCGTCGTCTCGACCGCACACGATATAATCACGTACGTGTCGTTCTGCTGGTACACCCGCATGAACGTCTTGCCCGTGGGCGCCACAGGATCCACATCCGTCGAGCGAAACACCAGTGGCGCGGGTGGATTCCGTGCGGCCAACGGCAACGGCGCATCCCCGTGCATCGTCACATACCGAGCGACCGCATCAGGACCGGCTCCGGCTCCGGCTCCGGCTCCGGGACTGGGACTCGGACTGGGACCAGCGTGTCCGCCGCCCACGCCACCGCTTCCCACACCCCGACGTGAACGCAAAAATGGCAAGTGCGGCGTACGATGCCGCCGTCCAAACGCTGCGTTCCCCACAGACATGAGCGCCATTTTCGTGCTTGAATAGGGCGTCGTCGTCGTCGGCGTGCACGCTGACGACGCATCGCCCGCCCCCTCGGCACTGCTTGTCCCTGCCCCTGAGGGCAGCTGCATACCCGTCCCACCCGCTGTCGACGTGGGCGATGGCGACCACGACGACGACGAGGCCGGGCCAGCGCCGTGAGCAGGTGTGATGCCTTGCCCCAGTCCCGGCACATGTGCTGGCGGCGGCGTTCGCGACATGGCACGACGGAAGAACCGCGGCCTCTTGGACTCTGTGTCCGGCTCATCAAATGGATTCGTCCGCATGTACGTTTGCAACGGCGGTGTCGATAGGTCCATGGCCGGCTCGTAGATCACAACCTGTGATAGCACAGAGCCATCATGATCAGACCCAGCACTCGACGTGTGCGGCGGCACAGGCTCTTCATCCTCTGCATATTCTCCCACGACATTCTTCATGTCTTGCTCTCCCGATGGCGACACGACGGCCCAGCTTTCCGGCGCCCGCCACGACGAGAGCGCCACATCGGCCCTGCTGCTGCTGCTGCCACTCGGCGGCGCCACCTCGGATGACGGCGTTCCCGTCGGCGTTGTCGACGAGAGCGCCATGACAAACGGCGCAATGCTCATCGCTGGATTCGTACTGGGCGGATACTGTGCTTGTTCTTGCGCCGGTGGCAGCGGCATACGTGCGGCTGGTTGGGCGGCTGCTTCAGCCTGTAGCTCCGACAGCAGCTGCGGCCGCGGCGCGGACGGCGAGTGCGCTTGTGTGGGCCGCACGTCAGAGGGCGTCGGCGTCTGTGGCGGCTTCGGCGGCTGCATCGCGTCTCCCATGTCTTGCGCGCTCGGTCCCTCACCCATCGATGCACGGTGTCCAAGAGACTCGTCCATCGACACTTGTCTCGCACGCCGCGAGGAAAGATCAGCAGTATGCAAGGAAGAGACGCTCGGCCGATGTGCAGACGATGACGTCGACGGCGGCGACGGCGACCACGACGACATGGTCCGCGTCGCGGGTATCACTGGCACCGATGGAAACTGAAGAGCAGGCGCCAGTGCCTTGGGTGATACATTACTATCAGTCGCACAGCTTGCACATGGCTTGTCGCTTAGCAACGACGAGGAGCGCTCGTCATTCACATCACCACCATACGATAGACTCAACGAGCCAGGCGAGTCCCGTCGCACTCCTTCGGACAGTGTGGGCGGAATCGTTGCAGGCAAGAACTGCGTCGACGACTTCGAACTTGGTGGGCCTGTGCCTGTAGGTGTCGTAGACCCTTTCCCTTCAGTGCAAGGAAACAATGGTGGCTCTTGGCTCAAGCAGCGACCAGAGCCCGTGTTGAGATCCGCGTCAGCACGGGGAACAGCGCCTAAGCGCGATGGATCAATGATATCGCCAATCGTATCGAGGTTGGTGTCAAGCGTCACGCCGTGTTCATGTCCAGCATGCACAGGGCTCTCTAACGATATCGCTCGGTGCAATGGCTCAAAGAGAGCTGGCGGGTTTTTCTCCAGCTCCGCACTCACGCGACGCGACAAGCTTCCATGTCGCGGAATGCAAAGGCGCTTCGTACGCTCCAACTTGTCTTTGCGCATCGATCCCGACGGCGTCGACGTCGTCATCTGTCGCTTCTCGTCCTCACTATGGCTTCGTGCCCGCCATGATGACCCTTGACGAAACAAGGAGAATGGATTCAGCGTGCGCAAACCTAGGCCATGCTGACCATGCTGACCATGCTGACCGTGCTGACCGTGCTGGCCGTGCTGGCCGTGCTGGCCGTGCTGGCCGTGCTGGCCGTGCTGGCTATATTCACGACTCGCACTGCCGCCCTCCGAGGCACCTGTCTTGGCATGCGAGCCGTCACCGCCCTGTGACGATGAAAGTGAGGGTGACGACACGGACGGTTGCGTCGATGAAATTGACGTGGACGCTGGTCCGAGCCTTGTACTTGGCCCCATCTCTTGTCTCAGCACAGTCTGGGGCACTGGCGCTGGCATAGATCCTGGCTCGGACGCTGACGCCGAGGACGTTGACGTTGACGATGATACCTGTGGCGCCACTGGCAGTGGCGGTGGCAGCGATGACGACGACAACGACGACGACGACGACGACGACGACGACAATACTCGCGACATGAGCACAGAAGGCGCTGGGCCAGTCTTGCTCACCGACGACCTTAGCATACCTTCGCCTGTCGCCGTTGATGGAGTTCTCAAAGCATCTTCTTCACGAAGCCATGGTGAAATGGTATCGCACATCTGAGCTCCTTCTCGTTTCGTCTCCTCTACTTTCTGCTCAACAATCCCTCCGCGCGACGGCGCATCACTCGCACCACCACCACTCGGCGTGCTCGCACTCGCATGCATAACACCGCCCAATGTGCGTGTAACGCTCGCGAGGTAGTATGGGACGTCGGTGGTCTGAGCAACGTCCGATTGAGCGTCGTGTCAGCGTCACTCAACCTACTTTAAAATATTCCTGGAGGAGGGGGGGGAGAAAAATAATGAAGACGACGAACGCGGCTCGCACGGGGTAAAAAGCTGCTGAGCAGTGGAAATGAGGGATGGTCACGTCAGACCTCCCCTCCACCCTCTCCTAACAACCTGCAATGATAGTGGAGGTCAGTGTACCCAGCGGTGGAGGGAAGACTCATCCTCATCCGCTGGTGGGTGTAGTAGCCTGCCTAGTTGAATGGGACCGATCTAACCTATTGTTTTTCGCGGGGCCAAGTGATCCCACATCAGGCCCATCCAGCCCAGCAGACGCGTGCGTCTAGCGTCTGCGCCAAACGAATTTCTTCACCCACACGTATATACACACCCTCCGCTCAACGCTTTCCTCCCTCTGATTGGCCAGAGGCGGATTCAAATCCTTTCACTACACTCTCGCGACACTTCCATCCGTCCTTGTGTCGGAGAGAGGGGCCTCATTGTCACAGAAAAGCCCAACAAGGAAGCACCAACAAGCGTCTGAGGGGAAGAGAGTAAGGAACGAACGGAGAGGGTGCAAACAAACACACTCAGACCCACGTCCCGGACAGGAAGATATCACCCCCACCACAAGCCAACTTCCTGACCCGTTCGACGCTCGCTTCACCCAAGCCGGATGAGTCTAAGTGACCCAGAGTCGAATCCCCCTGGATTCAAATTCATTGGTTTGGGCCTCGCCGTAGGAAGCGGCCTGTTCATCGGCTCATCATTTGTGTTCAAAAAAAAAGGACTGATCGCAGCGCAACGTAAATATGAAACAACCGCTGGCGAGTCCCATGCATACCTAAAGAGCCCCATGTGGTGGACAGGCATGACCATCATGATCCTTGGCGAAGTCCTCAACTTTGTCGCTTACATGTTTGCCGATGCGGTTCTGGTAACACCCATGGGTGCCCTATCCGTTGTGGTGTGCGCGATTTTGTCTGCTATCTTCTTACATGAACATCTGACCCTCTTTGGAAAAGTCGGCTGTTTTTTGTGTATCGTAGGCTCTGTGATCATTGCCATCAATGCGCCCGAACAAAAGATCGATGGAAATATCCATTCATACGAACACCTCTTTATCGCGCCCGGCTTCTTGACCTGGCTTGGCATCTGTGTGGTGTCAGCACTTGTACTCATGTTTATCGTGGCTCCCAAGTACGGCAAAAAGAACATGCTCGTGTACATTACCGTCTGCAGCGTGATTGGCGGACTCAGTGTTAGTGTCACGTCAGGACTCGGCTCAGCTATCATTCTGTCGATCCGTGGCCACAACCAGTTCAAGTACTGGTTCACGTACTTCCTTCTAATCTTTGTCATCGTCACACTCCTTATTGAAATCAACTACCTAAACAAAGCCCTAGAACTCTTCAACACAGCCGCTGTCACTCCCACATACTATGTCATTTTCACGGCCGCAACCATCATCACATCCGTCATTCTCTCTCAAGGCATGCGTGCAGATGCTGTGACGATTGTTACTATTGTTTTCGGCTTTTTCACCATCTGTGCAGGCATTGTGCTCTTGCAGCTAAGCAAGATGGACCCCGACGAACTCCGCCGCCAAAAGGGTCTTGACAGAAAGTCGTCCATGCTCATGAGTGTAATGGAAATGGGCCACGAGCTCGAAAAAGAGCATCCTATTTCGCACATCGAAGACCCTGGCGTCGACTCCATCCGCGGCGGCATGGGCATCGTTGGCAGTATCATGCGTGCAAAAAGCTCTCGCAAAGCATCACGACATCAACGGTCCGCTCAGGACACGAGTATGGAGCCACTCACGACACATTCCCGCTGTCATCCAAATGTCCCGCGGTACCAGTTGTATGATCGTCCCATGCCGCCCCCTACTGCAACGCTTACAAATCTGGGATCCTCCCCGTCGCACCCTGCCTCAGATCAGCATCAGCATGTCCATTTCCTTCCTGGCAGCGACGAATGCCATGGACATCATCATTCCTCCGAAGCAAGACAGTCCTCCGAGCTCGACAAACCGCACAATCTCGATCCACATGTCCTTGTGCCAATCCTCGAGAATCGCGCATCAGATCGCACGTCTCCCAACTCGATGCTATCTCTCCCGCCCCTAGACGTCGATGATACGGCCGATATGGGCAACCAAAGTGCCATCCATCTGCATGCAGCTCCATCGTATGAACTTGATGCATCATCGTTTCTCGAAAGGGACCTTGAGATGGAAGAGAAAGAGCCTGACGTGCAGGACGAGAAAGTCATCGACAATGATGATGACGTCGATGACGACGACGATACCAATGGCTGCAATACTGTTCTTCTTGCATCCCCGACGGGCATTGTCGATCATTACTATGAACTCAATACAACTGAGCTGAGCCCTTCCCGAAATGCATCTCTGAGACGTCGCGAACCAACAGATTCCCCCCATCCTGCCAAGACACGCTTCCTCGAGCACAAGGGCTTCGGCCTATTTAAGCCACGTATCCGATCGCAAGGATCCGTTCATGACACTTCCGGATTTTATCCGCGACATTTCACTGTTCCGGGTCTAAGCTCTGCCCAGGAATCCGCAGCGCCCAGCGCAGAGCGAGAGGACCTTCTACCGAATCGGTCCCAAAAGGGACTCGCCCACAATATGTAGCCTGACCCTTTCTAGTCTTCTCGTCCCCTCCCTCCCTCATAGCCGCCTTCGTTTCTATGTAGGCATGTATATATATATGTATGTATAAATATATATATAAATGTGCGTGTGTGTGTGTGTGTGTGTGTCTGCATTTGTGTGTATATATGATGTGGTGTCTTGCACACATTATCATCCTCGTACTGTGACGCGGATACCTTCGCATTAAGCACTCTTCTGTGGACCGGATACGGCCTGCTCACGTTGCCTAAACTGATACCGCTGGATTCGTGTTACCGAACTGTTCATGGCACAAAACTTAATACGTACCAGCAGTCGGAGGACTTGAACTCCTTGTGCCGTTGCATTTGTCAAATGACAAGCAAAGAGTAGCATGTTGCGTGGTTGGACGCGCAACGCAAACCGCATAAACACACAACTGCCATTTCGTTAGTACATGATGCAGCTCAAGACAATCAGTGTTCTTTCTTTACATACGAATACAGGCACAAGGTGGGCGTCATACTCCACGAAATCATACTTTCATCCTTCTTCAAATCAGCAATGGCTGCCAGCGGCAAGCCCCAATTCGCCACGGGACCCCAAAAATGCGTTGACTTCCTGCATCAGTACAACACTCGCTTTTAACCACAAGTCAGGGCGATGACGTACAAAGAAGTATTCGCGTGCTGCTGGCGAACGCAACCACGCCACAAATGCACTCGACATGGTCTATGCGGTCAACTAGCGGAGGCTGCCGCTGCGCTAACGTCACGCAAAGCCCCGCTGCATCAGGTCCAACCAGGTCAAGTGACTTGCAACGCCCAATCTCTCACACACGCCGAAGGCGATAACGCATAAATCCCCGCCCTGCATCTCGCGTCCCTCCACGTCGTCAGCGGCACTGGCTAAATACAACACGCAGACGTCAAGCCGTGTGCCTCCCTGTCTCCCTATCGACATCGATACCTGCACTACCAAGGTCCGTCACTTTCGTTCGCTCATCCATACTCCCTTCCAAAATCAGGCTTCCACGTCATGATAAAGGGCATGCTCATCATCACCATATCTATGATTGCTTCTACAGTATAAAGACTGCCCTCGGAACAAACCCGAGCAGGCAGGCGGGACATCTGTCCCCCCCCCTTATACATTACTTCGTGAAAGACATTGTCGTATAGACATATGCTTAATGAGTCTTGTGAGGACCAGCATTGAGCACCTCGGGGTTCACTTCCTTCTCGTGCGTAACAAAGGCCTCAGCGAACATGCCAGCCAACTTCTTCAGCTCGGCTTCAAAGGCCGCCTTGTCAGGCCATGAGTTAGCCGGGTTAAGCACCTCCGACGGCACATTGTTGACTGCGCGTGGCACTTGCAGGTCAAACACACCTGGGGCAAACTGGTCATATTCCGCATTGGCGAGCGAGCCGTCGTGGATGGCATCGAGAATCGCACGCGTGTACTTGAGCGGACAGCGACGACCCACGCGGTACTTTCCACCAATCCAGCCCGTGTTTACTAGCCAGGCGTTGCAATTGACATGGCTCATGCGTTCTGCCAGCATCGAGGCGTAGCGCTGGGGTGGCAGCACAATGAATGGCTGACCATAGCAAGTCGAGAATGTGGGCGAAGGCTCCGTCACACCATCTTCCGTTCCAGGCGTCTTCGAAGTGTAGCCAGCAATGAAGTGGTATTGAGCCTGCTCTGACGTGAGCCTCGACACCGGCGGCAAGACACCGAAGGCATCGCATGTAAGCATGATCACATTTGATGGCTGCGTTGTTGTCATGCAAGGAATCAACGCGTTCGGAATGTACTCGATGGGGTAGGCGCAACGTGTGTTCTCAGTAATCTCTGAGTCATCGTAAAGAGGGTCACGCGTCACTTCGTCAAACTTCACATTTTCAAGAATCGAGCCGAACCGGATGGCACCGTAGATTTCAGGCTCCTTTTCTGCACTAAGGTTGATGCACTTTGCATAGCAGCCACCCTCAATGTTGAACACACCGTGGTCAGACCACACATGCTCATCATCGCCGATGAGCTTACGCGAAGGGTCCGCCGAGAGCGTTGTCTTGCCAGTACCCGACAGACCAAAGAAGATCGACACATCACCTTTGTCGCCCATGTTAGCGGATGAGTGCAAGGAGAGCTGGCCGAATTTCGCGGGCATCAGGTAGTGCATGACGGAGAAGATACCCTTCTTCATCTCACCCGCGTACTCGGTGCCAAGAATGACCATCTCGCGACGCTTGAAGTTGATCTCCACTGACGTCGAAGAGGTCATACCCGTCGTGAAACGGTTGGCAGGGAAGTGACCAGCATTGTAAATCGTGAAGTCCGGTTCACCAAAGTTCTCGAGTTCCTCGCGTGTAGGACGGATCAACATGTTGTGCATGAAGAGCGCGTGGTATGCACGGGCACAGATCACACGCACCTTAATACGGTACTTGGGTTGCCAGCCCGCAAAGCCGTCAAAAACGTAGATGTCATCGCGCGTGTTCAAGTAGTCAATAGCACGCTCGCGGTTGATTTCGAACGTGTGCTCGTCTAGCTTGATGTTTACGGGGCCCCACCAGATATCGTCCTTCGATGTCTCCTCGTACACAATACGCTTGTCCTTGGGGCTACGGCCTGTCTTCTTGCCAGACAGGTTGATGAGAGCACCGCTTGAGGCAATGACGGCGCCCTCCTTGCGCACGGCCTCTTCGTACAGCTGAGCCACAGGAGCATTGCGCTTCAGAGACACATGGTCCATATCGAAACCAGCTTTGGAGAACATGCTAATGTCCATACCCAGGAGTGGGTAGGGTTCCGTGTGGGTGTTATGTTCGTCGCGATGGTTGCCCTGAGAAGTCATATTGACTGAAGGATGGAGAAGGATCAAGTTGGTAAAGATGGGGACATTACAAGACTGCTCTCCCCGCACGTATATATAGATTTAAGCCCGTGCACACAAACCGGGACGAGACACGCCATGCCGTCCAGCCGGTCAACCTATGCGAATAGAACGCATGCGAAAGGCCTGTGCACTTGCATATTCAATCGAAAGAAGCCATATGATTTGTCAGTTTATTTTCATTTGCTCGGGTGGAGCCGGGTGTATCGAGAATTTGAAGAGCCCCACAACGCACTGACCTGCAAGCAACACTTGTCACCAGAAACTCATAACTTTCTAGTGGAATGTGGCCCTTTCCTCCCCGCGCGTGGAGCGCTACGCTACTTTTACGGCCCCAGCTTTTTTTTGTGAACTCGGATTTGCATATTCATTTCGGCCCATGTCGCTGGAGTCCGAAAGACTTCCTTGTGAAGCTGACTAAGAGTTGTGCACCCCACCGGTCGCCCCGTGCCCTGCCAAGGCACGGGGCCCTATCTTAAAGTTTATTTTCACTCGCTGGCTTCCTGCAAGTTTCGGCGGGCGGCGGGCTGGTGCCTTTTTGGGGTGACAGTCGGCGTCCGTTGGTCCAGAGTGACTCGTCGATCTTACAGTAAACAAAAAAAATTGCCCCCTCATCTCGGTGCCTTCAATGCGCTTGCTGACGCATAATCTACTTGCATGCCATGCGAAAGGTTGCGGCTCATCATCGAACAATTTTCCTTTACAGCTGCGCAATGTTCAGCTGGAGTTGATTGACGCTGAGTATAATCCTGTCTTTCTCAGAGGCTTCTTGCCAAAACTGGCATGGCCCGCATTGGTCGCGACGGCCCGTCAGCTGGGCGATACGACCATCCCGGAACAGGCTCCAGATTTTATAACATCAGAGCCTAGTGAGGAGTTTCTCCAATTGCTTCATCATGTCCTACTGGAAGTGCATGTGGCGGAAGGGGAAATGATCTGTCCAAATTGCTCACATATTTACCCGATTCGCAATGGCATTCCGAACATGCTGCTCGCCGAACACGAGATCCCCAAGTAATTGATCCTCGTGGGTCAACGTCGGGGTAGGGCGAGTAATTTCCTGCTTTTGATCGATAAACCATGACTCGTTACCTTTCCATGTAAAGTCGAAGTCGTATGCCGTCGATGCTATGATGACGAGATTGTCATTGTGGCGACACAATTGCATTGAGACGCAGCTCGGGCGAAGAGGGATATACTGCTACATGTTGAAATGAACCGTAACTTGCAAAGATATTATGAAAGTACAGGTAAGAACTGTGCGCATTCCGTTAGCACCGTCGAGTCATTTGCCACTGGCAATAACGTACATTTCCCACAACAAACCCAGGTAAATCAAAAGGATCTCGCTTGATAGTAAAGCACCATGTACAAGGAATCGACTTGTTCGATGGAGAGAGAAGCACGCATTTTGTCATCACTGATTGAGTTGTATTTTCAAATGCATGACTCGCGAACATTTCCCAATAATTCAAGACAGACTCTTTGTCCATGAACTGATAGATATACTTGCCAAGCAAGTCCTCCTTACTCCACTGCGTCAGCATACAGAACTCAGCTCCCACGAGGGCTATCTCACACGTGCGGCGCCACACGACGGTTGGCGTGCCAGAAAATGAGATTAGCTTTTCAAATTCAAGTATGGTACGCTGAAATGCACGCTCGACAAAGATCTCGTCTTCTTCACTGAGTGGCATCTGCAGTGCAATGAGGGAAGGTCGATAGATGGCGAGTGCACGCACGATTCGCAAAACATCTGCCTTTTCGTACTTTTGCGTCGCATATTTCAACAAGATGTGGTATCCCTCGGTATAAGGAAAGGGCCGCGTATTGTCTCGATATACCTTCGACACTCGCTGCTTCCACAGCTGTTCCACTTGCAGTTCACTCTCAGGTCGGTATGGCATGCCAGGCCGCGGCTGTGGAAGAGAAGATGACGTAGGGTTCATGGACTGGGAATCAGAAGGCAGAGGTTGTTGTTGTTGTTGAGGCTGCGGTTGCTGATGGTGCTGGCCATGATGGTCGGTGTGGATATGATTGTGATTATTTGGCGTTGGTAGTGTGGTATGTGTGCCAAACGATGAAGATGCTGCGGCTGCCACCGGCGTTATGCCATCCTTGCCCAGCGTGGGCGGATCGGACATATGTACGTTCGAAGGCGCATTCATAAACGTTAGCGGGCTAAATGTGCTTTGTCCTGGGGTGCCAAACAGATTGGACTGAGGAGCGGGCACGGCATGATATGCACTTGCTAACGACGATTCGCCAGGGGCATCATCCCCCGATGTCATGTTGCTGATATGGGTATAACTTTCCATCAGGTCCATAGCTGGAATTGACGGACCATCGGGCGAATCGGCGCTAGGCTTCGCGCTATCGAGATCGTGAATCATGGAAGTCAAGATGGAGCTTTCCAATGACGCAGGCTCGTTTCCCCATGACACATGGTTGCTGGTATCAGTGGGTAAATGGGATCCTGAATCCGATTGCACGTAATGGGAGGGCGCCATCGGTGTGTTCGGATTTGGACGTGTAGTGCGAAGCACGCCATTAGGTGGGATGTGCTCTAACAGAACAGGGTCTGCATATCCTGTATTGAGACTAGACGACGCAGGGAGCTTGTCAGGTATGTTTGGGAGAAACATATTTTCGTTTGGATTCGGTGCCGGTTTCCCGTGTGCCATGATTGGTGGCACAGACGACGGTATTTCATCCTCCTCTAACAGATACTTGGCCTTTTTCCGGTACCCGTCCACACATTGGTCGGCAAGTCCTTTTCTCACACACCGTTGGCATGGACGTGAATCATCACAAGTAAGGTGAGCTTTCTGGCAGTGATAACAGGCGCGACTTGCTTTTTTCCGTCGCGAGGGACGCGTCTGCGATTTGGCCATTCCCTGGTTTGTGGAAGACGCTTGAGTCTTGTCGTCGGCGGGAGGTGACGCTGCTTTACGATCCATCGAGGCATCAGACTCTACTCCGCCGTTGTCACCCATGCTTTTTGGACCGTAAGGCTCACAGTTAATATACAATCTGTCTGGTCCGTGTCGTTGGGATGGATCGCCGCAGGGTTCTTCCCCGGTGGAGTGCTTGGCTTAAAGTTTTCAGTGGCACTGTGGGTGGATGTAAAATTTGCCATAAGCTAGCTGCTAGACTCGATAATTGTGTCCAATTTTGTTCAAACAGAGCGCATCTATTTCACAGCAACAGCGTCAATAATTCGTGGGCGAACAATTTTGACCGCGTTCTTCGAACAGAGTGCTTTGTTGGCATACACTTCACCTAATAGGCCAGTTTGAGGTGTAGGCAGATCTATGGCGGATGTGGCCATACAAAAAGACACTTTTCATGAAGGCACTCCTACAAGATGAAGGAAGCCGATACGCTCTACAGGAAAAGGCATCGAAGCCATGTGCATTCGACAAGTCTAGTGTAATGCAGAAAATGGACATATCCAAGATCGAGCAGGCACCAGTGCACGGAGAACCCGTGAACATTGCTAGGGCCACACATGGACACAACGGGTGGTCTCGTCGGTGTACATTCAGCCCGTACCAAAGCACCTCTTCCAAAGAAAACCAAGGGACCGCAAAACTTGGTATGCCATGTAAACGCACAAAAACAAAAGGTCTAATGGGATGCATGTGCTACGGGCTTTGGCTTACTGTACTTTTCCCAAAAGCAGTATACAGCAAACGCCGTCACGCCCAGGCCCAGACCGGGGAACATGTGGCGCACATAGTACCTCATAGAGAAGATCGGGTGCTTGCGCCATGCTTCGCGTTTAGCCCAGGGGTCACGATACAGGTCGGTCATGGGGATACACGGGAAACGTCTGATTCTACGTTGTCGAGAAACATGCAAGTATGCGAGTTAGTTTTTATCCACAAGATACAATCGCATAAGACGATTTTATGAGTGCACATACCAGGATTCAAAGACGAGCAGATGTACAATAGGCGTTGGTCCTGCGAGGCTCGTTTGTGGCACACGGAATGCTTACCGGCGTTGGTGCGACGTCAGATATGTATGCCCACTCGTTGATTTAGCCACCGCTCGGCCATTGACCGAGAGGGGAAAGCGCTGAACACAATCACGTGACGCAACACGCTCTCGCGGCTCGGGGCTTGGCCTTGCTTCTCCCAAGTGACACAGGAGGAACGCGGTCGCGAACAGTGTATGGCACCATGCCCGACGCCGAACGCGAGAGAGACGTCCTCAAACGCGACCCCGTCAAGCAAGAGGATGATTCTGACGAAGATATGCCGCTGAGTGTAGTACAAAGTCAGGCCAGTGACTCTGACTCTGATGTGCCTATTTCGCAGCAAACTTCGGTAAGAGGGGACATCCATGAGGAACACGATGGCGATGAAGACCACGATGAAGGAGACGAAGAGGACGACAGCGATGACGAAGAAGACGAAGCCGAAGAAGAAGATGACGATGAAGAGGGCGATGCACCACTTGCAGGGAAGAAGCGGAAACGGTCGAACAGGAAGTCGTCCTCACAAAGGTCGAAATCGGACATTGAAGGTGGCGGCGAGCAGCGCTGGACCACACTGATCCATAAAGGGCCGAAGTTCCCTGAGCCATATACCCCACTTCCGAAAGATGTGATGCTCAAGTACGACGGTATGTATAAAGATCCTTGCACTCATGTCAGGACATCCTGTGCCACTCCCGCCTGAATCTGAGGAAGTAGCCATGTTTTACGCTGTCAAGCTCGAGTCACAGCATGCGTCCAATCCTATTTTCAATCGCAACTTTTTCGAGGACTTTTGTGGCTACTTGAAACAGTATCCACCGAAAGACGGCACAAAAATACAAAAATTTGAGAAACTTGATTTTCGCGATATGTATAATTATTGGATGTCCCTCAAGGTGGCTGAGGCGGAGCGCAAGAAGAGCATGGCGCCCTCCATGCGGAAGGCTGAGCTTGCGGCACGAAGAGCCATCGACAACGAGTACAAGCTCTGCCTCGTTGATGGCATTGAGCAGAAGGCAGGCAATGTGACCGTCGAACCCCCAGGTCTCTTTTTGGGCCGCGGCGCACATCCCAAGGCTGGACGTGTCAAGACGCGCATTCAGCCGGAACAAATCACCATCAATCACAGTGCCGATCACCCACCGCCGAAGCCGCCTAAAGGGCATTCGTGGGGCGAAGTGGTGGAGCGCAAAGATGTCACATGGTTGGCACTTTGGCGAGAAAATATCAACGGTGGTTTCAAGTACGTGTTTCTTGACGCATCAAGCACATTCAAGACCGAGTCTGATCGAGAAAAATTTGAAAAGGCTCGGCGCCTGGACACTTGTGTCAAGCAGGTGCGGGCTGATGTGTTGAAGAATCTAAGATCCAAAGACCGACTGGACCAAATGATCGCTACGATCGTGTGGCTGATTGACAATTTTTCCTTGCGTGCTGGAAATGAGAAGGGCGAAGATGAAGCCGAGACGTACGGAGTATGCTCCCTGCGTTGTGGGCATGCCACGTTGATTCCACCCAACCAGCTGAATCTCTCTTTTCTGGGTAAAGATTCAATGAAGTTTGAAGAAACGCTCACTATAACGAATCCTCATGTGTACAAGAACATCACGTCGTTTTTGAAATCGGACGGCCACCAGAAGAAGGGGCCCGATGACCCTATCTTTGCTGCACCCAAAGCTCGTGGAGACAAAATGACCCCTTTACCGCCGGATGTGGTGAACCAATTCCTGGGCAGGTATATGAAAGGGTTGAGTGCCAAGGTATTCCGCACATATAATGCATCAGCCACATTCCAGGGTCTACTGGACGAAACGGAGGAATGGCTTGCATCCCGGCCAACACCACAGGAACGTGAAATTACACCCGCCAACCTTCGCATCGCTTACAATGAAGCAAATCGCCAAGTTGCTATTCTTTGCAACCACCAAAAGACTGTAAACCATGTCACGCTGAACAAGTCGCTGGACCGCACAAAGGATAAGGTACGCTACCTTGTATGCGTAATCCGTCGCTAACAGATTTTGCAGATATTTGCTATTAAATACGATATTTACAAAGAGCAGCAGAAACTGTTGACATTCAACAATGCATCTGAGCTGAAAAAGGAATACTTGCCAAAGGATCATGACTTTGCAAAGTCATGGAATCTGATCTTGAAAAGGCTGGACTTGGATGTGTCGCGCATCGAGGAGCATGAAGAGCATTTGATTGAGGCAAAGAAGTCCCGGATGACGACAGCGTTCGAGCGACAGGAGTCGGAACGTCGTTTTCAAGAAGAGCAGCGCAAAGCCGAGCGTTCAAGCAAGGTAAAAAAGGAAGAAAAGGATAACGAGGAGGTCAAGACATCCAAGGGCATCACGACAAAGGCTGAGCTGCAAGCAGAACTTAAAAAACTAGATGCACACCTGAAAATTTTGCAACGAGAACGGAAAACGAACAAGAGTGAGGCCAATTCATGCAATGTACCGTCTACGGCTCGGCGAATCCTGTCGAAGTATGAGGCGATCAAGAAGCAGGAGGCCGAGCTCTTGAACAAGAACAACACGAGTGATGTGTCGTTGGGAACATCGAAAATGAACTACATCGATCCACGCATCACTGTTGCTTGGCTTAAGAAATGGGATGCAAAATTGCAAACCATGACACCAAAAAAGCCTGCGAAAGCATCCGAGTCGAACAAGAAGTCTAGTAAGACCAAGACTGAGGAGCCCCCGCCGGATCCCGCGACAAGTGAGAAGATGGAGCTCAATTTGCAAGTTATGAACATTGGCCAATTCTTCCCCATGACGCTGCAGAAGAAGTTCAAGTGGGCTTCTTTTGATGAAAAAGGCAAGCCTCTTCCGTCGAACTGGAGTTTCGTCAAAGATGCACGTAAAAAAATGCGGACATTGGGTAGTGCTGAACGTAAATAATTGCATGTCTTGGTTTAGCAGTCAGATCAAGTTCAACGCGAAGGGGGTGTGGAACACTCGAGCTCTTAGATATGCTCTTTATATTAACATCAGTCCAGGAAGGTTCACAGTTCAAGGGCAAGATGGCCGAGTGGTCTAAGGCGCAACGTTAAGGTTTCCTTAATATACAAGCTACTAGCTTCCGTTGTCTTCGGGCGTGGGTTCGAATCCCACTCTTGTCAAAGCTTTTTGGTATAAATTTTGCTGATTCAAGATTATGCAATCCTCAAAGCCGTGGTGGTGCCTGGACGAATTTCTAGCTAGGATCACGTACTTTAGATTTTGGAACAATATAGTTCTGTGTCCGTATTGTGCAATAAAACATGCACTCAACTCCGGCGCGTGCTTCAAGGAACGCATAGAATGAACATATCCGACTTGGGTAAGCGCGAAAGTCAGCCGAAATGGAACTACATAACCTCGCTGTGTGCATCTGTACGTGAACACATGAATCTTGTTCGAGCATCGACAAAAGCATGGTCATAACCTAATTTAGTAGAGTCAAACTACGTGTGATTGCATCTATGAAATGTGTTTCTTATTTGCGAAATAGCCTGGCTGGCCCGTCAGCTCAGGTTGGATTCAAGCCATCCCAATTGAGGTGTTTGTGAATTGTCGTCCGCTAAGCCAGAGTCCTTTATATTGGGTTCTTCCGCTTGTCCATCAGCAGCTGCGAAAGGGTCTGCGAAAATGACACCTTCGTCGAAATCAAGTGTATTGCACTGGTCGCATA
>ERZ501049.112-NODE-112-length-22573-cov-29.549827_pt1 | contig 22573 bp, 14 predicted proteins | sample MGYA00510866_ERZ501049 | MGnify/ENA primary metagenome ERZ501049 (study PRJEB25958, sample SAMN03398519) | human skin metagenome | study: EMG produced TPA metagenomics assembly of the Human Skin Microbiome Metagenome (human skin metagenome) data set. | reverse complement strand
GGACGGATGGACGGATGGACGGATGAACTCATTTCACACACATGTAGCTACGAAGATCGGCATCCGTCAGCTGTTTCTCTCGCTGGACTTGCCCGACGTGCTTGCACCCAGTGGAGCAGCCTCGATGGCGCCAGAGGATGCGCGAGCTCTTCAGGCACTTGAGCTGGGTTTGCGCCAGGTATGTGAAGCAGTCGCGCCGGCAACGGTGATGACAAGTACAGAATGCCAAGAGGTGTCGGTTTCGTAGGTGTTACATATGGCATGCTATATAGAGAGATACCCCTCTCCACGCCTTTCTCGAGCCAAGCTCCGTGCTACTGGAGGACGCCACACACATTTCTAGCACACAATGTCATGATGAAGGGGTGACGAAGGGGATGTATGCTTCTGTGCGATGCAGACCCAATGTGCGCAGACAGATGGACGGACAGGTGGATGGATGGATGGATGGATGGATGGATAGGGTGGCGGCTGGAAGCGCCATGTGGCACACAAAGGGTTGGGCACGCGGTCGATCCTTGTAGGCTTGCAAACACGCCGAAATGACACGCGGCGAGTTGAAGCTGACTGGGTGAATCGACCGATCGATCAATCGATCCAAGCGCTCATACGTTCCACATACCAACATACGCACGCACTCGCTCGTAGGCGCTCCGAATGGACTTGTACGTGGAAGAGACAATGTACGGAAACTAACGGCTGTGCTAGTCTTGATCAGCCTACGCACACGCTCATACTGAATGATCTCGCGGCGTGTCTTGCGCGTGAGGCAGCAGATGGGACGCTGAATGCCGATGATTTTGCGGCGTTCCAGAGCAGTGACGCGTCGTCCAGCACATTGTCGTTGGGATACTTTAGTGTGTCGGATGTACGGGCCGTGTTAGCGCAAGCGCGCTTCGCGAGTGCGATGGCAGACGCCGTCACAAAGAACCCGCGGTCGAACGACTTGGCCCATGTGTACTTGGAGCATGTGTCGCGGACGTTGTCGGCGACGGCTGAGCACATGCCGAACGCCGACTTTGACGAGAGCATGCAAGTGCAAGGCCAGTGGCCCATGGCGGACGAGCTTGCGTATACGGTGGTGGAAGGGCTTCTGAAAATTGCCCTTTGCATGCCGACGATGCGCTCCGACATGCTGACGGCGCTGAACAAACTGGTGAATGGCCTCTGCTCGCAGCTGACGTCGCATGGCACCGACGAACAGGTGCTGCGACTTGCGCTACGATGTGTGCCGCAGATGCACGGTGTGGCACGAGCGTTCCAGGACGTGGCGTTTGTGTGGGAAAGCAGCTCTGTCACGTCCCTGTCACATGCACTGAGCCGGCTGGTCTCGGGAGCTGACATGGTGGCGCGTCTCGACAGGCTGCTCGTCGCGCTGCCAGAGCAGCAGGAGGCGGCACTGCAGTGCCAAGCCGTGGCAGCGCAGCGGAGCAGGGGGGAAGCGTCGATGGACTTGGCGCTGACGGCGCGCACGGAGCTCGCAGATGTGCGGGATCAGCTGCTCGAGCAGTACATGGTGCTGGGGACGCCACTGAGTGGGCAGCTGATTGCCTGGTGCGGGATGAGCGCGATTGCATCGATCCTGTCGCAAGCGGCGATCGGGACGGGCCAAGCGGCTGCGATCCCGACCGACACGCCCGCGTACGCATTCGCATGGCAGCAAATGGTGAACGGGACCCTGCCGAAGCCCCTGTATGTGCCGGCGATGGCGCGCACGACGTACACGATGGTCGCGAATGCCTGTGGCGCGATGGAGGTCGGCACGCCGTTGCACGCCGAGCTGTACATGAGTGAGCAGCTGTGCACGGCGCTGAAGCTGCAAGTGCTTGCAACAGCGACGAACACGGACGATGCTACGTTTGTGCTGGACACGCTGTGTGATGTGCTGAGTGAGCGAGCGCCGATGCAGGACATGGCGGTGCAGCGCACGGCGCTGGAGAGCGCTGCCGTGCTGGGCATGGCGCGCCCGACGTTGTCGCTCAAGTTGCTGTACCACATCCGGCGCTGGGTGCAAGAGTCGCTGCCGTTTACGAAAGAGAGCGCAGCGCCCGGGATGCCGGCGAAGGTGGAGCCGCTGCCGGTCACGGCGCTGTCGCCGCTCACGAGTGTGACGGCGCTGAGCATGGCGGCGTGCATCCGGGGCTCTGGCCAGGACGAGGCTGCTGCGTCGACAACGTACACGATGCTGAACTACGTGTCGCGCGAGGCGGAGCCGGCGTCGATCAATGCGACGCTCGCAGTGATTACGCGCCTCGCACACCATCTACGGACGCCGTCGTTCACGGCGCTGGTGATTTCGCTGCTGCTGCAGCGCACCGAGGGGCACGGCCATCTGCCGATCAGCATCCTGTTCAGCCACCTGGTGCTGCTGGCGATCACGGCGCCGCGCTCGAGCTTTGTGAACGTGTGCACGTCGCTGGCCGATGCGATGCGCCGAGCGTTGGCCGCGGGCGACATGCCGCAGTTCCAGTCGATGCAGCAGGTGTGTCTGCAGCTGATGCGGCAGCTGACGCCGCAGGCGGAGGCGCTCGGCAGGCAGGCAGATGCGGTCGCGAAGGAGCCGGTCGCCGAGGCTGGCGCGAAGACCGACGGGGCGCCGTGCCTGCGGAAGGAAACGGTGCTGCCCGAGATGCTTGCACTGGTGATTGAGGCTGGCATGCGCACCCACGGCGGGCGTGCGAATGCGTCCAAGGCCGTGCAGGAGCTCACGCACGTCCTTGCGGCGCTCGTGGCCCACGACGACATGCACGTGCACTGGAAGCCCAGCACGGAGCTGGTGTACCTGTTCCGCAGTGCGTGGATTGTCATGGCGCTGACGGCAGCCGCGCCGCAGTCGGCGCTGACGGCGCCGATGCCCCATGGCGATGCGCTGAACATTATCGCGCTCAAGACGCCGACGCTGATCCCGACGTCGGCGCGCAACTACCTCGACGACGACATCGACACGTACACGGTGATGAAGCACGACACGTTGGGCGTGACGCCCGAGTCGCTGCGGCAGGCACTCTCGCCGATCATCGGCGCGCGTGTGCTGGATCCGCGTGCGCTGTCGCTCGCACGGCTGGCGTTTGTGTATGCGGTGCTGCAGGTGGAGTGGCGCCGCGCCGCGTGTGGCCGGCCGTCGATGGCGCTGTGCTACTTTGCGCACGCGGGCGTCGCAGCGTCGTCGGTGCTCGCGCCGCTCCGAGCCGTGGCGGAGCGGACGTTTTCGGCGTTCCTCGTGCACGTCGCGGAGCGCACCGAGTCGCACACCGCGGACGAGTGCCTGGCGAATGAGGCACGCAACATCCTCGTGGCGACATGCCACCTGCGGACAGCGGTGCGTGAGGAGGCGCATGCGTACCTGGAGCGGCTCGTGCCGGCGTTCCCCTGGCTGTTTGCGCGCTCGGACGTCGTCGCGACGATGCTGGAGCTCACGTCGCTCGTGGGCCGCGGCTGCGACTGCGAGCTGACGAATGCGTTCCTGCCGCAGTACACGTACATGTCGACGCTCGCAGGCATCTCGATCGACCTGTCGGACCAGTATGCGGAGCGGCGCACGCTGCTCGACCAGGTGCTGGGCCGTGTGCGCGACATTTTGGCACGCGTGCAGCTCGACATGCCGAGTGAGCTGCACGGCTCGCTGATGCGCTACCTGCACGACGATGCGTCGTCCGATGGCCTCGGTGCGACGCTCGCGATGGACGTCGCGCGTGGCCACCTGCACCGTGTCGGCACGACGCACGTCCGGTTCGACAACGCCGGCACACTCGCACATGCGCTGCTTGTGCAGGGCGCATCGCATGGCATCACGTCGTCGCTGAGTGACGCAGGCGCTCAGGCGCTCAAAGCGGAGCTCAAGAGCGCGCTCGTGGCGCCGCCGGCCGACGCGGACGACATGGACTCGCTCGTGTACCGGTGTGCGGCGCTGATCGTGCAGCAGGCGCCGCAGCTCGACATGGACCTGGTGACGTTCCTGGTGCTCGTGCCGATGCATGCATGCACCAAGGCCGCGCTCACGTCCGCGACGCGCGCTTGGTCGTGGGTGTTGTCGGAGCGGCCAGAGGCCATGGTCGCGATTGTGAGCGCGATCACCGATGCATGGGCTCGCTCGATCCATCGGCGCCAGGGCCTGTACACGACGCAGCTCGACACGCGCGCGCCGCTGAGCCGCAAGACCGAGATGTCGGCGCTGAACCGCGCGGAAATCACCCTCGAGGCACAGCGCGCCGACGAACTCCTGTCAGGCCACATGCTCGTGCTCAGCCTGCTGTCCGACTGCCTCGAGGGCGCACGCAGCAGCAATGCGCCGCTCGTCACGGTGCTGACGCGCCTCGTCCAGCACATGGCCGACGCGGCGCCTCTCCTGAGCTCGCATCCGCTCACGCGTGCGCCGCGCCTTGCGCTCGTCCAGCTGGGCCTGCGTGTGCTGAGCGCCGCGAGCCTCGACGTGTACATCGAGAGCCGCCTGCGCGACAGCGTGTGCCGACTCGCGCTCAGTTGGTTCGCCCACCCGCCCGTGTGGTCGTACGGCGGCAACCTGCGGCGCGGCGCCGACGAGCTCGTGCGCGTGCGGATGGTGTGTACGCTGCTGCGCGCAGCGACGCTGCGTGCCGACTCGCTCGTGGCACCCGCGACGTTCTCGAGCACGCAGCGGACCGTGCTGCACAGCGCACTGGTGCTGGTGCCGGACTGCACGCTCTCGCGTGCGATCGAGCATTTCCAGCAGTTCCTGCATCTGTTGCAGGTGCTGTACGAGAACGAAGAGGCACGGCTGCTGGTGTGGCTGCATCCGACGCAGTCCGTCAAGCTGCCAGCCGCCCATGCGACGCTTGCCGACCTGCACACGGCATGGCGCATCGATCCTCGCGTCGCCGTGCACATGGGCATGCGCTTCCACCAACCAGACATGCAGGCGGCGCTCACGAAGCTGGTGTGTGCCGAGCCGCACCGTGTCGTGCACTGTGCCGAGGCGCTGCCGTTCCTGCTCGCGCCGCGCCAGCGCGACACGCGGCGCGAGCCTCGGCAGCTCGTACAGCAGCAGCAGCAGCAGCAGCAGCGCGGGCTCAAATGGCTGCACACATGGGCGTGTGTGCCGCCCGTCGATGCTGTCGAGATGCTCACGCCCGAAGGCGGCGGCACGAGTCCGCTCGTGCTACAGTATGCGATGCGCACGCTCGAGGAGCATCCCGTGGACCTGGTGTTCTTCTATGTGCCACAGCTCGTACAGACGCTGCGCGACGATACGCATGGCTACGTCGCCGACTTTATCCTCAAGACATCGCTGATCTCGCAGCTCTTCTGCCACCAGATCATCTGGAACATGAAGGCCAACATGTACAAAGACGACAACTGCGAGGTCGAAGACCCCATCAAGCCGACGCTCGACGCGATGGTCGAGCGGATCGTCGCACAGCTGTCTGGCGAGGCGAGGGCGTACTATGAGCGTGAGTTTGCCTTCTTCAACGAGGTGACCAGCATCTCCGGCAAGCTGCGCCCGTACATCAAGCGGCCCAAGCCTGAGAAGAAGGCCAAGATCGACGAGGAAATCGCCAAGATCCAGCTCGCCGACGGCGTGTACCTGCCGTCGAACCCCGACGGCACCGTGATCGACATTGACCGCAAGTCGGGCCGTCCGCTGCAGTCGGCAGCCAAGGCGCCGTTCATGGCCACGTTCAAGGTGCGGCGTCCCGTCACGGTGCGTGCGAACGACAACGACCCGCTGTACGAGGACGTGTGGCAGAGCGCCATCTTCAAAGTCGGCGACGACTGCCGGCAGGATGCGCTCGCACTCCAGGTCATGGCGCAGTTCAAGAACATCTTTACCGCGATCGGCCTCGACGTGTACCTCGATCCGTACCGCGTCACCGCGACATCTGCCGGCTGCGGTGTGATTGACGTCGTGCCGAATGCCACGTCACGCGACGAGATGGGCCGCGCCAAGATCAACGACCTCCTACACTTCTTTATCAACCGCTACGGCGACGAAAAGAGCATCACCTTCCAGAAGGCGCGTCTCAACTTTATCCAGTCCATGGCCGCGTACTCGGTCGTGTGCCACATCCTCCAGATCCGCGACCGGCACAACGGCAACATTATGATCGATGGCCACGGCCACCTCGTGCACATCGACTTTGGCTTCCTGTTCGACATTGGTCCTGGCGGCATGCGCTTCGAGCCGTATTCGTTCAAGCTGTCACATGAAATGGTCGCTGTCATGGGTGGCCACGACTCCCCCGGCTTTGCTATGTTTGAGCAGCTGGTCGTCAAAGCCTTCCTCGCGTGCCGCCCATTTGCGAACGAGATCGTTGCAACGTGTGGCCTCATGCTCGGCACAGATCTGCCTTCCTTCAAGGGCAAGCCCACGCTCGACCGCCTGCGTGAGCGTTTCAAGCCCGACATGACCGAGCACGAAGCCGCCGCGCATGCGCAGTGGCTCGTCAAGGACGCGTACGGCAACATGCGTGGCACGATCTACGACCTCATCCAGGAGAAGCAGAACCATATTCCATATCGTAGATAGAGACACAGTCGCGCACATTTGCCCGCCTAGGCTTCGCCTTGCCTCACCGCGCTTGACCTGTCTATTCATTCACCAGCACATTCGCAGCTTCTTCGTCCCGATCACGACTAGCTCGGATCCGCTGCACAATCAGCGTATGGATCGCCGCCTGCGTCTTTGGCTCTAACCGCGCCAAGCGCTCATCCAAGTCTCGCCGTAGGTCCCAATTCGCACGACGCGGCGCAATGTTCGTCAGGTCCAGCTCCTCGGCCTGCTTCCTCGTGTCCTCCTGAATCACTTGCTCCTGCATGCCGTCGACTTCCTGCTCCAGCGTCATCGGCGCCTGTGCCGACGCACTCGCAAGCATGCCTGCCGGTGGCGGTCCACTCGTGCGAAAGTGCTGCTTCACTTGCCGACCGAAGGCATTCGCGTCGATCGCCGCCTGATCACCAGCTTCTTCAGCCTGCCGAAGCGCGCGCAAGGCCGCAATCCGCGCTTTTCGCTCTGCCGCTGCACTCTCGATTCCCATGGACGCCCACGCGATGCCGTGTCCCGCTCAACCCCACTGGCTCGCTCGGCTGCTTGCTTTGCTCTCTCCGACACAGAGCCAGAGAGACACACCAGCTTGCTGACGAAGACGCAGCCTACCCCCGCCAGCGACTCGACGACTCGCTGTGCTTATGTAATCGTATGGGCCACCTGGGGCGGAGGGTGCAGCGCGGCCGTTGGTTTCGTAGGGCCGCGTGACAGGGCACTGCGTCGTCGGATCGGTGGCGTGTGTGCGTGTGACGTGAGAAAGTAAGTGATTCTCCATAGCTGCTGCTGCTGCTGCTGCTGCCGTCACTGCTGCTGTGGCTGTTGCTGTTGCTATCCCTTTGCTCCATTGGCTCACACAATGCGGAGCACCTTGGCCGTTGCGCCCATAGCGCTCATGCGCACACGACTGACCGTCGCTATGCATAGACGTGGCGCTATGTGTGTGCGTGGACAGACACGAACGTTCTTTGGTCTATTTAAACGGAAACCAACTGCGACCAAGTCGCAAGACAGGTCGGCAGTGCCACCGCCGCCTGTCCTTGCGCCAGACAATCTCTTCCACAAACTCTCCGAGTCGCCCATCCCATCCATGCGTGCGCGTGGCGACCGCATCCGCTCCTTGGCCCCTTGTCCTGTCAGCATGTCGAAATACGGCGTCCGCAGGCTCGTCAATTTCGAATGCCCCGACTGTGGTTGGCCCACGCACTACTCGGAGAACGAATGGAAGGAAGACTCCGAGCACGCACGCTATGTGCCGCGACTTCGCGAAGCCAACGAGGATGAACACGACCTGCGCTCGGGGCGGCCCATGACCGAGTTCCAGCTGCCGCGCGAGCAGCCATCCGAGGCGGCTGTGAACTTGTCCGGTTGGGACCAGTTCTTTTACACACGCAACTTCCGCTCCATCGAGTCAGACCGCAGCAAGCGCCATGTGTCAAAGCTGCTGACATTCCCCTTGACCATTGTAGGTGCACTCCATGAACACAGTCCGTACACACGGCGAAACTCGCGCCTGACACACGAGGGTCTGCGCTCGCTCGCTCCTCTGCGTCAGACGCTGCATCCAGAGCTGGGTGCACGTCCTCGGCTCGATCCTGTGCGCATCTTCGTCGTTGGCGCGCGTGCAGAGTCGACGCTGCCGCCGGATGTATGGAATCAGATCGCCTATGTATTTCCCAACGTGCCGATCCACGTTATTCTGATCGGTCCCGAGGTCGCGATTGCGCCCAAGCATGTGCCGAATCCATGGAACCACCCCATGTACAAGGAACGCGCTGCGTCGTTTCCGTTCCCATCGCGCAGCATCGCTGTATCTGACGGCCTGACCCTCACTGCCATTCAGACAACGTACGAGACCGTCCACCCGCTCTTTGAGCCGTTCGACCCGTACACGGATGTCTTTTTCGCTTTTGCGCCTGGCTTTGGCTTCCCGAGTGTGATCGCCGTGGAAGAACAGGCTCGTCTGCGCGCCGAGGAACGCGACGAAGAGCGCAAGATGCAAGAGGCTCGCGAAACATACCATGCCAAGAATGCTCCTACCGATGAAGAGCCTGTGGCTGCGCAGACCGGCTTCCGCCCCACAGAGGTGGCCAAGAACCCTGCAGGCGGCGACGTTCCGTCAGATGAACCGGCGCCGGCCGTCGTCGCGATGCGTCCAGCCAAAGGCCAGTTTACCTCGCTTCAGACGGCACCGATCGTCCAAGCTCAGCGCGAATGGGCCCAGGCACTGGGACAGTTGCTTTCAACGCGTTGTGCTTTGTATATTTCTGGCTTCTCCCCGGCGGACGTCGAGCGAGACGTCCTTGCATTCGAGTCCGTCGATGGCGTCAGTGGCGAGTTCGACTGGCTCGTCACCCCTGGCGAAAATGTGTTTGCCAGTCAACAATGGGCTATTGGTTCGTATCTTACAATGACTTTGTCGATATGCTCGCGTGCTTCCATGCTAACCAGACAGCGGACTTTGATCCCCGTGTGGCCGTCAAGGCCAATTGGGGCCTATGGGCCGTGCGTGGCAAGCGCTATGATATCCTAGGCCCGCAGTGGGATTAATCATCGGATCCCTCCCTGCGTGACACGTAGGTAGGTAGGTAGGTAGGTATCTTGGCGCCTGCGTGCACAGACATACATCAATGGCCATGCTTGAGACAATGGGTGTGGAGAGTTGCCGCTGCCGCCGTCGCCGCCGCTATTACCACCCTACCCCCCTCCCCCAAGGCATTGCCACTCGATCGACTTTTAGCCACCTCCACTTTGCACGCGGGACGCTCGTTGGTCGGTGCGAGTCTACGAAAGGGCTGCGGCGACGCACGATGCTATTTGCCATCTTCCACCCATCTACGTCCCCCTCCCCGCCATTTTCATTGTAACACACTAGTTGTCTAGCGATGACCAGCGATTCTACCGCTGCTGCGAATACGTCTACTCCTACACCTGTGTGTGATGTCAAGTCTGGCTCAAATACGATCGCGTCGATGCAGGAGCATTCGCACCCGGGCTCCCACTCACACTCACATTCGCATGCGGGCGCCGGCTCGCACTCACATTCGCACGGAGGTAGCAGTGCCGTAGAGCATGGTCACACGCATGAGATCATGGATCATCCAGGCAAGTTTGGCGAAAGAGACGTGCCCAACTATGCGTCCCGAAACTGGAATGAGCGCGCCTTTACTGTCGGCATCGGTGGCCCCGTCGGCTCTGGCAAGACAGCTCTATTGCTGGCTTTATGCAAGCGCTTGCGCGACACGTACAATGTCGGTGTGGTGACGAACGACATCTTCACACGAGAGGACCAGGAATTCCTCGTGCGCAATGCTGCCCTACAAGATCCGAACCGCATTCGCGCTGTTGAGACGGGTGGGTGTCCACATGCTGCGATCCGCGAAGACATCTCAGCGAACATGGAGGTGCTTGAACAACTGCAGGCCGAATATGGCACGCAGATCCTCTTTGTCGAGAGCGGCGGCGACAACCTCGCAGCTGCCTTCAGCGTCGAGCTGTCTGACTTTCATGTGTATGTGATAGATGTGTCTGGCGGCGACAAAATCCCGCGTAAGGGTGGTCCTGGCATTTCGCAGTCCGACTTGCTTGTGATCAACAAGACAGACTTGGCCGAGCACGTCGGTGCGTCGCTCGACGTGATGCGCCGCGATGCCGATCGAATGCGAGACCATGGCCCAACCGTATTTACAAGTGTGCGGAAAGACCAGGGCGTCGATGCCGTCGCGGACCTGATCCTTGCTGCCCGTCGCGCTGCTGGCGCCGATCATGCCGGCCACCCACCTACCGAGTCGCATGCATCATCATAAACAGCACTGCTTTTATGTGTCTGTGACTTGCTTGTCCACCGCCTGAGAGGTCGGTCGTGTCCGGCTGATGGTGCCCTGTGCATTGGACGGATGTCGGCGTGTCGTTGCGCGTACCCTCATCACACGGGCATACCTTGCATACAGCACTACTTCCGCGGTTCCAATTAAGAGCGAAAGACCCAATGCGACACTCACTTTCCAGAGTGTGCTCGCGCTCCCCGCACCCCACCATACGGCCGTGGCTATGGCGCCCATACTCAATAGGATGTTCATAAGCGCGCTCATATGCGCACGCGCATCTCGCCACGCAGCACGTTCTTCCTTGGCAGATACCGTCATAACAGGCTTCCGTACTCGAAGCGACACCTGGGCTGGCGGCGTGCTTGTCGCCGTCATGTTCTCGTACGCCTGCTTTTCTTGCTCGAGCCGAATCGCCTCCAGCGATGCTTCAAGCTCCGGCGGCTGTGCAGGTAAGTATGTAGCCCTTAGTTACTTGAACGTACGCGTCGATAGATCGGTCGCGGTTCTACATAAACACGCGCACCACGCACCAGCTGGTCTAAGCACAGATCCGTCTCGTGCCTGGGACGCGCCCATCGTGCCACCGCCACAAGTATGTGATGGGGAATCACCACGTGCTGCCAGGCCACACCCATGTCCGCAGGCGCATCTTGATCGAGTGCCTTGCTCCGTAAGCTGGTGCGAATCTGTTCACGCAGCTCGATGGGTACGTCGTCTTGCTTGGCCAACGCACACAAGCGCGTCGCGGTCCTCTCTGGAACCGTCAGCAAGACGGTCATGCCGAGAGAATGCAAAGTGTGTGCGTGAGACAATGTCAAGAGAATCAGTGTGCTTGCGCAAATGGCCGACCACACGATCTTTTCTACCACGTGGTATTATCGATCCTCGTCGTCAGCCATGCATGCCCACTGGGCATCCGTCTTAATAGGGGCGTTAGGATCAGAACCGGTGTGTGATTTCAGCAAATGTGCACGAATTTGCGTACACAAGAAACATTGACTCTCTAGACAGGGCATGAGTCCATGTGGAGGGCGCGTCTCCACCGAGGTCTGATACTTCCAAGAATGAACCGGCAAAAAAAGGGGCACACCGCGAACGTACCACTCGACCGTCTGTCCCAGTACCCACACTCCCACCCATGTGGGCGATCGCACCTCGAGCCACCCGATGCACCGTATCATATATACCGGTTGCATTGCGCTCGCGACTCGTCCGACAATCGGCGCGCTTCTCGACATCCTATGAAGTGCACAACACGGACGTGTCGCCATCCGTGATGTACGAGCGCAAGGTCAAGGAGAGGCAGCTTCGGCCCGACGACAACCAGCGGCGTATTGTATCCATCCTAGATCATCTGCACTACAAGCTCCGCCATTACCAACAGCCAGAGGTGCCGGACCCCGAGGAAAGCATCCAGAACGAAGCTCATGCAGACGACGGCGGCCATCGAGGCATCTTCGACACCCTGTCTGGCTGGTTCAGCGGGAAAACAAATGAACCAGAGAGCGACAGACAAGATGCTATGCGACCAAAACATACGCCACAGGGCCTGTATCTGTACGGCGACGTCGGCACGGGGAAAAGCATGGTGATGGATCTGTTCTACCACACACTGCCGTCGAACATCACTCGCAAGCGGCGCGTGCACTTTCACCAGTTCATGATGGACGTTCACAAAAGCTCGCACGAATTTAAAAAAAAGATGCAAGCAGCCACATCAAAACGCACGAGTGTGGGCAGGAGCGGCCGCAGCGGTGGCGGTAGCAAGGATCCTATTGAGCCGGTGATCCGCGAAATTGCGCGGGATGCCCAAGTGCTATGTTTTGATGAGTTTCAGGTCGTCGACATCGTCGATGCCATGATCCTTCGCCGCTTACTTGCAGGGCTCCTGCGATATGGCGTTGTGATTGTTATGACCTCGAATCGGCATCCTACCGAACTGTATAAGAATGGTATTCAGCGGTCCAGTTTCATACCCTGCATCCGTCTTCTGGAGACGCAGTACCATGTGGTAGATCTCAATTCTGGCACGGACTACCGCAAAGTACCGCAAGCAAGGTACGAGACGTACTTCGAGACTACGAATCCACAGGGCTTGGCTGAGTACGAGCAATTGTGGTCGAACATGACAAGAGACGAACCCGTCATGGAGGACCGATCGCTCACTGTGTGGGGGCGGCCTCTCCAAGTGCCACTGTGCACGTCGCATGTGGCTCGCTTCACGTTTCAGCAGCTGTGTGGCGAGCCACGCAGTGCGTCTGACTATATCGCGCTGTGCAACGAGTTCGATGTGTTTTTCCTCGACGAGATTCCGCTCATGAACCTTGACATGCGGGACTTGGCGCGCCGCTTCATCACGTTTGTGGATGCTGCCTATGAGGCCAAAGTGCGTCTGTTTTGCACGTCGGAAGTCGATATTATGAAGGTATTTAGCGGCACGACATCTATGGATGAGGCGTCGTCTGAGCAAATGCGTGTGCTAATGGATGACCTGAAAATGAGCATGGATGACATTGGCGGCTCCTCTATCTTTAGCGGTCAGGAGGAAGTGTTTGCATTTGCGCGTCTCGTGTCGCGACTGAGTGAAATGGGCACGAAGCATTATGCAGAAGTATCGGCCAAGTCCAGTTAATTGGATGGGTGCGAGAAAAAAAAAAGTGGAGCGCAGAAGGAGACTGACAGGCCACGACGCAGCGAGTGGTCAACAAAAAAGAGGGACTGCATCTCACACTGTGTGGGCCAAGGAACATGCGCACACGGCCACGGGGTCGATCGGCCTCGGCGCCTTCGCCAGTATCGATGCAGCATCTCTACTATCAGGCATGCCGAAGTGCCCAGATTTCGACCTTCTTTAAAAGACCCTTGAGATTCTTGCCCGCATGGAAACTGTGCGCAGCTAGCCATACCTCCATGTCGTGCCGGAGCTCGGCCAAGAGAGGCGTGACAGGCCACATCGGTGCGTGCGTTGGGTTCAACAGCAGGTCAAAGAAGCGGGTCCACAGATCCGTCTGCCAGTATCGGCGCAGAGTTTGTTGAATCTTGTAGGTCTTCTGGCCATCTTCGTTTACATAGCTCGTCGTCTCCATGTACTTGCCGAACAACAGGCAGTAAGCGATGCTCGCTAGACCGTAGTAGTCTGCTTGGTACGTCCACGGCCGCATTTCTCGCATTTCAACACAGTCCTGTGCACCAGGCTGCCAATCGGCGAGAAAGCGTTGCTCAGCCACAAAGCAACGCATATCGACGGCGCGGCCAAAGTCGATGAGCGTCACGCCTTTCGCAGACCAGCCACCAGATCCATCCGCTGCGTACGTCGATGTCCATTCGTCAACGTCGTCTGCGCGGATCATGCAGTTATCGATCTTTAAATCCCCGTGCAGCAAGCCGGCATTGTGCATTCCTTCAACGACGCGGCAAAGTTCAATGACGAAGAACATGGCCAGAACCTCTTCGACTCCGCCACCATGGCCTAGTACGTTACCGACGCCGGCCGTTGACGCATGATTCACCAGCTCCAGCAGTGTGCCTTTCGATGCATATTCGAGAAGCAAGAGCGACTCGTTCGCGCATGCCACAAAGCGACGTGCACCCACGACCGACGCTTGCAGCGGTGCCGGCAAACGTCGACGTAGTTCGTCGAGAATGTAAAACTCCCATGGGTTCGGTGGCGACTCGATCTTGAGAGCGAGCATCTGCCGACGCTCAAGCTCATCTACATCATCGGCATCCACATCCTCATACGACGCGGTTGTTTCCCCTGCGAGCGGTACACTCTCATTCATGTCCTGCGCCAAAAAGACAGACCCAAAGCCGCCTTCGCCAAGCCGCATACACACCGATAATTGCATGTCGGCGACATTTAGATCACACGCAGTACTCACAGACGAGCGCCGCTGCGACGACTGCAATCGCTGTGCGCCTGCGACTCTAGATGTGAGTGTCGGTAGGTACGTAGTTGTCATCTGCGCCTCGTCAATGTAGCCTGGACGTGAAGCGAGCGGACAGCGCAGGTTCGATAGAAGAGCCGTGACGATGTCAGGATCTGCTGGCGAGCATGGGTTCGGGATATCGAGTGTCGCTGGTGATGCATGCAGCCCGCCAAAAGGTTGTTCAGTTGTTGAGGCCAGCACATCGGCGTTGGACTGTGGCGATGCGCATACGGAAAGGTCCGTTCGCTCGTTAGGTTCCATGCGATCAGTGTGTTCCGTCCGCACGCTTCCTTCCGTGTGTTCAGTTCTCTCAGTCCTCTCCGTAATGGGCGTCAGCGGCTGGAACGGTGTGCGTGGCATGATCCGGGGTGATGCACTGAGGCTAGACGGCTCGTCATCATTGACGTCATCCTCGTCATCCTCATCTCTAGCGATGTTCCGTGCGCGTGGCGTTTGCTGGGGTGTCGCTCCAAATGGCTGTCGATCCACCCGTGGGCGGATCGGTGTAGGCTGAATGCCCACATTCTCATCTTGCGTGTTGGAGAGCACTGGGTACCGTACATCATCATCGTCCGTCTCACTTTCATCATCATCATCATCGTCATCGTCGTCGTCCTCCGAGTTGCTATCGCTCTCGCCGTTAAACATATGATCCACTTCGAGAATAGCTGCTTTCGTGACGAGCGTTGGACTTGGCGCACGTCGTGCACCTGCGGTACCGGCGGTGACAGCAACCAGTTCAGGCATCCATCGGCCCTGCCATGCATCGAGAAAGGCCCACGGATCTGAGGCGCACGCTGTCGGGATGGACCGGTGCTGTGCATACAATTCCTCTAGGCACATTTCACGCGTTGGTGGAATGGGCCTTGCCTTGTCTTGCACGGCAGCTGTGAGATCAGCATCTGGGTACAGCCGCTGAAGCGGGACAGCATGGCGCTCGCGCACTGGCTTAGATGATACAATGCGTTTCTTATTTGGTGCGGCATGCGTTCGTTCGCGACTTGCATGTCTCGATGCCGGCATGGTCACAGCCGGAGGTGCAGGGGGTGGCACAATCGTAGCCTGTGACTTGGGCGCAGCTGGCGGTTCAAGAGCGGCAGAGTCATAATGCAAAAATGGATTCTTTCGAAGCTTGTCCGACTCGGTACATACATGGCGCTGAAAAACATCATCGCGGCGCGGTGTGCGGCGAGGACTCGCATCTTCGTCGGAATCACAAAACACCTCTAATGCACGTGCTTGAGAACGCGGCGTCTGCGCCACTCTGCCTCCAGGTGTGAGTGGCTTCAGACTGTGAGTGGCGGTCTGGTTCTCCTTACGACGTGCAGCAGCTGTGCCGATGTTGGTCCATGCATGGCTGCCACTGCTAGATTTGGGCGGTCCCATGTCATTTTCATCATCACAATACACTTGCATTGTGCGTGCGTTGGGACGCATACTGCCCGAAGACGACGAGAGTGGCTGATGCGTGCCCAGCACGTTCGTTGGCACACTCTCTGCACCACGGCCGGTCTTGACACCAAGCACACTACGACCGGCGCGGGCCATCGCAGCTGCCAGGGCCTTGGCGTAGGTAGTGGGACCCCCATCACCCGACGAAGACGACGACGACGACTCGGGTAGTGCAAGGATGCGTGCTTGGTATTCATTGTAACGGCGCTTGAGCCGATCAAGAGGACTTGCTCGCCGAGCAATTCCGAGCTTGTATGTGTCGTCGGCCTCGTCGTACACCTCGTGACTCTCAAGGACGTTCGCGAGCTCTTCGTACAAACTTGCTAGCTTTGTGCCGATCTCATTCGACAGAAGAAACTGAAATACGTCTCGTGGCACGTCGGTATGCTGAGCATACAGGATCCACAGGCGCAGGTATCGGGAGTCGTTCTGGTATTGCTCCGACTCACGGAAGAGGCGTGTGACTCGCTCGAGAAGCGGCACAATCCCACTTTCTGAGCTTTTCCCCTCTGGATAGTTGTCGATGCACCACTTGACGTATGAGCACCATACCTCTAATGGATCGTCCGAGTCTTGGTTTTCCTCCCCATTCACACGCTCTTCCCATTCGCGGCGTTGAGCCGCGAGTGTTTCTTGCCGCTCCTTGTGATGCATACTCAACGTCGTACTGAGTGCATGTGCACTGCGCCCACGCGCGCGTGGTTGAACATTTTCTTTTTGTGACTCGATAGCCTCGAATGGCGTGATGGGCGTCGATGACTTTTGTTCCAAGACACTGAGTGGCGTTCGAAGCGGAGTTTTGAATTGAGCCTGGTTCTCGCCGCTTTTCAGCGGTGTATGCGCAAGTGCAGGCCTAGCATCCATCCTAGATCAACGATCCACGCACGAACGTACGCACGTCGCGCAACAAAGCGAGGGCCACAGGCTGGCGATGCTAGTGATGGGATCCTATGGTGTGTGTATGAGCGGCCCACAACAACACTCTCTCAGACTTGCATGGGGCGTGTGGCACGCGTACTGTCACGTGCATGACGCCTGGACTCGCGGGTTTGGGTGGGCGCTTGTTAGTTTAGGGCGCGCGCTGCCCTGGCAGTGCCAATTTTTTTATTTTTTTTTTTGGTTGTGGATCGAGCCACTCCATCTTACAATCGGCTCGTGTGGCGACTATGGTCAAAAGAGTACGTGCGGAATATGTCGGGACAGTGTAGCATGCTTACAGTGTAGCGGAGAAAGACAAGAACTCATTTGAAAGGTGTAAGTCACGGCATGGGATAGCCGTGTGCAATGGCTCACACATGCAGCCGATCAACAATTCACAAACGGATGCAAGGGCACCTAAGAGTTTCGTGATTCGTGGTGGTCGCGTGGGCAAAAGTGTGTCGACGCTTGTGCGAGATGTGCGTCGAGTCATGGAGCCGAACACGGCTGCGAGGCTTCAAGAGCGCGATAAAAACAAGCTGCGAGACTTTTTGACTATGGCAGGACCACTGGGCGTTTCACACATGCTCATATTTAACCAAACAGATGCCGGTATCAATATGCGTGTGTTGCGATGCCCGCGAGGACCAACAGTGACATTTCGCGTCAATAAGTATGCGCTCGTGAGCGATATCATGCATAGTTCTCGGCGTCCTAGTGCGCCAGGATCGGAATTCACGACTCCACCCCTGGTAAGTGGGCTCATTTTGGGTCGTGCCATTGCCATTACGTGCTGTCGCAGAACTAACAATCTTTGGCAGCTTGTACTTAACAATTTTGGCGGACAAGAGCGCCATCTAAAATTGCTTGTTTCTGTATTTCAGAACATGTTTCCACCTTTGCATGTGCACTCCATGCGTCTATCGCAAGTACGACGCGTCGTGCTATTGAATTACAATGCTGATACCAAGACGATCGATTGGCGTCATTACCAGATTTCTGTCCGACCTGTCGGTGTGTCGCGCTCCGTGCGTCGCGTCATCGAGGGATCGACGCGTCCCTCTGCTGTATCGTCTGGCAGTGTGTCTGGCTATGGTGGCGAGCATCGACGTCATGGACGTGCGCTTGTCAATCTTGGTAATGCTACTGATATTGCCGAGTATGTCATGCGAGGAAGCCAGGCGACAGGCGGCGAAGACACCGACACAAGTGAGGCTGAGTCGGAAGCGGAGGACATGGCCGATCCACAGAACTCTGTCGAGCTTTCACAGCAGTATTTGGGACGAGGCAATGCGGCCCACTCACAGCGCGCCGTTCGTCTGCGCGAAATTGGGCCGCGCATGGAGTTGCGTCTCGTCAAAGTCGAGGAAGGTCTCAATGGCAGCTCGGTCTTGTACCATGACTATGTGCATATGAGCGCAGCTGAAGTCGCGAAGCAAACACGGGATATTACAGCCAAGAGGCAGCTTGCTGCTGAGCGCCGCGCTGAGCAGGAACGGAATGTTGAAAGGAAGAAGCAGGCAAAGCAGACACACAAGGCTGCTTCTTTGGCAGGTCAAAACGGTGGTGATGATCGAGCATGGGAAGACGACGATGATTACAGCGATAAGGACAACGATGTAGAAGGCCATGAAGGCAGCGATGACGATGAATTCGCCTATGAGGACGCTGCAGCAGGCGCGCCAGCGAACAACAATGATATTGCTCAGGATATTCTCGCTAGTGACGAAGAACTTTTTGACGAGGATGATGATGAGGAGGAAGACGTGGCTGAGCATGCACCTGACTCGGACGAAGAAGACGATAGTGATCTGGACCCCATTCCTCTGGGCCAAGTCGAGTATGACGAGCCTGTCACATCGAAGCATCGTGCACCGTCAAAGAAATCGAAGCGCCAACGTTCATAGAGCACATCTTTGTCATTTACCTAGCGTACATTATGTGTTTGAATTCATAACCAGCGAGCTCGATTCCGCACCCACCTACGCACAACTGCACTTCTCCAGATGGTTGTTGACCTCCCAATCTTCACGGCCTCGACGCTAGCTGACCTGTGGAGGTCCAGTGTGGAACAATAGACATTTTCTTACTCCAGGGTCGTTGTTGGAAGCTACTACTCTTACCTAATCCAACTCAGAGACTCTCGGCCGGGGCCTCGCTCGCAGCAAGAAAGCTACGCGACGACTGATCGCTGGTCATTGCGACGGATTGACTTCGTTGGAGGGGGAGAGCGTCTTGTCCTTTCTCTGTGTAACGAGACCATTGCGTGAACGAGTTTGAGTGCAATGGCGCAGATCTTTCAGAAGGATCCGCGGCAAGCGGGTCTTTTCATCGGTGGCCAGCGCCTCTCTGGGTCGGATATCCGCGACCAGAATGTGCTTGCTGTACAGTCAATCGCAAATGTGGTGAAGTCGTCACTCGGCCCCGTAGGCCTTGACAAGTACGTATCATGTAGGCTTTGCATACAGGGTGGCTACTTACCGTGAAAAGAATGCTCGTGGACGACATCGGTGATGTAATGATCTCGAATGATGGCGCCACAATTCTCCAGCTCCTGGAGGTTGACCATCCAGCCGGTCGTATTCTAGTCGAGCTGGCGCAGCAGCAAGACAAGGAAGTGGGCGATGGGACGACATCTGTGGTTATATTGGCAGCTGAACTGCTGCGACGCGCGAACGAGCTTGTGAAGAACAAGATTCATCCTACCACCATTATCACCGGCTACCGCTTGGCATGTCGCGAGGCGCTCAAGTACATCCAGGATGTGTTGGCTGTAAAGGTAGATGCACTTGGCAAAGAAAGTCTGATCAACGTGGCCAAGACCAGTATGGCCAGCAAAATCATCGGAAGCGATGACGACTTTTTCGCTCAGCTGGCTGTCAATGCTATGCTGTCTGTAAAGACAGTCAATGGCCGTGGTGAGACCAAGTACCCGGTCAAGGCAGTCAATATCCTCAAGGCGCACGGAAAGTCGGCTCGTGAGTCTATGTTTATTCAGGGATATGCACTGAACTGCACTGTCGCATCACAGGCGATGAAGACGCGCATCGCTGGCGCCAAGATTGCATGCCTCGACATCAACCTGGTGAAACAACGGATGCACATGGGCGTCCACATCACTATTGATGATCCTGACCAACTGGAAAAGATCCGCGCTCGCGAGAGCGAGATCGTGCTGGAACGCGTGCGCAAGATCCTTGCGACAGGTGCGAATGTGATCTTGACGACGAAGGGCATTGATGATCTGTGCCTAAAGGAATTTGTACAGGCTGGAGCCATGGCTGTGCGCCGCTGCAAGAAGGAGGATCTGCGCCGCATCGCAAAAGCGACTGGCGGCCAGTTTGTGAGCAGTTTGGCGAACCTGGACGGCGAGGAATCGTTCGACGCAAGCAGCCTGGGTCATGCAGACGAAGTGACGCAGGAGCGCGTGGGTGACAATGAGCTGATCCTTGTGCGTGGTTCAAAAGTGCACAGCTCGAGCTCTGTGGTGCTTCGTGGCGCAAACGAGTACATGCTCGATGAAATGGAGCGTGCCTTGCATGACAGTCTATCGGTTGTGAAGCGGACACTAGAGAGTGGTTCTGTAGTGCCAGGTGGCGGTGCCGTTGAATCAGCACTGGATATCTATCTTGAAAACTTCGCTACCACGCTCGGGTCACGAGAGCAACTGGCTATCGCAGAGTTTGCACAGGCCCTGCTGATTATTCCCAAGACACTTGCTGTGAACGCTGCCAAGGACAGCACAGACCTGGTCGCCAAGTTGCGTGCCTATCATACAGCAGCACAGAATGCGGATGCAGCTGACCCGAAGAAGACGTTGCGCTTCTTTGGTCTGGATCTGCTGTCAGGCGCGGTGCGAGACAATTTGCGTGCGGGTGTATTGGAGCCAACAATGAGCAAGTTGCGGAGTCTTAAGAGCAGCGTAGAGGCAGCCACAAGCTTGCTGCGTATTGACGATGCCATTACTATTCCTCCTGAGCCGCCAAAGGAGGATCCGCATGATCACATGTAGACGCAGGTAGAGAGTAGCTCTAGAGCTCTAACTTGACCAGTGGATCGGCCGGCCGGCCGACCGACCGGCGGCAGATGTCATGTATGTGGATGATTAGATAGCGATGGAGCCACTGGTGTCCCTATCGCCTAGGCCGGATTGTTGAAACATTTTATCTGTCTGTCTTTCACAATCCCGTTCATGGTTTTCTCTCTCTCTCCTCACTCTCCGAGGGGTACCATAGCCGCACTTTATGCATCTCGAAGAAAGTGTGGGAGCAAATGTGAGATCCAAGAATGAGAGGGAAGGATTTCTGCGTCTTCCGACATGATGGGCGTGCCAGTAGCGGGCGTCGCTACGCCTGAAGTCGCTGGGAAGTATTCGTCATCGGAATGGAGCGGCGATGTGACATCGGGATTGTCGAGATCATTCGCTTTCGCCTGCGCCCTATCTGTGATAATTTGCATGCGCTTCGTCGCACGAACAGTAGCCATGGCCGTCTTCCATTTCGAGCGATAGTTCTCACGGATGCCGGCTCCGATATCCTGTCCGTCGTCATCGTGAAGCTCTTCGCTAATGAGTTTGAACCACGGATGCTCAAATGCCTCGGTGGATGTGATACGTACATCGGGATCTCGAGTCAGACATCTCTTGACGAAATCAATGCCCTCGTCACTGACCGAATCCCAGTACTTTCCCTCGAATTGGATTTCCTCTGATTCGAGCTGGCGCCGGAAAAGCAATGGATCCGCGGAGGAAAAGGGCGAAAATCCACACAACATACAATATGTTACAATACCAAGCCCCCACATGTCCACAGGCTTGCCATACCCTTTGCGCGCAAGAATTTCTGGCGCTGCATATCCTACGCTTCCGCACATACCATGCAGTTCGGTGTCGCTGTGCTCATGGAGATGTGTGGCAATGCCAAAGTCCACAAGTACAATATTCGCGTCTTCCGCCTGTGACCGATACAAGATGTTTTCAGGCTTTATGTCCCGATGGACCATGTCATTCATGTGCATATAATGAATAGCCTCAAGGACTACATGGATCGTGCGACACGCAACCTTTTCTGTGAAGCGGCCTTTCACAAGTCGATCAAAGAGCTCACCACCACTGGCTTCCTCAAAAACAAGATAAAACTGTTTTTCATGTGTGCATGAGTATTGGGCACACAGATCTACACAAGAGAACGTCTCATGAACATACCTTGTCCTTGGACTCGAACCAATCGATAAGCTTGACAATGTGTGGATGATCCAGGCTTTGTACCATCTCGATTTCTCTCATAATGCTGGCTTCATCGCCTTTCAGGACGTTCTTGCTAATTATTTTGACCGCCACTGATTCCTCGCTGCCGTCAGGTCGCGACCGTTTCGCTGATCGCACAACACCATATGTGCCTTTTCCTAGGGTTTTCTCGAAGCGATATTGCTGCTTTTTTACTTCGGTTCAATGTTATGAAAGGTCAACATACCATAACTTTCTGGCTGATTCACTTGCGACGGCTCCGACACAACACTGTCATCTTTCATCCTTCTGATGCGCGTTGTGACAGAAGGATAAGGGCCGTGATTGTAGACAAAAAACACTTTCTCCGCCAATTTGCGTGGTGCTTTAGAGTCGTGCGTGCATCTTCACTCGCACAGGCCTGGGACACACTTTCGTGCTTTTTCATTCACGGCCAATCAGCAGTGACAAAGTCCCTTTGGTCTACTTTATGTTTGTGTACAAAAAAGGGCGGCCATATCGGGAACGTGGTAAGTATCGTCCCATATTACGTTAGCGTAATTCTTTCGACCAGTCTTGTGGAACAAATTCATGATAATGGAACTGTCGACTTGACAAGAAAAAACATACGGCGTGAGGGACTCGAACCCCCCACTGCTGCTGTTCCCATGGAAGGCAGCCGTTATACCCCTTAACTAACGCCGTG
>ERZ501049.107-NODE-107-length-23090-cov-31.176644_pt1 | contig 23090 bp, 14 predicted proteins | sample MGYA00510866_ERZ501049 | MGnify/ENA primary metagenome ERZ501049 (study PRJEB25958, sample SAMN03398519) | human skin metagenome | study: EMG produced TPA metagenomics assembly of the Human Skin Microbiome Metagenome (human skin metagenome) data set. | reverse complement strand
TATCCTGTGTTGGGATGTGGTTCATGGTTTATGTCATGTGATTGGCAATCTTGATGAAGCCAAGGTCTTGTGGATACTCACGTATTCAGGCATTCACTACGATGTTGTTGTCGCACGAAGTCTTTCGGGCTTGATCACTGCCTTTGATCCGCGCAGTTACAATACATGCTACGCTGTGAGTGAGAAACTGGTGCACTGGCTTCGAGAACAACGCTAGTAAGTGTCCTGGAATGGAGGACTGACTCTCAATAGCGCTGTTGACACACATTCGTTCATGCTTCAATGCAACGAGTGTGGAACGATGGTCGAAGGAGAGCATCAGGCGCTTGAGCATACGAAACGCACGCTCCACGCAGTACGTTAAATGATTCGCATGCTAAAAAGAAAAATAGTCGTTTACACAAGAGCTATGGAGAAAAGGCTACATAGGGTAAGGAATGGCGATACTTGCATGAAGAGAGATAGAGCTTTATCAAGAGACATCAACTGGGGGAGGTTAATTGAGTGATACGCTGCAGCCAGGAACCTTCATAGAACGAGGCAAACGTGCGAGTCTGGAGCACGAAGGGGACCAACAAAGCCAGTAGCATGGCAGGGATCCAGAACCAAAGCAACATGCGATCGTCGTACACGCCTTGTCGTGGTCGGACAACGGTCTCTGTCGCTGTTTCTTTCGACCTTTCGTTGGAGCGACGGTGTCGGGCCATACGATTGCTTCGTCGTTCCTTCCGTATGTACGCAAGCTCCCGTTCATTCGCGAGAGTCATTGGATGTTGAGAGCGTGACAATGTGAGTGAGTCGGGGCTTGTTATGAGTTTTTCACCGTCAATGTGTTTCGATGAGCTGGGCTCACCCTTGAAGGTAGTGGTTGCTTCATCATATGTAGGCGGCGGAGAGTGGATGGGGCCTGGCAATTTGACTTCGTGATCCCACGGTGGAAGGGCTTGCAGAAGGTTGTTAGGTCGGCGTGGATGCGGCTGATCCGGAGAAGCAGGGATTCGTCGCTCGCGTTCCGTCGACAAACCAGGCGCACTCGATGAGCACGAAACCCGGTCAATACTCGCAAGATCACCATAGGAGACCCATTCTTCCGACTCAGAGGTGTCGTGCTCTTCCCTCTTTCCTCGATTTTGTTCATCGGCATCTTCAGCTTCATCATCCGCCTCTGTCTCTGTCTCATCATCGACGTAATAATCCAACTCTTCGTCAGCATCACTCATTGTTATTTCCTCGTCAGATGTGTCGTTGCCAACTTCAGCATCAAGAGATTCGTTGTCGTCATAGTCAACCCACTCAATAAGCATACGCTCGACATCGATTTTTTCAGAACGACGAGCCACTTCGAGGGGGATGAGCCCTTCTTCATTTATATCATAAGGATTCGCGCCATGCAAAAGAAGCAACTTGGTCACCTCCATCCAGCCGTGCAAAGCAGCAAAGTGCAGTGCCGTGTAACCATTAGCATCACGCGCATTGACAGGGCATCCACGATGCAAAAGATCTGAGACCAGTCGGTGGAAATTGTGAATCACTGCGAGATGCAAGAGCGTGTGGCCACTAGAATTGCATGCATGAATAGCGTTGCGCTGGAATGGTTTATCAGATGACGAGTTCATGTCAACATCTAGGAGTGTTAAGAAGCCGAGCAGTGAGTCTTGGACGCCGGGCAATTTGGATGATCGTGTACTGTTCAAGCGTAGTCCAGAAGAGAGCACATCGGACACATCAGGCACACCTGAGCCTGAAGAGAGTGTGTTGCACATTCCATTGCCAACCCCGTTACCTTGAGACGCCATGCCGCGCGAAGAGGAAGCCTCGTTGCCCTGTGAAGCAGATACGATGCGCATAGCAATATCACGAGCTGATGTAAATTGACCTGTCATTTGAATGCCGACGACCTGAAGAGCTAGCTCCATCAGTGCCCTGTCAGTCGAGTCAATGTATGTAAATAGCTGGAGCGGATGAGAGCCACCCGGTTCAAGAAGGGCTTGTGGTGGCGTGGGGTCTTGTAAGCGAACGATGACAGGACCAGGACGAAAGCTAGGAGGCAGGATACAGACAAGTGTGGTGGGAGCCCATACGCGGGTAAATGTGCTTGGCATATCGCCAAACACGCACTGGATTCCATTTCGGAAGTTTTCACCAAGCACGGTAATCTCAATCCCACCAGTGGTTGGTCCCTCGACTGGAACCAGCTTCGTGATACGAGGTATAGATAAAGATACACTCGCTTCAGACCGGTGGTCTTCACTTAGGCGCGGTAAAGGAGGAAATGGCGGCAAGCCACTCATTTGAACAGGACTTGACAAGGCCGCCTCATGCAAAGTCATGCTACTGTTGGGCATGGATTCATCCAACGATGCAGGCGACACGCTGCGCAACCAAGACGCCCCGACTGACTCACTTACAGGAAAAGACATGCGACTTGAGTCCTGCAGCAAAGGCGGTTGAGAGGTTTCGCGCGGCAGAGAACGACGATAGCGGCTGCTATCGTCGTAGGGCTTTGGCCGATCGCGCATACGGGATGGTGTCTCAATTGTGCGAGATGGCGAAAAAGCCCTGTCTTGCGCATTGGAGCGCAGCCGGCTTTCGTTCAGCCTACTCACCGTGGCCGCCTGCGATACAGACTTATGATCATCCATAATCATTATGGGCGGTGTGCTTCCGGTAGCGATAAATTCGCCTTTATGATTCCGCAATGTGAAGATGATGTGAAAGCCAATCTTCTCGCGGTGGTGACGACAGTAGCATGTAATACGTGTGGATAGGACGACTTCGCCGTCATGAAAGTCGACATAATCGCCACAGTTGAACAAGACAGCATGCTTGCGTTCTTCTTCCTCTAGGTAAGAAACCGCTCGCTCGACCGCATCCGGCGATTTCGGATCGATGCCAATCGCAGACATTTCTTCCTCCGTCGGGTTTATCGTTTGCAGAGATACCTTGCTCTTTTTACGATGCGCGCGCTTCCGCTCACGCTCACGACAGCTGTTGCATACGTAAACACGAGAGTGCGGAGGAGTCGCATTGATTACCTCTGCATCAAGCACAAGTGTGGACTCAAGCGGTACATGGAGTTTCTGGTGTTTTTTCGACTTGCGCTTTGTGCCGCTTAGCGGCGGTACCTTGATGTGGGTGAAGGAACCGATCCGCTCGTATTGCGGAGCCACTTGTGGATTGTCGGTCGGAATGGGATGCACAAGTTCAATGCGCATGCGAATTTGTGTCTCAACACGAGACTTGGCACCCATGGCGGGGACACCATTCACTAGGATTTTCATGTCAGATGGTAAATTCGAACGACTCGGCCAAATCGTCCTGATAGAGGTAAGGGTCAAAGACGCATCATTTGCTGCGTTAGATAATGGCGCCTGAGCCGATGACATAGCCGGAACTTTTGAATCGCCAACAGCATTTTCCATCATGGCTGGAGCGATGCTATTCACATCCGTGGTAGAAAATGGCAATCCGGTCACGGACGCACTGGGCTTGAAATTGGTGTTAGGGGAGATACAAACGCCGGAACTGCTGTCAGTATCTGGCAAACGGGAGCTGCTGGCCGCAGAATTTACTACACCAGCTGATAAAGGTTCTTCATTGACAGACGCCTGAGACGGAAGGTCCGCGTCCATGGAGATATCGCCATGCGTTTGGTATCTATCATGTGCTGGATCAAATGAATCAATCGTGGCTGGAGAAAAAACGGAGTCCAATGCATTTGAAGACATGATCATTTGTTCGTCCATGGCGGAAGGCAGATACATGGACGACATCATCGACGGCGCAACGGCAGTCGAACCGTTGAGTAGAGTGTTGCTTGTTACAGGAGGGCCAGACCGGCTGGTGTCCTCACCACCCTTCTGAGCTGGCGCTAAGTTCGACGAATCCTCGTTCTCCACGAAGGACTCGGGTGAACTTTCTGAAGTAAGACTAGGTGGCGTCGGCGTGCTGGTGTCAGTCAGTACAGCCGATCCGCGATCGAGGGGGTGAAGGTGCAAGTCTGTGAACACTGGGCTTTGTAAGCCAGTATGCTTGAAATCAACCATGCCTTTAACGCATGGAAGACTGAAGGCCTAGAGGGGATTTCAAACAGGTACGAAGAAAATAATACACTGCTACCCACTAGATACAATCACTCTTGGCAACCGAGATCCGTCGTGGCACCACCGTCGCAGCCACTGACCCCAACAACATGCACGGGGGCTAGTCCCACAAGGCCGGTTTATCGGCCGAATAGGTCAGTGCGGTGCGCTTGAAACCGTCGTCGAAGCTACACTGCCCAATTTTTGGGACTTGCTAACCCCAAGAAATGTGGAAATTATACATGTCGTCGGCCGACCAAGAGACTTCTCCAGGTGCACACCCTACTATGTCAAGTCTTCGTGGCTAGGGTCTGAACGACCGATCTCATTAAACCTTTTTTGCAACCACCCCCAATTTTGTGAAAAAGCGAGGTTGCCTCCTATCTGGGAACCCCTTTTGTTCAGTATGAGTCAGCAAGAGGTAAAAATTAGTTCCCCCACGAGATGTGGAGAGCACACTTCTGCATTGAGCGATACTACCCCGGCACGCGAGTGCCCTCAAATCCTGTATCGCTTCAAATTGACGCGCAAATTACTAGGTAGGCCTGACTAAACGAGCATATATGCAAAGCGTAGTTGTTGACCCAATTCTTCTCGCTGAGCTTAGCGATCTATGGCGCCCTCAAACATTATTAAGCGGGCAGCGATAATACATTTTGCAGATCATGATGCAGGATGACAATGCAGATAGACACAAGAAAAACCGAAAAATCGGAACATCCACACAGATTTGTGTCAAGTTTGCAAGGCGTAACGGGGTGTACAATAATTTTCAGGGTAGGTGCTTTGTATTTCGAGGGTATTCAAACTCTACTTTGATGTAAAAATTGATGTTCAAGGAGCGATAGTAGAGCATGTATATAAGACCAGCATCAGTTACTATCAACCATTCCCCACAAGTGATACCTTTCGCCTCAAGACCACACTCATCTCTCAGCCAATCCTCGCTGTTCACCACTTATCGTACAACGATCCCCACAATGCAGTTTTCTCTTCTTGCTTCTGTTCTTGTTCTTGCTTCGTCCGTCGTTGCTTCCCCTATGGAGAAGCGTGTTTTCTTCAACCGCGGTGCTAAGTTGACTTGGTACTCTGGCAATGCATTGTCTGCACCTGCATGCGGTGGTCCAACCCCCTCTGATAATGACATGGTGGCAGCCGTGAGTCGCTCCTCGCAGTTTAATTGCGGTGATGAGCTCACTTTTGAATATTACGGCAAACACTCTAAAGTGAGGGTTGTGGACATTTGCGAGGGTTGTGATGCGAAGTGGTTCGATCTGAGCAAGGCTGCTTTCTCTGCCCTTGAAGCCCTTGAAGTTGGCGAGCTCATTAACGTTGACTTTTGGAAGTAAGCCATCGCGTTCTTCTATTTGGCGCGGTCTATGGATGCAAGATTGAAGGCGCTTCCAAAAAAAAAAAAGAAATACAAAAGCTACATCTGAAGATCGCATGGGGTCTTTTCAGAGGTGCAAGATTGCAAAGGTTCTTTTTTTTTATTCACTTCAGATTTACTTATGGCATTCTCAAGAGCGAGTGATACGATGTGTGTGGCGCTTGCTGGAGGACCATTTTGATGACTTTTTTATTCCGATTCATTTTTATTCTATCTTGATTGAGATGGTATGCATGGCGATGCGCGATGTCAATGATTGTCATGATTTAAGGGATTTAGTTATGGTGAACACGCTATGGTTTACGTAGTCTGCCGTCCTAGGCGCTTGTATACTACCAATTGTAGTTTCGAGTAACGGTGACAATTTTTGTTTCAATTTCTACAGCGTTTCGGTTGCGCTGGCGGTCTTTGCTGGTCGAGAGTATAACTGAGCTGCATACAATTTAGATTTCGAAAGTAGAAGTTACACTAGTAAATTAAGTGGTGCGATGTGCCTCCACCACCTTACGCGTACGTAATAAGGCAGCAGCCTCGACTTCTATTTGGTACATGTGTGCTGGAGCAGCCGTGCCGCGGAATGCAGGTGTGTGAGTATCACGTGCACAACGCGTCGGGGCTGGTAACGAACACACACACTTATAGTGCGTGCTCAGTATCTCGTTGTGGGTTGGGGCAACATGGGACTGGACGTGGACTCAGTGCCGATCGCAGAAGCTGCAGCACCTTCAAGCATGACGGCGGCTGAGCCCCCAGCAGATAAAATTGCGCAGTTAGATCGAGATGCGTCCAGTGTGGCACCTATGAACACAGACTCATCAAGAGAGACGATGCCAACGTCGCCTCGTGCTTTGGAACCTGCTCAGGTAACACCGTTGAGTTCAGACGTGGCTTACGAAGGCCTGGTGCAGGGGAAAGATCCATCTGATGATTCAATAATCGCCGCGACGCCTCTGCAGCGAACGTTCTCGACGGTGGCACCGACAATGACAACTCAGCCAAATCGACTGCAGCTGATCGATGAAGATCAGCGGTTCCATGGGACCGAGTTCAATGACCACCTCAAGCAGTGGGGCTTGTCAGATGCAGGGTTCGGGTATGATATTTGCGCAGTGCTTGGCTCACAATCGACTGGCAAATCTACGCTGCTCAACCGGCTGTTTGGCACGAACTTTGACGTGATGGATGAGCGCGCACGACAACAGACAACCAAAGGTATTTGGCTGTGCCGTGGAATGGACCGGAATGTACTCGTGATGGATGTGGAAGGGACAGACGGACGTGAGCGTGGCGAGGACCAAGACTTTGAGCGCAAGTCGGCTCTGTTCTCGCTTGCTACAGCGGAATGCTTGATTGTAAACATGTGGGAGAACCAAGTGGGTCTGTTCCAGGGGGCGAACATGGCGCTGCTGAAGACTGTGCTGGACGTGAATCTGTCGCTCTTTCAGGCGGGACGCGCGCGTGCGGGAAGTGCGAAGGAAAAGACTCTGTTGTTGTTCGTGATCCGAGACTTTATCGGCACGACGCCCCTCGCGAATCTGGAGGCCACGATTCGTACGGACCTGCAGCGTATTTGGGCCAGCCTGACAAAGCCGGAATCACTCGTGCATGCGGAGCTAGGCGACTTTTTCGACCTCGGATTTGCAACACTTCCACACAAAGTGCTCCAAGCCAAGGAGTTTGATGCTGATATTTTGAAGCTGCAACGCCGCTTTATTGATCGCAGTGATGAAAGTTACGTATTCAAAACTGAGTACCACAAACGCATCCCAATTGATGGACTGCCACATTACCTGGAGGGCGTATGGGAGCAGATTGTGCAGAATAAAGACTTGGATCTTCCGACGCAGCAGGAACTACTAGCACAATTCCGATGCGATGAAATTGCAACGACGGCCTCCCTTGCGTTTTCAAGCGCTATGTCAGCGCTGCGTGCCGAGCTGGATGCCGGACATGTGCTGGAAAGTCTTGGCAACGACATGGCAAGGCACCGCAGCGAAGCGTTGGCCATGTTTGACAAGGACGCAAGTCGGTATCACCAGGTTGTGTATGCACGGAAGCGAGAAGATCTGTTGGTGAAGCTGAATGCAGCGCTCCTGCCGTTTTTCTTGTGCCAGCTGAAGAACTTGCACAACGAGCTGACGGATCAATGCAAGCGGGTAATCCAAGAAGGCACAAAACAGCCGGCGTACAACTTTGGCCTGCTTGTCGAGGAGGGCATCACGAAAGCGATGCGTGCCTTTGACGACGAGACGGCGCGACTTGTGTTGCCGGAGACCGACTGGAAAGTGGATGACGAGCGCGCACAGCTGCTGGATGAGCTACACACGCTGGCTCGGACTTTGCGCGCGAATGAGACTCGGAAGCTGTCGATTCAACTTGAAAAGGACATGCGGCGCCAACTTGCGGATCCTGTTGAGCTTGCTCTCTCCCAGCCCGATGTTAGCATGTGGAACAATGTGCTTAGTGCGTTCCACCGAGTCAATGAACAAGTTGCCAACATGTACCGCACGCGAGCTGCGAGTCTGAATACAACGCCAGACGAAGACACGACTGCAGTGGCGCAGCTGCAGCAAGCGTCATGGCGACTGCTGCTAGAAAAGGTGCATGAGCAGACGTCTGAAGCAGTGCTGGCATCAAGGCTGCGTGGCTACTTTGAGGACCGCTTCCGCTACGATGCAGGAGGAGTGCCGCGAGTCTGGAAGCCATCCGATGACATTGACGACATCTTTGTCAAGTCACGCGATGCGACGCTTGCACTGATCCCGCTGTATGCAACGATCCAGCCTGACGATCCGAGTCTACAGATGTCGGTCGTGTCGCTGGTTGGAGCGCCTGAAGAGTCACTCGAAACGCCCAGTTACGACGAGGCACGTCATGTTCTGTCGGAGCGAAAGTGTGCTGAGATAGGCCAGCGATTCCGCCGCGAAGCAGACGCGGCTTACGTCGAGGCGAAGCGCGGCACAGTGTCGAGCATGTCGCAAGTGCCTATATGGATGTATGGGGTTTTGGTCGTGTTGGGATGGAATGAGGCCATGGCTGTGCTGCGGAACCCTGTGTACTTTACCTTGCTGTGCATGGTGCTTGCCACGGCCTACGTGATATGGCGCCTGAACCTTGGTACACCGGTGCTTGCTTTGGCAAGCGGCATGACTCGCGAGTTACGTGCGTTTGGCGAGGAGCAATTGCGGACATATCTGGACGGAACGCCGCCGTCAGCAAATAGAGCCCGAGAGTACCGCGCACCAAGTGGCTCGACTGCCCATGTGTCTGAAAAGACACCACACAGACCTTTGACTACGTCTGGGGCGGCAGAGGCGGACACCGTAGAGGATTCGCACCCTCGATTGCCGGCCTCTTTCTAGACGGCTGTGGACCGTCTGACTGCATGGCCATGGGCCGGCCAAAAAGAGTATGCACAAGCTCGGGAGTATGTGTGTATTGCATAGAGATTTGTAGTCACTGCTTATATATATGACGAACCCATTTGACATTCATCCCCATCGCCGCGCTCTGAAAGGAAGAATAGGGGGGCTTCTTTGTGGTGGCCTTGCAACATGGCCTATATGAATACGCAATTCCAACCAAATGGCACGACTGAACGCGTGTGCACGAGACGCAAAAAGTCATGGACACAAATATCTAGAACCCCTATGGCATGAAGGCTGTGGACCTCGACATAGCCAGGTATACATATATTAGGCGTGAGAAGCATGGTTGCCACGGTGGCCACCACGGCCACGACCGCCACCAGAGCCTCGCTCCTGCGGACGGCGCTTCTCGACAAGGACAGACGCTTCGCCAACACGGACACCACCATGGTTGCTGCTGGCTGAAATGGCACGGCGCGCTGCATCAGCATCTACAAATTCAACAAAGGCAAAGCCCTTCGACATGTTCAAGTGGCATTCCTTCATGGAACCAAATTGAGTCTCGAGAGCCTGGCGAAGATCATCCTGCGACACCTGGGACGTAGGCACGTTCTTCACAAAGACATGGCCATGTTGTTGTTGTTGCTGCTGCTGCTGTGGTTTGCCAGTCTTGCCCGCATGTCCTGGGGCACTTGGCTTGGACTCATTGGGAGTGGTCGCGGCAGCAGAAGCAGCAGGTGTTTCCGATAGTCCGCGTGCCTCTGAGGCCGTGTTGCCCCAGCGATTCGCACCAGAAGCTGCGAGGTTTGCCCAAGTCTTGGGTGCGGCCGGCTTCGGGGGCGCAGTAGATGCCTCGGCAGGCGTCGCCTTAGCCTTGGCTGACGACGCCTTGTTCAACTCGCCCTGAGACTGCGCCGGTGCAGCTGTTGAAGACTCTGTAGCCGAAGCGGTCGCACTGGATGCTGCCTGGGAAGCAGGGTGAGCGGAAGAGGATGTATCCTGCGCTGGAGCGTTCGATGGTGATGAAGCATCTGCCGACTTCTTTTCGTGCGATGAAGAGGTTTCCTTCGAGACAGTAGCATCGCGAGCCGCAGGCGTATCGGCAACACTCACAGAAGGTGTCTCTGACGACTCGACGGCACCCTTGGCAGCACCGGCATCGGCAGTTTGGTTACCCGCGCCGTTGTCCACGTCGTCTTCGTCGTCTTCGTCGACATCTTCGTCATTCAGATAGCGGAAGATATCATTCAGCACATAGAAACCATTCGGCTGCTGTGCCAGGAAGAACGTTTGAGCAAACTTGCGCCATTTCCCGCCTTTGTTGGACATCTCACCTAGGACTTGAATGACGATGCCGCCATCTGCCGACGACTGGCTATCGACATTCGACACATACACCTTGGTATCTTGGAAGCCTAACGATTGGACTTTTTGGTGAATCTCCTGCTGTCCGACACTTGGGTGCACGTCCTCATTTTCGGTGCCATGAACCATGGTGCTCTTCTTGGTGTAGAAGCAATGGAGCCGCGATGGATCCTTGTTCATGAACGTGTAGTACTGCGGCACGAAAAGCCATCCGACTTCGGATGCTTTGTTCGGCACAGTGGAAGAGGCGCCTTGGTTAGGTGCAGTAACCGATTGGGACATGGTGTGCAACGAGACCCAGAATAAATGGTAAGAAAGATGTCAGTCCGCAAGAAGGATCGGTGCTTGCGCTGGGTCGATTCTGGCTTGTGCCTTTAAAAAAAGACCGCCGCCGCCGCCGCCGGCTTTGCCGCCTCCGCAGCGCTTGGCTAGTGCTTTTTCTCGCCCAGCGCGCAAATTCGCACACTAGCCTTAGACTCGCACGTTCCCTCACCCACTCAAAATAGATCACGTGATAACTACTCTCTCCGCCGACCATGTTGCTCACAGTTCTAGGTGCTCCGAGACACGGGGCACGCGCGATGGCCAGCGGCAACGAAGCAACAACGTGGCACGTTATGGTTGAGACTACCTATGCATGAACATACATGGCCATGATGTAAGTGGCTCCTCACACGGTGGCGCAGATTTCGGCGGCCTTTTCCAAAGCGCCTATCATCTTGACACATTCGCGCCGACGAGCAACCACATGGTCGGATTCTTTCATGAGGTCATTCAGGATTTCAGGTTGGTACAATGACTGAAGCAGTTCGCGCTGCATGGAATCTTTCGCGTAGTTCACGAGATTCAGCATGATGGCCTTTGGTACCATATCAATGATGGTGCGCTTCGTAATGTTGTAGTAGGACGAAATCAGCAACTTGATCACGTCCGTTTCGATGGCCTCGCGATCCGTCAATGTGCCCGTTGCCTTGAGACTCGCAGGCGGTGGTTCCATCATGCTCTTCTTGGCCTTGTTTTTGTTCGGGAAGAAGCTGCCGAAGAAGCTTGAGGACGACGACTCCTTGATGTCAACATCAAGGTCCTTGTTGTTGTTCACCACGGACGACGGCACGGCTTTACCGCCGCGAATGTCCGTACCTGTCATCGCCGAAGGTGTTTGCGCAGCCAGGTGACGCTCTGAAACAATGGCGACAGCCTTGTGGCCGGATAGGAAGTCAGGGTGTCCAGTGTTCAAGTAGCATGCCTCAGCCGCAACAAGATCCATCACAAGCTTTGTTGTCGGGCCCATGCAACGTTTAAAGAAGTGGATTACGACCGAGTTGAAGCGCTCGCGCAGGGCAGGGAAGCGGCGGAATGAAGCATTCTTCGCTAGCAGTTGCGAAAGGATGCGAACAAGCTCATCGTACACGAGCGAGCAGCACTTGAGACTTGGCTCCTCGAGACGACGAATCTGCTGCTTCACAATGACCTCAAACGCAGACGTCGTGACGAACAGCGCAGGCGACGAGCCTGACGAGTTGTACAGGATTGTGCGGATATCTGAGTCCTTCACAGCATCGAAGGGATCAATGCTCTTAACACCATTGCTGAACAGCTCGTGGAACACGAAACTAATACGAGCACCGCCTGCCAGCTCACTTACACTCAGGTCATTGCTGTTTCCATCAATGACTTGGCGGAAGTCATTGCTAAAGTCGGTGATGATCGACAAGACAGCATTGCCAGAGCTTGCATCGCCCATAGCGCCGCCCAGCGACGCCAGCTCGACCTCGAACTTTTTCAGCTGCGCTTGGATGCGCGTCTTGATATCAGGCAACGTGTTCCGGATATGATGCATGAGAATGGTGCTTAGCTTGCGAGCTAGGAATGGTGTGCCACAGAACTGAGCCTTCGAGCTGTAGCTGGGGTGGTTCGCAAAGAACTCGTGCTCGGCCTCCAAAGCGGCAGCCACCGATTTCCTCGAGTCAATGTCCCGCTGACCACGGTTCACAACAGGCACATATCCGAGCCGCAGCGGGATCACTCGCCCAGCAAGAATATCGACCACATCTGTGCCAGCGTCCATCAGGTCGACCTTCGTCAGCACACCGACGGTGCGACTGCCATCTGGGTCGACCTCTGACGCAAGCTTGAGACCGTCCGAGTTTGCCAGGTCTGTATTGGCGGCAGTGACAGCGAGGATAATGGCATTGGGCTTCGAAATGTATTTCAGCAGCATGTCGCGAATTTGGCGCTCAATGTCCTTTGGCTGGTCGCCTACTGGATTCTTTGTTAGACCAGGCAGATCCACGAGTGTCAATGTGAGCACATGTGGACTGTAGATACGCAGATTGATCGGCTGGGCGCTGATGCCTGCATTCTTGCCTGTCTTCAGTTCCGTGTCACGAACAATTTCATCACGGATGCGCTGGAAATCATGGATCTTTTCCCCAGGCAGGTGCAGGAATTCACCCCACTCATGTGGGTTTGTCTTGCCTGTAGGCTCGCCGACCTCGCCCGACTCTGGCATGCGATTGATCAGCTGCAGTACCAGCGGTCGGCGAGTGACAATGCCAGTGCCACGCGGCAGAAAGTCGCGTCCAACAATGTTCTCGAGCACACTGCTTTTGCCGGACGACTGGCTGCCTAATACAGTGATCTGAGGAAGATCAATGGGGTTTTGGATACCGACCTAGTGTTTCTGTTAGTAACATGGAAAAAAGCAGTTGCGCGTCCACATACATCATTGAATGCATCTTGAAGCTACAGCGAACGTGAAGCGTTAGTACCGGTATCTTTCTCAAAGGGCTGCGCACACAGAGTAGTCAAAAGAGGCTCATAGGGACACTCTTGTGCTGACACAACACCATCGCCATGTACATACCTTGTTCACAAGCTCTGCACGCCGACCTCCCGAACAAGGGAGGATGGGGCATCGTTAGTCCACCAAACCTTGGCCTCTCAATTCGCGCACCGCGCACACGTACTGATGAGTGACTGGTCCATGGCTACTACAATAGCAGGGGCTCACGAACCCACAACGTGTCGGTCGTGTCAAAGTATCGTCTTTGACTCTTGCCACCCGTCTCGGCTTGGGCCTCACCCAGCCTGACCGTCGCCACGTAGGAGACAGTGTATTTCCTCGAGGACGGGAAGTATGCATTTAGACTCGCCCTCGGATACCGCCACACCTTGCGCCTGCGAAATTGGCTAGGCCGGCGTGGCCCAAACGCACATGCGCGGCCAATTACGAGGCGATCAAGCCAAACAAGAAGAATCAGTTGGACTCACCTCGTCATCACCACGGTTGGGGAGTAAGTGAACAGCTTAGCTGCTTGACCGACGGCATCCCTGTCGGTCGTTGCGTGCGTCCTTTGACATCTGGCCCAAGCGTTACACACAAACACAAATATACATACAGCAAGACCTAAAGGGTGAGTAGGCACTCATGGTGTCGGTGCATCTTATCGATGCACATTGCCATCCTACTGAGCAGGTGCGTTCTCGTGCGGGCCATACAGTTGATATCGACGCATGGATCGAGGAAGCAGGCAGCGTTCACCTGCACAAGATTTGTGTTATGTCGACAGACATGTGGGATCAGTCCTTAGTGGCCCGGCTCGCAGATGCATACCCAAATAAGATTGTGCCATGCTTCGGCATTCATCCATGGGCTGCTCATACCATCTCAATACAAGATCCGCCGCCAGATCGACGCACACACTACACGAACTTGTTTGGACCCACGCAGGAGGAACAGGCCTGGCTAGAAGCCTTGCCTACACCCGTGTCACTTACACAAGTACTTTCCCTCTTGGAGGCGAACCTAGCGAAATACCCACATGCACTAGTTGGTGAAATTGGAATGGACAGAAGTTTCCGCATCCCCATCCCGCAAAGTTCACCGCGCGTCTTGACGAAGTGGCAGACGCCTTTTGAGCATCAGCTGGCTGTGCTCGAAGCACAGCTGCGCGTGGCGTGTCAACAGCGGCGGAGCGTTAGTATGCATAGTGTGCGGGCTGCTGGGCCCACAACGGCACTGCTGGAACGCATGTGCACGTACGCAGGCTTTAATGGTATCAGTATTGACCTGCACAGCTGCACGCTAAGTCCCGAGACGATCCGCCAGGTTCAGAAGACGTACAAAAACGTGTACGTGTCGTTTTCCACAGCAGTGAATGGGCGTCAGGCAAGACTGCATGAACAGATCCGCGCTTGTGACCCACACCGTGTGCTATGTGAGTCAGATTGGCATGGATGGGATGAGCTGGCACAGCGAACAAACGAAATCGTCAGTATCATGTCGACTGCGTGGTGCACATCGTCGCAGGCGGCGTCGCTTCTGCCCGGTCTGTCATCTGAAGAGTCGCTGGGTCGCTTGCTTACGCAAAACTTTGAACGATTCTCACACATGTCTTGATCTGTGACTATGTGTATGCGTGTATGTATATATTAGCGGCAATCTCATTTGTAAGAAGTATCAAGTCTAGGAACGACCAAAAGATCCGTGGCAAAGAAGAAACGAGGGTAAGCCGAGACTCGGGTAAAGAAAAGGAGAGCACATTTGAGAACATAGACAACAAGAAGGAACAAAAACTTTCGGATGATCGACATGCGCACGTTAGAGGACTCTCTTGAGAAGGGGGGGGTATAAGAGAGAGACAAAGTGGAAAGAGACGCGAACCAACAGGGAGAAAATAACGCATTCACTCAATGCGCATCATTCGGTGATGCGCTTGACGAGGGTGATTGGCTTTTTGACGCTGCTGAGAGGGCAGTGCGGTGACGAAGCGCCCAGTTGCGCGCATATATACTCGCTTTGAGGAATTTCTTGCTTGCATATTTCTTATACACGAACTGCTCTTCAAAGCCTGGCTCCATAAGCTTCTCAAGAATCAGATTCGCTCCTGGTAACAGCTGCGCCTCTGAAAACCGCGAGTAATATACGAACGCATCGTCCCACAAACCACCGAGCATGCGCTTTGCAAGATACATGCCAATGGCCGCGATCATGCTGGGCCTGACGCGCAGGAAAAGATGATTGAGTAAAGTCACTTCCATCAAACACTTACACAGTGTGCGTGTTTGGATGTCGTAGTCATCAGCCTTCGAGATGCGGCGCACCCACGAGTAAGGCGAACAGTACGGCGACACATTAAAGTCCAGCGTGGAAAGAACGATTCGTTCGCCCTTGAGAATCTCTTCACGAGAGTAGCCGCCATCAGTCATGTACACAAACTCCTCCACACTAGGAGCGAGGATTTCTTCGTACTTGGCGGCAATGAACATGGCTGTCACCCCCACGAGCTGCAGCTTTGCGAGACTCACGATGCGCGCGCTCAGAAAGCGGTCAACAAGATTTACAGCGATCCACAATGTTTCAGGGAGCATGTGGTAGCGCATGTGAACTTGCAGGAGCCAGTCGATGAGCGTCGCACGCATATGCCACTGGATTTCATCTTGGAAATCCATGTAGTTCGGATTCGCCATCGACTCGCGTTCGGTGCATGCCATGTAGTCGAAAATGTCTTGAGCATACTCAGCAACCATCGAGATATCGCGTGCCTCTTCTGTATCGAGACCAAGACGCATCATTTCGTCGTCATGTGCTGCAGCACTAGCAGCCATCTGGCCATGCCGCACGAGATCGCGACGCTCCGACTGAGCAGCAAGCGCCTGAGGCACCAGTACACACATCTCAAACCTGTCACTGATATCAAGGACGCGCCGCTGCTCGATGACTTCCTGATCAAGAGTAAGAGTGACGATGCCAGCGGGATCAAGGTCCATTTCAAGCTCGGCCAAGACTTCGCTGTCATCCGAACGCACACTCACAGACGAGCGGGATTGTGGGAGAATGTCCTCAGGTGTGGTATCGATTGTAGCAGCGGCGTGCATTGACGTGTCAGTGGCCATAGACACATCGCTTGCGCCGCCCTGACCGTCAGAGCGCACAGGCAGCACAACGGGTAACGCATTAGGAATGGCAGATGGCACATAGGATGTGCGGCTCCCTGGCACTGTCGAAAGGCGACGAAGATTCGCAGACGTGCCTGATAGCCATGTTGCAGCTGGCGCAGAAGCTGGGGCCGAAGCCGGGGCACCGACAGCAGCGGTAGTGGCTGTGGCTGTGGTTGGTACTGGCATTGGGAGTGAAGTCGATGCGTGCGCAGCGTGCGAAGGTGGCGCTGACATTTGTCTGTGATCAGCTGGCTGAGACGGTAGATGTGCATGCGTTTGCGTCGATACATGAGGGTGAGAGGGAAAGTGTGAATAAGACTGCGTCTGAGGCGGCTGCGATTGCGATTGCGATAGTGACTGCGACTGCGACTGCGAAAGAGGAAGCGCTGGCGGATGTGGATGTGATGGCAAAGCTGGTTGAGGCTGTAGCTGCAATGGTGCCTGTGGCTTCGTCTGAGAGGCCTGAGGCGCAACGGGCTCCATCATAGTAAGCCTGCGAGTGATCGGGAATGCAGGCGCAGGTGGTTGGGTAGGAGCTCCAGTGGATACAGGCAATGAGACAGGCACAGGCATAGACACAGGCATGTGCGCTTGAGAAGAAGTAGGCACTGGTGCCGGGGCATGAGCCGGGGCGGGTGCTGGTGCTGGTGCTGGTCCAGCCACAGCGGGAAGAGGAATGGAGCCTGTGGAAGCCTGCTTGGTCAGAGGAGGCTTGAATTGGGGAAGCGATACAGCCGCAGCTGGTGGCTGATTCTGCGAATAAGTGTCCCTATTGCTAACATCGACCAAAGCCGGGCGAGGCGCTCGCTGTACACCCTGGGTTTTGGCAGGGGGCAACTTAAGGGAGGGCTGCTGTGCGGTGAGACGAAGAGGCCGTGCGCCAAATTGACGTGAATGATCCATGGCGTGTACGACGTGAACTAGTGTGACTTGCTTCTTTTAACGAACGGTAGCAACGTCGGCAACAATGGGCACTGACGACACCAATAACAGTGGCGGGAAAAGACACACACACACACACACACACACACACAACACAGTGAGAAAGGTGAAACGAAAGAAGAGAGGTATGAATAGAAGCTGAAAAGAACGTTGTGCACACCGGGAGCGAGTCCTGGATGTGGTTGGTGTTGGTGGAAGTCCGTGTCGCAAGAGTATAAGATCGAGCTCCAAGAGGTAAAAAAGACAATTCGAAATTGCGGCCGATGCACGCACGGCAACACTGAGGCGACAACAACAACAGCGGCAGCAGCAGCAGCAGCAGAAGCAGAAGCAGCAACAGCAGTGACAACAATAACAAGAATAATAATCAGCAATTGGAAAATAAAAACACTGTGATCAATACTGTTTGTGGTTTGCCCCGATTGTGCCGTCACTCAGGCCAGGTCACACAAGCGCGAAATATCGCTTACACTTGCTGGCACAGCGCCAGGCCTCGACCTGACTGCGTGACTAACCAAGCGCAAAACAAAAAACAAGCATAGCAGTCCAATCGCCACAGGGACAGCGATACTGGCCCCAGCTCACTTAGGACTTAGTGGCGAAAGCCATTTCAGACATGCATAATGCTAGTCGATATGACCCTATCGACAGCGCAATGTGACAAGCATGTGATATGAAGTGGGGCGGCTTGTGAAATCCCTCCAGTCGCATAGTCTCATGTGGTTCGTAATGTTTCATGCGCGCCATGCAGCACGCGCCGTTCTAATGAGGTATTTTTCGTGTTGGAACGCGCGCCTTTGTCCACACACACCAACATCTACAGACGCGTCGGCTTCCGCCGGCAAGGAATGTCACGTGAAAACTCGTTGGTCGTGTGCGTGTGTGGGTGAGTGGGTGGGTGAATAAAGGATGCGCCAAGCGCGTGCATGAGGCGGGCCGCGCGGCTCGGCGCCGCGCTGCGCAGCGGAGCGTGGCTGTGACATAGAAGCAGCCCATAGACTGATAGATCGATAGGGCACCCAAAAATGTGGGAGGATTCTAACGGGCCTGACATTGCATGTACCTATGGCACGCGCGTAATACCTATCGTTTCGCGCTGCTGACGTCACGCCCGGCGCTCACCCGACCACGGCGGTTCACCCACATTGGTAATTCAGCGTCTCAACTCAACGCGCGCGTGAGTGTGAGTGCGTGCTTAGTGAGTGGAACGTGTGACGAAGTTGGACGTCGTCTCCTGGACGCCTCATTACCCACGCATTCCGATGCAGTACGCGCCCATCCTGCTGGTCTCGTGATATCATGGCAGCTGCAAGTTCTGGGCACGGGCGCAGACCACAGCCTCGACGCTCGGGAGGACGAGGCCCTAGGCGTGTACAGCCAGCACGTGCCGCGAGCGCCGCTGCCGCCGCTGCAGCTGCGGCTTCTGAAACGGAGCGTGTAGCACAAGCGGAGCGCCGCGCATGGCTCCACTGGCACCGAAAACAGCGGCGCTTGCTGGAATGGGGGGCAGCATGCTTTCCTATGGAGCGCGATGCCTCGGCGTTGCCACTAGCAACATCGGGCACGACGGAGTCGGCGATTTCTCGAGTCATGCTTGAATCGGTGTCGGATGCACAGGCACCGCATGTGGCGGCGGACCGTGATTTGCACCGCACGAGTGCCGGGGTGCGCCGCCTTTTGTCGCAGCGGCGCGGTGCGAATGCGCTTCTCGACGAGGCAGCCTCTCTTGGGCAGCTGGCCACCATGCCAGTCTTTGCTGTTGGTCCACCGACGTACCCATCACGCGCACTTTGTAATGTGTGTGGCTATTGGGGCGATATCAAGTGCATGGCGTGTGGTGAGCCGTGCTGCTCACGTGCGTGTATGCAGACACATCGAGAGACGCGATGTGAGCGGCAATAAACGCCGGATATATGGGCAGGAGTCGAGGGAGTAAGATGGACGTGAGGCAGGTCTAGCTACTACCGAGTGACTATGGTGCCGCCGGGCAGGTATCGCCCACGTCGCGTGTCGCCTGGACTTTGCACCGTCCTGAATGGCCCTTCAGGGGACGGAGTCTGCTAGCGGCATGAGATTGGATGTTTCATGACATTCCCTGTGTCAACAAGGGGCTTTTGTCAAGCCACCAAAGCAAAGCCTCGGGCCGAGTGGCTGCATCCATGTCGCCCAAGCTTTCAAACACGCGCTCCACAAGGCGCGCACGCGCAGAACTACCCGCCGGCTGCTCCCTGATTCGTGTGTCGACCTTGGACAGCAGAGCTCGCAGCAGGATCAAATTGACGTGTGGAACCAATGCGGCAAGACAGACGGCGAGTGTTTCTGCGACGTCATGGCGGCCCTGCAGCTGAGCGATGCTCACCTGGTCGTCGACTCGTGCAATGCACCACCAAGCAAGCGAGTCGCTTCGGTCCGACAGGGATTGGACGATGGTCATTAAAGCGACCTCCAGCTGCGACGCACTGAGCTGTTGCTTTGGGAAGCATGTGAGCAGCAAGTCGACGTAGAACGGTGTGAGCTCCCTTGTGCATGGGGCACCGCATGCATAGAGAGCCAGCACGACAGAATGTGCCGACTCGAACGCGTCCTGGAAACGTGTGTCTTCCAAGTACGGTCGACACATCGGCAACCCGAGCTGCTCCAACATCGCGTGCGGCAACTCGGCGACCCACTGCTCCATGACGAGCAAGAAGTAGGTGACGTGCATGCGCTGTGCAAAGCTCACATGTGCCGCAGGTCGGCCGCCCGGCACGTCTTTGTGCCGTTGCAGTAGGTCATGTGCCATGGAGCTGACCACTTGTGTACACGCACTGGCGTCGCGGCTCAAGACATCGAGCGCCGAATAAAACACCACGCGGTACGACTCGAACCCATCGAGGCCGAACGTCGACGTGATCCAGTAAACACGCTCAAAGATTCGCAACACATGTGCAAGCGCATCAAGATACGGCTCTGGCACATTGCTCGTCGGCATCGCAGGCCATTCGCCGTTCGTCCGCTCGCACTCGGACTTGTCCGTGGCCGGCGGATATGTCTCGGTAGGCGACGGACACTGCTCAACGATGATGCCGACAACCGCATCCAGCACAAGTGTCAGTGTAAATAGATAGGTCTTGAACACTTGCCAGATCTGTGTAGTCCGCTCGCGGCTTGCGGGCTCGATGTGCGCCGTCTCTAAGCCAGCCAGTGCAGAGGATGTCCAAGCATCGTCGAGCTGCACAGACCCAGTAAACCACCTCCGAAGCATGCCGTAAGAGCGGCCGGGGTCACTTGCATCCGAGTTACTCGACGCGATGGGCGGGAATGGTGCCTCGGCCTCAGCGTCGTGTTGGTGGCCCCACAAGTACGCAATGAATTCCTGGGGACTCGTTGCAGCGCCGAGCCGGCGGATAGCGGATGCCAAGAGCCTAGCAAGTGGTCCTGCATGTGCATACAGTGGGTGGGATTGGACGCGCGACCGCCAAGCATCGGATGTGCCATGTGCAGGGAGGCTCACAATGCCGCGTGCATCGGGAGATGCATCGCAGAAAAGGCCAGTTGACGTGGCCCTTTCCACATCGAACACATCCAAGACGAGCGGCATTGCTGCCTCGATCCATATCTTGTCGCTCACGGTGCGCATGCTCGCCTCAGAAACCATGTCCACGACACTTGCCGCTAGGGTAAGTGAAGCGGTACGTGAAGCCACGTCCCAGTAGGAGTTTTTTTGCAGCGCGTCGGCCAAAACAGCGGCCCAAGCATGTTCAAGTGTGCGTGTGTGTCGACCAAGATGGAACCAGAGAGAGAATCGTGTGCGTTTGTTGCGCTCGCTCAAGACTCCGTGCACGAGGCCGGTCACCGTCGCTAGTTTCGCGAGGTATGTGCGAGGCACAGACGAGGATGGATGTGGTGGTGCTTGGGCTCGAGACATGGACGCGGTCGGCGTAGTGGGCACTGCTTTCCCACGGGTATGGTGAGGGTGGTGCACGTCGTGGTCGACACGATGAACGCCTTCGAGTATCGCTTGCAGCCAAGCACCAAGTTCAGCGGGCGCCGAGCGCGGTGCTGCTCGACGAAGAGCCTTGGAAATGATGGTAACTCGCTCACTGACAGCAAATGAGAGTGCCTGTGCGATGCCTGTGGCTCGCTCGACAGCCTGATGTGTGGATGCATTCACATCTGAAAATGCAGGTGCATTCCATAGCGCAGGCGATCTTATAAGTGCCTCCGTGAAGTCTGTCACATTCAGCAGAGACATGCTAGAAAGAAAATGGCCAATAGAGCCGTACAATGCATTCCTGTCAAGGAGGTCAATATGCGACTGGTTCACGGGGGATGCGAGAAGCAGGCGGCGTAGTGACTGGTATGCTGCATCATTGGTTGCTGACATGCTCGAGAAACAAACTTGCTCTCACACCAGCGGGAATCACACCGCCTCTCTTGTGACAGCGAGGGAGAGGTGGCAAGTGTCTCCTCTACGTAGGCCACTGAGTGTGGAGGAATCACGGCGGTCGTCACGCGCCTGAGGCGGAGTTCATGTGGAGGAGCGAACCTGCCGCATGTGCCGCACACGACATTCGGCGGACGCGATCCACGCCCACTGACGTAAATTGGGCCAAAATCCTTGACTGCCAACGTTGGATCGCACGCGCTGGTCGACACTCGCAGACGGCCTGCACCCCCCCCACATTGCTGCACGCCTCTCACACATAGATGCCACGACCATCGCCAGCGACGCCTAGTAAGCGCAGCAGTGCAGCGTCGTCTCCCTTCCAAAAACTAGCGGAAAACACCGCGGCGCAAGCGTCGTCTACACCACCGAAGCCACCAGGCACGTCGCCAGCACAACGCATTGCTCGATCATCTCCGAAACCAGAACCCCGCGACCCACATGACGCATTTCTAACACCACGCGCGCTAGAAGGCACACAGCATCGCCGACTCCGGACAATATTACAAGAATTTGTCAAAGAAGCCACAGCATGGGAGGAGGAACATACGTTCGATGGGATTCGATGGGCCACCGAGGCTGCACAGGCGTGGGACGACATATACGCGGCGCTGGCGCCAACAGACCCACACGGCCAAGTGCAAAATGATGACGAGCAGCGGCGTGCGCGAGTCATCCCTCTGCTAGTCCAGCTTGAGCAAGCAAGCATACACCTGAACAAGATGCAAAATCGACTTGTGCGTATGACCACCCATGAGCCAATGACTCACACGTCCTAGGAAAAGCACGCTGCGCGGATGCAGGCACTGACAGATGCAGCGCATGCACTTATGCGTGACATGGCTGCTGGCGGCCGCGAGAAACAGATCATGTGTGAGCCGATGTGGGGCACATGGTCCATGTCACGCTTCGGTATGTATGGTGGGCATGAGTTTCCACCCATCATTTGTTAGGGACACTGGTCTAACTTTTTCCATGAACTAGTTCGTGCCATGTCGAGTTTAAGTTCGCAATACATGTTGTCGACTGTGCACGTATCGACGCTACTACCGCAACTATGTGCGCCTCCACGATCGGAGCCCAGCAATGCGTCATCAAAGCCACGCTCTGCTTTGACTATGCTGATCAAATTGCCATGTCTGCACACGTCAGGGGTCACGGCCAATGCACCGTCCTTCGGCTCTGATGCAGATGCTCTTGCAGGCGCTAGTAGACACTTTTTCGAGCATATATGTGAGACAGAAGTCCGCAGTTGGTCATAGACGAGGGCGTTTGACTGCGAAGCAGACGATGTACAATAAGGACATGCGCGTCTTAGGCTGTGGGATGCGAGAATCAAAGTGTCCCTGCGAGAGAGAGAGAGAGAGTGTGTGTGTGGGGGGTGACTCTATGCCTGTGGTATCTTAGTAAGCAAGCAAGTCGTCAGAGGCGTTTCGTCAAGACGGCTGCACATGGAGAGATCAAGATCGGGCGTTGTAGCACATCGGGCCAGGGAGGGAGGAGGAAGACAAAGAAAATGTCGTGGCAGAGGAAGAAACGGCTTTGTTCTCCAGCGTGGTGCATGACGACGCTTT